>Ga0209443_1000259_pt1 | contig 35300 bp, 41 predicted proteins | sample LauGreBMM110DCMD_2_FD_187571 | JGI IMG/M metagenome (GOLD analysis project Ga0209443, IMG submission 187571) | Freshwater lake microbial communities from Lake Michigan, USA - Su13.BD.MM110.DCMD (SPAdes) (version 2) | ecosystem: Environmental > Aquatic > Freshwater > Lake | place: Lake Michigan... | reverse complement strand
TACACTTGACATAAGTAGTGTCACGACATTAATAAGATAACAAAAAAAACCCGACGCGTCGGGAATTTCACTTTGTGCCCTTGATATGAGTCTCAAAAAAATTTACACTTGACATGGTTAGTGGCATAAAATTAATAAGACAACCGAAAAAACCCGACGCGTCGGGAATTTTATTTTGTGCCCTTAATATGTGCCCCAAAAAATTTTACACTTGACATAAGTAGTGTCACGACATTAATAAGATAACAAAAAAAACCCGACGCGTCGGGAATTTCACTTTGTGCCCTTGATATGAGTCTCAAAAAAATTTACACTTGACATGGTTAGTGGCATGAAATTAATAAGACAACCGAAAAAACCCGACGCGTCGGGAATTTTATTTTGTGCCCTTAATCTGTGCCCCAAAAAAAATTACACAGTGACATGGGTAGTGGCATGAAATTAATAAGATAACCAAAAAAACGCGGCGTTCACCGCGTTTTGTTGTGCCCTTGATATGTGCCCCAAAAAAAATTACACTTGAATTGGTTAGTGTCACGACATTAATAAGATAACCAAAAAAACCCGACGCGTCGGGAATTTTACTTTGTACCCTTGATATGTGTCCCAAAAAAAATTACACTTGACATGGGTAGTGGCATGAAATTAATAAAAGATAACCAAAAAAACCCGACGCGTCGGGAATTTTACTTTGTACCCCAAAAAATTTTACACTTGACATAAGTAGTGTCACGACATTAATAAGATAACCAAAAAAACCCGACGCGTCGGGAATTTTACTTTGTACCCCAAAAAATTTTACACTTGACATGGTTAGTGGCATGAAATTAATAAGATAACCAAAAAAACCCGACGCGTCGGGAATTTTACTTTGTGCCCTTGATATATGCCCCAAAAAAAATTACACTTGATATGGTTAGTGGCATGAAATTAATAAGATGATAACCAAAAAACCCGACGCGTCGGGAATTTCACTTTGTGCCTTTAATAGGTACCTCCAAAAAAATTACACTTGACATGGGTAGTGTCATGAAATTAATAAGATAACCAAAAAAACCCGACGCGTCGGGAATTTTACTTTGTGTTTTAGATATGTACCCCAAAAAAATTTACACTTGACATGGTTAGTGGCATGGAATTTATAAGATAACAAGATAACCAAAAAAACCCGACGCGTCGGGAATTTTACTTTGTGCCCTTGATATATGCCCCAAAGAATTTTACACTTGACATGGGTAGTGGCATGAAATTAATAAGATAACAAGATAACCAAAAAAACCCGACGCGTCGGGAATTTTACTTTGTGCCCTTAATAGGTACCCCAAAAAATTTACACTTGATATGGGTAGTGGCATGAAATTAATAATATAACTAAAAAAACCCGACGCGTCGTGAATTTTACTTTGTGCCTTTGATATGTACCCTAAAAAAAATTACACTTGACATGGTTAGTGGCATGAAATTAAAAGGATAACCAAAAAAACCCGACGCGTCGGGAATTTCACTTTGTGCCTTTGATATTTACCCCAAAAAAAATTACACTTGACATGGGTAGTGGCATCAAATTAAAAGGATAACCAAAAAAACCCGACGCGTCGGGAATTTTACTTAGTGCTTTTGATATATACCCCAAAAAAAATTACACTTGACATGGTTAGTGGCATGAAATTAAAAGGATAACAAAAAAAACCCGACGCGTCGGGAATTTCACTTTGTGCCTTTGATATGTACCCCCAAGAAAATTACACTTGACATGGGTAGTGGCATAAAATTAATAAGATAATCAAAAAAACCCGACGCGTCGGGAATTTTACTTTGTGCCCTTGATATGTGCCCAAAAAAATTTACACTTGACATGGTTAGTGGCATGAAATTAATAAGATAACCAAAAAAACCCGACGCGTCGGGAATTTTACTTTGTGCCCTTGATATGTGCCCCAAAAAATTTTACACTTGACATGGTTAGTGGCATGAAATTAATAAGATAACCAAAAAAAAACATTAGTTAAAAAATATTTTAAAAGCATAAGGGCATATAAAATATAAAGGCAAAATACATAATAATTATAATAAAATTTATTCAACACGTTGTTTTTTGATCGGAAGAGCAGAACGATGACGAACTGCAGGACGTTTTTCAACCACTGGATTTAAAGATTTTGCTTCCTTTACAATCTGAGGAACACGACGAATAAGCTTTTTAAAGGAGCATTTTAGGTCATATTTATCAAGCTCCAAATACTCGGCAGCCTCTCCAAGCACCCGCAGCTCTTGCATACGTTTCGGCTTAATTTCAAAAAAACTTTCTCCGTGTTCCATTGCATGCCGTTGTAGTGAAGCATTAACCTCCGCATAAATGTCGCCAATTTTTGAACGCGAGCTTTTTTGCTTTGCCAGTATTACCAATTGTTCAATTGCTTGACCTTTCATAACTTGATGGCGTATAATGGCATTGCTAGATCTACTAATAAAAGCCTCGGTAGAATTTCCAAGCGCATATAAATCATTGATTGTCATTTCATGAATATCAGTTTTTGTCGCATAGGTCTCGTTAACTTGTTGTAACACACGCGGATATTGTTGTAAAGGAAGCCACTCAGAATAGCTCTTGTTTTTTGGAATCTTGGCCTCTTCAATACCTTGCTCTTTGGTTGTATATGTTCGAACAATAGCCTGTTGAAGCACTGGGGCATCAGCAACAGGCTCGGGCGCAATCGGTTCCAAAGGATCAGCAATAGGTTCATCATCAACAGAAAAATAAGCAACAGGTCCATCTCCAACAAAAGGTTCGGGTACAACGGGTGCCTTTGGCTTAGCACGAGAAGCACGAACCCGCGGCCGCTTTACAGCTACTCGAGGCACATCAGTGACATCGACGGCATCAATATCCATGGGCATCAGGGCATCGGCGGCATCAATGTTCATAGGCATCGGGGCATCAATGTTCATAGGCATCTGGGCATCGACGGGGACTTCGAGGTTATCAACAACAACAGGTGCCTTTGGCTTGGCGCGAGAAGCACGGACACGGACCCGTTTTACGGCTTTCGCGCGATGCTGGTCAAGAAGATCCTTGATCTCCTTTTGAAGAATAATTGTCTCAGAATCATCGGTCTCCAAGTCATCATTGGTCTCCGGGGCCTCGTCATCCTTGGTCTCCGGGTTTGCGGTCACGACAAGCTCCGGGGCCTCGTCATCCTTGGTCTCCGGGTTTGCGGTCACAACAAGCTCCGGGGCCTCATCATCATTGGTCTCCGGGTTTGCGGTCACGACAGGCTCCGGGGCCTCGTTATCATTGATCTCCGGGTTTGCGGTCACAACAGTCTCCGGGGCCTCATCATCGTTGGTCTCCGGAACAATTGGCACAAAAGCATCACATTCCTTCCATCCCCCAACTGGTCCCAAAATGTCGGTTGGATCTTCAGTAAATGGTGTATACGCCAATGCAGCTCGATTTGAACCATCATTCCAAGGGATTACATCTTGGACCAATCCGGTATCTTCATTAATACCCCTTATAATACGACTGTCAACTGCGCTTTTAGTCTTAATACCTTTTCCAAGATAGATATCATAAAGTTCAGGACGATATACACGAGCAGCAATATCAAGTGGTAAATCAGGATTCTTGGACCAAAATATTTTGAAAGTCGTATCCGGACGAAGTGATTTGAAATAGTCCTCCATTTCTTTCGTACTGATCAATTTATTTAGATAGCGCACAACCATTGGGTCATTTTTAAATAACCTAACATAGTATTGAATTCCAGTAATTCGGCCATGAATAAAATCTTGTTGAAGCAAAAACTTGTCAGGTACATAGTCTTCGGATACTTCTGGAACGGTGGAAAAAATGTATTCATTTGGTAAATTACGTCTAATCTTCGGCGCTGCACAAAAGTATTCATAAGGCACAATTCGTTTATGAAAAAAACAATCTTTATGGGCCAAACCCTCGTAGCCAAAGAGTGTTTCCCCAAAGATTTTTGACAATAACAGCTCTGTCTTGGGGTCTTCGATAGGGCTTTTGGCGGCAACAGGCTCTGTCTTAGGGTCTTCGATAGGGCTTTTGGCGGTAGCAGGCTCTGTCTTGGGGTCTTCGATAGGTTCATCGTCTTCTGATTCCTGGTCATCATCGGGGTGTTGGCTAACCAAAAATTCAGGACGGGGGCACTTGCCAGCAACAGTGGGAAAGCCCTTGGCGTTGAGGAGAGGTTCATCGGGGTGTTGGCTAACCAAAAATTCGGGACGGGGGCACTTGCCAGCAACAGTGGGAAAGCCCTTGGCGTTGAAAAGAGGTTCATCGTCTTCGGATTCTTGGTCAGAGTCAATCATGTCATCATCGGGGTGTTGGCTAACCAAAAATTGAGAAGGAGGGCACTTGCCAGCAACAGTGGGAAAGCCCTTGGCATTGAAGAGAGGTTCATCGTCTTTGGATTCTTGGTCAGAACAAAGCATGTCATCATCGGGGTGTTGGTTAACCAAAAATTGAGAAGGAGGGCACTTACCAGAAACAGTAGGGAAGCCCTTGGCATTGAAGAGAGGAACATCGTCTTCGGATTCTTGGTCAGAACAAAGCATGTCTTCGGAGAGCATTTCGCTAAAAATGTCTTCGGCCAATGGGCTATGGGGTCTTTTGCGGACACACTCAATTTCGTTCATTTCGGCAAGCCGGTCCATCAACAACGAATGTTTGGAAGAAAGGTAAGAAAACACGTCCACCATCGCACTCGACAACAAAAAAATGATTTAATTATAAATTAATTGTTCACTTGTCAGAATTAAAAAAACACAAAAATTAAAAAAAACACAAAAATTAAAAAATCTTAAAATAGAATTGATTTAAAAATAGATTTGTGTTATAAATAGCTGATTTTTGAATTAAAAATCAGAAATCAAATTGCTCCGGACAGACAAGTCGCACTATGCAAGCTTCTACATACAACGCCATCAACCCAAGTGCCTGGAAACTAGGCAACGTTTTTACGACCCCCAAGGGCCTCAAGAAAATTGACGTCCAGACCGAAGAGGGAACCAAGCCCGTTTTCCAGCTGTGGAAGGCAGGTGACGCTTACCTACGAGCCCCGTATGGCATTTCGGAGCCTTTCAATGCTGGAGGCGAGTCTGGCAACCCAAGCTCTTCTATGCCAGTCACTGTCAAGGCCATGCCGCTTGAACTCAAGTACCAAGACCACTTTAATTTTTGCCAGCAGCTGGACAATGCTGTGTTGCAGCTTATCTTTAACAACCAACGGCGTCTATTTGACCTTGCTGCGGAAGACGAGCTCATCCCCCTGAGCATGCTGAGACGTCAATTTTGTGGGATTGTCAAGCTGTCCAAAAAACCAGAGTACCCGGCCACTGCGCGCATTAAGGTTAATGTGGGCAAAGCAGAGAGCGCTACATCGTTTCTGAAATTTGAACAGCGGCAAACTCACAATTGCTCTTGCGAAGATGTTTTGCGAGGCTGCACCGTGATCCCTATTGTTGAGTTTCAAGGCATCTGGATGAGCTCAACGGGCGGCTTTGGCGTGACTCTTCAGGCCACGCAAGTGCTCATTATGACCCAAGGTTCTGCCCAAAGCGTTGGCTTTGCTGGCCTGGAATTCATTAACCAAGACGAATAATAAAAAAAAGAATATAAATAAACATGCATTTTCTATTAATTCTATTAATTGTTTTATTGCTGCTTGGTGGGTTTAGTATAGCTTCTTCTGAATTTGTAAAATAAATTTGTTTAAACAAATTTAATTTTTAAATTTCTTAAAAAAATGAGTTCTGGTTGCGCCAACGCCCCTGGCTGTATTGGGAACTGCAAAGGCTGCAGCTCTCCAAAAGATGTTTTTGGTAGAGGCGGTATGATTGGTACAGCCACGCCTTTTGCAGATGGCGATAATTTATTTCAGCGAATCTGCTTTAGCCCGCCATTTACCACCGGCTGCAATGAGTCGGTTAATTGTATTGACACCATTGCTACTACCGCCGGCTGTGTTTATGATGCCGAGTGCCCAGATTCTCACAGGTGCAAAGACGCCATGTGTGTCCCAAAGATGAAGCGCTCCCTAGGGGAACCCTCAACCGGATCCTATGGCTCCTATGCCAGGGGCAATTCACACTCCATTCCCCTTATTAATCCCCAGGAACTGGATTCCTTTTCAAACAATGACCCGGGCTTTTTGCGCTACTTGCCAGCTCCCTACAACAAGAGCATGGCAATGGGTCAGCGCTTCCTGGAGACAACGTGCCCAAGCACCCCAGGCATCCTCTATACCAAGGCTTCTCCCTCTTCGGAGCCAGGATTAGTGTGCCCCCTTTTTCCTGGCTATGTGAAGGAGCGCAACTGCCGCAACTGCATCAAGACCCTGGAGTCCTGCAATATGTTGAGCGGCTTTCTCTCCAAGGAGCAGTATGACCAGTGCAAGAAACGAGAGGAATGCTTCCAGTACGACATTGCCCTGAAATCAGGAGTCATACACCCCATTGGGTACAAAATTACCCCGGAGTGTGTGGCAGTGGCTAGGCAAGCTATTGAGCAGTGTGGGAGCGAATGTTACCCCGAGAGCTCTCCCCTGTTCTAAAAGAGTAGGTGGTAGACCAGGAGGGGCATTATTAATGGAATGGCGCCCCATACTGCAGACCAAAAATAGTTAAAGTAGGCATAGTAACCATCGAGGCTCTGGAAAATCATTGCTTCTCGAAACAAGAGGTCAAGCAGAATGCCATAGATGGCCAGCAAGATGTAATTTATAGGTAATCCAGTAGAAATAAAAATCAAGTAAAAAATAACCATCATGCCCCCGGCAATAAAAATAGACTCTGCTCTACCATGTTTCTTAAAATAGTCTTTGAGTCCCCAACCCGTTGGCCCCCCGAGGCCATTGGCACTCCCGAGCTGGAGTAGCGAGTCTCCTAGGATGCCCGTAACGCAGGCAATACCAATTAACAAAGTAGTATTCATTTTATTATGGGTTTGGACAAATAGAAAGAAGCTCCGGTTCCGCCGGAGAGCCCATTATAAATTCTAATTTTTTTTTAAGATAATTAAGGGGCGATCGGACAACCTCATAGGTGCCCTGGACAAAGTCAATGTGCTTGCCCATTTTTTGGCAGTTTGTTTTCACGCTCTGGTTCTCCTCGGTCAGCAATTTGAGGTCGGCTTCGATTTGCGCAACCCGCTCATTGATTTCCTGCAGCAGTGCTACTACTTTTTCCATTTATTAAAAGAAAAATATGTTTCGCCACGATCGCATCAAGCTCAGACCAGGTGTAAGGCTGATAATAGCCGCCGGGCAAGGCTACCGGTGTCACCTCTGCGCCATGACATTCGGGCCAGTATTTCACATTGACCACGTAGTGGCCCTCTGCAACCAGGGCACCAATGAGTTGAGCAACCTCTGTGCCCTCTGTCTTAACTGCCACGGGTTAAAGACAGCAATCGATATGCAAAAGTACCATGACAAGCAGACGGAAAAAAGGACAGGCCAGAGCCGTTTTTTTAATCCAATGGCTTATGAATATGTAAATAAAAAAAAAACTTAAATTTATGTACCCTAATTTTATTTGCGACTACAAACGAGAATTTAAATGTTATTAATTATTTTAATAGAATAGCGCCTGTTTGTATCATTAATGGACGCTCGTAATGTTGGTTTATTCCATAGTAAATTTAATGAGTAAAATCCTGCATAATTTGGATTATTAATGTGATCATTCTTATGTCTGGCAATATAGCGTTCTTTTTTCTGTTTGTCTTTTGAAATTAAAAAATCTGTGTAACCAGAAGCTCCAAAGTGAATTGTGTTTGTTTTTTTTGTTGCAGGGTTTATAAATTTAATCATATATTTTTTATCTTTTTTGCTACTTTTATACAAACGATACTGCATTTTAATATATAAATAAAAAAACAAAAAAAAAAACTATAAATAGTTTAAATTTTAGAGAAATTTATTATTTTTTTGACGAGATGGCCAAGACAGTCATCTGCAACCGAGTCAGCCTGCGCAACCGAGTCAGCCTGCGCAACCGAGTCAGCCAGCGCAACCGAGTCAGCCTGCGCAACCGAGTCAGCCTGCGCAACCGAGTCAGCCTGCGCAACCAAAGACTTTTTGTTGTCGACGATATCTCAGAGGTGCGATGGAATGAGCGATTGGAGTATTTGACGCACTGGAAAGGCTTCAAGACGCCGTCGTGGAACCATTGGGTTGATTTCCCCTCCTCATTTGACCAAAAGCTCCTGCAACTGGACTTCCAGGCTATTGTGCCCAAGCATCTTGAAGAAGCAGCCCTTCTCTACTCTCTATTATTTTACGAATAAAATCTTAACATTATTAAAAATGCAATTAATACTGCTACCAAAACAATGTAGTAATTTTTTTTTATCCTGGAAACATAAAAAAACCAGCGAGAGCATAGGAAGCCCTTTAATGCTAGTCATCCATATAGGGATTGCCTGTAATGCTAAATGATATTCAGTTTGGCGACTTTAGCCCCTGGTAAACAATATCCCCGGTAAATGGCTGTTTTAGTGCCATTATTTTATTGAACATTTTTTTTAAATTTTATTAGATTAATGAAGTTGCATTGTTTTTTGGTTGAGTGAGCATTGTGGCGCAGAGGAAGCGTGCTGGGCTCATAACTCAGAGGACCCTGGATCGAAACTAGGCAATGCTAATCGTACATTTATTATTTCAGGTTGGAGAATCTAAACAAGAGGAGCTTTTCTGGTCCAGGTAATGATTTTATTTTTCTATTAAATAAAAAATGAATTTCTTCTATGAGGTTATTGCAGTGGGAGCTGGAACAGCATTGATAGGCTTTGCTATTTCAACTATAATGATGTTTATTTTTGCAAAAAATTTCAGTATGAAAAAATACAATTTTTGGTGGCAAGTCGCCCTGAGCTACTTCATTACAGGATGTCTGGTGCATATTATTTGCCAAGCTACTAAAGTTAACGCGTGGTACTGTAAAAATGGTGTTGCATGTAAAAATAACCCCTAAAAAAACAAAAACATGGGTGTCCCGAAGCCAGTAAGCGACGTGTTGTTTTTACAACAGGCCAAGATATATCTTGACGAGACGCACGATGCAATTGGCCGGGAAGAACGCTACTTCAAGATTCAAGTTTTTTTTCGACACCTGGCCAATAACCTGGTTCACCTACACAGTGTAAAATATGAACGTTTCAAGCAAACTCTTTGTGACAAGCTTCTGGAGTGGTCTACTGGCAATGAGTATGAACAGCAAATTGTAAATGACTATGGCTGGATTATTGAGGAATTATAATAAAAAAAAGATTTTTTTTCTATAAATTTATAAAATTACATTTTTAAAAAATAAAGATAAAAAATAAATGAGTTTTGGTAACGTGCCCAGAGATTTGAATGTTTCTTGCTTTGCCACTACGCGATCCACTGCCGCAAAAAGCGTCAATGCCCTTTTTTCCGCCGACCTCCGAACGGTCGGCTCCCTTGTCCAGTTCCAGCGTAGCCCCGGCGTCTGGGTCACTGCACAATCTCTTACCGTTCCCGCAACCCAGCTCGGAAACATCTACATTCTTTCCACTAATGTTAATGCACTATCATTAAGTCTGGATGGTAGTATTTTAGCCATTGGTTTAAATGCCCTGGCCGTTGGCGATAGTTTTTTATCAATTTTAACCAATACTGCTGGTTTTTACACCCAACAATCAATTCCTATTCCCCCGGACACTGCCGGCACTATTCCTAATTTAGGCGATGTTTCTCTTAACGACGCAGGAAATGTCCTAGCAGTGGGTTCCGTAACTGATAACAACCTGATTGGCGCTGTCTGGCTCTACTACAGGCTCGCCGGCACCTGGACTCTAATGGGACCAAAAATTACTGGCCCTGGTGAAATTGGTGCAGGACGGTTTGGTAATTCAGTGAGTCTTAATGGTGCTGGAAATCTTCTTGCAGTCGGATGCTATTATGATAACGGTTTTATTGGTTCCGTTTATATTTTTAATATAAGTAACATGGCAGCTCCAGTCTTTGTTACCAAGCTCACTGGCATTAGTCCTAACCCAATTGCTTCTTTTGGCTTTGAAATTGATTTATCGGCCGATGGCTCTACCCTGGCAATAAGCACTCAGAGTGATTCCGTATTTATCTTTACAAACGTCCAAGGCCAAGGCCTGTGGACACAGCAAGCTGAACTCGTGGCACCGGCTGAGTACATTGGGGCTTTCTTGGGAATAAATGTCTCATTCAGTGGTGACGGAAACATTTTAGTTGCTCAAGCTAATCCTTATTCTTTTGTTTACTACCGCACTCTTGGTTCTTGGTCGACCGGAAATTTACTTCCTATTCCTTATGATTCTGTTGGTAATCCATCTCAAAACATTTCTTATATATCACAAGACGGAAACACCATTTTTACAAATAGTGACCCTGATAACAACTCTGTAGGAGCTTCTTGGATTTATACTCAAGGCCCACTCGGAACCTGGATTCAAAATGGACCGAAATTGGTTGGTTCCGGCGGCACTATTTTTAATCAAGGAGCTTCGGGTTCAGCACTATCAGGAGACGGTAAAGTCGCTGCTTTTGCAGAATTAACTGAGCTTTTTGTCTTTGTTTAGCGCAAAGCTGTGTTTTTATTTGTGTTTTTGTTTGACAGGTGCTTGTAATATTTTATTTTTTTTAAAGACCGAGAGATGGAGGAGCTCTTTCGAGTGTTTTTATTGCGTCATCCCTATTTTGATGAAAATGCAGTACGTCGTGACCCAACGGGAAAAGCATCTCTCTGTGATATAATTTCCCAATTAACACGTGTCCAGAATCGCAGTGTGCGCAATTACATGCGTAATCATTCTATAGAAAATGTTTATCTGGACGCTCCTGACATCACACTAGCGCTGTTGAGATGGCCCAATTTAAAAGCTAGGCGCTCCTTCAGGGTAAATCATTACATTCAATACAATGACCTATTGACAATTGCTCTACAACGACTTCGACCCCCGGTCGCCCCGGTCGCCCCGGTCGCCCTCGTCGTACCCGTCGCCCCGGTCGCCCCGAGGGTTCCTACAGAACCCATTGCCCCGGTTGCCCCGGTCGCCCCGGGACCCCAAATTACGAATGCTTTAGTGGCTCCAATTGCTCCAGTGGCTCCAGTGGCTCCAGTGGCGATGTTTGTACAACCCACTGGGGCTGTGCAACACCCTCCGATTTTTCCAGCGCTGCCAGACTTCGAAGAAGAGCATTGGATTCGAGATGAGTATTTTATTCAGGACAATGGTAATTTTTTGGTTGTTAATAACCTGCCCTTTACAATATATATATTGATTAATGGGATGTGCTTTCGACCACTTGAATATAATCTTTTTTGCTTGAGGCATGAGTTTATTAAAAAAATAAGAGAGCAAAAAAACATATGTGGAACTTATGACTTCATATGTCCTGGCGAGTGCTATCGCATTTGTAATCAAGATATGGAGATAACTTTTAAATTTGTATCAAACCAGCCTGAGGTTATCTATACCCCAGAAGACATTGGAATCAATGTGCCAATTTGCTGTTCAGTCTGTTTGGAAGACGTGCTACCCATTGACCCTATATTCCTTTTGGAGTGTCTTCATATTTTTCATAAGAGCTGCCTTAACAAGTGGAAAACGCTTTGTTACTCTGGAACCCCTACCTGCCCCAATTGTCGAGAATTTATATAAAAAATATTACTTTTTATTTTTTTTTTTGTTAATTTTCAAAATTCTTCTTCCTCTTCTTCCCCTTCTCTCTCTTCTTCCTCTTTTTTTATACGAAGTGCTTCTCTCTCTTCTTCCTCTTTTTTTATACGAAGTGCTTCTCTCTCTTCTTCCTCTTTTTTTTCTTTTTCACCTTCCTCTTTTTCTGTTTGAATTGCTTTTTCCATTTTTTCTTTATTTTTTTTTATGTTTCGACTTGTATTTTTTTTTAAATTTAAATCAAATTCTGTATTGTTTTCAAAAACTAATTGTGGTATTGGATTTTCTTTTTTTTTTGAAACTTTATTTAGTTTTTGGTTTTGTGCTTGGTTATTTGCTTTTTCTAAAGCATTATCGATAAATTTTTTTTTACTTTCTTCTAATTGTTTTCTTAGCTTTTGTTGTCTTTCACTTTGTGGTGTCCTCGGCGGTAGACTAATACTTTCTGGTGTCCTTGGCAGTAGACCAACTCCTAGTGAGTTTGTAAGTAGTTTTTTAATATTTATATCTCTAAGGATTAGTTGGTTTTCTAATTTTTTGTCTAAATTTAATAAATTTTGTTTTATTAATTCATCACTTTCTATGAATAGCCGAGCAACATAGACTTTTTGTTTGTGTTTTATAAATTTTTCTTCCAACAAATCAGGGTTAAAATACAGTAAGTTCCATTCGCCCCTGGTTGCGGGGACAAAAGGAACGCCATTGGCCCGATTTTGTAAGCAATAGGCCCTCTCTAGCATGAGCCCCACTTTTGCGCTTAATTTGCCCTTGTCTGGTTCTATGTGTTTAAAAATTTTAATTAATTCTTTTAAATGTTGATAAAAAGCTTCTGTCATTTATATTTTAAAAAAAGAGTGTTTTTCAAATTTTTTTATTATAAAAATGTGGACTACTCGCCAACCCCCAGTCAGCAATTGGTTTAAAATGAATGAGACGGGCGTGCGGGGAGAATTCACAGAGCACCCCTACTATCAAATAGCGGACTTCTCGGATGGCCTTGCCTTTGGAAACTCGGGGTGCTACCTGCCAGTGCTCCCGACGGGCGCCGTGCTCTCCCAGTCCCAGGGAAACCAAAGCAATCCCCAGGTGCCCCAGACCGCCATCGAGCCCTTCGCGGCCCAGGGCTGTCCCTGTGCATCATTTCCATTTTACAGGACACGCGGGGTACAAAATGGTTTCCAGAAGAATTAGGGCACCATTAGCCTGGCACGACACAAAGAGCTCCATAGTGAGCAGGGTATCGAAGGGTATTCTCCGGGACGATACAAAGGGGTAGCTTGTGAGCACCAGCTCGAGGCCGGTAAATGAGTTGGTAAGAAACCCCTCCAGTAGGTAGCCAGTGCCATTGGCCACGATGGTTGTCGCAAAAGCAGGGAAAGACTCGACGTCCAGCGAGAGACTGGTGCAGTTTATTTGCAGGGAAATCACGGTGTCCTGGAGCTGGGCCGTGTTGAAGCGAAACGAAAATTTCTGGAGAAAAGAAAAAGGCAAGTTATTTTGCAAAGGGATTGCAGCCAGGAGTTCATGTCTGGACGAGGGGTTATTTCGGATAACCTTTCGGTTTACAATGAGGGCCTCGGGGGCGACATTTATGCTGCTAGTCAGGGTTTCCAAGAGACCGTAGAGCGCGCTTGACTCCCGACCAATCTCCCGACGGAGGCCCGTGATCTCCGTGTCGGTCTTGTGCTCCAGCAAGTGCAACGATTCCTGGAGAGCACGGAAGCCACTCTGCACGCTGTCCATCGAGACATCAGAGAGGTCCGAGATGTCGGTAAGGGTACTGATGCTGTCCGGATCCGAATGCTCCGCAAAAGGTGCCAATGGTGTTGCCTGGACATAGAGGGGAATGCTCCTGGACTCGTCCCGACTTCTGGACAAGGAAAGGTAAATACTTTTTCGCACATCAAAAGCACTGTTATTAACACGTCCAGTTAAATCGTACATGTTATATTTATTGGGGGGGTAAATAAATGGAAAAAACAACTATAGATCTAATGGTGATAGAAGCCGTTCGAAAAGGCTGCACCCAGATGGAGGGCTACTGTGAGGATCTGGTTGATGTGATGCGACGATCACTGGCCAATTTTTTTGAAGAGCAAAAACAGTCGGTTGCCACACACAATGAAAATAATTTACAGGTGGAGTTCAAGGCCACGAAGAGCAAACTCCTGGATGGCTTTCGGAATGAAGTCGAGAATCTACTCACGAAATCAATGGACGATTTCCAGGAAAATATTTTAAATTTTTGTCAGACCGATGCCGGGTCCCTGCTCTCGGCACGCATCGAGAGTATGGTGGCGCATGAGCTACATAGGGCTACCCAGGTTCTGATAGCCGACCGGGAAGAGACCCTGCGCCTCAATGAGCTAGTGCAGAAGTCACTGCGCTCCACACTCAAGCGCAACAGTCTATCGCTTCCTCGCCAATGATTTGACCAAGGATCTGCGGCGCTTATCGAATGATTTGCGCTTATATTTTTCAGAGGATTTTTTGCGGGGTGCGCAGCGAGGGGCGCAGCGGGTCGGGTCAATATTACAATTGACGGGTTTAATATACACGGCCGAATTGGAGTAGCCCGTCCCGCAGGAGTCCTTTCTGCAGGAGCGTCGCCTTGACTTTCGACAGCGGCGACTGGGGCCACAGGGGCTACAGGAGCGCCTGCGAGAACCACCCAAATAGCAGTTACCTGTTTTCAGAGAGCATGAAACTCTTGGCATTTTTCTTTTATTAAATAATTAGAAAATTTATTATTTATTTACGATTATTTTTTTTATGGTAAAGACGTCCGTGTAGTTTTTAACAATTGAAAACCATTTGGCGTCGTGGTGTTCTGGGTCCTCGTTGAGACGTTTGAGCTCGGCAAGCTTTTCCATCATTTCGGTAAATCGATTAATCGAGCAGTTTCTTTCAAATTTAAAGGCAAGCAAGCGACCTTCCGTTACAATGACATGCTCACAGAGACCCATGTTTTTGCACATTTTATTTACAGACTGGAGATCAGTGATGGAGGGTGGCTGGTAGTAGCACTGGTTGGGACCACAGCCCCGGGGGTGACTGTGGAAGCTACCCACTATGCTGTTGCCCGGGGCCACCCGAGGCACCGAATCCAGGTGCTCTATGGGATGTTGGAAAAAGTCCAGGCTCTTTGTCTTTGCATTGTATAGGATGTAGCCCTCGGCCTCTACTGCCTGCCGGGGCCACTGGCGAAAGCCGGCAAGACTTTGCGGCGTTATAGTAGTTATACTGTCTTGTAGGAGATTTGCAATCATTTATTAAATATTAAATTTTAGTTTTTGTTCATAAGGCACTGCTGCATGGAGTCATACATTGGCTGCCCTGGGGTTTGGCTGCCGTCCACCGGGATACAGGATTGCGGGGTATTGTGGTAAAATTTTTGTCCCCGGCTTGCGGGTTGCGGTTGCCTTCCCATCATTTGCTTATGCTCCTGGGTAAGTTTTTCCACCTGCATGGCCACTATACGGAGATCGTTCTCCGTGGCATGCACCGGGTTACCAGCAAAGGTTTTTGCCGGGTAGTTTACATCATACTGCCCATAGGAGGCAGCAGGCATAGGCGAGAGGGCAGGGAATGAGGAATTGTTACTCATCGAGGAATACATTTGTTTTTTTTTAAACCTATTTTTTTTAAATTTTTTTTTCTATTTTGTTAAATTACGTTTTGACAAGAGTTTTTTTGTCGCACAAAGAAGGAACACAATAATCACCAGGAGAATAATAATAATCACAAGAGCAATATTCATCCAAAAAATGTTGTCATTTTTAGAGGGGCTTTTATCGGACCCCAGGGAAACTACCGCGGGGGCCACAGGGCCTTGGGCAAACCCCTGGGCCCCGGTCACGGGGCCTTGGGCCAAATACTGGGCCCCAGTCACGGGACCTTGGGCCAAATACTGGGCCCCAATCACGGGACCTTGTGGAACCCCCCGGTACATTGGGGGAACCACCGGGGCCTGCATGGGGGCTTGCGTTACCCTGGGGCGTACGGGCATCATGTGCGAGTCCTGCTTCGGGGGGGGAGGACTATCGTTTTGCTGCTCGTTCCAAATGTCTAAGCCAACGCCAACCATTTATTTGTTAATAAATGAAAAAAAATATATTACCCAAGGCAGAAGATTCGCTTACAATTATTCTAGATGGCAACTCCCGCAAAAGGCCTCCCACTCTCATTACGGAGGACGTGGACCCCGGGATGGATGGCATGAGCATCGTCGAGTTTGACCGGAGCCGACCGGCACCCAAAAACGACATAAAGTCCAAGGTAAAAAGCCTCTTGGTAAGCAACCCCCGGAGCCACCTGGGCTGCCTCTTGAAAACGGTCATCGATTTCCACGAGTCCCTGAAAACAATCTACGCCAGGCTCTCCGCCCAACAGGAGATCACCAATCGGATCCGAGAACGAAAACTCAATATCCTCGGCTCAAAAAACACCATGGTAATTACCGGGCCAATATCCGGGGAACCGGCCCACGCGAATATCCCGATCAAACGCTTCTGGCAGCTGGAGCGGCGCCAGACCATCTGCAACCGGGAAACCTTGACGGCCTCGGGGCTCCACTCGGCCCTGGGCCTCCTGCAAAAGACTTCGCGGGTCGAAAAGTTTGTGCAGCAGGTCCAGCTGCTGGGCACCATTGGGGCCCGGCCCATAAAGCCCCCGCAGGACTCCGATGCCTCGACCCTGGCTTCGCTCCTGCTGAGCAAGAGTCTGGTCTACACGGTGGTCAAGGTTTTCCTGAATGAAATCTCGGACGCAAGCGGCGACACCACAGTCTCGGCCGAGCTGGTCCAGGAGCTGGAGGAGCTGCGAAAGAGCGCGGACGAGTGCAACCGCCGGACCAAGGAGCTGCGCCAGGAGGCCTCGCGGATCTACGCCGACGTGGGTTCCAAGCACAAGGAGCTCAATGAGGTCAGCATCCGGCTGGCGATCAATGTCTTTGTGACCGAGACGCATCGGATGACCCGGTCCCCGGTGCCCTTCACGGGGCTCGTGTTACGAGACGCCCAGCAAATAATTGCCGCGGCCCTGGAAGCCCAGTTTCGGCACATCTACAAAAAAAGCCTCCGCATGGAGGACGACACAGTGGCCAAGCTCCTCTCCACCGGTAACTTTGTGCAGCATGTGCGAGACACCGTGACCGAAAGCATTGAGAAATGGAAGGGAGCGAGTTCGACCTTTCGGTGGAATGTAATTGGTCTTTTAGAAAAAAATCAAGAGCGAGAATAATAAAATAAAAATGGATGCACAAATATGGGGTCCGGTGTTTTGGAATTTGCTCTTTGATGTAGCCCATTTTTACCGGGGCAACTACAGTGAATTGGTGGGCGACTTTTTTCTGAAAACAAAATATGTACTGCCCTGCGAGACCTGTCGCAAGCACTATGACCGCTTTGTGGGCAGAGACATCCAGCACCGCGAGGACATTGGACAGGACATCCTGTACCCACTGCGCAATGAAATAAACTTTCGCCTGCTAAAGCCCACCCTGCCACTCAAAACCTATAGGACACGACGCGAATTTTTCCCCCTTGTTGGCAACTCCTTTGTGCTTAAAAAAATCTTTAAAATCATTTGGAAAACTGTTATCTTTATTGACGTCACATACCCGCAAACCCAAGCCCGCGAATGGTGCATGCTCGCGGTCACCGTGACCCAGCAAATCCCGGGCTACGGGTTCGTCGAGCCACTGGACTGTCGCAAGGCCCTGAGCACCAGAGACAGCACCGATACAATGTCCTCCGACACGGCAAGTACATCAACCTGAGCAGAACACGGTAGGAGCTCCACGCAGCGGTCTATTTGCACCGTGCAGTTGCCCACCATTTCAATGAGCTGCTCGGGGGAGAGGCTCCGCAGGCCATGTCCAAATGAGGCAACGGTGGGCAGCTGGTTCTGCACGGGGTTGTCGGTTTTGAGGCTAGGCAGCATCACGCCCAGCGAAAGGGCAATGTCGCAGAGTTCCCGGTTCGTGGGGTTCGCCAGGGCCACGGGGACACCGGCCCGGCGGTTCAGTCGCTGATAGGCCAGACAGTAGGCCAGTGGCACGCTGTGCTGGGCCAGTAGAGAGGGTACTGCGTGACAGCCCCTGTCAAAGATGCTGCGTGTCTGTTGTACGAGGTTATGGGCCTGCTCCTTCGAACAGTGCAGGAAGCTCTGGGCCCATTGGACAAAACTTTCGGTCAGCACTTCAATATCGTCGGTGTCCAGTGACATCCACCCGGCCGAATGTTTGTGAGGTTAATTTATTAAATGAGCACCTGTTATTAATTAAACACACTTTTTTTAAAAAAAAATGTTTTAGAAAAAGAAGATGGCCTGTTCAAAGGTTAATTTTAAGTCTCCTGATGAAATCTTGGAACAAACTGTCACACCAAAAGATTCAACCCCAAGTAAGTGGGAATCATGCATTAAAGATAGCGAAGGTATTCCATGCGGTCCTGATGGTAAAGATAAAGATGGAATTATTTTAAAAGTAGATGGCCAGAGTAAAAATTTTGAATGTGGCTGTCAAAATGTGGCCGTGGACGCAAATACACTACCTACCGTACCTAAACCTAAACCCTCTCGGAAACCCGGTGTCATAAAAAGGGCTCCAGGTAGTGTGGTGTCAATGGCCACCCCAAGTAAGGAACCAATGGCCACCCCAAGTAGGGTGTCAATGGCCCCACCGCCACTCATCAAGGTGGACGAGCAGATCACGGACCTGGTGGGTTTCCTGAAGAGCCGCCCAGATCTCTTCAGAAAGCGCAACACCAGTGACCCGCAAACCATTCAACAAATCAACAAAGTCTTCAATAAGATTACGGAAAGCTATTCGAACTACACGGCGATGGGCAAGAAAAATGGCAACAAGCCCTTTACTACCTACGAAAAGATAGTTGAAAACCTCCAGATGCTCGGACAAAAAACAGACCTTAGTGCGGTGGCTAACTTCTATAGCGACAGTGTACTCTCCATTGGTATTGTGCTTACTAATGCGCTATTTATAAAGCAATATGGATACCAGCCGACACGGAGCTTCTGCCAGGACTACGCCATGCCCCGCACAAACCCCAATGGCAACACCAACCTCTCTATACAGATGCACAATTGTTTATCGGATATTTTTTATTTTCAAGATGGCCATATGATGTCCGGGGCCGGCAAGCCCTCCGTCAGCAGCGAAGACCGGGCCCTGGTCAGTGGTCTGCTCTGCTAAAGGTCTGCCGCAGAACCTGGGCAAAGTAGTCGCCCCCAAACTCCGGGGGCAATTGGCCCTCGTAGCTTTTGAGCACATTCTGGCTGATGGACGCAATGCTGCCATACATGTGGTCGAGCTCGTCTTCCGGCATCTTCTGGATGAAGCTCTTTGCGAGGTCAATGAGCGGGGTCATCTCCGGGGGAATATTTAGGGGCGCGATGTTGATTGGAGATTGCGGGGGCGGCGGCAACCGTAGGGTCAGAGAGGTGTCGCGCTCATTTGGCCCATCCATGGCGAGGCTGTGCAGCTTCTCTATGAACTGCCAGAGCACCCGCCGCGAGTTCTCCGAGAGTCTTGGGTCCTGGTACTTTTGTTTGATCTGGAGCATCGACATGATGGGGTTATTGTTCTCCAGGACGACGGAGACATTTTTTTCGCGGATTGCCTGGATTGTTTCCGGGGTGCCCATGTAGCTGCGCCACTTCTCCACCAGATCCTGGCTCGCCTGGGGGCTATTGTCGGCGCCGATTTTCTCCGAGACCGCCATTGTGGCGAGGCAGTCGGGGAAGAGGGACTGTAGCTGTTTCAATAAAGACCGCATGTAATACATGAAATGAGAATTTCTTTCATCGCCTGTTTGCATTTTGATTTATTAAATTATATGAAAGTAAGCTGGGGGTTGGGTAAATATTTTTTTATACGCACCACCTACTGGTAGGCCTCTTCGGGCATTTGCACCCGATTGGAAAAGGCCGCAAAGCTCGGGGCCGAACGGTCCCCGCTGTACTTGTCAACCTCCTTGCCGCCCGAAAGCATTACAATGTGGGGCACACCCACGATCTTGCTCCGGAGACCCGACCCTGGTCCCTGCAACTGATCCCGGAACCGGGAGATATCCACCAGGTAGAACCCTGCCTTACTCATCTTAGAGGCCTGCATAAATGCGGGCTTCGTGTTGGTGCAGTGGCCACAGCCCGGCGAGTAAACCATTAGCACACAGTTGCCCCCGTATTTTCCCTTGCCCGACACAAGGTCGGCCACCTCCTGGGCGCTCGAGAGGTCATTCCCTGGGCCCTGGGGCCCCCCTGGGCCCTGGGGCCCCCCTGGGGCCCTGGTGCCCTGGGCGACCCCGTGGTAGCTTTCCTTTGTTTTTATGTGGTGGTAATTCTCCGGATGCTTCCTTCCCTGTGACCTGCCCACATAGTAGAAGATGATTCCCACTACAATGCCAACCACAAACATCACCACAAGAAAAGACGCTACAAGATTATTTCTGATAAAATCCATTGCTTATTTTTATTTAAATTTGAAATTAAATTTATTAAATTTTTTAAAGCCTAATTACAAATCTTCCTTGGGCATCAATCATGGCGTGCTTGCGCTCCTCGTCGGTGGTGGCCTCGCGCAGCATTGACGCCGGAATGCCCCGGGGATTTCGGCGGGACACGTCGGGGGGTTGTACGGCCACGACGTCATAGATGGGTCGATCGAGGTTTTTGCTTCTTTGGGATTCCTCCTGGAAATCAAAGGAGGACTGACGCGCATACCTCCACAGCTGGATCATGTCGCGGAACAGTCTATCCGATTTCATTGCATCAGTTATATACAGGGGCTCCTGGATCGGGTAATTTCTGTGGTGCTCCAGCTGCCGCGTACTCGTCTGGTGGGAGCGCCGCACCGTATGGGCCTTGGCGGCGTAGTAGCGACCCTGGGAGGCGCGCATCTCCGGGGTCGGAGCGCTACGACAGAGCACCACCGAGTCTCCGGGCAGTATTATAGAGGTTTCTTCGAGGATTGAGTTATTTTTATTGAAGGCAATTGTGTCGGCCAGCGTGTCGTAGTCTCCCAGAAAGCCTCGCAGCAAACAGATACCCGAGAGGTACTTGCTCTGCGACATCCTATCGGTCTTTGAGAGCAGGGAGCCGAAGAGCTTGTGGTGCAGCCGCTCCCGCACAGCCTGCCAGGGCTCGCCCATGCCTTCTTCGGCCTCCCGGAGCTCAAAGCCAGTTACTTTGTCGCAGGTCTGGCGGAAGCAGAAGCGTATCATGTTTGTGTTTTTTTTGTACATGTTTTTACTATTTTTAGGAGTATAGGTCCTGTGACTGGTAGGTGTCGATCCGGTGCGAGCGAAACACAGAATTTTCGTTTGCCCGAATCTGATAGCCCCCCTCCATGTCATCAAGCGTCTCGCTGGCCCCATACTGGCCAAAGGACGAGGCATTGTAGTTCTGCTCGGAGGGCAGGTCCATGAGCCGGTGCTGGGCCACGGGGATGCCCACCCGCTGCATCCAGGGTTGCCAGTCCTCCGTGCTGTCCGAGGAGTGGGCAATGCCTGGGTGCTGGTGGAAGTCCCCCGAATCCACGGGTCGCTCCTGTTCGCGCTGCATCTTGGTGTCGTACTGGCGCGAAGTCTCCTCCCCCGTGGTGTAGCGCATCGTGTGGCCCGAATCGTAGGACATCATATTCGGGGGCCGGTTTACGTCCCACTCCTGGCTGTGGAAGGGGTTTGTGTCGGCCCGAATTGAATCACTGTACGACGCATAGCTCATTTATTTTTTGCCTTTCAAAGAAATAAAGGGCTGAGTGCCGCGTTTTAACTCCTGGCCACGTTTTACTTTTCTTTTTTTTTATAAAATAAACAGATGCTCTATTTATTACTTGCCTGCTCAATGGGGGCTGCCGGTGCCCTGGGCGTCTACTATGCCTACACTCTACTGAACCGCTACTCCCTCCTGTGGTACCTCACCAAGGCGTACATCTCAAGAAGTCTATACAAAAAAAAAAAAACCGACAACCCCACTATTGAGCTCGAGTTCCCCGAGATTCCCTCAGAGGCTCCGGGGATGGAGCGCTTTCTTCTGTTGCCCATCCAGTACCCCGACATCTGGCAGCTCTACAAGGAGTGTCTCTCCTCCTTCTGGACGGTGGACGAGGTCAACCTGGAGAAGGACGTGCAGCAGTACCGGCACGTGCTCTCTTGGGAGGAGAAAAACCTTTTGGACGCTACCCTGGGCTTCTTTGCCTGTGCCGATGGCATCGTCTCGGAGAACCTGGCCTCGCGCTTCCTCGTCGAGGTCACGATGCCCGAGGCCCGGGCCTTCTACGCCAACCAGATCCTTATGGAAACCATCCACGCGGAGATGTACAGCATTATCATCGACCAGATTTGCCCCACGGTCGAGGAGAAGACAGGACTCTTTCGAAGCTTTGAAAATAACGCAAACATCAAGGAAAAGGCAGACTATGCCCTCAAATATATTACCTCCAATAAGAGCTTTGCTACCCGGCTCTTGGGCTTCCTTGTGGTCGAGGGCATCTTCTTTTCGGCCTCGTTTGCCTCCATCTTCTGGTTCAAACAGCGGGGCCTCTTGCCGGGCATCATCTTCTCCAATGAGTTGATTGCCCGTGACGAAGCCTCCCATTGCAAGTGCTGTGTCGCGCTCTACGCTACCCTGGATGAGAGGCTCTCCGAAAGGGAGGCCCATAAGCTTTTTGCCAAGGGGGTTGCTATTGAAAAGCGTTTCTGTAAGGGTGCGCTTGCCAGCAGCCTGGAGGGCCTGGACTATGCCTCCATGGCCCGGTACATTGATTTTGTGGCCAACTACTGGCTGGCGGCCCTTGGCTATGGGCCCCTGGTCGTGCCGGAGCCCAAGAACCCCTTCTCCTGGATGGAGATGATTTCGCTGCCCGGCAAAGGCAACTTCTTCGAGTGTGGTATCAGCGAGTACAGCAAACCCGACGACAGTGGCAGCTTTGCTGATATTTCTCGCCAGGATTTTTAATAAATTTAAAATTTTATAATGGTTCCCTTTATCTTGTCACAGAGACTTTGTTTACTGGCATTGGCCGGTACCTTTATTTTCCTGCCAGTCAGGGTGCTGATCAGGTCTGCGGTCGTCTTGTTGCCTAGGGTATTGCTGACACAGCGTTCCCGGGGACCAATGTACTCCATCATGAAATAGCGAACCGAATGTGCGGTTGTTTTTTTCTCAGAGTTTCCCAATACATTCATGGGCCCAATTCTAAATATATCTGATTTTTCGAATGAAACACCCTCTTTATTTTGAACTATTCTATGAGGATCGTACAGTGTTCCACTACCAATAGAATTAATTTTAAAAATAGAACCCATTGGCATTAGAATCTCGTTTTCCCAAGGGTAGGCATGTAAAAAACCGGGCAAATAGAGTACAGGGGTCCCCGTTGGCATGTGTATTTCAAAGACGCAGCACTTTTTAACACGGCCATTGTCGTCTTTTAAAAAGCCCGCATAGGTGGGCATCTTGCGGTCCCACGAGCTCGAGTTAAGAGGCTGTTGAAAGACATATTTCCCGGGAGACTTTTCCTCAAGATCGCCATAGGGACTGGCCACCTTGTAGACGACTACAGGATAAAGCAGCGGCGGGGCATTGGATATTAATTTGTCGTAGTGACCCACCAGGTAGATCCAAAACGAATTAGTAAACTCGGTGCGCTTTTTCTTGTTCAGCTCCATAAAGCCGTCTGGGTCTTCCCAATAGTCACACTGTAAATCTTTTGGAATGCCCGTGGATTTGTTGAGTGGCCAATCTAGAAATAATTTAAGTACTGTCTTTAATGTATTATCATTCATTTTTAAACCAATTAAAGACATATTAATGCCACCACTGCCTGTTGTGTAGGACCATAAGAGAAATTGATCAAATTTCGACAGGCCATTGGCATATTTTGTACATCTGGATATCATGCTTTTAATGGCCTTGTCCTGTTGAGTAGCACATTTACCATTTGGTTTTGGACCTAGCCACATTTTTTTATTCTATGATTTTTTTTTCTTTTTGTAATCTTTTATAAAAAAAGATGCTACGTGTAAAATCACGTTCCCCCGCGAAACAACGTTCCCCCGCGAAACAACGTTCCCCCGCGAGACAACGGTCCCCTGCGCGTTCCCCCGCGAGGAAACGTCTATCGCCAAAACAAACACGTGCAATTGGTTTGACACGGTCACCCACACGACGACTGTCTCCGCGTTCCGGAAGAGCTCGTGGTACCGATAAACCTGATAGGCCTGCGGCCATGTTTAGCGTTGGGTCAACGGCACCAGGAGTCAATGGCAAACTGTGGGTTGTTGCGATCAAGGGAAAAAATAAATATTGGATGGCCCTTGGAGGTCGATAATAATAAAAATATAAAATTAAATAAATGTGCAGTAATGTTTCATCACACGCAGGAAATTATTTAATTGCTGCTGTTATTCCGGGGGTGCTTCAATTCATTTTAAATACAGAATTCTTGCGGAGCAAGATGAATGGCTACCTTAGCCCCTACTTTAAAGAAAATCCCTTTGGAAACGAAACAACAGCCAATTGCCTAAAATTGGCTCCAATTGGCAAACTGATTCGCTTTGCTGTCATGACATTTGTAATTGGTTGTATGATTTTCTATCTAAATGGCAACGACCCAAAATTAGATAATAATTGTAAAAAATTTAGTGGACGAGATTTTACAAAGTCGTTTTACATCTCCTGCGTGGCCACGGTGCTCTACCTCTTGCTCAGCAGCGACGCCTTCACCTTTGCCACGGTCCCCTACTCGCCAACCAGTACCACTGGAGACGTTGCTTCAACCAAGGGCTGCCGCAGCACCACCTGGAAGGGCTGGCTCTTCTGCACGGTTGCGATGTTCCTGGCTTCTCTGCTAAGCATCAATCTACTTAACTTGATATCGCTGGGGTTCTAGGTCCCGGATAAGGTGGCGAAAGCTTCTGTAGATTTCCTTCTCAAGCACGCAGCCCCTGTTAAACTCGTTTAGCTTTGCGACCACGGCATCGGCAAATACTTGGTTTGATTTTACCCAATTTAATTTGCTCTCCAGGTATGAAAACAGCTCCAGTGCAATGCATTGCTTTTCCGAGGGAGTTTCGGCATCGATAATTAATCGGAGATACTGGTGAATCATTCGAATTGGATCTAGTTGGGGACCCATTTAATAAGGATAATGGCAATTCTGAAATAAAAAAAAACAAGAAACGCAGTGTAAAAATAAATAAGATGCAGATTCCTGTAATGGGTTATCGGTACGTGACAAATAAACCACTTGCCTTTGCCACACTGGACCCCGAGGATGTGGCAGCAATGGAAAAATTTGCGCAAAAAAAACTTATACTTCGATTCGGCCGTAATGGAGAAGTCCAGGTAAACATTTGCTACGTGGAGTTTCTCTTGGAGAACCTGCGCGCCAGTAGGAAAAAGTACTCGCCCCTACTCAACTACCTCTTTGGGAGGCTTCCGTTTATGAGGCTAAGAAAAAATTATTTCGAATATTTTCGGGACGGCAACATCATGAATATGAGTAAATCAAATATAATAAATGGGGAATGATGTCTCCCGCAAGGTGCAAGGCTTCGATGAGCTGGACCCTTCCCAGAATAACTCATTGGAACAAAAAAACTCATACGGTGCCATCTTTTCTGGAAAGAGCGATACGCCGCCCTACATCTTTGATGTGCCCTGGGTACTGCCCGATGCCGTGGACCTGCGCACCGAGAACGCTTCGCCCTACCCCGAGCCCTGGGACCAGGGTCACACGTCTTCGTGCACAGCGTTCGCGGCCGCCGCTGCCCTGCTCTGCACCAGTCGCAAGGACCACCGCTTTCCCCTCTGGAACCCCTCGCCCGTCTACCTCTACTACTGCCTGGCCAAGAAGTCGGCCCCAGGTACCCCGGGGCGCCTCAACCAAAGCATGGAGGACTCCGGGGCCTCCCTCGCCGATGCCCTGGCGCAGCTGCAGAAGGGCGTTGCGCCCCTGGAGAACTGGTCCTTTGCGGAGCCCTTCAATAGGACACCCCTCACCTGGGTCCAGGACAATGCCCGTAGATATCGCGCGAGTCCGGGTCACTGTGTCTTCCTGCAGCAGTCACTGGACCAGTTCAAGACAGCGCTCGCTGTCGGGGTTTCCATTGCGCTCTCCTTTGTGGTGTCCGACGAGGGAGACCTCTGGATGAGGAGTCCCGATAAGCAGCGTGAGTCCAATTTCCTGTACCCCGCTTCATGGGGCGAGCAGGATCTGCCCCGGGTCAAGTCGGCCCACTCGGTGCTGCTAGTGGGCTACGACTCCCTGCCCAGGCACTTTATTGTGCGCAACAGCTGGGGTCCTACCTGGGGTACGGGCGGTCACTTCTACCTGAGCTTTGATACGGTGACCAAGCCCTTCTGGTGCCGCGACTTTTGTTGTGTTTTGGCAACTGCTGAAAACGCCTAAATAAATGTTTTGTTTACTGCTTTCCCTGGAGCTTTGTATCTGTGGACAACTGATGCAACTATGGGTGCGCTGCTGCTGCAATGTCTGTGGTGCCCCGAAAAGCGCGGACCCGGAACCCACGACTCAGCCCACCCTTATGTCACCCTTGGTATAAAAAATTTTTTTTTTTATTTTTGCTTGTTCATTTGGTATAGAGTGTAGAGAATGTAGATGGGCAGCACAATTAAAATTAGAAAGACCAGGGCCGCAAGAAAAATCAGAAAAATAACACTCTGCAGCTTCAGAAACCAATCGGGTTTAGCTCGCACCCGGTCTGCATTTTTGCTCTGGTTCGCCTGGAGCGCTCCACCCAGGATCTCATAGGTAACATCGTCCTGGTCCTGCTGGCTCACAAAGAAAAAAGCCATCTCCACGTAACCAAAGCCCAGGACCGTCTGGGGGTTGGCCACATTGGCGTAGATCCGACTGGTGCCCTCCCGCACAAAGCCCCCGTTGCGGGACATCTGCACCGGTGCCGCGGCATCGGCGGTCCCCGAATCCACCATGACCAGAAACTCCTGGCCAGTGGTCAGGTGGACTACAAATTCGGTTGCCAGGTACGCCGTCACTGTTTTCTTTTTGGCGAGCCCCGTGTTGATGGTCACCGCAACCCACTTGCGGGCCACCAATGAGCCCTGGTCAAACAATTTCGAGACCAATCCATTGGCCTCCACAATCTTGCCCTCCACATTACTCGTGACCTTCATCTCACCGACGGGTAGCTTGTCCAGGGTTTTGGTCTGAGAGGCCGCAAAGGTCCAGTCCCGGCCATCGTTTAGGTGAGCCATGAACCAGAACCAACCAGCCATGGGGCTCGCGCTGCTCAGGTTCTCCATGGCCCGTAGCAACAGGTTGTCCAGATAGGCACCCGAGAGGGCGTACACCCACTGGTGGTCCAGCCAGAAGAAGGAGCGGTCCAGTCGGGGACACAGGTTCTTATCGGTGCACGGGGTCCCCTGTGTATACTCCATAATGGAGGCCCCATCGTAGGCCACCGAGACTGCTTGCACGCTGTAGCGCGGGTAGCTATAGTAAAGGGACCCAGCCCCCGAGACGCACGGGGTGCAGCCCCGGTGGTTGCCCTGCAGGAAGAGTGGCTTGGTGGCCGCCAGCTGCAGGCTACAGACCATGACCTTTCCCTGGGCGTCGACGTCCGTTGCGATTACGTCCAGCATTGCCAGGTCATTGTCCTTGCTCAAGAGAAAAGAGTTTCCCACAGAGAAGAAGACTTTTTTATCGCTCTCTACACTGTGCTGGGCGAGTCCCGTATTCACAGAGACTAGGCCTGTGTTGTTGTGGTAGTAGGCCTTGGTGGCGCCGCTCTCCACAGTGATACTAAAGGCCATGCTCTGCAGCATGTAAGCATCATCGGCGAGACCCCGGGAGCGCAGGAACTCGCGCGGAAAGAGTGGCGCATAGTAGAAAATGATTTGAATGCCCACCTTTTTACTCTGCGCTTCATTGATCATATTGCCCACGATAAAGTACCAGCCGCCACCTGCCGTGTTGGTGTGTATGTGGTGGTCCCGGGGGAATTTGACGCCCCGTTGCTCATCGATCCGGTCGTAGCCCTGGGTGAAATTTGCGGGTAGCATTCCCTGGAGGGTGCGCGCCTTCTGGGCGGTAAGGCCCTCGCCCGTCACCACGAGATAGTCGATGTAGTCCAGAATTCTTTGCACCAGATCCGGCTTCCCATCCACGAGAAAGAGGTCCGGTGTCTCCCTAATGTACTCCTTGTAAAGGTGGGCGCAGTGGAGCGGGTCGTTGCTGCTATTCGTAAACATAAACTTGCTGCCTGCGGTTGCGAGTCCCTGTTGGCAGTAGGCGTCGATGGTCTGTGCCGGGTGTCCGGGCACTGTGAGCGAGTTGATTAAATCTGTTTTTGTAACGGTATCGCTATACAGTTTATCAACAGTCTCGCAGAATAATTCCATTCTTTATTTTAAAAAAAAATAATTAAATAAAAAAATGTCAAAGCGCCGAGTGATGTCCGGTTCAATCCGAAAAACCAGTGGCGGTCTTTCCAAAAAAGATATTATAAAAAAGAAAGGGCGTTTTATTTCCCGTCGTAAAAGTACCCTGGGAAAACGAAACCCCTGGGCCCAGGCCACTAAACGGGCCCGGTCCCAGCTCCGCATTCCCCGGGGTGTGTTTGTCCCCATGCGGAAAAAGGGCGGCCTGCCTATTCAGAGGGAACTCTATGCTACTACTCGCAAAATCTATGAAAATTAATTTGTTTATTTTTTTCCAAAAAAACTCATGATACTCCGGGTAACCTTGGCCGCCGGAAGCTTACACACCGGGGACTTGCGCTTCTTGGGCAACAGCGAGCTGATTTTGTTCTTACTAAAGTCCCCCGAGGCCACCAGGTCCACCCGGACAGAGGGCTCGGCTGCTTCCGCTACCGCCAAACCAGTCGCTCCCGCCAAACAAGTCGCCATGAAAAAGGAATCAATGTCCCGGTGCGACGTGTTGCAAAAGGTGCGCATGGTTCGCCGCAGCTTGGCCACCGTGTCGCCAAAGAGCCCCGTAATTAGAGGCATCTTGCTGGGGGATACAAACTCCATCAGCTGAAGCACCGTAGGTTGCAGCCGCTCCACATAGTACACCCAATCGATATTTTCCTTGAAGATAGCGTAGAGTTCTACAAAGCCCACGAAAACAGCACGCTTCGTAATATTGGTAGAGCGGCTGCGCAACAGGGGCTCTTTGTCGCGCTGCATCACCACATCGCCATTCATAATCAAAAAAGGAACCCTGTCTCCGGCGGGAAACTCGCGGCCCGGGGTCATGGTCTTGATTTGGTTGTTTACCACGGCCTGCACAATGCTGTCCTCGTTGGCGTAGGTGCGCTTCAGGCTCTTGGAGATCACAATGTCGGAAAGCTCTACGCGCCGCTCCAGAATTTGATTCAGGATCTCCTGCAACAGGGTAAAGACACGGGCCCGGCGCTCCTCTGCCACTATGCCACCGGCAACGTCTCCAGACACTGGGGATATCAAAATATCAAATAAATTTTTTTGCAAGTAATGACACAGCGGAAAACTATCGCGTCGCACAATCTCAAAGCCCTTGTAATCCAGCTTGGGCTTGTCGTTGGGATTCGTATACATTAGACCGGCATAGCGCTTCTTCTTGGCCAAGAGGTAGGGCTGGTACACCTTCTCGGGCTCCAAAATTAGCTTGCCCCCGTACGATTCCGTCACGGCCACCGCAATCCGCTTGGCCACCGCCGAGGCCTCCACCAGGGCTCCGGACCCCAGGGCATTGGGAATGCGCACCATTATCGAGTCCGTGTCCCCATAGATTACGTCGCAGCAGAAGGGCTCGGCTTCGGCAATCTCCTTGGCCCGCTCAATGGCCAGCCGGCCCGAGCAGGTCGTGCTCTCTGCCACGGCCATGCACTTGTAGACCCCGGGGGTGTTGAAGAAGCCATAGGTACTGTTGGCGCAAAGCTTCAGTGCCAGCTGCCGATGGTCCAGCTGCACCTGCTCGAAATCAGGGGCACCGTTGCGCTTGGCCTGAGCCAATTGCCGCTTGGCAATGGAGCGGGCCTCCAGGAGATTGCGCAACATGGTGGGCACGATTCCAGCCTCGTGCTGTACAAAGTGGTGCTCCATCAGTTTCACCGCATCGGAAGGAATGCTTGAGTCCATAATAATAGTAGAGGGGCAGATATTGTCCTTGATCATGCAGCTGGGGTAGAGACTGTTGTAATCCAGGGTGGCGACGGGGCAAAGGTAGTAGCCCGGTTTCGGGGTAATCACGGTAGCGCCCTGGTAGTCGCCCTCGGGAAAGACCCTCGAGTTAAAGACAAAGCCCATGGCGTGGCCCGCCTGGAAGTACATGTTGCGCACCTTGACCTGTTGTCCGCCCGAGGCCAGGGCCAGGATGGGGGTATAGGTTGCCCGGGACACGGCAATAAATTCATTGAGGGAGCCCCACTTCTGGAGCAGCATGATGGGCAGCTCAGTGTCCCGGATGCAGTAGCCAGCAATACGGGCAGTCTCATTGTTCCTGAAAGCCACATTAATCTCGGTGTAGGGCAAATCTATTTTAGTGAAGCCCACCTCCAGCGTGGCCACATCCTTAAGCTTGAGGCTGACCATGCCCTTGCGCCGCTTGGCCAGCATGTAGACGTCAATCTCCGCGAGCCCAGGGGCATTGAAGAGCCAGACGTCATTGTCGCCCATTGCCGACGAGGAACTAGTCTGGGATTTTGTCTTGACCATAAATTTAAGAATCTTGCCCAACCGGAAAAAGCGGCTGCCTGTCTTTGCGAGAGTCTGCACCCGGTCCATCAGATAGGGTACATCAAATTTCCAAATATTATAGCCAGTAAAGATGTCAAAGTCTCCACGCACCACAAAGTCTCGCCAGGCTTCCAGCATATTGAGTTCGCTGGCATACACCCAGAGCTCGTACTCCGAGCCATCGGGGTTTACTTCGGTGCTTTTCACAGGGGCTCCTGGGGCCATGTCTGGGTCAAAGGAGTAGCAGATACGGCGCGCAATGGTGCTCGTGCCACAGGGGTCAAAGACAAACACCGAATTGCCAATGGCGATTACGGGGCAGGTAGTAGCTTCTGGGAAGACATCGTCGCGGGGAGAGTAGCATTCAATGTCGTAGGAGAGCACCCGCATCGGAGGTATCGAGGTACTTGACTCGGTGCCAACGAGCTGCTCGAAGCGGATCACGGTCTCGTGGGTGCAATGGGTGTAGTGGGCGTCACGGCCCCGTAAGATAACGGCATCGCGGACCTCTATCCAGGAAAAGTAGGAGCAGGTACTGTCCTTGGTGCTGAGGTACTCCATGAGCTGGCCAAAGACAAAAATGGACCGGTGGGTTGAGGAAAATGAGTCGGCCTCGTGCACCGGAAAAGAAGCCTCGGTAAAAAATTTTTTAGCAATGTAGCCGTCGCGAAAGCTTGCCAGCGAAACCTTGAGAAAGGGGAAACGTTTTCGGGTGCCATTGGTGGCCGCATCAAAGCCAATGGCCCGGTAGCGTCGCACAAACTCAAACTGGGCACTGCGCAACCGAAAGCGAAAAGACGACACCAGCGCCTCCAATTTACTGTGGCTCGCTTGTTCCTCGGTGAGCTCTACAAAAAAATGAAAGCGCCAGTTATTTATAATGACGGCGATGGACTCTCCGCTTTCCAGACGCCCAAAAAGCGTCACAAAAAGGGTAGGCGAAATAAACTTGTTCCAGGTGTCTCCGGTCGAGAGGTTGGGCACGTGATTGTCACAGTTGAACTGGGGCAGCTCGTGGTGCTCATTCACTGAAATATCAAAGAGACAAAATTTAATCGATGCCATGTGTCTCGTGTTGCGCGGATTGTAAAATTAATGCGCTTATTTTTAAAATTTATAACACGTCATTTTTTTTTTCTATTTTTAAAAATGGAAATACCCAATCTAAGTGAAAGCCAGCGCAAAAGCTTGACCCAGATCTTGGCCAGCAACCCAAAGCAGGAGGTGGTGGGCTACTTTGAGGTGGACTCGGACCGGGCCGTCCTGGAGCTGCACGAGGTTGCCCGCGGCGACGACGAAAAGGTTGCTTTTCGTGATTTTCAAAAATTTCCTTTTCACACCCACCCCCTGGGTGCCCTGTGCATGCCGGAACCCCCCAGTGGCGAAGACCTCCTACAGGCCCTGTCTTGGGGCTACCCGGACTACAACGCCGAGAAGCGCCACACCCAGTGCGAGTGCATTGTTGCCTCCGAGGGCCTCTGGTGGTACTCGGCCTCGGATTCTCTGCGCGACCTTTTCTTTGGCCTGCAGGACACGGACGAGGAGAAGCTCGCCTACTTTTCCAAGCAGCTGGTGCGCTATCTCAATGTCATGGTGGCTTGCTTCAAAAACAAAATCCTCGCCTTTCATGACTTTCTGGTGCACCTGCGAACCGTGGACTTCAACTGGATGGCCGCGCTCTTTAACAAGAACCCAGGCCTTGTTGGCTACCTGGAGAGCCAATTCCCCCTGGGCTGTGTGGCCAAACTGAGGCATATTAAATTTCCTGCGCTTTCAGTGTGCGAAGGATTTAATATTTTATTTGTATAAAAAAAGTATGACCTTTTACAGGGTTATCCACGCGGACAGTGTTTTCATTTATAGCAGATTCGTTGAGTCCATCGAGAGACACTACCGGAGCCTGCTGGCTAATAACATCACGGAACCCAGGAAACTGTGCTCTCTCCTGATTGACTACAAGTTCTACAAAACATTTCCCCGCATTATTTTTGTTTCCTATATTTTCCCTGAAATGATTGGGGGCAAATTGGCACGGGCTCTGCTTAGGGCCTACGAGGCCATCGAGAACCTTGTACCCGAAGAAGAAATTTTTTTTACCACGGTTTTGGAGTACCTGTATTTTTTAAGAAATTAGTCTGCGCGTTCTCGCCTCGCTTCTGCCCACCTACTATAAAAATTTAAAATGCCTTTAAAAAAAACCTTTTTTTTAATGGCTGCTTTATGCGAATATTCCGACCTGGACTATGAATCGGCGCTGCACGAGGAATCCGCCGCCGTATCACTGGAGGATACTCAAACATTGGAGCCGGAAACAAATGAAGATATCTTACAAGAGTCCTACTACGCCACAAACTATACCTGGGACCAAACCGATGGCCAGGCTGCCCCAGTGACCCAGGAACCCGGGGAAGTCCAGTCGGCTCCCCGGCGCCAACGGGGTCCCCGTCGACGCAATAGGACCAATCGGGGCCAGGGCCAGTATGCCCAGAGCCAGTACCAGACGACTCCACTCAACACCATTGCCTCGACCGTGGGGCAGTCCTTCTTTACGCTGGCGCGCCAGGTACCCAGCTGTGGCCCCCAGATGATTGCGGCGCGGCTCCGCGAAGTCCTGCTGCACAGCGGAGCCATGGGACCGGACGAGCTCTATGGCAGCTGCATCTTCATGCGGGAGATCTGCCTTGAGTTGATGCAGGGCAGAGACGTTGCGCGCTACGCTAGCTACTGAGAAATAAAAAATTTTTTTTAATTTATTTAAATGTTTCCTAGAATCAATGACCAGGCCAGACTGCAGAACCTCAAAAACGGAGAAATCAGGCTTGCCATGATTAACTTGAACGCCATCATGACGGCCAATGGCAAGCACGCCATCCGCTGTAAGGCGTTTATGGGTCAGATAACGCCGGAGGCATTTGCCCTGGAGACGCTTCGCAAGCGATGGACTCCATCTCGCAAGGACAATCAGAAGCCAATGCTTTGTAAAAAGTTGCCGCTTGCTCCTTGAGCTGCGAGAAATCAGCACCCACAAGGGCCTCCGCTTCCACAAGCTCCCGGGGCTCTTGCGTCGCTTCCTCAAAGGTCACCGAAACTGTCGGCGCCATGTCTTTGCCCGTCACATGCTTCATATCGGGCTCCTTGTCCATCAGGGCACAGCGCTCCCGGAAGGCTTTCGAATTTTTCTTTTCATTTTTCGCATGGTTCATAATGTTGTTGATCTCGGGGTCCCGGAACTGCTCCTCCACATCATCGGCATTAATGCTCTGGGGGTGCAGCCAACTGTACATGTCCACTATATCCATATCATAGTCCCCAATGTAGGGCGCCAGCGTATCCTTGATATAATTAGTAGCCTTCTTTTTCGAGTCAAAGGCCCCATAGACCCGCACAAGCGGCTCCGGTAGCTTGAGCCCGGTCCGCGTCGACTGCAGCGTATCCTGCAGCACCGAAATCACCGCAAAGCGCTGACCTACCTTGATATACTTTTGCGTAACCTCATGGGCTTCTTTTTGGGCTTCTTGTTGGGCTTCCTTCTGGGGTGCCTCTTCGGAAGCCTTGGCCTCGCGCCGCAGGGCCCGTTCATTCTTCTGGTAGCTGGTCTTACTCTGTAGCTTTTGCTCGTGGGCTATTTTAAGCTCTTCAAAATCTTTTTCTCGTTTTTGCCGGCTCTTCTCTAGCCGGGCCTCAATCAGTGTCTGCACCTCGACTTGCTCCCGCTGTCGGTCCACATGCATCATGAACCACTGACCAACCGGCGTAATCCAATAGTCGATTTCACAGAGTCCTTGAGACATGCGCTGTGCCTCGGCCACCGCATCTGTCTGGTTCCGGAATATGCCCATCAGGCGCAGGGCCGGGTCTCTTTTGTTCTTGGGCACCGGTGAGCGGCCCTCGTGTGACACATTGTAGAGACAGACCCCGGGGTCCTCGGTGACCCCAGGAACAACATCACAAAACCGTGCCCGCTCTAGCGGTTTTTTGCTGTACTCGTCCATGATTGTCCGCCTGCGTACATTTTCCTGAACAATGGCGTCTTTGTCGGGCGCATTCATTGTTTTTTTTAAGTGTTCTATTGTTGCTTTTTTTTTTTTTTTTTTTTTTTTTTTTTTTGTCGATATGCGCACTAATAAAAGATATTCAATGTCCGGGAAGGAAAAATATGATGCCAAGACCCCGTACATTTTTAACACTGCCACTGAGAAATGGACAAAGACCAGTCGCGAAATCGCCGAACTAAAAACAAATAAAAAAAAGATTTGCTGGGTCGACGATGGCGATATTCCCCCGAATTTGAACCGGAAATGCTGCAAAACAAGATGTTGCATTACTTTTAACCAAAAAATATTAAATGCCAATGACAAATGTATTGATGATGCCTTGAAAATATGTAACGCTGAAAATAAGAAAAATAAGGCATTATGTCTCCTGGGCCATACGGAAATGATTGTAGCCATCAAGGGCAGTAAGCGCGAGGACTGTAGCACAGAGTGTATCGACTACCGTGTTATCAATTTGCGACACATTAGATCACCTATTACCGACCGTTTTGTTTTGCAGGATGTTTTTATTGATACTCTTGATGATAAAGATAAAACCGGAGTTTTAAAAGGACAAATTGAAGCACTTAAAACTAATATAGCAGAATTAGAAGGTAAAATAAAAGAAGCAAAAATAGCAGTAGAAGCGGCAGAAAAAGCAGTAAAGGACCCTACTACAGCAGATAAAGAAGTAGCAAAAACTGATTTAACAGCTGCAAAAAAAGTATTAACAGAATTTGAAAATAAGCTAGTTACTGAACAACTAACCAAAAAGGAAAAAGATTTAGAATTTAACATACAGTACGAAAAGAAAAATAAAATGATTGACCTTTCGACGG
>Ga0209443_1000258_pt1 | contig 35312 bp, 40 predicted proteins | sample LauGreBMM110DCMD_2_FD_187571 | JGI IMG/M metagenome (GOLD analysis project Ga0209443, IMG submission 187571) | Freshwater lake microbial communities from Lake Michigan, USA - Su13.BD.MM110.DCMD (SPAdes) (version 2) | ecosystem: Environmental > Aquatic > Freshwater > Lake | place: Lake Michigan... | reverse complement strand
TTCTTGTATAAATATGCCCCCAAAACACTCGAGGAATTTGATATGCCCAACAAGGAACATTTAGAAGAGATTACGAATGTCCTGTTACTGGGGGGAGAACGAACCGGTAAAACGACTCTTGCAAATTTATTGGTCGATACATTTTCAAAGGGTGAAAATGTTCTCTACATCAATAGTTTAAAAGAACAAGGTATCCAATATTATCGAAATGAGGTCAAATGTTTCTGTCAGACCACCTCTTTGACCAAAAAAATGGTGGTCATTGACTCTTTGGATGAAATGAGCGAGCAGGCTCAACAAATCTTCCTTAATTATGTAGATAAATACGGTCATAACATTTCGTTTATTGCCATTGGCACCAATCCCCAAAAAATCGTAGAAGGGGTATATTCTAGATTCGTCTTGGTGAAATTACAACCCACACGTAAAGAATATATACATTCTTTGATGGAAAAGGTCATTCGGGCAGAATCCATTGATCTAGAACTGTCCGCCATTCCATACCTCATCTCTCTTTCGAATGGAAACATCGGGACTGCATTGAATTATTTAGAAAAATACAAGATTTTAGGTATTCCGATTACGAAAGCCTACATTGAAAAAACACATACCGATATACACGCACCTCTTTTTCAAACCTATTTGCAGGAATTGAAGGACCAACAACGAATTCGAGCTCAACAGTGTATGATTCAATTGTATACAGATGGCTATTCGTTCTCCGATATACTGGATGCGTTTTATATCTTTCTCAAAGGAGAAGAATCTCCCTTTCGGTATGAGCTCATCAAACTCATCTGTAAATATGTCGTAATTATCAATACGGTCCACGACCATCAGATTGAAATCCTTTTTTTCGTCGAAGATTGTTTAAACGTATCTCGTCTATTTCAATAAATTATCGACAAAAATAGCTGGTTTAAACCATCGAGATGGGGTGTGCTGCACTTGACGCGGCGTGTTCACGACATCGTATGTCGCGTGCAATTTGAGCTGCTTGGGCCATTTCTTCGGCTATCTGCGCTGCTTCCGTTGAGGATGGCTCCCGTTTAAGCGATTCGTACGTCTTGCGTAACGTTCGGCGTACCTCCCGTTGAAGCGATTCGGTCGTCCGGTATAGGTATAGTTCCTCTTGGCGGCAGGTCGGACACGTCATTCTGCGGATTCCGTGTTTTAGAGGCATTTTGTCCCGCCAGTCCCCTTCGCATTTAAAACACACCATATGATCTACGCTTGAGCCACATGCCACTTTGTCAATCTTGCTCGGGTCAAAGCATTCCATACAAATCGTACATTCAATCGCAAGTGCCATTTTGGTATTTTAAGTTCGGTTGTGTACCGAAACAAATTGTTGTTCAATTTTATTTTAGTGACTAGAAACACGGAAGATTTGTGACACGTTCAACGTCAATTTGCAATCTCTCCAAACATATTGCTACACGATTTGGGTTATAAAATTGAACATAATTGGATTCAATTGTGAAAGAGAAAAATGGGTGTTCTTGCGATTCATCGGGCCACACACCAAGCACTGGCTCGGCTACCCTCCGACATAAATCCACTCATCGTCTCCTTTATTGGAGGCACGCGTCTAGACTGGCGTACGTGCAAAAAAAAAGAGGCGTACGTCATCTACGAGTACACTGAAAGCCGTCGATTGTTTGTTCAAGAACTGATGGAACGACGTAGACGTAGAGAGATTCCACTGAACTATATGATTTGTGTTTATCGTCCGTGGTACTCGTATATCCTTTGCTGGAATTTGTTCGCGGATTTCTGTGTTAGGCTATGGATGTTTATAAACAATCGTTTATAAACATTATACTTTTTTTTCAAAAAATGTCACGATTAACATCGCCAATGACTCTCGCAATTGACACGTCAGATATAGCGCTTCTCGTCGTTGACCTTACGCCGATAATCTCATATCTCGTTTAAACGATGTCTCAAAACGGTTCAATGGTTTGTCTAAACGTCTGATTCCACTGGATTCAACCGACATCAAACTATCACGTGAAACCTAGGTTGAATACAAGTTAAACATTTATCCATAGGTAGAGTATGCGATGGATTCTCGTGTTATTCGTCAACGTTCTTTCCATGAGTCCAAAACTATGTATCCATTGTAAACACTTCAGAGGGGACTTTTTCACGGATCAGCGGTTTGGAAAATGCGCAAAGTCTCCAGTCGTTTCTGATGTGGATGAATATTTGGTGACAGGACGCATCAATAATCAAAAGAGGGAGTATAATTACTGTTCTATCGTCAGAAAGTATAATCCGCAGTGTGGTCCCGATGGAAAGTTATTTGAACAAAAATAAGTTGGATCTAATAGAGCGCATACTAGGTTCGACCGTTTTCCATGATGAACATTACATCATTGTGTTGTTGATAATCTTTCAGCGCTTGTAGATATTGGTCTTGCGCTTCGATCATGCTATAATGGCTCTCGCGAAGCCCTCGAATCCCTAACCATCGAATTCCAAACCATGACACCCATACATATACCCCCAAGAAAAGGGCACAGCAGAATAGAAATAAGACGAATTCGAGCTCCATTATAAAAATATAAGTATAGGTTGTTTGTTTTCAATTTTTACCGCACTTTATTTCGAACAAATGAACATGGCGAACTTCTCAATCTTTTTCTCAACGATTCGAAACCCACTTTCTTCCAACAAGGCGTGTAGTTTATCGGCAGGTTCCACCTCGGTCCAACGTTTGGTGGGCTCTATCAGATACAAGATTCCGTTGCTCTCCAAGATCCGGTATGCCTCGCGAACATACGAGGTGCAATTGGACCCCCACATCGCAAGGGACAGAATGCATATTTCGACAGAATCGTCGTCTAGTTCCGTGTTCGAAATGTCGCGGGATACGACGAGTTCGTTGGAGGAAACATGATCCAAATTGATGAATTTGAATCGTGTGTCTTGGAAATAGCGGGCGATGTGGGCTTTGCCACAGCCCATATCCACCACCAATTTGGTACGTTTGGATTTGAGTTTGCACAGTTCTTGAATGATACGATTCCGAGGAATCTCTTGCTCGGGAAAAGACTTCTCGTTCTCTTCTGAGATGGCGTGGTACGTATGCCACAAGGAAGGATTATCTTCAAAGGTTTGACGTAGGTGTTCAGATGTGAGCGTTTTATATTTCTGGTGCAATTGAGACAGTTCCGAATGCACACGTTGACGCTTTTGTTCGGACGATTCGGTTGGTTGTGCAACCGTCGCAAGTTTCATGGATTTGGTCGTTTTACCACTTAAGCAAGGATACTTTTGGACCAATTCTTCCCAACTTTTGCGAATCTCTGGGTCTGACATAATACGGTCTTGTTTCTTGTAATTTGATTTTTGGCGATTTACCCACGTATTTAATGGTGTTCCTTTTGGTGGAACTCGACTATTTGCATCGATGTATGCACATAGTTTATCCCTTTTCAAGTACCATTGTGCAACTAAATCAGTCGACAAGCAATGATACTTTTGGAGAGTGTCTTCCCATAATTTTCGGATCTCTGGATTTTCCATGCCTTGATTCTTGTAATTAGTTTTTTGATATGAAGTCCAATTTCCCAGTATTTTTTCAGAATCCTTTCTTTCTTGCGGGCATCTTTTATTGGTATCGATAAATATATGTAATTCTGCTAATTTTATTTTCCACTGTTCATCTCGGTCACTCAATATTGGGTATCTTCGAAGAGTCTCTTCCCAAATTGCTCTGATATCTTCATTTTCCATGCTGTTTTCTTGTTTCTTGTAATTTTGTTTTTGATTACCTAACCAACTATTAAGACTGCTTCCTTTGGATGGCAATTTTCTGGTTAGGTCAATATGTCTACATAATTCTTTGTGTTTTGTATGCCATAAATCATTTAAGTCAATAGTTAGACAAGGGTATTTTCGAATAGTTTCTTCCCAGAGTGTCCGAATGTGTGGGTGCCCCATAATTCGATTGCATTTTTGAAAGTGGGTTTTTGTATTAGATAACCAACCAGTGAGTAGTTTGTCAGTTCGTAGTGTTGGCGGTTTATTGTTCCTGTCAAGATATGCACATAATTCTGCGTGTTTCATATGCCATACTTTTTCATTATCAACAGTCAAGCATGGATACTTTTGGATAGTTTCTTCCCATATTCTTCGAATATCTTCATTTTTCATTATACATGATTTGTTATCATAACAATCATTTTGGGTATGCCTCCAACCATTGAGCGACGATCCTTTCGGTGGTACCTTTCCATATTTATCAATATATACACACAACTCGTTATGTTTCATATACCATTGTTGTGTAAGATCTCTTAGACATGGATATTTTTCAAGTGTCTCTTCCCAAATTGCGCGAAATTCTGGTTTAGACATCCGTCCGCGGTGTTTTTTGTAATTTTTTTTTTGGTCTGATACCCATTGATTAAGCGGTGATCCTTTTGGAACTGGTGCTTTCCCATTCGCATCGATGTATGCATATAATTCTGCATGTTTCAAATGCCACATATTATCATTATCCAAGCAAGGAAATTTTCGAACAGTCTCTTCCCAAATCGTACGAAATTCTGGAATGGACATACGCTGTATCCGTTTTCCGTAATTTTGTTTTTGGTTATCTACCCATGTATGAATAGACGGATTTTCTTTTAAAAGTGGAACTCGTCCATTTACATCAATGTACGCACATAATTCATCCCGCCGCAGGTGCCAATTCTCTTCGTTCCGCGATACTTCACACTCAATCACGACGGTGCAAAATTGTTTCGTGAAATCCACTTCTTTCACGCTCCACAACATTTGAATCTCTTCGTTTTGATGGATTGACACCCTCACTTTGGGTTTCGGTGGTTCAATGACCGTATCTTCGTCGCCTTCAATTGGATAGTACACGTTTTCTTCCTCATCATAATAGAGACGGGTGGTTTCCTCACTTTCCTGTACGCTTTCGTGGGTTCGAATCTCCTCATCTGTATGAATTTCCAGATTCGACGTTTGACGCATCTCGTCCACCTCTTCGTGCGTGTACTCTTCTTCGCCAATCTCAAATCCTTGTTCTCGCAGCGAATCTTCCTTATGTTTTCGGCTCGGGTAGTGCAAACACATCTCGTACAAATCTTCGTCTTCCTGTCTCAGTGCACCCAACACGTTCAGTACGGGTGAATAGTCGCCATTGGTCGCCCGCATTTGTTCCCGAATCAACGCATCTTTCTGCTCGCGTGTTTCCGCACCCGCATAGTTTTCCATATTGATCCAACAAGGAATCAAAATGGTGGATACGGGTTGTTCTGGGTTTCGACGCAACACGCGTCCAATGTTTTGAATGAGTTGGATGGTCGAGGTCTTGGGGTCCACAAACACGCACAGATTTGCACGCTTGGTATCCACCCCTTCGCCAATGGTGTCACACGAACTGATGAGGTAGATTTCATCCATCGGCGTTTGGTCCAACGCAGACAACATTTGTTTACGTTCGGCCATTTTGGTCGTACCGTCCATCCCCACAAACGTAATCTTGGTATACTGCTTCTCTGGAAATGCTCGAGCCACTTTGGCAAACGCCACTTTAAAAGCGTCTTCGTCTACAAAATTCCATACCGACGTATTGCGTTCCCCATTTACACCCGAATGAAACAACAGACCGCGACTCGTGCCTCGCGTCAGAATCGCACGTGCAATGGCTTCGTAGACGGAATGGTTTGTCTTTTCCGTGTACATATCTACGCATACGTCAAACTCATTCAACACTGTCGCAGCCAATCCTTGCAAATACGTGTACTCAAATGCCAATGGAATGGACGCTTCATCCTCGCGATCGTACAGAACACGTCCATTCTTGGTTTCAGGAGTGGCTGTGTAAAACACTTGCTTTTCAAAACAGTCGGTCTCGAACACCAGTTTCTGACATTCTATACCGGTGGTATGATGTGCTTCGTCGTATTGTATCAAGGGTATTTTTTGTCCGTCAAGACACGCCAACAAGACGTGCAAGCTCTGGTAGGTGATGAGAATGAGTTTGCGTTCTTGACGCTGTAGAAAGGTACGAATCCGTACTTCATCGGTTGTACTTTCAATGTCAAGCATTTCAGAGGAAATATTCAAGCATGGATGATCAAACATTTCAAGATAATCACTGGAATATTGTTGAATGAGAGAAAGGGATGGAAAGACGATGACACTCAGTTGCTTATTCTCGTGTAAGATGACGTTTGTCATGATACGTGATTTACCTGTTCCACAAAACATTTTCACGACACATTTCTCGTGTTGGAAAATGGATTGCAAGGCCTCGATTTGGTAAGGTCTGTTACTCAAACGTGAGTCGCGTGAAAGAAGCTGTTCCGTGGACATTATGTTTTGCATTCACATTGTAAAACATAATGGTTCGATTTTATAAAAAAATAATTCTCGACCAATTTTAACACCGCCAATGACTCTCGCAATTGACACACGTCACGAACGTCGTCATCGGTTCATCCGCCGAACGCGTTTGTAGTTGATAGTAGGTACAATTGTTCTTCTTGCACTTGAAACACGTAAAGTCCGTCGTATTCGCCACCAATTTATGGGTGAATAAATGTTCATCGCGTTTTTCTTTTTTATGAATCATCTCACGCCATTTTTCGGGATTCAACTCTTGGTGGGTCATAAAGGCACATTTGTGTGGTTCTTTCATCGAATGTATCATGGGGTGAGTCACGTTGCACAAAAGTGTACGCATTTTAGTCAAATAAATTTCTGCGAACATTGGATTCGTCCACTTCCGAATGATTTTTTTTTCAGTGGCCTGTTTCACCGAATAATTGTAAGCACCAATCTCCACGTTTTCGCTAATTTTTTCATCTTGGATGATTTCGTTCAACCGATTCCGCATCCTTTGGCGCAACAACGGTGAATCTGTCACGGTACACATTTCTATAGAAACACAGTATGGTCCTGTTTAAATCAATTTTTGTAGGGTTCTTCTTCCAATTCATTATCTGACACGACAAAATCATCCTTCAAATAACCGTGACTGAATTCACCTTCGATTTCCTCTTCCGATACACTTTCGGACGCAAGGTCTTCGAATTGCATTGCGGATTCATAAAATTCGCGCCACATTTCAAGCGTCAAATCGCCTGCGGGATTCAGTAGGAGACATTTCCCAAATAACAAGGGGGTATCCATAGGTGGAGGAAACTCAAACTTGTTTTCCGTACCCGCGCGTCCTCGTTTCTTTGCGTACAAATGGATTTCATACGTGGGCGTTTTCCACGTATGTTGGAGCGTCCCATATGTCTTGTGTGCGACCGTATCTGAGGTTTCTTCACCCGTTTCGTGAATAATCACACAGCTCATCTATGAATACTGCCTATTTCTATTTAAGTTTATTTTTACGTGTCTTTGGTGTTTGCCTTTTAGGTGTATATTTGAAAAAACGCTCTTTGAATTCCGCACTGTTGTGATCGAGTGTTTCGTACAATTTACTCTTTTCATCCATGATAGATTTCAGGGTGGGCTGAACGCCATAACAATTCATCCCGAATCGTTTCAATAACCCCTTTTGGGCAAGTCGATTTTCTTGTTGAACACGAAACAATGCACCGGATAAACACAACAATCGGTTCTCGTCAAAATAATCACGGTCTGCATACATAAACGCTAAATAGTAGCTGAGTAAAGTATCAATGGTGCCCACTTTAATTTTTTTATGTCCATCTTGGATTTCATTATAGCTATGACACGCAACCGGTTCGTATAAAAAGGCCACATAATCTTTTTCCACGGAAACGGAGTAGTGTGTCGATATCAATTCACCAATCGCTTCATGTTCCTTCACGGTAGCATCGTAACCATCCGCTTTTAATACTTTGACAAGTTCTTGGGCCGTGTCCTTTGGGTCATTGACCAACACATCAAAGTCTGGAAGATTTGCCAATCGAGGAATTCGAGTATGCTGTGTGTACAAGGAATTTGCATAACCACCAATAAAGACTACATTTTGGTCTATGAAAAAGTGTTTGATGGTTTGGAACAATTTATCCTCGTGACGCCGATTCGACATTTTTCGTTGTACCGTGCATTTTTTATACACCAAAGGATAATGTTTATTCAATGCATTCAACCGTCTCAACACCTTTTCCCATCTAGACACATCGCCTAGAGGCCTAGATAACTCCAAATACATGGATTGTCTTAGGAAATTGGCTGGAGCATACAACAGTCCCTTTTTCACAATGGCGGATTTTAAAAGCATCTTGTAAATCTCTGGATGTAAATAGGTAATGTCCGCAACCCCCAACCGATCCACGAATACTTTGAAGGTGCCATGATGCACCCCCGATTTGGCTTCCACCTCATACCCTTTCTTAGCAAACAAATCAGTGAGATCTGTGGCTAACTTCAACGGTTCAGTACAAAAAAAATCATAATCCGGTAATTGATAGTCGTAATCATAAAACTGGTCTTTTTCGGGTAAAATGTTATTGATGGCCGTACCCCCATATATGATACACTTGTTTGTCTTAATGAAATGTTCAACCATTTGAATGACATTGGTCATCATAGGCGAATGAACCAACTTCTCACCCACACGCTTTTCAATCTTATCTACCGATGCGTGTAAAATCGAAAGTTCACAATCAGCAAACGACAAGTTCTTACACATAACTATTCTAAATATTATATTTGGATAGTGTATGAAGACAAGACGGGTCTTTAAACCCCAAGATATGAAAAGCGGTGACGGTATGCTTACCACGGTATGGGGGCCGAGTCTGTGGCATTATTTACATACCATGAGCTTCAACTATCCAGTCCATCCCACCGCACAAGATAAAAAACATTATAGAGAATTTGTGCAATCCTTAGTACACGTGTTGCCTTGCAAATATTGTCGTCTGAATCTGGTGAAAAATTTCAAGACACTCCCCTTAAAGTATTCGGATATGGAAAGTAGAGATACGTTTTCTCGATACGTTTACAAATTACACGAGCTTATCAATACCATGCTCGGAAAAAAATCAAACTTATCCTATTGCGATATTCGTGAACGATATGAACATTTTCGGGCCAGGTGTACGTTGAACGAACCTCCCAAAACAGAAAAAGGCTGCACCGTCCCTTTGGTTGGGAAAAAATCCAAAGGAGTGATTCGAATTGTTCCCCAAGAAGAGAAGTGCGAATCCCTTCAGATTGACGCTCAGTGTTTAAAACAGTATAAAAATTGAACCGATTTACAATACATATCTCGAATGAAAAAAATGGACGCAATCGAGCAATTCCTTCCCGCGCCTCTCCGTGATGTCGTCCGTAAGGCGCACGTCTGTAAGGCGCCGAATGTGAACGAAGCACTGGAAATGTACATCTGTGCGAGTCGACACCTAGAGCAAGCTGATCATAAACTCAAGGATTACCGAGTCTCGATGGGCGAACCTCTCATTGCAGTCTGGTGTCACGAGACTCGCTCTGTGGGTCCAAAGCTTACACCAGAGCAGATAGACCACAAGACGCAGTTGTGCGACTTGATGTCCCTCGCTCAGTCAATCCATTTCAAAGCTTACCGCGAACTCTTGGTTCAACTCTATGGGGAAGAAGTTGTAGCATTTAACGAAATGCTAGAACGACGCCAAGAACGATGTGGTTGAATGTTATTTCCGTTTTTTGAAGGTGGGTGCGGAGGGCGGGTCGTTCGCCTTTTCACCCATGACCGCAGAGGTAAACGTATGCATCAATACATACAACACAATGGTGGGCACCAAGATGCTTATCATTACAGATGTAACCGTAGTATACATGGCAACCCCTACAGGAAATGCCGGTGTCAGAAGCAGAGCAAGAGCAAGAACCATCAAGGCCACAATGACGGAAATGAGTGCAATCAATAAATCGGACAAAATATTCATAATGTTAATTACTCCTGATATGGTGGTATTGTAGACGCTCATCGTGATAAAAAGGGACGTTAATGCAATGCCGTTGACCTTTGATAATCCATCTCGGACATGTATGACAATTTCAATCAAGGGAATGATGAAATACAACAATTGATTGTACAAAGAGGCAACCATTCCCCCCAATTGATCCTTTAACCATTGCATCAGTTTCATAAACGTCATAATGGCCTCAAGCACCGTATCCATAAACTCAATCACGAGATAGAGACAAAACTCAAAGGGCAACATGGCGATATTGAAGACCATCGAAGCATCTTGTTTGATACAATACGAAAAATTATCGATAGTATTGTCCATGGTACTCACACCTGGTTTGGGCATAATCAGACCCGCAAATGGCATATAAATGGGATTGCATTTGGATTCATTCCAATTGGCTCGAATCTGTAAGAGGAGTGATTGGTAGGTCGAATAACTAACAATCCCAAGTGTCACTGCACCAATCCCTAAGGATATCACGACATCTCCTCCATACAATTCAAAATAGCCTCTATTTTGATAGAGTGCCTCCATCTCTTTACGCTTTAAAAATATTTACAATTTACCTATCGTACGAATCATTCCACCCGGGATACCATCCCACATACTTTCAAAGGTGTACTGAACTGCCGTCATAATGTACATAATCGTCGTAATGACACCGGAAATCTTTCCTTGTATGTCCATCAATTTGACAATGATAATGTTAAACTCAATAATGGTATTCAAAAAAACGCCGTAAATCGATTCAAAGATACTGGATACGTTGAAATTCATTGCAGAAGATTGTTGTGTAGATGCCATCATATTGTCATTGATACTACCCATCATATCGACCGTCATACTTTGCAAATAAGAAAAGGGTTGTGTAATCGACGGTGCAAAATTGGACATCATCGTTTGCACACAATACGAAAAGTTGTCTTGCGTACTTATCGTTGTTCCTTTGGGTGCAAAATAGCCCGCGAAAGGCATCATCGCTGGATTACAACGGTACATGACCCAATTGTCCTGAAGTGACTGTACACTTCCGTTGAATGAATCCACAATCAAAAAAGCTGAAAACATGGCTACAATAAAGATGGATTGAATCCAATCAATCACCATTACTAATCGTCTAGGTTTTTTTACCAGATAATGTCTGTATTCGTTTCTCACGTAGTTCGGCCTTGGTCAATTTCTGGTCGGGTTCTTCCGCAATCTCTGCGACCTTGTCTGGCTTTGTTTTCTTGCTATCCTGTAACAAGGATTCCTCATACGCTTGGTTTTGTTCGTATCGTAAAGCAGCCCACATTTTTTATGGTCTATGTTGGTTCGTTTGCGATTCAATTTTTTACCGGATATAAAAGCATCCAAGGATATGAACTTTGAAACAATACGCGCGATACTTTCGTTTAAATCAAACAAATTATCTATCCTTTACATATGATTGGTTGGACACAATGGGATAAGCATCTTTCAGAATTTAAAGGAAAGCCGGTCCATATTCTGGAAGTGGGTGTCTATACAGGTGCTGCGATGGAAAAATTTGCTGAATGTTTTTTAGATTTGAACCCAAATGCTCATTATTATGGAGTGGATACGTGGGAAGGTTCGCCCGAATACACGGATATCGACTTCAAAGAGATTGAAAAAGCCGCCATGGACATTAAGAAAAAATCTCCTTCTAAATCGAGAATCCATATCATGAAAAAAAGTTCCGCCGTTGCTTTACCTATGTTATTATCCAAGGGGATCACCTTTGATATTATTTTTATCGATGCTTCTCACGTTGCCAAAGATGTGTTGTTTGATGCAGTATTATGTATGAATATGCTTAAGGAAAATGGAGTGTTGATTTTTGATGATTATTTATGGACCAAACTAAAACCGGCCATCTTCACACCGAAACCGGCCATCGATTCGATTATGAAAATCTATGAACCTGAGATTGAAGTGTTGTATTCAGGATATCAAGTGATACTCAAAAAAGTGCCTCCGAAGAGTTTCCCTACAAAAAGTGTAGAAAAAACGAGAAAGAAAACCCGCACAAAATCGACCGTACCAGATAAAATGCAATCCGATTCGATGACAATCTAGACAATCCAGCGAATTGTATACCGGTTCTTCATGATGTTTGCCACATTTTTTTTAAAAATCTTTTGTTTTGGGGCGGTCCACACCGACGAGTTCATTTGACTATCAAGGCAAGTCATTCTCTTCCTCTGACTCGTCCATCCATGCGTCTTCCATCTCATTGTGGAAATACCATGCAGCATATCCATGTTGACATGTCTGGTCTAACAAAGACTGGTCTAACAAAGACGAAAACTTATCCTTGCAAACATCCGTCCAATAGTGCGATTTATCCGAAAGCGTTTCATTCAGGGGGGTTTTATCATGAAGATAGACCGCGCGGGTTTTCTGATAGTCATCATGGGCATCGATGCAAATCTTCAGTTGTTCTCGGACAGCCGGGTCGACGATTCGATGCCTGAGTTTTTGCTTGTAGAACACGGATAGATTAAAGAGACCCAATGCCTGGTTGTATTCTCGAAAATGGATAAACACCGGCTTACAATACCCGCGAATAATATCCAAGACGTCAGAGGGTAGTTCCCGGTCAAGAGGTATGATCGCATCAATCTTCTCTTCATACTTCTTCTTTCGTAACCACACAGGATAGGGGTCCATTTTTTTATGAAGCACTCGCCCTTCGTCTACTAGAATGGAGAGTTGATTCTCGGCCATATGCCCGCACCATTCCGTGTAGTTACGCGCTTCCTCATTCTCGGCTGTATTGTCCTTCTTGTATAGTTTGGAATAGTGATCAATCTCATCCATTTGGATCGAGGCTTGGATTTCGGGTTCATCGATTCTCTCCTTGAGATTGGGCCGTTTAATCGTCTCGTAATCCATTTTTATATCCAATACCAGATTACGCGACCTTCAATTTTATTTTGAAAAAAATCTCGTACACTTAGAGGACTGTTTTCAAGGCAGCGCGTGCCTTGAGTTCTTTAGCGTACGCCTTTGCCCATTCCACATTGCTATCCACGCCCGCCATAAAATCGTTCCTTGCGTCACGGCACGAATTTTGTGCATCACTATAGGAATGAAAGAACCCACTAACGGTTTCAGAGGCTGGTAGTCCAAAGAAAACCCGGATAATATCGAGCGTGTCTTGGTGTAGTGTTGGTGCTGTTTTCGGTTTCTTTTCAAGCGGTGGGACTGTTGGCGAATCGGACATTTCAATGTTCGAGGTGTTAAAGTTTATCTGGCTAGAAAATTGATTCAATTTTATGGCGGCTTTTTTTGGTTCTCAGTCCAACTATACGTTTTAATCAATAAATTCAGTTCAAAGAATCATAGAACTCGACTACCTTGGGGTTGGATTTAATCCGTTCCGGTTGAAAATTCAACAGATACAATCCCTCTTTGGTCTTGACGCGTGAGAGAGCCACGTAAGTTTGACCATACTCAAAGATGGATGTGCCAATGTCTATTTGTGCTTGCGATAGTGTACACCCTTGTATTTTATGAATCGTGACGGCCCACGCAAGGACCAATGGATATTGAGCGATGGCTATCGTTGGATGCGCATCAGAATGGTAATAACAAAGCTCCATCGTTTTTGTACATCCATTCGAAAAGAGAACCACGGGTCGGTCATTGATAATATCTACAATGATCCCTTGTGACCCATTACAAATCTGATGGTCCATGTCTATATTTCGAATACACATCACTTGTGCCCCTTTTTTGAGCAAAAGGGTTTTACATAAATGATGGTGTTTCATCAGTTTCTCCACTTCTTGAGCAACCACTTGTGGAGTCAATGTAACCCCTATTTTTGTTCCATCCGGGTAATCTGTGCGAATCATTGCTTCAAATTCTCGCACCGGCGTCTTCAATTGGTCGAACATGGATTGATTGATGAAATCCGCTTGTTTGCGTAAAGGAACGATCTTGGTAATCGGCTGTGTCGACTCTCTTACGTATGTTTCAAGCACTTGAATGCTCTCTGTGGAAAGCTTCCCTTTTCGTACTTGCATCAGAAGTTCAATATAGGCTGGATCCGATTGGCGAAAGAACGTCGTTAACTCGATATGGTTCGGTTTGGGAAAGACTTGAAACCATTCTTTTGATTCAAAACAGAACCCATCTTTTTCAATTGGAGGGAGTTGGAAGAAATCGCCCACAAACACCACTTGTAGACCTCCAAATGGGCGTCTGTTCCCACGCATCTTCTGTCCGATGAGATTCAATAACTCAAACATTCGTTTTGACATCATACTGACTTCATCTACAATCAGGACATCTGTTTTCCAATTTTGTTTTAACGTTTTGGTGTTCAGAATACGACGGAGGATGGCTTCATCCGTCGTATTCATCCTATAAATTCCACTCCAAGAATGAATGGTTTTGGCACATTCTAACAATACTGCAGCACATCCTGTCAACGCACATACTTGACACGATTTACCTCGAGAGGTAGAATGTTCTACCATTTTGTGAATCAGGAACGATTTACCGGTACCGCCCGGACCCGTGAGAAACACATTTTGTCCTTGGCGATACAAATCGAATGCAATCTCTTGGTCGTTTGAAAACATCTTTATCGAGGTCAAAAAGTATTCGGGCTTCAATTTGATAAAAAATGTCACCTTCGACTTATGTTTTTCCAAGATAGGCATCCAAGTCACCGGTTTCGGTCTTCAGAACGAATCTGTCGAACAACTCGTGAAAGTTCATGTTCTTCGCGAACAACTTATCGACACACGAATCATTGAAGTATACGGTGAACGACTTCCAAGAAATCGCGTGTTCATTATGTATTGTTTCCGATATCCGTTCAACAAATTGGGGTCCGATTGCCCGACCGATTTGGTCGGGTTTCGTTTCTATGGGTGCGTGCGGAATGAATACCACGTGTAGCATATCGGAAATGTTTATACAATGTGCAAATAGAAACGGTTTCAATTTTATTCGATGGATTGAAGCGACATGGTGGTGGTTGGGGTGGATGGTTTGGTGTGCTCCACCGCTCTTATAAATTCAGGGTTATGATAATGGGTTTCGATAAAACGGACAAAGGCCGCCCCATTTGCTTGAACGGTTGGATGGGTTTGTATATAGTTTTGGTTGAACACAATGTTGGCGAGGACCACATAGGACAAGACATTGGTTTTTTCTCGAAAGGAACTTGGCTTTTGGATGGATGCATACGTAAGACCCATATGATGAAGAACGTTAACCATATGCCGCATCGAATACTTTTTCTCTTGTCTCAACAAGATGGATACGGGAATGGAAGTGTAGGCTGAAATGAGATAACAGTTGAGTGCACGCGCCCATACCTCGCAATAGGCTTCGTACACATTCACTTTGGATTGGACGGGAAACAATTTGAGGATTCTCGGTACAAAGATGGGGTTCATCAACGATTGTTCGAAATGAAAATAGTGAAAGCATTCATGAATAAATACTTTCAACCATTCCTCTTTTCGGTACACTACAATTTTTTCATCCGAGGCATAGCCCGTGTTGACGTGTGCTTGTCCAAACACGTGGTCTTCGGGGTACTCTTTTTTCACGGGAGATAACAAAATGTCAGCTCGCAATGGTTTGTTACATGGCAATACAGCCAAAATGCTTGCAATATAGTGCATCCTTTGGTCACAATTTCCTGAAGCATAAAAAAACTGTACCGTATGTTGATGATTATGTTCATTCCAGGTATACCGTCTGGATTTAGTCAACGTTGCAAAACTAGCTTTGACGTCGGGTGGACACGAATAATCATCATCGAGTTTTACGTTGTCGATACGATCAAACTTGGCTACATTAGGCCTCATTATAAATTTCTCCATGGTGGTAGTGTATATTATATCCTTGACTATATACTTTTATCGGAAGAAAACAATATTGAAAAATCGGTTTGCAAGGGGAATTCGCCTACCTTATTGTACAAACGGATGCGAAGTCGTTCCAACACCACAGGAAACTCGTACTCTCGATGAAAGACATATGGGATTTGAATTCGTTTTTCATTCAGAACCGGTATACACGCCATCGTATGCTTTGTTTGACCTGCATACACCCTTTCCGGTGTAAAATTTTCGTGGTAATCGTAGACTTCAATGTACAAGAGTTCGGTCAAGTGACCATACGGTGCTTCGGACACCACTTCATGTTTGGCGGTCAGTGAATTGAATTCACTCTTGTAGCTAGGCAGTCTGAACCCCATGATCCATCCGATAGACTTGTACTTTTTCCCGAAATCAACCGTGAATGGTTCGGACGATGACAAGACAGAGTTCGAATGCACTTTCAAGGTGATATCTGCAATCGTTGGAAGCAGTTTTTCCATTTCTGAGGCCGTGTACGTACCATTCGGTAGATGCACCTCCAGGTCGTTTAGATGAAACAAGGACTGTTGACATTCCTTCCAGACGACCGGAATGTCCAAAAACTCCATTTGCAAAGAATGCACGCGAATCGGTTCATGCAAAACACAGACAAAATCATTCAACTTACTTCCAGGTGCTCTTTGTGTAGAATCTACCGTAAACATATACCGTGTCCACTTTTCTTCGACTTCGGGTTTCGGGGGTGGCGTGGGAAGTTGAGCTTCCGACAATCGTTGCATCGCTTGCTCTAAGAATACGGCCAAGTTTTGCTGAATGTCAAAATCAACCGAACGCATCAACTTATCATGCAAGGTGCGCTCGGCGTTCACAATTTGATTGATCGTATACCCTGGTTCAAGTCGGAATAAGTTCTCCAACTCCGAATTGGTGTAATGGTCAATATTTGTATCCAAATTCATTCTGGAAGTTTATTGCATTCTTTTTAAATACCTAACCGTATCCTCATAGTTTTCTTGCGTATTCAGTTTTTGAATGATTTGAATACGCTGAAGTGGCGGCAACCGACTCGTATACACCAAGGCAATCGGTGAGGTCGGGTCCAGCGTTTCCACCCGCATCCCATGGACCAGCATAGAAGTATGCGCCTTGACCAGCACATTGTACAGCGGTTCTCCGTAGTAGTCGACCAGTGTCACCGTGTCTCCGTTCACCAAGTCGCGTGCTTTCACGCGGTCATGGTTGAAATAGATTCGATGGTTCATACTCATATACGTGTCTTGCGTAGGCGCGTTTGTAAACGCATAGGCTTGAATTTTGACCAAATAAGGATCATCGTGCTTGGTTTTGGTCAGCGTAATAGGTTGACCATTCAAGGTATGTTTTCGGGTCAGCGTTTCAATGGCTAAGATGCCTTGATCCGTCTGAACCCTCGTACCAGCGACAAAACAAATGTTGGACACGGGAACACCCGTGTGAAATTTGACATAATCCGGAAATTTGGGGATTTGGAGCCGGTCATAAGTGAATCGGGTCACGTAGACGTTGATATCCAAAAAACTTTGATTTATCGTGTCAAACGCACTTGGATCAATATAAGACAATTGTTCGCATTGAGTAAAATCGTAGACAAACAGGGGGAGATTATAAAAGGCGCGTGCACCAATATGGGTCAATTGGGTTGGTGGGGCCATGCTGGTAAAGTCGCACTCTGCAAAGACATAGTCTTCCAAGACAGTTAAGTTGGGAGGGAGAATGAGCGTACCTCTCAATGCACAGCCTCGAAAGGCAGATGCACCAATCGAGGTAATGGAGTCAGGTAAGATCAATGGTCCGATGAATCCACTGTCTTGAAAGGCAGATGCACCAATCGAGGTAATGGAGGCGGGTAAGATCAATGGTCCGATGAATCCACTGTCTTGAAAGGCAGATGCACCAATCGAGGTAATGGAGGCGGGTAAGTTTAGCGTTCCGGTTAATCCACATTCCCGAAAAGCAGAATCTCCTATGGTCAGTAATGTTGAGGGAAATTCAATTGTACCAAATAGTTGTTGAGGTTTTCCAAAAAATGCGTTATTTGCAATTCCAACGACCATCTGGGCATTATGCGTACTTGGTATGGATACATTGTATGCCGATGAAATCAATCCAGATACAATGGTATCGGATGAATCATAAATCAATACTCCATCTTTTACAAGAATGTAATCTTCATGTAAAGAAGATAATACAAAGGGTAAATCTATATAGGTTATACCATTCAGTTGGTCATATGCCCATGTATCGTCAATCGTTAATTTTGTAATCGCGGTAGAAGTCACCCATGTACCCTCTGCATTATACGAAGCAGTTGGATTGATGACCGCATTGAATATACCGTCTATGATATAACAATTGTCAATGGTGGTTTGTGGAATCGTATCATAGACAAGACTTACGACCGTTCCAGATGAATAACAGTTTTTGATTGTAATAGCACTAGAAGAATTGAATACTATACCACCGCAATAGTTAGAGTTAAACGGGCCTGTATTAACACAGTTTTCAATAATAATTGTGGCTGTATTACTCGCGATGGTGCTACAGATACCTCCACAATTGTAGTACAAGGGTCCATTGTTCACACAATTTGAAATGATAATGGTACCCGTTGCATTTAAAAATGCATTGGAACCAACTATTCCACCGAACATTTTGTTTAGTTTATTGGTTCCATTGTTCACGCAATTCGAAATCGTAATGGTGCCTGAGGATAATTCAAATGCATTTTCTCCCACTATACCACCAGAATTATCATTCTCGAGATAATTTCCATAATTCACGCAATTGTGAATCGTGATGGGTCCAGTGGTGTTTTTACCGAAATGGGATCCACACAAAAATCCCTCGTTTCCATTCACAGCACTTTCACTATTAATCGCATTGAACACATTAAAATTCCGGATGAGCATATTCGAATATGCTATATTCATTATGACACCTGGCACTACACCGGTACCAAGATAACGTATCACAAAATTGTTTCCATCAAAAGTAATATAGTCAGATGTAACCTTAAATACAGTAACGCCAATTTCGTAGTTAAAATCCGTAAGGAAAAGGACTGTGATATTTTCAGTAGGTGAACTATTTCCATTTCCAATTGAAATGGGGATTGTAATGATAGACCACCCCGTTATATTCTCATCTGGATTAGTCAAATCAAAGGAATAATACAAAATATCATTAATTTGTTTCAGATATACGTTGTTTGTTGGATTGAGGATTGACATTGTGTTCATGGGATATAAATTTTTTAAGTGTATTTAAAAGGAAATCAGCCACTCTCTTCAATGGACAAGCATAAATTTACCGATTATCTCTCCTACACCACTCCCTTACACCCCAAAATTGCCGAGTTGTCGTTTCCGCCCATCGCCTCCTTCCAGCACCTCATTCTCTACGGTCCACCCGGCGTCGGGAAATACACCCAAATGCTTTCCATCGTACACCAATACAGTTCCTTAAAATGCGAGAAACGAATCCCCATCGACACTACTCCGCCTCGCTACATCAAAATCAGCGACATTCACTACGAAGTGGATATGGAATTGTTGGGATGCAATTCGAAACCGCTCTGGAATGACATTTACGACCACATTCAAGGCATCATTCAAAGCAAGTATACCGAAAAGCACGGCATCATCGTATGCAAAAACTTTCACAAAATCAACCACGAATTACTCGACATTTTTTACAGTTATATGCAGGGTTCCATCAAGTACATTTTGATCACCGAAGCCATTTCCTTTTTGCCCGACAACATTTTATCCAAATGCAAAGTGTTATCCATGCCGCGACCATCCCGCGAAACGTATGCCGCTTGTTTGAACGTCCCTATCCCAGAGACCATTACCAATTTAAAAACGGTGATGCATCAACAACCTTACGTAGACCCTATCAAAGCCACGTGCGCGAAATTACTCCATTCTATCCGAACGTTGGATTTCACCATGTCGGAATTGCGTGAAGATTTGTACACCATTCTCGTGTTTCATTTAAACGTGGAACGCATCTGTTTATCCCTCATCACACAACTTCCTGAACATTTGCAAATGGTGAAAGAAACGGTTCTCTTTTTACAATACTTTAACAACAATTATCGTCCCATTTACCATCTCGAGAAATATATTTACTCGTTAATGTCGATTGTGCATAACATTAAAATGTAAACGACAGTATGGAACTCGGAATCAATACAACGTTTACGTTTTATGTGATGCAAGACGAAGCTTCAGGAGCACTACAGGTCGACCAATTCAAAGATATTAAGAATGATTTTTTGTCAGATGTGAAGCGTGAATTAGAAAACGAACTGATAAACGAACACGGAGATGTGGATGTTCATATCATCGAAACAACCCCCGTCTCCATGGGTCTTGCAGAGGATCACTTTAAAATAAACACGGTCATTCGGTTTCATTCTGATGAACTCGGTACTCCAGGCGCATTGGATTACATCAAAGACAAATTGAAACGCTGGACGAGAATCATTGGAGATAGACTTCAACAGACAGTGGTCATTATGTGAGGCAATTGCATTCCCCAAGACGGATGTAGGCGTAAATCAAAGAAACGCCCCAGGCGACGGACCCGTAAATATAAAGATATACATTCCCTGCTAGAATAATATTAGTGAATTATATGAAACGGAAGTCTAGACGAAACAAAAAAGTTAAGATGCGTACCAGGAGGGGAGGCAATCATACGCTCTACACGGCAGTCCAGGAAGAATTGCAGTCTATCCTAACTAAAATAAATACTCTTGAGGAACAGGGGGTGTCCTTTGGCAACATCCGGGAAGAAACTGAAAGAATGCTATCACTACCAGAGAATAATCATCCCCGTTACAGACGGGATATTACTACATATGCAGATAGAACCATAGAATATTGTTATAGTATGCATATGGACGACCTTGATGGAGTTATCGAACATTGCAGAAGAATACAAACTCTTCTCGGACGCGTAGGAAATAATGCATAGTCCGAAAGTAATATAAATGTCAGACCCATATAAACATTCCCATCTTGAAATAGTATGACGTATTATTTATTGCCGCAGACGAATTCCAATGGCTTGTACGAGGACCATACAGACCCACTCGGTCTATCTCTGACCGATTACATATCTAAACTGGCTCCACGGGAAGCCTCATCTGGATACAGTTCTTACGTTCCCAAATCCCCCTATTTCTTCATCATGGCAGAGTTGATTCGAATGCACAATTTACCCGTGAAAGATTCCTTGCACATTGGAACCCGCAGTTGTCTCGAATATTTGGAATACATTAAAACCAGCGGGGTTCACATCGATGAGGGTGCTTCCGGAAAGTATGCCTTACTCGTCGATGATACGTGTGAACTCAATCTCAATGTACTTTCGTATCAAGAACAATATGGTACTTACATTTCCAGAATGAACGAAAGCACGTCTGCCGAAGCCATCCAATTCCTCTACAAATTGTGCTGTTGTTACAAGCACGTGTATTTATGCAAACCCGATGCAGACTGTTCCACCAAGTCTACCAAATACGTGGTTGCGGTACACTACAAACATCCCCCCGATATGAATAACTTAAGGATTTCCTATTATTTTCGTATGAAATTAGAAGAAATCAATTCCGTCTTCGGTCAAAGCCAATTGGAACATTTACGTTTCATGGAATCCAAATTGAAAAATATGGACTGGTGTTTGAAAGTTTAGGCATTTTATTATCTCGGTTCTATGTATGGATTCCCGTATTGTAAGCAGTTTAATCAGCGCCATTCTGTTCTTGATCCTCGGGTCTGCGCCAGTGTACAAGGCCATCAGTGACATGGGAGTCAAGGACAAGGAAATGTCCCTTGTCGTCCGTTCCGCCATGGCCGGTCTTCTCACCTATGCGAGTCTTCGGATGTTGATGTAATCTAGGGTAAAGGTATGTATGTCTATTTATTACAGTCTTCGTCTAAAAAGACATACGTGGGTGCCACTTACAATGTAGAACGACGGGTGCGACAGCACAATGGCGAGTTAAAAGGAGGGGCCAAGTATACGGGCAAATGGGTCAACCGAGGCGATACATGGACGTGTATGGGCTATGTCTCTGGGTTTCCTACATGGAGAGATGCTCTCCAATTTGAATGGAAATGGAAGAAGCTCTCGAAAGGAACGTCGTTGCAATCTCGATTAGAAGCTCTGAATGTATTGATCACGTCTGAAAAATCCACGGCTTCCTCTACCCCTTTTGCCGAATGGGAACTCAACGTACATGATTTGTCTTAAAGATATTCACTCGGGTTGTATTTCGATTTCATCATTTCCGTGATCATAAAATACCCCAACAATAGAAAGGACAACTGAAAGTTAAAGGTGAATAGTAACAAGACTGCATAAAACCGTAAGATGGATTCTACAGAATGCACAATTTTGGTACCATACTCATTTGAATAACGATAACTCAGGAGTATGCATAGAAGAGATATTACGTAGCCAGCTTGTAGTTTGTATTTCAATCGGTGTCTCAGTAACGTGTCTACTAGGGTCAATACGTGGTAGTAGATGAAGTAGGGTAAAAATAGGTACAAGATGCCCAAATAAGTTTCATTTCGCAATTCACTACACAACGACTTCTTTTCCTTGGCCCCTTCTTTTTATACTGGAATCCTAACATGTACCTTACCGTACTGTCATCCCCGGATGGGTAAACACCGTGGTAGGTCTGAGTCCCTTTAAAAAAGATACCATCACCTGGTTGTAAATGAACTTTGACCAGTTCTTGATCTACATAACAAAAGGGTGGAACAATGCCTTCCCCTCTATACAAAATGAGTGCACGATAACAATTTGGATGTTCTGTATCATAATGCATCCCGAATTTAGCCTCCTTCCCTTCGTATCGGATGATCATGGCTTTGAAATCCGAATCGCCCATTTCCAAGGGTTCATGAACTTGTGCTTCAAAGATAGGTTTTAATCTCTCTCCAATCGATATCAGATAGGTTTGTGTGGATTCATTCAAATCGTTAAAATACAACGTACTCTTTTTGGAATAATTGCCTTCGTATTTGGCTAAAGTTGACGTATTCAATCGTTCGGGATTGGGTAATTTTAATTGATTCAATCCTTGGATTTCATGAAACGAAAGTAAGGAGTTGATTCGATGAATGACAATTTTCTTTTTACAATTATAATTATTATTCGATAAGTGGTGCAACACTCTTCTAAATAAATTTTCTCCCCATAACGTCACGCCAAACAAATCATCCAAAATGAACAACATACTATACGAAATATTGTTTTATACAATTGGAAAGATATTGGCGATACGTCATACTTTATTCCTATTATTTTCATTCAGAACAATGTAATAGTTCATCGTCCATATGTCCATCTCTACTCGCGCATCGCAAAACAGATTTGTTCTATAAAAATTGATATAGAATGTAGACTCGTCTTATCGTATACCAGCATGGAAGTCCGTGTCTTTGATTTCCAAACCTTTACGCGCCGCGACGAATCCATTGAAGAACACATTGATGCACAGTCTTTTGTCATTCAAATGTTTGGCATCAACGAATCTGGAGAAACTTTCTCCATTGAAGTACGTGATTTCAAACCCTACTTTTACTGTCTCGTGCCTCCCCAATTTTCCATTGCCGACAAGAACACCTTTGTCCATCACATCAAGCAACGTGTCGGCAACTACTATGCGGAATCCCTTCTCGAATGTGCCCTCATTCAGCGAAAAAAACTGGATGGGTTTGACGGCCAATCCGACCACAAATTCATTTGCTTCAAATTCCGAGGAATGCCGTCCTTCTACAAAGTTCGGAATTTATGGTACAATGAAGTGAAAAAGGGGACCGAAACCACTCAAGTCTTGAAACCCGGCGGATACGCCTACATGGGTCAATTCATGAAACTCTACGAATCCAACATTCCACCGTTGTTGCGCTATTTTCATATCAAAGAAATCAGTCCTTCGGGTTGGATTAAAATTCCGGTCAAACGTACCGGGACACGAACCACCACGTGCACGCACGAATTCGTAATGTCGGCGAAAGAAATTGTCGCGCTTCCGAACAAAGAAACGTTGGTCCCCTACAAAATTTGTAGTTTTGATATTGAAGCCAGCAGTAGTCACGGCGATTTCCCGCTTCCTATCAAAGATTATAAAAAATTGGCCGAAAACATTGTCGATGAATTTCGACACGTGACCACCGACCACGCCACTCATTTGAAACGGTGTATTTATGCCGCCTTTGGATACGACCAGCTTCACCACATTGAGTTGGCTTACCCCAAAACACCCGTCACGAAAACCTTTCTGGATGGAATGCTGGATGCGTGGATGGTTGCTCCCATTGAAGGAGAGGATATGGAAGACGACTCCGATTCGGAAGAGGAGGTGGAATCGTCCGTTACAGTCCACTACAAGAATATACTAGAATTGGTGCAAGCCGGTTCCACGCAAGTCAATGACGTTCGCAAATCGTTGAATGCCGCCTTTCCACCTCTCGAAGGCGACAAAGTGACCTTTATCGGAAGCACCTTTGTCCATTATGGAACGCCCAAACCTTACTTGAACCATTGCATCGTGTTGGGGGGGTGTACTCCCGTCGAAGGCGTTGAAATCGAAAGTTATGCGACGGAATGCGAAGTCCTGGTGGCATGGTCCGAATTGATGCAGCGCGAAGACCCCGACATTGTCATTGGCTACAACATTTTCGGGTTTGATGAACAATTCATGTTCAAACGGTCGGTCGAAACCGATTGTGCGGCTTCCTTTCTGAATCTCACCCGAAATCGTGCCGTTCTCGCGGGAAAAGAAGTGGATTGTGCGTGGCAAATCGAGCAGAAATCCGTCTTTCTCGCAAGTGGTGAATACAATTTGAACTATTTCAAAATGGATGGTCGGATTCATTTGGATTTGTACACCGTCTTTCGACGCGATTACAGTTTCGATTCGTACAAACTCGACTTTGTTTCCGCTTACTTTATTGGGGACAAAGTGACACGATTGGAACACGACGTATCCAGTACTCGCATTTATACCAAGAATACGCAAGGCTTGGAGAAGACCAATTACGTGGTCTTTGAAGAGATTTCCCATTCGTCCGATTTCTACCGAAACGGAAAGAAATTCAAAGTCACGGAAGTCGGCAAAGACTACTTTGTCATTCCATCCATTGTGAATCCCGATATGAAAAAACAAGTCAAATGGTGTCTTGCCAAAGACGATGTCGATCACCACGACATTTTCCGATTGGCCAATGGGTCCGACGATGACCGTGCCATCATTGCCACGTATTGTGTACAAGATTGTAACCTCGTCCAACATTTGTTGCAGAAAACCGATATGATCACTGGATTCGTGGAAATGTCGACCATTTGCAGTGTCCCCATTGACTTCTTGATTATGCGCGGCCAAGGCATCAAGTTGACCAGCTACATCTCCAAACAATGTCGAAAACGCAACACGCTGATGCCCGTGCTCCAAACCAAAGAATTCGATGATGGCTATGAAGGGGCGATTGTATTGGACCCCAAGTGCAACATTTACACGGACGATCCCGTCGCGGTCGTAGATTACAAAAGTCTGTATCCTTCCTCGATGATTTCGGAGAACATTTGTTCCAGTAGCAAAGTGTGGACCAAAGAATACGATCTGGACGGCAATCTTCTCCGTGAAACGGGGGTGAAAAAGAATGGCGAATTTATGTACGACCACTTGCCAGGCTATACGTATGTAGACCGCGAATACGATACGTACAAGTACATTCGAAAATCACCCAAATCGAAAGCCGTGAAAACCAAAAGCGGGGTCAAGATTTGTCGGTTCGCTCAATTTCCAGAAGGGAAGGCCATTATGCCTTCGGTACTGGAAGAATTGTTGAGTGCGCGAAGTGCAACGCGCAAACTCATTGCGAAAGAAAAAGACGATTTCATGAAGAATATTCTGGACAAGCGTCAAAATGCCTACAAAGTGACAGCGAATTCGTTGTATGGACAATGCGGGGCTCGAACCAGCACGTTCTACGACAAGGACGTGGCTGCTTCATGTACGGCAACCGGTCGAGCCTTGCTCATTTATGCGAAAACGATGATTGAAGAAGTCTATCACAACCGAGACTGTGAAACGTCCGAAGGATTGGTGAACGCAACGGCCGAGTACATTTACGGTGATACCGATTCGGTCTTCTTCAAATTTACGCTTCTCAAAGACGGCATTCAATTGAAAGGAAAGGCCGCGCTTGGGTTGACGATTGAATTGGCGAAAGAAGCGGGTGAATTGGCAACCCAATTCCTGAAACATCCACACGAACTCGAGTACGAGAAAACGTTCTTCCCCTTTGTCCTCTTGTCGAAAAAGAGGTACGTAGGAATGTTGTACGAACACGATACCGTGAAATGTTCACGGAAGAGTATGGGGATTGTCTTGAAGCGGCGTGACAATGCCCCCATTGTGAAAGACGTGTACGGTGGATTAATCGACATCTTGATGAAGGACGGAGACGTGATGAAGGCGATTGCCTTTGTGCGTGAACAATTGGGTGAATTGAGGGATGGCAACGTTGCTTTAGACAAACTGATTATTACCAAATCGTTACGTTCGGGGTACAAGAATCCATTGCAAATGGCGCATAAAGTATTGGCGGACCGAGTTGGACGACGTGATCCAGGCAACAAGCCGAAACCCGGAGATCGGATTCGATTCGTGTTTGTGGAAACACCTCCGAAAAAGAAACAGTTGCAAGGAGACCGTATTGAAACGCCGGAATACATTCAACAACAATCGTTGGTCCCCGATTACAAACATTACATTACCAATCAATTGATGAAACCCATCCAACAAGTGATTGAGCTGGTCCTGGACAACATACCTGACTACAGGAATACGTATGTGGAAGAAGAACTGCAAAAAGTGGATCCGGAACGGTTTGAGAAGAAACGAGAAACCTTGCGATACAAGGAAGTCAGTCGACTCTTATTCGACGAATTCTGTTAAAAGATTATATCGATGAATACTATGATAATTGACAATATTGTTTACACATTAGATACATCAGGAACATTTTATACGGTCACTGGCTATACGCCAGGATTGACCGATATTTTGATTCGAGATTATATCGGTGGTATACCCGTACGAGAAATTGCTGCTGATGTCTTTCAACAGTATACACCAGATGTGGACGGAACGTATGTATTGTCGATTCCAACCACTGTAACCACTATAGGCCAAGAAGCATTCTTTGATGTTGGAAATGGTCAATCCCAATATAATGCTTCCATTGACTTTTCAAATATAATCACTATCGGAGATACCGCCTTTGCTACAAGTATTTCGTTTGAACCATTGTCAGGTGATTTAAATTTGTCTTCGACAGCATCGTTAGGGGGCGGATCTTTTGACAACTGGGGTATTGGTACACTTACCTTATCTCCGTTGTTGACCACAATCTATTTCAATACATTTGGAAACGCAAAATTAACTGCCTTTTCTGCGTTAAGTTCTACCAATTTGACTTTAATTCAACAACAAGCATTTATAAATTGTACGATTACGACCTATAATTTTTACAATTGTACCACCCTGTCTAGTATTGACCCAGGTGCATTTGGTCAGTCAACTATACCATCATTTGACATTGACGTTTACGTATGTCAATTTACGTACGACCAATTGAATCTCTCGGCATTCCCTGCCAATGTACATTTTAGTACAGGACCATTGGCATATGATACCAGTGGTGGGAGTGCCATCGTGACTGGATTGTTTTCATCGATTGAAAATCTCGAGATTCTATCCCCTTATCAAACCTATGATGTCACGGGTATTGCAGACAATGCCTTTTACCAGAAACCCTTTACCTTGTCGGGAACCATTACTTTTCCTACAACGTTAACATCGATAGGTGCATATGCCTTTCGAGGCTGTGCATTAACCGGTATGCTCATTCTTCCTCCTAACTTAACTGTCTTGGAAGAGTACGTCTTTGCAGAGTGTTCATTTACCAGCATGGCTCCTCCAACCCAATTGTTTTCGATTGGCGCACGCGCTTTTTTCAACCTTCCTTTGTTTGTCTATGATTTTACTCAATGCGAACAATTGGCCTACATTGACCCAAGCGCATTTGACGAGTACAACCAAAGTTTTTTGGACATCAACGTCTACGTCACCCGTTTCACCTATGACCGTCTCCAATTCTCGCTCTTCCCGCCTTACGTGAAATTTCATACGGGTATTCCCGTCTCCAACATTTGCTTTGTCGCAGGCACACTCGTCAAAATCGACCAAGGCATCTTCCCCATTGAATCTCTAACACGAAAACATACACTTCGTGGCCAACCCATTACGCTCACCAAAACCAAGCACGATGATCCTTATTTGGTCAAAATTCAAGCCTATGCCTTTGACCAATTCCCTACACAAGACACGTATATGAGTCTAAACCATCGGGTCTATTTCAACGAACGCGTGAAAGCACGCGACTTGGTGAACGGAGTAACCGTGACGCTCGTCGACTACCACGGAGAACCGCTCTACAATGTGCTTGTCAAGGCGCATACCTCTATGCTGGTCCATGGGATGCTTGTCGAAACATTGGACCCCACCTCCGTCATCGCCTTGTTGTACACGTCCAAATTATCCCCCAATCAAAAAAATCAATTGATTGAGAAAATGAATCGACAAACCGAATACGAAGACATTGTGATACATTTAAAAAGAAATCAATAAACCTATCCAATGAACTTGGATATGGACATTGAACATTATACCCTTGCAGAATTGGAAACGTTGTATCGTCTTGAACCCGATTACACGGTATCCCACGTATTGGATGGGGAACGGCAACTCTACAAAAAACTAATCAGCAAGATAGTTCTCTTATCCATGCAAGAGAGTCTCACTACATTTTTGAAGCAAGCCACTGAACGTCTCTTACCACCTGAAAAAGAAATCGAAAAAGAAAAGGACAAGATTCACGTGTTCACGGTGGATTCCATGTATCGTCCTCCCGCTTCTAAAATCCACGATTTTGTCTATACCTTACCCGAACCCTTACGCATTCGTTCCTTGCAAATGGAATGCATCGACATTCCTCTTGTGTGGAACGAGTTTCACAAAGCTCAATTCTTTTGGAACGACCTTTCCGTTCATCTCCCAGACGGTACGTATACCCCTTCTGAACTCGAAACGTTATTGTATGACCTTGCCTCCATTCAAATCACGATTCGTCACCGAACCATGATACATTCTTCCGAACCGTTTACGATTGATTTCGGCAAACGATTCAAATCGGCGGGATGGATCATGGGGTTTCGTCGAGAAAAATACAAAAGCACCTACAATGTACTGACGTCCAAACACGAACTTGAATCGGAAGCCCGCTTCGGATACTTGACCGAATGTATGTACGTAGACGTGTATGACTATCATGACGCGTGTACAAACAAGACGTACGAGCACCTTTCAAAGTACATTATGGGGTACTTTCCAGCCGTAAACCAACAACGCATTCAACAGTACCATTGGACACGTATCTATCCAGAGCCGATTAAGCTAGAACGTCTTCGCATCCAATTGTTTAACAAATTTGGGGAACCCTTTTTAAATCAAGCCGACTTTTCCATTCATTTCGCTATTCAAATGGTCTAGTTGATCTATTTTATACGAAGCATAGCCTAAAAAGGACATTAGAAAATACAAGGGCAACTCCTTGAGTAGTTCGTTCGTCTTTGCTTCATTGAGTTTTCCGTCTACGTACATTCGTTTGTTCAAACGTCTCCACACCTGGAGACCTTCATGGTCGTGGGCCTTCTCGAGATCAATCTTATAGCCAATCAGTACGACAAGGTCATTGTTGATGTATCCTAAATACTCACTCTCTGGTTCTCCAAAGAAGGCAGTGATGCGCTTGTACTTATCGATTATTTGTTGTATTACAATCGTTCGGTCGATATCACTTTCGCAACAAATGTCTTGCTTTTTTGAAATGTAATTGCGTATTCGTGACTTAAGCGTCTTTTTTTTTGACATACAATGAGCATATAAAATATTCTCTATTTATATGCTCTTTTATGGAGTGTTTTATTTCATGTTGTTTGCCTTTTTAGTGTCCATCTTTGCCTTTACCCAGGTGGATTCGTCTCACAAACCTCTATTGTTTTTAGAATTGTGTATTACTGGGATATCCAGTTTCATGTATTACCTGTTTCTTAACTTGAAACCTCATACCATTTCCTTACTACGGTACAAGGGATGGTTTATAACAACGCCATTGATGTTGGTCGCACTCCACACGCTTCTCCATTCTACCGTTTCGTTGGTGTATCTGATTGGGCTGGATTGGCTCATGTTGTTGGCGGGTTATTTAGGCGAACTTCACCTCTTGTCTCGTATGACGGCTATGTTCGTTGGATTCATTCCCTTCTTCCTCTTGTTTTACGCCTTGTATTCTACCGCAACATTCACCACCTTTACGTATGCCCTGTTCTGGGTATATTTTGCCGTATGGAGCGGTTATGGCCTTGCGTATTTGTGCAAAGAATCCATCAAAAATACCTTGACCAATGTCCTCGATGCACTAGCAAAGGCGGTGGTGGCCATTTCCGTATCTCTGTATTTATATCTTCCGCTATACTAATGATTTACTTACGTTCGATTGGAACGATGCGGTCTGCACCGGCCACTACCCTTGCGTCAAACACAGCTTCACATGATTCCTTTTTTGCAATCAAGCGTGCCATGACCATTGCCAAAACCGAACAAAATCAATTGCCGAAAGTGGGAGTCATGTCCAGTTCTCAGCGAACCGGTTTGCAAGTCGCTTCGTTTGCAAATCGACGCACCCGATTTCAAAAAGGCAATGGAAACGACGTGAAATGTGCCTTGGCCAAAGTTCGTGGAGGTGGATGTGTCGCTCCCAAGAAAAAGGGCGCGATAAAAAATTGAAATATCTTTAGCGATTCCTTTACGTAACATGGCAAGAATGGTCTTCGCCAACGAGGATTTAAAGCGGCACATTTTCTCCTTTGGCTATCCCGAACACGTTGCATTTACCAAATCTCTGAAGGAGGTCTTGAATGTGGATTCTTTACAGTTTTATCATAGGTATTATGAAGACCGATACGACCGATGTATATATGATTATTTGATGGATGAATTTACACTCAAGGAGCTTGTAGAGTGGACCAATTATTTTGCCCGTTGTCGATGTTGCACACGCCATTCGCACGACAAGCCTTATATAAGAAAAGGTGAGGTTATCTACACCCCGAAAATACCTTCAACCGATGATTGCGCGTGTCCGTGTCGTTCTCTTGGTCGCAAATGTGCACAAGTCTATGAAAATATAGGATGACAGTGTATGAAATACGTATTCCGAACCGTATTGTTTCATTTCACTTGCATCTTATTTTTTGGATACCTATACCTTTTGTCTAAACACGACTTTGTCTCGATGGAAGGTCGTCAGATTGATTCATTGGATTGTCTCTTTTTATCCACGACGGTTCAATCGGGCGTCGGATATGCGTTGGTCCGACCCATCACGCACCTTAATAAAGGAATCATTATGCTTCAACAATTTTGTATGTTGTCCACCAACGTGTTTCTCTTGTATTTTTTAACTCAAGGATAGTTCACCACAAAATATGAATGGCTAGATTATTTGGAGAGTATGGATTTGTTTTCCAATTTCCACGAATGTGGGTCGCTCTCGTCAAATATCGTTTACGACGCATCTCATCGTGATGCTTCGTATAATCCTCGTATCCCATTTGCCCAAAATGAACCCATTTACCGGACGGGTCTTTGATTTGGTATTTTTTTGCTTTACGTGTAGAAGGATACAATGGAACGGTATGTCCAAAATACGCATTCGCTTGTTTTTGGGCAATCGAAGGCGTGCTATACCTTGTTAGGCTCATGGATTGAGGATACAAAAAAATAGAAGGAATGACTATGGCGAACCCAACCCTATACAATCGGATTTGGAAGATTCAAACCGGAGGAAGTTCCAAAGAGATTTCAAAGCTCTTGTTCGAAAAAAAAGAATTGTTGGTCATGACCTTTGCCAATCTCCTCGTACAAGCCTTGATTACCTTCTATTCCCTCAAAAAGTATTCCACCGAGAAAAAGAATCGATACGTCAACATTGGCGTGTGGATAGGTCTATTTGGCGTGGTCCTTCTGATCAGTCTCGTGGCCATGCCCATGTGGATGAAGTTCCTCTTATTTTGTGCATTCTCCTACGCTTGGGGATATACGTTATCGGACGTCGCGAGTTTTGACATGATGTACGATGCATGGATTGGCACAGTCAGCATTTTCGGCGTGATGTTTGCTTTGGGCGTCATGATGATTGTATCCGGCATACATTTAGGCGTTAAAACGGGTATGATCCTCTTTTATACATTGCTCGGATTGATTCTGGCCACCCTGTTTACACCCAGTAAGATTCTCACCTATGTGGGAATTATACTTTTCTCGGTCTACATCCTGTATGATACCAACCAAATCTTACAAAAAAATTACTACGGCGATTTTATCACGGCTTCCTTGGATTATTACTTAGACCTTCTGAATCTATTCACAAATTTGGTCCATTTGAATCAGGATTAAGTATCTGCCTCTAATCTTATCTTATAATAAATACCGTTTAATTTGATGCGTAGATGGTTTCCGGTATTTCCACCTGCTGTAGTGCTTTCCAGTTGTGTTCCTGTAAGAATGAGGTCCCCTGCCGTATCGTCTACCTTTAATTCAATTGATCCGTTTCCGGTTGGATTCGTTGCCTGTATTTGAAAGGGGTTGTTGCTTTGTCCGTCGTAGGCTTTAAGAAAACTCGTGCTTCCATTACCTGCCGACAGCGTGATGGTTCTATTTATCGCACCCCCAAAATCTGCTTTTAACTCTATAAGGGGGTTGTATTGAAGATTTAATAGGTTAACGCTATTCGCAAACCCGCCGTCATTTGCGGTCATGAGTATCTGTTGACTGTTGGTTGTCACGCGTGGATTGATACGAATGTAATCATTGGAGGGATCACCTGCCGAAGGAATGTTCACTGTGGAACAGTGCCTTGGCTACTGGGGGTCGCAAAAGGGCTTGACTCGGCGGTGACACCACTCTGTTGCGGAGATTGACGCTGTAACGCCTTCACTTCTTGATTCACATCTGCGATGTAATCGTAGATTTGGACATTTAACCGCCCATTGAGTAATCCTGAAGTATCCAATATCCCGCCTCTTCCAACAATATATTCGGGGTCTGGAATCGTATTGGTGTAGTTGCGTACTACGTAAGCGTGAAACTCATCTATCGCATCGTATATTTCAGTGGATACATTTCCAGGGTCCAGCGAATCAGGGACTGAAAGGAGTTCAGGCTTATCTCTATCCGTTTGCTAATGTTGAGGTACAACTCTACGTCGCACAAAAGAAAGCCAACAAACAGTTGAGGATACTCACTGCGGATTGACTGGCGTAGTTGGAGAGTCCCACAGCGAATACAGAGTTGATGCCCGAGACGACTATCACAGGGATTTTGAAGAACTTTTGCAAATACAAGAGGTCCAAGTATTGTTGCTTGGAAATGAGGACTTGTTGTGCAGAATTGTCTTGGATGGCTTCTAAACGCCCCTCTACGTCTTGGGACCAGTTGTGTTCGTCGGTATCGTCGCTCCTTCTCTCATCCTCAAAAGGCGACTCCATATAGTTAGACTACATTTAATCATTATCCAATGCAATTTTGTAGTAAGTTCCATTGAGGTTGATACGAAGATACTGACTTGCCGAACCCCCCGAAGTGACCGCTTGAAGTGCTGCCCCCGTTAATTTTAGGTCTTGTGATGTTTGTATGTCAATGGAACAATTTGAGGAAATGATAAGAGATTGACTTGTGTCTATTCCGTTGGTATAGGATAATTGTCCTGAACCGCCCGTATTATTCGTGAGTTGAAGTTGAGTATTCGTTCCAGCACCTACATCACTATAAGTTAAATTAAGTTGTTGGTTTGAAATACCCGCTTGTTTGAGAAGAGGGGACGGGTTTGTATTGTCTGTGGATAAAATGTTAAAAACGGGATTACCCGCCCCGTTATTTATCATTGCGATTTGGTCTATCAAAGTTCCGCCCGAATTATACATTTCAAAAGTATCCAAATCCAGTTGAGTGTAATTTAAGGGACTTCCGTAATTCATATAGAACCCGTTGGAAGAATTACATTGGATAGAGTTGTCATTACAAGCAAACCCATTAATAGAGTAAAGAGTCGTTGTCGGGTTTCCGTTTTGAATACCAAATGTGGATTGGTCTTGGAAGGTAGATAGACTGTTCGTAACATCATTCACCAATACCTTTCCATCCCCAATAACTGTTTGAACCGCATTCGGGCTACTGTCGTTTAAGGTAATCGTTTTATCGGTTGTCATTAATAGGTTTCCATTCACATTCACATTGGAAGTTGTTTTAGGCGTAAGAATAATTTGACCCGCCCCAGTGGAAGCGGTTGCTTCAATATTGAGATTGGTTTGTGATGTTTTCAATGCTTGACCGTTTAAATCAAGGGGGCGGAATGTGTTGTTTTCATTGTCCGCTCCATTCAAACGAAAAACGAGTTGATTCGCCCCATTGATACAAGTATAAAAATCCAATGCCCCGTCTATCCCAGAAGGGGCAGAAGCCCCAGTAACGGAACATTCAATTTTCCCGAATGTCGTTTTTGCTCCTGTGTATGCGTTTGCGTTAAACTGTTGTGACATTATTACATCATTCAAAACGGTATTTCGACCGCTCTTGTATGTTTCCACAGAGGGAACACCCGTAGTAGTTCCAGCAGTCGCATTTGTATTTTCTAATTTAAGTTGAGGGGTCAAATACCCAACTCCCGTATTCGTAGAGGTTATTGTTGAAGAAGATACTGTTAAATTATCGCTTGTCATCAGCAGATTACCCGTTGTTGAAATAGTATAATTACTACTTCCACTGTGTCCCAATCCGCTTTGATAATAAGAAGTAAGGTCGCTTGTAATACCGTCGTCCAACTCGCAATCAAGAGACCCCGCAAATACAGTGGAAGAGAGAGATGTTATACCGTTATTTATCCCGAATGACGCTACGGGTAAGGTCGCCGTATTTCCCGCCGTTAAGACCTGTTGAAGCGTAGGTGTTGGTCCGGTTGGGCCTGTATCTCCGGTTGGTCCTTGCATACCTGTTGGTCCGGTTGGTCCTGTATCGCCGGTTGGTCCTTGCATACCTGTTGGTCCGGTTGGTCCTGTATCGCCAGTTGGTCCTGTATCGCCAGTTGGACCTATCTCGCCCCTATATCCCATTGGACCATATCCAACCACATAAGCCATATTCATGAACAATATAATAGATTTTAAGGTCAAACCCTTAATCGATTACTTTTTCAATGTATCGGATTGCATCCGGTCCACACTGTGTGACGTTTTTACGTGCCTGTTCAGCGAATGTATTGTGATAGCTACATTTAGCCAAATCCATCCACTTATAATTGGG
>Ga0209443_1000256_pt1 | contig 35465 bp, 30 predicted proteins | sample LauGreBMM110DCMD_2_FD_187571 | JGI IMG/M metagenome (GOLD analysis project Ga0209443, IMG submission 187571) | Freshwater lake microbial communities from Lake Michigan, USA - Su13.BD.MM110.DCMD (SPAdes) (version 2) | ecosystem: Environmental > Aquatic > Freshwater > Lake | place: Lake Michigan... | reverse complement strand
ACTTTTAGATTTACTTTTAGATTTACTTTTAGATTTACTTTTAGATTTACTTTTAGATTTACTTTTAGATTTACTTTTAGATTTACTTTTAGATTTACTTTTAGATTTACTTTTAGATTTATTATTTTTTTTTTTACCACCTTTACTAGTTTTACTTGACATTTTATGCAATTCTTCTGATATTTTATCTGAATTTTCTTTTTCTTTTTTTATATAATTGCTAATAAATTTTGGAGTGAATACGTGATCTGGATCTAATTTATCAAATATATTTTGTGTTGATGCTTTTGTATCTAATTTTTCGTGTTGTAACTCAGTTTGTCGTAACTCAGTTTGTGGTAACTCAGTTTGTTCTCCTGAATTATGTGCTCCTCCTCCAAGTTCATCATCTGACTCATCACCATTTTCCATATTATTACCATTTTCAATATGTTTTTGAAATTGCGCTTCAATATGAGGCCTTTCATTATGTAATTGTAATAAAAAAGTATTTGCATCATTTACATCCACACTTAACCATTGAAAACCATCATGAGTTGCAGCTGTACCGGGTGGGTAAATAGGAGAATCTATAACAAGTGAAGGCGCAACTGCTGTTGTATATAATTGGTTAAAATCAATTTGTCTGACATCCAGATTGTGTTGAAAAGTTGCACCAAAATCAATAAGCAATGTTCTTCCAGGATAACTATGAAAATAATTATAATTTGGATCAATTAGTATATTAGTCGTATTTAGATCACCATGAATATATCTCAATCTAAATAATCTAGCTATTTCATACATAGCCATACATTTAGCCATAAAGGCATAAGCAGGATTATGTGTAACATAATTCTCTAACGTTATAAATCCAGTTAAACATTCCATTACAATAATACCAATCTGAAATGGTCCGTGATTTTCATGCATATATTGTAATATAACACCTGTCGTGGTATCTGTTGGTTGTGTTCTTGATAATAATCTTGTAAAAATAGTATCATTATCTAAAGAAGTGAATACAATAGATGGACAAATTGGTTCTAAATTGTTATCTAAACTTCTGCTGAATATGTCTTGTTGTATTCTTACTTCAGCTGTAAATTGTTGTAAAGTCGTATTATTAAGATTTGTTATACTTATTCCGTTTTGCATTATTTTAAAAATAGCATTGTTATGTATAAAAACTATTTTAAATATTAATTCTTTGACATCTTGATTTGGAAAATTACTTCTATTCACCACATATGGTGAAACTATACCATCAATTAATGTAAGTTTAAATATTATACCACCTCTACTGAGATATGTAAAGATTTCACAAACAGAATTATCAATGAAAAAAATTATAGATGTTATATCCGTATACCCTTCCCTTATAAGAACTCCTCCTTTTTGCATAGTATATATATATAATTTAATTTAGGAAAAGTATAAAAGATATTTTTTAGCTCGCTCTTTTTTTAAAAACGTGGTATATTATATAAATGACTTCTATCGGATATTCTAGCGCAATTAATGGATCTAATGTAGCTTTTACTTTTCTTGCAAAAAATCCACTCAGTCCAGGAGGAGCTATTAATGGTTACATGCCACAAACAACTCAAAATGTTGATAAGAGATATGAAGAATTTGAGCAAATTCGTTTTACATTGAAGAATGCATGGAATACTACTTATCCTAGTCAGTTACGTTCTGCGAAATTACCAAAACGCACAATTACTACTCCTTTCCGTGCAATCAACAATGCAGGTGACTTATTGAGTCGTGAGAATTTTTCTTGTGGTGGAAGCTGCCAGAGTTTCCAGAGCCGACCAGGATTAAGAGGATTAAAGGTTCGTTTTGGTGCTACTTCCATTTCTTGCATACCTTCTTCTGCTTATAATAGTTTACAATTGAATACTGAGGTTCCATCTGCTACATGTAACGTAAAGTGGGTGTATGATAGCTCTGACTATGTTACTTATTTGAAACAGAAAGCAATGAACAAGAATTTCAACGATCTTTCTTATGGTGGTGATCAAAACAAGTCGAGTCAATCTGCTCAACGTGCTATTAGACGATACTAAAGCAACCTTTTACTAACGTAGTAGAAAGGTTCCACTTTTTAAAAAGTTGATTTTTTATATTTAGAATATATAATGAAAAGATTATATATTTTTATTATTATATTACTATTTTTAATGACAATTTTATTTTATAATTATTTTAATATATATAATTTAGAATCATTTTCACTATATGGCAATAATGCAACTACAACAAAAAAAAAAGAAGAAGAAGATCAATTTAAGTATTTCAAGCTTTTACCAGAATATAATAAATTTTCTGATGAAACAAGAGAAACAATGAAGAAAAAACTTAAAGAAAAAAGACCAAATATGTCGAATGACAATTTAGAAAATCAAATTTCAGGTTGGGAAATATATGCTACAGAAGACGAAGCAAAAATTTTTAACGAAACAGGTGAGTGGCCTTTAAATAATTATGCAAAAAATAATTTAACAAAATGGATCACCAATAATGTTAACAATGATAAAAATATTAAAGAAGAAGATAAAGAAAAAAGCATACAAAAAATTTATAAAGAATGGGTAAACAATGTTTTTTTTTCTCCCGTTTCAAGTTTATTATTTCAACCGATGCCTGCTGAACTATTTAATTATACAGGAGATGATTCAGTAGGTGTAGTTAAATTTATTAGTAAAACACGTACTACAAGTATTCCTTTACCAGATAAAGGTAGATTTAATTGTGGAAAAAGCAAAAATGGGACACCCGGACCTGTTCCATATCTAAATAGTATTGAAATAGAGGAGAAAAATTATCCCAGTTTAGAAAATAGTATTCCTGATTTCAAATTTTTACAAAAACCATGTAATCCTTGCATAGATAGATGTCCTTTTTCTTATGAAGGAGTTATTAATGCTCCTTATGCTAACTATTGGGGTGTTAGTTCTCAAACTGGAAAAGCGACACCAGAAGAGGTAAAATAAAATTTAATTTTTTGAAATCCTAAAATTAAATTTTTATACTATTATTTTTACAACAAGATTCATTTTGATTTCTGTATATAATTAGGTGTACCACAAAATAAACAATTTTGACTTATAATATGCTTTTCAACAAGTATATTATTATTCTTTTTACATCTACTATTGCTACACTTGAATATACATGGAAACTGACAAATTAAGGAATTATTAAATTGCGTTTTTTGATACACCATTTGCTTTCTATGATTATTTTCCATATACTTTAGTTTAGTTTATTTTTTACATGTTTCTATATATATAAATGGCTACGAAATGTTCTATTTTTTATCCTTGCATTAGTGCTAAAAAAACAGAAACAGAAACAGAAACAGAAAAATACATTACTAGTTTAGATATTCTCAACATGATAGATGAAAGAGATCAAGATCATGAATCAAAATGTATGAGTTGTGATTTGTTTTCATTTTTAAATTTTACGAAAAAACAGGATGAAATTCCTCGTGTTCGTTTTGATTATAGACTTTTAGAAAAAAATGAATAAATATTTAGGAAAAGTGGAACAAAATATATTTTAAAAGGTGGATTTTAAAAAGTGGAGCAAAATATATTTTAAAAGGTTACAATTTTGGCTCCACCTTTTTAAAAAGGTGGATTTAAAAGGTGAATATATATATATATGGATAAATTATATATTTTTGCCATTGCTATTGGTGTCTTGATTTTGGTTGGGTTCTTTTACAGCAGAATGAATCCTACTACCACTACAACTACCACCACAAAAGCTGTTGCAGTTAAGCAACCTGTTTATGTTGCCCCTAGGTACGGATATAGACCTCCTCCTCCACCACCCAATTATAATCCTTACAAGGCACAATATTATTACTAAATCCACCTTTAGAAAAGGTGGAGCCAAAATAAAAACAAAATAGAGCCAAAATAGAGCCAAAATAGTATATTTGGTTCTTAGCTTCTCCCGAAGGGCAACCTTTTTACTACGTTAGTGAAATGTGGATTTTTTAAAAAGTGGATATATATATATAAATGACCACCCCATATGCTGTATCACGAAATATCGGCTCTATGTCTTATAATAATTATGTAAATGCACCCATCACTGGACCATTAAGCACAAATCAAACTCCTGCTCAAATCCCTTATCACAGCTATGGAATATTATCAGGTATCAGACCAACACCCCCACAATTTTATCCCCAACAAGCTCCCGTTTTTGCAGAAATGAACACCAATGCTCGTCATCAATATTTAAGAACAAGTGTTAACAAAAAAGCTTTAGCAGAACAAATCCGTTTAGGAAAACTATCTGATCCACTTGGATATTATATCAATTCTTCTTCTAGACAAGTTGCTACATCGTCTCACATGAATTATATTGCACCTATTGACTCTTCTCTCTATGTCAATATTAAAAAGAGTAATGCTGTAGGACAAACTGCTTACAAGGTGAATCTGCCAAATTCAGCCCCTACTGGAACCAAAAGTTATTATCCTAGTGGAACGAGAAGTAGTTTAAGAAGGGCGCGTTCAGGCGGATGTGTAGCACCAAAAAAGAAGGGCGCCATTGAAAATTATAGTTTGTCAAATGGACAAGTATGTGCTTGGGGCGCACTTGTTCGTCAAAATTATTAACTTCTACTTTTTAAAAAGTGGATAAAAAAATAATATTTAGTATTATTATAATATGACTTTCCCTTCATTAACTCCTTACTATGGACTTGGCAGTTATGGTAGAACTGGTGCAGGTATTCTTATTAGTAGCCCTCGCACCAAAAATGGTTCCCAAGGACGCATTTACGCTTGGATGAAAAATCACGGACAGGGTCCTCAGTACATTAATTTTTTAATTAAAGCTCTTGGACCAAGACCAAGGGTTAATCCATGGACTTCTATTTAACAAAATATATATTTATAAAAAAATTATATATTTTGTTTTTCTATCATTACTATAAGTTATGAATAGGTATATAATCGAATTTTTAGGAACAGCCTTGCTTACATTTACTATTTTTTGGACTAGTAATTGGTTGGCTATTGGTGCTGTTTTAGCTATTGCAGTCTTACTTGGTGGAGAAATTTCTGGTGGTGCGTATAACCCTGCAGTAACATTTGCTCTCTATCATGCAGGCAAATTGCAAAAATCAGAGGTAGTTCCTTATATTATAGCAGAAATTTTAGGTGGATTAGCCGGTTTTTATATGTATAAAAAATTTGTAAACAAGGCTCTTTAGAAAAATGTTTTATTTTCTAATATTTATATATAGTAAGAATGTTTGGAAGTGTTAATTATTTGAGTAAAAAAATTCAAGAAGCAATAACTTCATTAAATGAACAAAACACAACATTAGATCAAAATACTGCATTACCGATGTATTTAAGTGTTAAAGATTCAATTAATAATTTATTATTACTTCCTGATAGTTTAAACCCTCAAGGAAAAATAGAATTTTTTAATCAGATCTCGCAACAATGTATGGGTAATCGTATGGGAATGCAACAACCTATGGGACAGCAACCTGGTATGAATCCTGGTATGGGTATGAATAATCAAGGTATGGGTATGAATAATCAAGGTATGGGTATGAATAATCAAGGTATGGGTATGAATAATCAAGGTATGGGTATGAATAATCAAGGTATGGGTATGAATAATCAAGGTATGGGTATGAATCAATCCTCCGGTTTATTTGGAAATATGTTTAGTTCAACACAACCTCAAAGTCAAGGTATGTTTGGTTCAACACAACCTCAAAATCAAGGTATGTTTGGTTCAAGTGGACAAGGTATGTTTACCAGTGTATTAGCACAACTGAATCAATTACAACAACAATTTGATAGCGTACAAGGTATGGGAGGTCCTGAAAATGACATGACAGATTCTATGAAAGTTCAATCAGTTCAACCTATACTTATTTCAATTTTGATTTCATTAAATGCTTTAGCTATGCAGATATTTCCTATAGCACATCCAAATAAACCAATAGAAAATATTTTAAAAGACAAATGTGCTGTATTAGATTCGGCACAAGGTTCACAATTTAGACAACCCGTAATGCAACAGAGACGTCAACAGAATAGCCAATATAATGAATACGGTGGTAGAAGAAGAACTCGTCGCAGACGAAAACAACGTGGTGGTGGTTATTCTAGTAATACATCAAGTTATGGAAGTAATGCTGGTTCCGTTGGAGGAAGACGTCGTAAAAGAAGAACTCGTAGAGGAGGTAAAAAAAGTTGCAAACGTTAGATATTTACAATTTGTAAAAAAGATTTAGAATCAATTACTACATTATTGTAGTAATGGATTTAGCTATTAAACCATATATTTATGAACTGACTATAGATGATAATACTAACTATTCAGATTATTTACCTCCATCTAGTAAATTTGCACTTTTACAATTATTTTTTTTGTAACCAGACCATAAAATTAAATTATGGTGTCAGGGCTTGTCTTTTTTTTGAAAGACAAAACCAAGGAGTTTCTTACATTCTGTAGAGAGAAGTTTCCCGTTTCTTTAAGTATGAAAATATATATATAGTATTATAAATGAAATATATATTTGTATATGTGTATGTATTTTTTGTAAAAATTATTGATGCTTTCAAACCATATATAACAAAATTTGTCTTTGCATATGAATCCAACTACATTATTAAATCCATATCAGGATTATTTAAAAATCATAAACAAATACTAGAAACAAATAAACAAATACTAGAAACAAATAAACAAATACTAGAAACAAATAATAATTTACCTTTAGAAAAAGAAAAAATTATTATTCCGGGTTATATGGATCATGAACCGAAGATAAAAGTGTCAAAAAAATGGAATCAATCATCCGCAGTCAAATCAACGACAACTGAAGTGTCAATAGGCGGCCCATTTAGCGGCAAACCTTTTACGCAACCTGGGCAACTATGATTGACGCCTTCTTTTGCGAATTCGTTGAACCAACATTTCTTGCAAATTCGGTGGCCTCTAATGGCGCCATTTTTCTGTAACACTTAGCAGGTATGAGACCATCTTCCATGCGAATTTTTATGCCGCATATGCAACAATTGACCGCGTCAGAAGCCGCACCTTTAGCCAGCGCATTGGATCTCCTATGTTTTCTATATTTTTTACTTGTAGAATGCTTTCTTTTACTTGTAGAACGTTTCTTTCTATAAGTACGATATTTACTTGTCTTTTTTGACATTATATATATGTACTTTTAAAAAAATCCACCTGTTAAAAAGTGGATTTAGTGTGCCTTCACCATAATACGATAAAATATGTAAATACCTACACCCGCTAAACCAGCAAAATATAATTGATCCATAGGATCATCTGACATGACTACCTCTGCACTTTCCACCTGAAAAGCCTCTTTACATTGCCGATTCGTAACAGGATTTTTTTTGTTATAGGTAGATGTATTAAACCAACAAGGATCCATAGATGTAATATCTCCCAAGGTGACATAGTTACTCTGTGTTGAACTATTATTGTTGTTATCAATTACTTGCATACTAATCTTTTGACATGGAGGACTAGATCCATCTTTGAATGAGCGAAAAATAGCAGCAGGATTCAAAACATTTAAATTTTCCATAGCACCAGGCAATAATCCTCTAAATTCAGAAAAATTTATTCCCATACCACTAGAAATAAGTGGTATATTACCCCCAGGTATATTATTGATATAAATATATCTATCTGTTTCTTGGCATGTTGAAATCCCGTTATCATCTTTTGTACATGTATCTGATGCTTGACATTTTGCTCCAGTTTTCAAAAAATATTTATTACCTAAAGGACCGCCAGGAACAGATGCACGACTATTTCCTACAACTAACAATTTAACATATTCAATTAATCCGTTAATATTTCTGCCCAATTGTGGTATAGTTCCATTATCACGCATTCCTATTTCACTAGGCGTACGAATATTATTCTGATAAGGATAATCACCCATTGAAGTTTCAGTTGACATTACTTAAAATATATAAATATTTTTATTTACATATTTTTATTATAGTTTTTCTTCTTCTGTTGTTTCTTCTGTTGTTTCTTCCTCAACTACAGGACCTCCTGCGCCAGGTAAGCTTTGAGCCATTTCTTTATTGGACACTGAAAGTTCCTCCATTTGTTTTTCCAAACTATCCACACGTGGTTTTAAATCATTTAATTGTTTATTCATTTTATCTACTTTATCTACTCTTTCTTTTAAATAAGATATATTTCCGGCATTTGTTACAGAGAGATTATATGCCTTTACGGCAGGGTCGTCAGACTCTTTATAAGTTGTAGCTCCTTCTATAATTGATTGATTTGCTAAAATAATTTGATATCCAATTAAAAATACAAAAAAGAATATCATTATATTTACCAATGTTAACATGAATATATATAATATATCTTTTTATTTTCTTTCATAATAATATAAATGTCAACAGCAGTTTACCCATTAGGAATGAGAACAACACCTGCTTCAGGTTATAGTCAGAAAAGTACATATTTTAATAAACAATACGTTACTTGGAAAGGAACTGGTGTCAATAGTAACCCAGTAGGAACGGCTCCTGGTCATATTAGACCTTTAACAAATAATGATCCTGGTAATGTTTTTCAAACTGGCTTTGGACTACCAAGACCCATAAAACATTTTAGAAAGGGACGCGTGATTGTGGGTCAACCTATAGTTGCAAATAATTTAACTGGTGTAGATCCTACGAATGGTGCTATTCCTATTGATATAAACGAAGCAGCCTTGATAAATTATAATATAAACAGATTTGTTACATCTAGTAAAGGTACTTCTCTCGGTGGCGGATTTGGAGGTTCTGGTCTACTCAATGATATGCAAGATAAACCCGGTGCTTTTTCTATTCGATTGAATCCACCTGGAGAAGTAGATGGCATCCAACAATCCAATTTGGATTGTAAAACATGTCAAGGTGTCGGTATTGTAGCCAGTTATTATCCAAACAAATTCTTTTTAGAAGAAAATCCAGAGGCCAATACTCAAAACAAAGTGTTATGTTGCAATGATGAATACAAGGCTAAACGTCGCGCAATTTACGCAAGTACCAATATAAAAAAGAATTATTATACAACACATAAACAATATCTGCAAAATAGGTGTAAAACATATGAACAAAAAGTATTCAACTTCTTATCGTATAACACAAATTTACCTGCTAACGCTTCTACACAAAATAACGCATATTATATTTCTACAAATGATAAATATGTTAAACCAGGTAGTCCTTCATCTCTTGCGAATACATATCTCGCCAATTGTCAACCAGGTGCTCAAATATTTGATGCCACAGAAAATGCTCTAATTGGTCAAATGCTTGGCATCATGTTAAGTGCCAATATTATTACGCAATCTGACGTGAATGCATTCAATCAAACAGGAATCAATACCATTCAAGGATTTTTTAATTGGCTAAATGGATTACCTGATGCGCAAAAAGTTCCAGCATTAAAAGTATTTACTGATTTTATTAGCAATCCTTATTGGGGAATGCCATTATCTGGTCCATCCAATCCAACTGGTTGTCAATTGGTTGTATACAAACCAAACAATTATCAATATGCAAAACAAGGTGCAGTAGATAGCTCTACAAGAATGCTTAAATTGAATGTAGATACGATTTCTACAAATGCGGCTTCTATTCAAAATTACAACAATACTGGATCACTATTAGTAAATGCCAATCAATTGTATGCTGGCGTTGATAATAATGTAATGAATATGGAAAAGAATAAAGCACCTAAATGTAATAGTCCATGGCCACTAAACTTCAATAAACAATATCAAAATAAGAAAATTTGTTATTACAAGACTTTACCGCAATATCAAGACCCAGTGTCGCAACCATCACCATATCGTTATTTTCCTAGAACAATTACCAGTTCAAATCACTTTTCTCAGTCACCAAATACATATAATACTACCAGTGGGTCGGCAACACCTGGAATAACTAGGTAACTATGCTTCTTCTACGATATCTTCTTCATCTTCAACGTCTTCTTCTTCTTCAACGACTTCTTCTTCTTCAACGACTTCTTCTTCTTCAACGACTTCTTCTTCATAATCAAAAGCTAAAAAATGTTGTTTACATTCTTTTATCATTGGTAAAAAAATGTTTGTTTTATCAGAAAATTTGTTGAAGGGTATTTTATATTTTTCACACCAAGAAACAGATTTTTGAATATTTGATTTTTTGATTGTTTCAATTTTCTCTTCGCGATTTTTATTTTTTAATATATTAATAATCAAATCTAGTGAATCTATTTGTTGCTGACCAATAATTATATTAATATCCTCCAATTTCATGGTAAAATAATACGGAATACCAAAATCAAATATTCCATCAATATATTTGTTTTCTAGCTTCTTTAAAAATACTAAAATCCTATAATAATTCAATTTAAAATATCTAGCTTTGCCTTCATTATACTGAAAATTTTTACATATAATATATTTATCAAATGATGTAATGTTACTACTATTCGGTTTTAGTATATAGACTTTATCATATAATGAAGACAAAAAATACAATATATCAACAACCGACTTGTGAAATAAATTATCAATTTTAATGATACAAGAACCTTCAGGTGATTGGTTTTTTAATAGAATCATTATAAATTGAATAAACGAAATAATATAAGAATGATTATTTGTTGTATCTGCCTCAAAAAATAAAAAATCAAAATGATTATCTCCAATTTTTTTAATAGTATCATCATTTATTTCATTGAAACAAAAAATTTCGTCACTATAATTTTCTCGTAACATTTCAAAGCATTCAATTGAATCATGATTATTATGAGTAATATGTAATGTTTTGATTGCCTTGTTTTTATAGGACTCAAAAACATTTAATGTATTAGATATTTCCAAAAAATCATAAAACATATTTGTTTTGGGTTTCAGCTTACTAACTGAAAAATTTGAACCTGGAACTTTTGAAAAAATATATTCATATGGATTCACAATTTTACTAATATCTTCATATGATTCATCATCCATATTTTTTAAATATATTTGAATTTGTTCATAAAGAATATTGTAATAATGAAATAAGCTAAAAGAAATATATGGTTTTGAACACTCTGTATCAGAGTGCTTCGGATTCACATTTACTAAATTTTTTATTTTTGGTATTATATAATAACTCATGTTATTTATTAGTTATATATTATATAATATATTTAAGTGGATTCTTTTCTTTATAGTTTTATTATTCATCTTCGTCAGATTCAATAATAATTAATTTTTCAGATGGTTTTGCTTTTACTTTCATACTTTTCTTAACTTTTTTTTCAGGAATAGCTTGTTCTTTTTCTTTTTCTTTTTCTTTTTCTTGTTCATCTATTGCTTCTGTTCCAGGAATAAGTAACATTTTTTTACTCAATTTTCTAACTTTTTTATTTGTTTGCTTTTTATCTTCTTCCTCTGCAACTTTTACTGCATGTTTCGTTTCTTTTTTATCTCGTAATGACGCGGTTTCATTATATTCGCCTAATTCTAGCTCAATAGCATCTGTATTTACTACTCTAATCTTTTTATATACAAAATATCTGTTTAAGAATGATATTTTCTTTTCAATCTCAGACATCATTGGCGACTCGCCATAATCTTTTGCTTTATATTTATTTCTTGCAATCTCGTCTAACATGTACAAGAACAATTCACTGAACATTCCACTTCCTTCTGGTAATCCCATCTCAACAGCTTCTTCGCGACTAATAATTTCAAAACCATAAGCCGTCATAACACGATTGAAATAATCAAAATTTATCAAATATTCCGAGATGGTTTGATTAATGGATTCTTGAAATACATCAATTCTGTATCCAATAGAACTGGAGTCATCGTCAAACGTATCCGCACTATAACCCTTGGTAACTTCCCATATTTTTCTACCATCTTCAACAATTTGAATAGACTCGCCGTATTTCGTTTTTCTCAGTTCATTGAATACTTGTTTGCCATCATAAGCAGTACCAATAAAGTAGCCATTGTGTTTGGTACACTCGGCAATATTTTTCATGAACCCTTTTAGCGTATCCGGATTTTCAAAGAAATAGTGTGCTGCAAATTGACATGAAGAAATATTAAACCCTTCAACACCCTTACCATATTGTCTAGCAACGCCAGCACCTATTTTTTTGCCTTTTCCGAAAACAGCCTCAGTAATTTGTTTTGCCTTTTCATTCAACATGGCAGACCCATCCTTAATATTATAAGCACTATTACCATTTACGAATAAAGCATAAGGTACGTGTTTATTTGATTTACGCGACTTCAGGAATCTAGCACATGCGCCATCTAAACGATTTTCCAAGTTGTCTTTTGATATATCTATTCCAAATACGAAAGATAATTTAGACGCAATCCATTTAGAAATGTCTCCTGCTTTGCCACATGCAAAATCAATAAGAGTATCACCTTGTTTCCCAACACCAACAATCAAATGTTTTTTCACATATAAATTATGAAATTGTTTCATTTTTTCCGTTTTAAATTTGCCTGCAGGTGTATTGTAATATTTGTCCTCACTTACAATTAAGTCGGGAATATTTTGACCCGTTGATAACATATCTGCAGTAATTCTTCCAGTAGGATGAATAGATTTCCAATTGCTATTGCAAACATGATATGCATTTCCGTACTCTTTTTCGCCCTTATGTAAGCGAGAAGTTTTATCATAACGAACACGTAATGGAATCCATTTCCATCCTTCTTCTTTTGTCAAATCGTATCTAAATTCTACAATTGTATTGTCTTCAAAAACTTGATTTTCCTCTGAAAACATTTTTTTTGCACCAGAACCATCCATGCGCAACATTATATTACATAACCCAGCATTTGAATCATAAGGCTCGGTAGGATAAAAACGCTGCGGAATATAGTCATTTTCATGTCTGTCTTCATATCTGGTTTGCAGTTCCGGCAAATTATCATCAATTATATCTTGACATGGATTGATGAAGCCGTCTTTTTTCTCGCTAAATCCGCATCGCAACACAATCTTTTTATATTCATTCAATTGAATGACTTCGCTATTATTTTGACCATCTTCGAAGAATGGCTTCACAATATCGTCGCCATTAGGTCCCTTTTCTGTAGTTACTAAGAAGTCAATGGTATTATACTGAGGAGGTTTCCACTTGAATGAATATTCCCATGTGATCTTTTCTCGAGGACCCGCTTTCCCTATTTCTCCAGACCCAACTCCATAGAACGCATGTGTAAAGATAAGACCATCCGTTTCATATTCAAATCTTTCTTCTTTTTGTTTTTGTAAAATTTGCATACAACCTTCAAAAATGCTCTGTTTGGAATTATTAGGAAAGAATTCTTTTACACTGAAACGTAATGGTGATAAGAGTCCCTCTGCAACTTTAAACTCGGGCACATTTTTACCTTTTTTGCCTGTGGTCGCTTTCTTGAGATTTGTAATGTCTACTGCATTTAAATTTTGACGGATAAATTGTAAAAGATTATATCTAGATTTATAAGAATCTTTTTCAGTATCCATTTGTAGGAATGTATATGATCTCACGTCCTCTTTATTTATAAAATAAATGTCGAATGCCGCATATAAATTTATAAACTTTCCAACTTTGTCGTGTGAAATTAATTCGCCGTCTAACAAAGAATTAAAACATTGGGCATTATCCGTTTTGGCACCTGTAAAGATAACATCCATATTTGTATTTATGAAATAGATTTTGCCGTCACTTGAAATATATAATAAATTACGCTCGCCATCTGCTTTATCTGTAACCACAAATCCTTTACGAATGTTTGGCGCATTTGAATTTTCATCCGTTGCCGCTATATTTTCCATTTGCAATGTATACGAGTTTGGACCAATAAAGTATCTGCTAGAAACATATTTTATAGTATCATAATCATTTTTCCAAATCATTTTCATGCAAGAATCCATAGCTGATTTTTGTTCTGGATAAGAAATTGGATAATTTGTCCCTTGCATTCCACTCAAAACGTATTTAATACCTTTTCTTAACGAATCCACAATGAGTTGGGGTGTATTAAATTTTGTACCAGGACCTATTTTTAAAGGATCCACTTCTAATTCAATTTCATATATTTCTTCATTGTTTAATACATTGGACTCATCTAATGTATATGCGCGAATAATTGGACCGCGATTTCCACGTCCAAATTTGTCGGTCTGTCGATTACCATATTTCACAATACTGATATCTACCTTAAATGGATAGTCGGTGTGTTCAAAAGTTACACGATTAATGAAACGAAATTCCTTTTTTGATTTGCGCCAATTTTCAGTTATATCATTAATAATACCCATTTTGCGAATAATGTTTTCTTCATTATAGGTAATTCTAAAATTAAAATCATCAAAATCTACTGGAAATATTTTTTGTTTATTAATAAACATTGGTCCTTTTGTCATGTGTTCTACGAATAATTCATTCGGCAAATGTTTAATGTCATTTGTTTTACAAAATTCTTGAATATTAGACAAACTGCGAATATCTGTTCTAATATTGGACATTTTAAATCTACCAGTGTTGCTATCTAAGAATTCGCAATTCACTCGCAAATAATATTCACCATTTTCCTCGCCTACTGAATGAAATCCGGCCGACTTTAATTTTCTAACAACATTATCATAATTATTTTTACTAATGCTTTTAATACCTTTTGTACCGAATTTTACCTCTAGTTCACCTCTTCTGTTGTTATCATAATAGGTTTTAACTATATTTTCAAAACGAAGTTGTGGAGGATTTTTCTTTTTTTCTTCGTCGTCTTCTTTTTCGTTTTCTTCGTCTACTTCTTTTTCTTCTTCTTCTAATACTTCTTTTACTTCTTTTTCTAATACTTCTTTTATTTCTTCTTTTTCTACTACTTTTTTTTCTTTTTGAAAAAGAGATGATGATTCAGGCTCTCTAGGTGGCGAAAACGATGGCGTTTTAGGTCCAAAATTTGAAATACTTGGATCATCGTGTGATTCTGTTTTTCTTCCTGACAACACAAATGTAGTATCTGCGACTTTTTTATCCAACATTTTTTTTAATGTTGTATATTTATTCACAATGCCCATTTTTTTTAAATCAGCTTTTTCTTTCGCAGTTAAACCATCATACACTTGTTGAATATTGGGATTGCTCATAATTTCTAATAATTGAATGGAAGACTCTTTATTCATAGTTTTGATTTTTGCTTGTACGCTCTTGTCTAATTTTTCATAAAATGAATTTAATTTATCAGACCCAAAGTTAGCACCTCCTTCTAAATTATAAGATAATTTGTTCTGTGTATTCATAGTTAATATATATATATAATACATATTTTTAAATGGTTCATTTTTTTTTATAATTAAAAATATTGAATAATAGCTTCATATAAATCTTTTTTTGACTTTGTTTTTCCATTGTCTTTATTGATAGTGTCAATTGCTAATTTACTGCATATCTGGACCAACTCTTCTACTTTATAACCTGATATCGCTTTTATAACCTTCTCTAGTTTATCTAGTTTATATAATGTAGTTCTAATAGAATCTGTATATTCTTTACTACCTAGTTGGAAACTATATTTTTTATTATATTTAGATTCACCCACTTCTTCTTTAACGATATAAACATCTGATGTATCATTCATAAGGCTCTCGAAATATGTATTTTTTTTTATATATATAATATTTATATTTGCAATAACACTCAAAGCCATAAATGTTTTAATATTTAAAAAAATATCATTTGCTAGATTACTTTCAATATTTGTAATAGTATCAAATTTATATATTTTAAGCAAGTCTTTATTTTTGCGAAGAATGGAAACCAAATCTATCTTCAGTTGCTTTGCTATAAGTGCATTTTTAGTATGTAATGTTTCGTATGCAGTTTCGCCATTTGCAATAATAAAATAAGACCAAAATAATGTGTCTTGTTGTAAAGGAATACATGAATTATTGACTTCTTTTTCTTTAAATTCTTTTTCTTTCACTTCTTTAAATTCTTTTTCTTTCTCTCCTTTCACTTCTTTCACTTCTTTCTTTTCTATTTTAAATCGTAAAGAATTTTGTATATGCTCATCATCAAGAATATAATCATTTACATTATATTCTGAAAAATTAAATTTAGTTATCATTGCAGTCATGCGTTGTTATTATTTCAATTTTTATCTTTAATATCTTTTGAAAAATATGTATTACGAAAGTCTTCCTTTTGTTGCTCAATAGTATTCAAATTTTGCTCTTGCGTATTTACATATGTGATATAAAAATTTAGTTCATCAATAATTTCTTTATCTATTTCAGATAAGTTAATATGAATTCCATACTTATTTTCATTCAATGTAACGTTATTATATTTATTTAAAATTTTTAATATTTCAATTTGATTAAATTTATTCATGTTTTCAATCACTCCACGAATATAATTTAACTCGCTGACAGAACAATTATTCTTATCATTTGTAGTTGTAATAGCTTGCATTATAATATACTTTATAATCTATTGTTTTTAAATCTTAATTTATTATGAATGTAAAAAACTCTAAATATATTTATAAAATTTTATACGTATGTACAATTACATCTAGTACAATTACATCTATTAATCTTCAATAACAAGACGTGGTTTAGATTTACTTTTAAATTTGTCAAAAGGTATTTGTTCTTTTTCTTTCATAAGTTCACCAATAATTGAAACATATTTATCATTTAATTCAAATCGTTGACCAACAACTTTAACATTTATTTTATCGCCTTCTTTAACTTCAGAAAACTGCGGATTATTATAATGATGATCTTTTGCTACAAAAACAATTACAGGTGATGGAACTTCTTCTGCACTTTCTGCACGTATTCCTGCTTTTGTAATATTTTTTGCAACACATGATATAATCATTCCTTCTACAGGGAAACATACATCACATTCAAAAACAATCTCAAACAATACATTGTTTCCTCTTTCAATAGTTCCACTAGAATAGGTGACAATTTTTATAGATTCAGGTTTGATAAACCCTTCTACAACACATTTCCCTTCAAAATTTTCCTTTATGTTTTCTTCAATATTTTCTTTTATATTTTTACCCATAGTTGTCATTGGCAAAACTATTTTTCTAGTAAGTAAACATCTTGAATAAATAGTTTGAAGCTTATCTCTTCTTTTCTTTTGTTTGAATAGAGGTTCCATTATATATTATACGCATAATCTTTTAATTCTTTTTTTTAATCAATTTTATATTTTATTCAAAAAGTCTAAAAACTATACAATAGTATACATTTTATGCCACAAGGCAAATTCAGGCATTAAAAACCATTTTTTTCCATCTTTTTGAATCGTATTAAAATATCTTAATATAAATTCTTGAAGAATACATAATTCTACTTGTCCTACAGCTTCACTAACAATTTCTTTACCTTGTTTCTGTGATTTTGTGTTTTCTTTTGTATATTTTTCTTCTCCAACTATTTCGTTCAATTTGTCCATTGTTTTTATTTTTCCAGATTCGTCACATCTTGCTCCAGTATCACGTTTAGAAGTAATATCCTTTGTTTTAAATACTAAATAGCGATTGCTTTTTTCATATCCAATAAATCCAATAATTTTATTAAATTCGGCTTCTTTAAAGGTTAATAATTCTTTTACATTTTTATCGGTTGCAATTTCTCTCTGTTGTTCTGGTTCTGATGCGGTCCATTGATTATTCTCATCTAATATCATAATCATTCTTTTACCCAATTTATACATTATAAAGACGTTATATTTTTTAGTTGTTATACTATTCATTTCAAAATATTCTTTTGCGTACCATTCAAGACTTTGTCTTTGAATTTTATCTAGTGAATATAAATAATTCATCAGTTCTAATTTTTCATCAAATAATTGTAATTCTATCATATGGGAAACTAAAAATGGAATCAGCATTTCTTTTGATTCTGGATATTCTTTGGTCATTTTTTTCATGACAAGTCCGCAATGTTTATACCAATCATCGTCTCCTCTTGCAACCTTTGTCTTTTTTGTATATTCTAAAGAAATATCAAAATAGACTCTCATTTCATCCAATACTTTTTTACCTTCAAATACTCTTTCTCTTTCTCTTTCTCTTACTCTTTCTCTTTCTCTTTCTTTTTCTCCACTTTTTTCTCTTTCTCTTTCTCTTTCTCCACTTTTTTCTTTTTCTCCACTTTTTTCTTTTTCTCCACTTTTTTCTTTTTCTCCACTTTTTTCTTTTTCTCCACTTTTTTCTTTTTCTCTTTCCCCACTTTTTTCTCTTTCTCTTTCTCTTTCTCCACTTTTTTCTGGTATTTTTCTTTTCTCGGTTATAGACTTTGAAATTTCTGGTTTAATAGAAAACTTTACCATATCGTGTTTATAATCAATTGGAACAGAACGATCAAACAAAGAAATATTTTTATCACGCAACTCAACTGGTTGAAATAAATAATATTCTCCTATATTTACTAGATGCCCATCCCTTCCATATTTATCTGTAATAAATTCATTCTCTTCATCAATTAGCTGGGTTAATGCCGAAAAAATTTGTACAAAAGGATATTCCTTAGGCGTTTGAATAAGCTTTACAAGATTATTTTTTTTGTAAAAAAAATTCTCCCTCATGAGCATACGAATACGTTGCATAATTTTTTCTGAATTTGCCAAAATAAATTTTTCACTATATGTATCTTCATTCAAGTCTTTATCATCTATTTTTGCATCAGGACGACAATCATAATTACATTGCGCCATGTAATCACAAGCAGGTGAAAAAGGAGCGTCTCCGACCTTGAAATCATCTAGAACTTTTCCACTAGAGAGAATTTGCGTAATTGGTTCTTTTAAGCTTGCACCCATAATTTCTTGAGTAAAATTGGTTTGATCATGATGAATAATACAATCTACTGCGGTCTCTTTTAATACGCGACTCACCTTGCCAATTTGTATTGCTTTATATTCTGCAACACGATATACATATAAATCGGCTGCTTCTTCGTTCGAATTATTACCTAATATGGTTCCATACATAAAAATCTCTACATTTCTTTTTTCAAAAGGCAAATCTTTATGAGAAAAATTACGAACCGCGCGACCAATGATTTGTTCAATACGATTCATATTGTACCATGGTTCCAAAATATGAACTTGACGAATGAATTTAAAATCAATTCCTTCGGATCCTGCCTTGGAGATTAGAACCACCTTCACTTTGTGGCCGTCTTTATTATCCTCCCCAGTTAATCCCTTTACTTCGAATTCATTATTAGGAGATAAACGAGGCTCTCCAGTAATCATCGCATAACGCGCTGGCATAAAAGGACCGCTACCTTTTGGTTTCATTGTTCTAACATCTACTACTGGTGTAGGGACATGTTTAAATAGTGGCTTTGCACCAGTATCTCCATATCTTGTAAAGCCACATTCTTCTAATGCAAGTGCCATAGGTATTAGTCCGCTATCAATATATTGCGAATAAATAAGAATAACTCCTTCGCCAATTGTATCCGTCGCTGGATTCATAATATTATCTAATATGGATTTAATTTTAGAACTATAAATCCCAATTTGCTCCCTGGAAAATATTTTGCCATAATTTTCTATTGTGGTCTTTTTATATTCAAAATTGCCTTTGAAAGGAGGTGATCTATTATCTGTAAAAGTCATCATTCTCTCTAATCCAATTCTACCCGTTAATAAATGAGGATCTATACTTCGTTTTTCAGCACCTCCAACAAGTTTTTCTCCAACAAGTTTTTCTCCAACAAGTTTTTCTCCAACAAGTTTTTCTCCAACAAGCGTCGTTTTACTAGAGTCTACCAATGTTTTACTAGAGTCTACCAATGTTTTACTAGAGTCTACCAATGTTTTACTAGAGGTACCTTCATCCGATTCTCCTTTTTCTTCTATAGGTCCCGTCAATTCTTCTTCTTCTCCTTTTTCTTCTTCATCAGAAGTCATTTCAGAAAAACTTTGAGAGAAATCTTCTGTTGCGGATTCTTTGGGAATAGCATCCAATATTTCTTTCATTCCTTGAACCGGATAAGAAATAATAAGAGACTCTAATGGTGTTTGCAGTAAAGTATAACCAAAAGATTCCATGTTTTCAAAATTAGGCATCTCTCTTACAATACCAGTTTTTGTAGTAATACTAAATTGTTTGTTTCTTAAATTATAAATAATATATTTATATGCACACAACTGACATTTGCCGCATACAGGGTCGCAATCATTCAGCTTATTTAAATAGAGACTTAGAATGCGTTTTTTATCTTCATGTTTAATTTTTTTGAGATTCATCTGATAAGACGGATATTCAATTGCAGGAAAAGTGTTGTTCTTTGCGAATTCATTGGGATATACTCTAAAAGGGAAAGTATATGGATTCTCTCCTCTTACAAAAGAAATGTATCCAGTAGCCTTTCGAATCAAAAGTTCCTCACCTTGTTTTTTAAAGTTACCTTGTTTATCAAAAATATCTCGCACTTCTATTCTTCCTCTTCTATCATTTGTGTTCATTAGATTTAAAAGCCATACGATTTCCTTATAACTATTGTACATAGGTGTTGCAGAGAGAAGTAAAAATCTCATATTTTCTGCGGATTTTACAAGAAGTTCCAAATTAATCGCTACTTTTTTATTTTCATTATCTTCTGTCTTGCGAATATTATGGACTTCATCAATTACTATTAGACGACTATCAAACTCTTTCTTAAGTCGTGCAATAATTCTTTCATTCAGTTTAATTTTTACATCTTTCAGCATTTGAATTCTGGAAGTAACTTTTTTCCCTGATTTCTCTCTTTGTTGTTTTTGAACTTCTTCTGTATAGTTCATTGTTTTAATAATGTAATTGGCAAATTGGACATATCCAAGAAAAATATAATAGGTATTTATCAAACTTTTAATTTGACTTACAACCTTTTCTTTTGTCATACCTCTCATATTCATGGGATTAATTTCTTGCAATAATTTGTTTCCTGTGCATCCGCGAATATTCCATACACCATCCGTTAATTTCAATTTTCTCTCGTCAAATAGCTGTAATCTGAAGTTGTCTTGAACATTTTCTGACGCGACTATAATAATTCTCTTTTTGATACCAAGTTGTTTCATATAATCGCGCATTTCTTCGCATATTCCGATTGCGGAACAAGTGTTATGTGTTACACTGAAATCTCCCATTAAGTATCTACAATTACCATCTAATGTGAACCCGTAATAGTCATCTTCATTTACATATTCTACTCTAATACCAGTAACTAATGCATCTTTTATTTGTTTTCTTGAAATAGCTCTTTTTCTTGGTATTTGTGTTGGTATTTGTTCTAATCCCGCACCTGAAATATGTATACGAAATGCTGATCCTATATTTTTAACTCCTTTATATATCCAAGATGTACTTTTTTTTGCTTTATAACATGCAAAACCTAAACTTCTTACCAAATAAATAACATCGTCCATTAAATTTTCATTTTTTTGCGTAAATTCAAAACATGAACTAACATTATCAAAATATCCATCACTATCTAATAAACCTGCAAGAAATTTCAATCTATTCTCTCTTGAGTTACATTTATAAAGCATAGGAATATGCTTATTATTTAATAAATTTAATTCTTTTAGTGTATTTAAAAAATGATTTTCATTAACTCTTCCACTTCCAGTGATACCATATTGATAACCTATACGATGAATTAATGATACTTTATACTTAGGTAAATTTTTAGCAAAATAGAATAATACTCTTGAATCTTGACTTGTAATTGATGATTCTCTCGTTGTCCCATCACCTAACCAATATCCAATCATATAAGGGTCTATAGGTAGTTCTTTTTCAGGAAAATCTACTGGAACTTTATAACCTTTTAATAATGATTTTTTCTTATCGGATAATTCCAAATAATCTTTGACTGAAATTTCTAAAATATTATTACTTGTTTCTTGGTTACTTAAAATGGATTTATAAAAACTTTCAACAATTGCTTTTATCTCTAATTCATTATTTTTTGTTTTTTCTTGAAAAGAAAATGTTTTTGTTTTAAATTTATTGTTTTGAATCCATTGAATATTATAATTTGTATTTGCCTTATAATTATTGTGACACATTTTTGGAAATCCAGAAACTTTTAAACATAAAATATGTTCTTGATTGACTCTATATTTGTCACCCTTTACAGGAATAATATCGTACATTTTATCTTGTCCTCTCGCTATAGAGAGAACTCTTCTTGGTTTCGAATCATCGCCCATCAAAAAATCGCCTTCTTTAATATTTTCTACTAATTCTATTGAACCATCTGACAGCATAATAGGTGTGCCTTTAGCGTGACACTTACCCGTACCTAGTCCATGGTTAAGCAATAAGCTATTATAAGGCGTTTGAAAAGACATAAAGTTTTTGACAAACGCCTGATGAGGTTGCAACTCAAAATCAGCCTTTGCTAAAATATCGGCTTGCTCCTTAATATTATCATGAATTTTGCCGTCATATTTGGTATCACTAAATTCCTTTTTTCTTGCAATTTTAATATTAAATTCTTTATCATTTAAATTAGGATATAAATGAGGCGTTTCATCATGACCCACTTCTTCCAAATAATTTCTCTCTAATAGTTCTTTTTTTAATAAGAATTTATTGCAATCTGGAGAATAATAATTTTCCCCCTTGCAATTTCCTAGTTTTTCATATTCTTCTTGAAGATCATTTGGTTCTGATTCATCAATTAATGTAGAAGTATCTGGAACACTTGAAGAAGTATCTGGAACACTCGAAGAAGTATCTGGAACACTCGAAGAAGTATTTTCTGATTCTTCTTTACTATTTTCTGACTCGACAGAACTTTCTGAAGAATCAATAATGATTGATTTTTTTATTTTTGGTGGTTCATTCATACTATATATTATGAATATAATCTATATTCTTGTAATACTTTATTAATATTTGTAATTAATTCTTTTTTTTCTAAATTATATGGTCTAATATCTTGTAAACATTTATCTATATTTTTCCACTCTAGTTTGCTTACTTCTGTTACCTGAAAATTATCTAAATAGTCTTCATTATCATTAATATATGCTAAAAAATATTTGTGTTTATATGATTTATGATTTGTTCCAATAAATATTTCTTCAAAAGGTAACACATTTTCAACAATTTTAATTTTTGTAGTTGAAATTCCGGTTTCTTCTTCAAATTCTCTGATTGCGCAATCTAAATCCTTTTCCTTTGGATTTCTTCTTCCTTTTGGAAACTCCCATTCAGTTTCAATCCATTTGGTTTCACTTTTATCCACAATATCCTTAAGTGTAAATGTTTCATTATGAATTGTGATACCTTCTAAAATTTGTTTGAATTTTTTACTAGACGCGATTTCCTCGTTCTTGAATTGGGAGGTTGCATTTTCTCCCCACATTTGTATCCATAATTTTTCAAATGATTCTTTTACGATTCTTTCTTTTTCTGATGTTGACATTTCGTTTACCATTGCTTGCACTTGATGAATGTTATATGGCGAATATTTACCACGAATGAAATCTATATATCCAAAACTATCTTTACGACGTATCATAAGAAATTGTAATCCTTCTAAACTAGAGCGAAATAAAATTATCCCGTAACTAGTAATTGGTAACTTACATTGATGAAACATATGACCAGGTTTTCCGCAATTATTACATATACTTGTATTTCTATTCATATTGAACACTTATTTAATATAAATAGAACTATTTAAGTCAAAATTTTAACAAAGTAGTAGCCAAATACACCTTTCCCACCTTTCCCACCTTTCCCACCTTTCCCACCTTTCCTTATCACCTTTTTAAATTGGATTTGCTCCACTTTTTTAAAGTGGATTTGCTCAACTTTTTTAAAGTTGATTTGCTCCACTTTTTTAAATTGGATATATATGACAACTATTTATTTGGATCCAAAAGTATGGGGGCCACATTATTGGTTCTTTTTGCATACATTAGCAATGACATATCCACATCATCCAAATGCAGTGACAAAAAAGAAATATTATGAATTCATACAAAATTTACCTCTTTTTTTGCCAGTAGAAGAAATATCAACTGCATTTAGTAAACTCATTGAAAAATATCCTATTACCCCTTATTTAGATAATCGCGATTCTTTTGTTCGTTGGATGCATTTTATTCATAACAAAATAAATGTAGCACTAGAAAAACCGCAAATTTCTTTACATGCTTTTTTTATAAACTATTATGACCAATATAAACCAAAAGAGGAGAAATATATAGAATATTATAAAATGCAAGGCAAAGTGTTGTATATATTCATAGTTCTTGGACTAGCAGGTACTATTTATTATTTATATGATAAATAGATTATTATGTTTACAATATATAACAATGAAAAATAAAAATAAAAAAACAATGAAAAATAAAAAAACAATGAAAAATAAAAATAAAAATACAATTGTAGAAAAAGGAGGAAACATATTGGCATCCGGAGGTTTTGGATGCGTATTTAGTCCTGCTCTACGATGCGAAGGAGAGAAAAAACGATCCCCAAATAATATTTCAAAATTAATGACTGAAAAACGTGCAATGTCTGAATATGAAGAAATTGTTTCTATCAAAAATCTTCTCCAAGACATCAAAGACTATCGCGACTATTTTTTAATATATGATGTAACACTATGTAAACCAACCTCGCTTTCTAGAGAAGATTTGGAGAATTATACAAGTAAGTGTAGAGCATTACCAAAAGATAAAATAACAAAAAAAAACATAAATGAAAATTTAGACAAGCTGATGGCAATAACTATACCAAATGGAGGATTAGCAATAGATGATTATTTATACGAAAATGGTTCTATTGAAAAAATGTATATGGTACATTCTAAATTATTACTATTATTGAAAAAAGGTATTCTACCAATGAATCAAAGACATGTATATCATTGTGACATAAAAGATTCAAATGTTTTAATAGATAAAAATAAAAAAACTAGATTAATAGACTGGGGTCTCACTACAGAATATTTGCCTTTTAAACAACATCCATTTCCGTCTTCATGGAGAAATCGTCCATTCCAATTTAATGTCCCTTTCTCTGTCATTTTATTTTCTGATAGTTTCGTAGAAAAATATACTGCATTTTTGAAAGATGGTATTATTCCTGGAAAAACAGATCTAAAACCATTTGTAATTGATTATATTTCTTATTGGATGAAAGAAAGAGGTGCAGGTCATTATAAATTTATGAATGAAATTATGTTTGAATTATTTAGCCATTCCATTACTGAATTATCGGAAAAATCTAAACCACAAATAGTAGAAACACAAATAACAATGAATTTTATTATCAACTATATTGTAGATGTTTTGATGCATTTTACAAAATCGGGGATATCAGTGAAAGATTGTTTGCGTAATTATTTAGATAATGTGTTTATAAAAATAGTTGATATATGGGGCTTTCTAAGTGTATATTTTGTTTTTATTGAAATATTATCCAACAATTATTCTAAATTAACAAAACAAGAAATTGATATTTTTAACAAATTGAAATATATATTTGTAGAATATTTATACAATCCCAGACATGAAGCAATTGATATACATTCATTATATTCAGATTTAGATGAACTATCCAATTTATTTAGTACAAGACTAAGTAATAAAAATAATTTTGCTAGAGGAATACAAAAAACGAGGAAAAATCGTTTTACAAAAAGTAATATTTCATTTACACGAAAACCAAAGAAAAAAAGATTTAAGAAACCCTTTTTACTATTAAATATTTAAATGTATATACATTGTATATAAATGCCTTGTTATAGAAAAGAATTTTTTAGTCAATTATCTTTATCTGCAAGATGGTTTTTTTTTATTGCTATTATTTTATCCATTTTTAAAGGAGGTGGGTTTGGTTGGATTTTTATATTTTTATTTACTTTTTTGTTAGATCGTTTGTGTGAAAATAAGTATTATTGGACTTCTTGGTTATTTGTATTTATTGTATTGTTTTATACTACATATTGTATTTATATATTTATTTTTCTTAAATATTTTTCTTAAATATTTTTCTTATATGGTGGTGACCGATGAATATTATTACTATTCAATATAAAAAAAATATCTGAATACTATATAAATGGATAAGACGTTTAGTAAACTTTGTACGCCGGCAAAAATATATTTTGCAATCGCTGTAATTGCGTCAATTTTTGCACTATTTAAGGGGGTCTCTTTTGGTGCTGTATTTGTGAAAATGCTTTTTGCATTTTTATGGACCTATATTTTAGGTTGGTTATGCAGCAAAGGATATAGTAGTATATCTTGGTTCTTAGTATTGTTACCTTATATTATTATTATGTTGTCTGTACTTAGAATTGCTAGAATCAATGAACACAAAGCCATATTTAAAAGTGTTGGATTACAAGGTGCTTATGGACAAGAAGGATTCAAGGAAGGTGCAAGGACAAGACCAAGAAAATGATAAATAACAACTCGATAAATACACATTTTTAAATAATTACAATCATGTAATTATTTATTCACTAGAAAAACTTTTCAAGTTATATATTATTTGTTATATATATGAGATTAGAAATATTTGTAATAGGATTAACTGCTTTTTTTATTTATAATGCCTATTCAGATGGAAAATATACGAAAATGTTATGGTCTTTTAAAAAATATTATAAAATGATTTTTTATGCAGCCTTAGGAATCGGTATATATATATTATTAAAACGTAATCCAAATCAAGGTAGAAATATGTTATTATATGCCAACAATATGGTAAAATTTATGCCCATTGATAAGACATCCATGGACATGTTAAGTCCAATTATGGATTATACAAATGAATCAGACGGCGGATCCTTTATGGGATCATTTAATGAAATAGATCCCTCTAATTTCGGTTCTGGATTTTCTTCCGAAAAAAGAATGCTCAATTCTGGTAAAAATGCTACGAAACGTTCTGTAAGTGAAACAAAGAAAAAATATGTTGCATCGTGTCAAGAGTGGAAATGTGGAAATTGTAAGCAACAACTAGACCATACATTTGAGATTGATCACAAGTTACGCCTAGAATATGGAGGCGGTAATGAAGTGCAAAATTTGATCGCATTGTGCCGAAATTGTCATGGTAGAAAGACTGCAAGTGAAAATATGTAAAACTTGAAATGCTTGTGAAAATATATTATTTAGAACTACGTGTATAAAACTCTTACAATCCAATAGTTTCGCAAATCCGCATCATTAAATAATATTTTGATATAGTAATATATGGATAATACAAATTCAAATAGTAATGAAAATGTTTTACCTATTATTAAAAGTTCAAAAGTATTTTATGTAACTTTGGGAATAATTGTATTTTTAGTTGTAGGATTATTTTTAATATATTTTAAACTAAATTTTTCACTTAAAAAAGGGAAATCAGATCAAGAAGTTAGAAATAATGTTTTAATAACATTCTTTTTCTGTTTAATTGTACTTTGTTTATGTGGATTTTTGCTGCCAAATATTAAAGATTTAAAAAATTTATTTTCACAAATAAGTAATGTAACCTATGTTATTTTATATACTATAGGATTGATCTTATTTTTTGGATTCATGTCGCCCTCAATTATCAATGATTATGCTTATATTATTCTTCCTATTGCAGCTATTGTAGGCACATTTGTCTTTTATAAATCCGCATCTTATAGTTATGTAGATGAATTTAATATCAATTATGAAAGAATTAAATCTGTGATATTATTCTTGTGTTTGATCACAATCTTTATTATTTTTTATAATGCAGATCCGGGTGGTTATATTTCAAAATATTTCGGTTTTTCACTTTTATTAGCTATTTTAATAGGTGTTTTTGGATTATTATATTTAATTATTGTCATGACTTTACCAGATAATCCTGAAAAAAGTTCTGCAAACGCTAGTACAAACTCTAGTGCAAACTCTAGTGCAAACTTACTAAACAAATTTTCTTCTTTTTCAAACTATATTGGAATTGGCTATATCATTTTTTTATTTATCTTTGGAATCATGGCATATATGTCTTATTCTAAAGAAAGCGGTGAATCTTTTGCTGCATTTTTCGTCATTGGAATCATAGTTAGTATTTTATGGGGCATTTTATTAGTTACAAATAGTTTTCCTGAGATAATAGACAAAAGTGTATCTAGTACTAATTTAAATATTTTTCAACGTTCTTTATTAATTTTATTTGCAGTTGTGATATCAGGTTTATTTATTAGTTGGATTGCTACAACTATACAAGACTATTCTGGACAATCTAATATTGCTTATCTAATTTTAAATGTAGCAATTATTATTATAGTTTTAGGTTTACTATACAGAATTATTAGTGTTCCATTGCCAATTGGAAATAATAAGAAAAACGCATTTATAAATTTAATTGTTAGCATTCTATTTTACATTCCTTGTTTTTTCAACGGAATTTTTGATTCTGCTGGAAAATTATTTTCGGGCAACTATAGTGGTGAAGCTGGTTCATTATTAATGCTTTTTTGTGTATTAGGATTATTTGTTCTTTATTTTAGAATGCCATCTGTTTTTAATTTAATTAATACGCAAGGTGGTAAGCAACTAGTAAATAAACCTGTAAATACCAATTCAGAATATGCATTAGGAACGTATCAAGAATTGAATGACAGCGAGCAATATGACTACCAATATGGCATATCTTTTTGGGTATTTATTCACGCAGCTCCCCCAAATATGAATGAAAACTACAACACATTTACCTCTTTATTAAACTTTGGCGGAAAACCAAATGTACTTTATAATGCAAGTACAAATACAATTATGGTAACAATAAAACAAGATGAGGATAAACAAACAGAGAGCACAAATAAAAAAAATTCTTTTAAATTAACAGATTATGATGAAAATGGAAATCGTATTCTTTACAAAAATGATAATTTCTTATTACAAAAATGGAACAACTTTATTATTAATTATAACGGAGGTGTACTAGATATATTTTTGAACGGAGAACTAATGAAATCAAATATAGGTGTAGTACCTTATTATAAATTAGACAATCTAACCATAGGTCACGAAAATGGAATAGAAGGAGGAATTTGTAATGTTGTTTATTTTAATAAACCATTAACTACTACCAATATTTATTATTTATATAATATGGTTAAGAATAGAACCCCTCCCGTTCTAAATGATTCAAATAAGACAATTTTGGTAAAAAATATAAATGATTTATCATCTTCCGTATGAAGATATATACTTTTATGTTTTGTTTATTTTATTGAATTAAAAATTTTCATTTTATATAGAAAATTTCTAATTGTATATTATAATGAATCCATTAACTATTTTAATTGTTATAGTTGTACTTGTATTAATAGTAATGTTAATTAGATACTTAGTTGTTGATCCATATACTCTTCAAAATATTCAAAGTGGTAAAGATGCTTCAACAATTAGTGCATCTTCTTTAGCAAAAAATGGTGAAGCAGAAGCAAGCAATTTTGCTTATTCTGTATGGTTTTATGTGAATGACTGGAACTATCGTTATGGTGAACCAAAAATAATTCTTGGTAGAATGGGTGCATTAAGTCCAGAAGGTTCTGGTTCTTTACCTGGTGTTAGTGGAGTAAATCCATGTCCTGCTATTGTATTAGGCGCAGTTGAAAATAATGTGGCGGTATCTTTAGCATGTTATCCTGGTGCTCAGCAAACAACAACAACAACCACTTCTACAGCAAATAAAAGTATTATTCATACCTGTATGGTAGCAAATATTCCTATTCAAAAGTGGGTAAATTTGGTTGTTAGTGTGTATGGACGATCAATGGATTTGTATATTGATGGAAAATTAGTAAGAACTTGTCTATTACCTGGTATTGCACAAATAAATAGTAATGCTGATTTACATGTTACGCCAAAAGGAGGGTTTGATGGATGGACATCTAAGATACAATATTATCCGAATGCATTAAATCCTCAAGAAGTTTGGAATATTTATGCTGCAGGCTATACAAATGGATTAAGCATGTTTGGAACGTATCAAGTACAAGTAGCAATAATGGAAAATGGAAATGAAAAAAGCAGTATTACATTTTAGATAATTTTTTTTATTCATTTTATATATATATTATATAGAATGAATTATGATAATAGTAATAGTAGTCCATTAAATTCAATGTCAAATTCAATATCACAAGTAAATCCATTTAGTAATACTGGATATGGAAATTCAGCCGCTTTTGGTGCTAGTGGAAGTTCTAGTTTTACGGAATCAAATAGTTTAGTATCAAATTTTGCCTTTTTATTATTAGTTATATTTTTATTCATCATACTATTAAGAGTCGGAATATCTAGTTTAGTATATTTTATGAAACCGAATGATTCACCTCATCTTATTGACGGAATGGTGGATGCAAAAAATATGATGGTATTTGAACAAGATCCAGCTACAGGTTCAGCAAAAACAATTTACCGATCTGTAAATGCGAATGATGGTATTGAATTTACATGGTCTGTATGGGTTTTTCTGAATACAATGACAATTACAGAAACGTACAAGCATGTATTTAGTAAGGGCAACTATACTATTGGAACGGATGGAATGATGGATCCCAACAATGCTCCCGGTTTATATATTGCACCAAATACAAATACAATGGTTGTTGTAATGAATACTTATCAAGTGATTAATGAAGAAATAACGATTCCTAATATACCTTTAAATAAATGGATGAATGTTTTAATCCGTTGTCAAAATAATACACTAGATGTATATATCAATGGAACTATTTCTAGAAGTATTAATTTGATTGGAGTACCTAAACAAAACTATGGAAATGTATATGTAGCCGCAAATGGAGGGTTTGATGGATATGTATCCAATTTATGGTATTATAACTATGCTTTAGGAACTAGTGCTATTCAAAAATTGGTTGAAAAAGGACCAAATACAAATATGATTGGAAATAATGGAATTAGCGATTCAATGTATAATTTCTTGTCTCTACGTTGGTTCTTTTATGGGGCTGGTAATGGATTCAATCCTGATTTGTCTACAACTTCGACGACTACGACGAGTTAATGTAGACGAGTAATGAGATATGATACAATAATATAATATTTTTACAATGAGCTAAAATATTATAGATTTATTCTTGTTGTTGATAGCATTTTATTTGAGTTGACTATACTAGTAGTTCTTCACAAGTTATGACATTTAGTAGTTTGCAAATCAAGGATACAATATATATGACGTCGGTGAGTGGGAATATAGAGTCGGATCCGTCAAATAGTGTTGTCAAGTGAGTTATCATTTAACGAAATTATTATATAATAAAAATGTTGTAATATATTATATAATATAAAATGGAAGTAGAAAAAGTATCAGAACAAGAAGTACCACAAAAAGTAGAAATGGAAGTAGAAGTACCAGAACAAGAAGTACCAGAACAAGAAGTACCACAAAAAGTAGAAATGGAAGTAGAAGTACCAGAACAAGAAGTACCAGAACAAGAAGTACCACAAAAAGTAGTAGAACATAAAATGGAAGTAGAAAAAGTATCAGAACAAGAAGTACCACAACAAGTAGAAGGACAACAAGTAGAAGGACAACAAGTAGTAGCAAAAATAGAAACTATACCAAGAGGAATTGAAACAACTACAATTCAACTAAAGATACCTTATGAATTTAATGGATTGAACCCTAATTATACATTAAATGAAGCTTCTGTAGCTAAAGCAGCAAATTTATCTCTTCGAATGGCAGAAAATATTATTATTGATAAATGTTTACACGGGCAACCCAAAAAAGATACAAGAAAATCAAAGCAAAGCAAAGATATGCCAACCAATAAAGAAGAAGATGAAAGCGTTGAGGGGTTAGTTGCTTCTTCTCCACGCATTTTTAAAAGATCTTTTAATAGATGGTGTATTTATGCAGCAGATAGTAAATTTACAAAACCAGCAACTATTGGATTTACTAAAAAAAGAGAACCTATATTTTCTTTCACAAGTTATGATGATGATAGTAAAGAATTTGTATTATTTGATGATCGTACATCTGTTCCAGAAATTAGAATACGAACAGAAGTAGAATTATTAAATACACAAGTAATAAAAGACCTATATGTTGCAGCGGTTGATGCATTAAAAGGCAGAGAAGACCTTTTACATCTTAAGTATACATTAATATCACCATTTATGATAAAAGCTATATTAGATTCAGCTGGGTTTGGTTCTGTTATACCTCTATCTATTGTTCAAGGTTTTGGTTTTGAGAATTTTGATAAAATTCTAAAAAATTTAGATGATATAATTAAATGGATTAAAGGTTTTAAATTATCACACGAATTAGAAAATGAATTACTTGAATTTATAATTGGTATTCAATTAAGTATTGTTTATGGATTTAATAGTTCTGATATATTAGGTGCTGTAAATGGGTTAAGAATACTTCGCAATCTTCATGATACTTTGCCTGCTGTTGGAGTTATTGATATCACAAAAGCAGGTGGTGGTCAACGCGGATATGATAATATTGTCTTTGTATTTTCTATTATACTAGAAAATATTTTTTCTATAGATACAACTATTTCTTATGGATCAAACCAAATGAAAATTCTTCATTATATATATATAATTAAACAAAAAGTTGAAGAAAAATTACAACAATATGAATTGATAACAGGACCAATAGATGGACCAAATTTAAAAAAAATCATACGCGCATATTTATTTGATCAAATGGCTACTGATAATATTTCCAATATATTTACTATATTTACAATAGTTACTGAAATAGTTGCTTATTTTTTGACAAAAGAAGGACGACTTGCTCTAGTTTTTTTTTTAGATGAAATATCATCTTTATATGATCCTGAAATTGGAGAATTAACTATTGCAACATGTGAAGAGTTTACAATGTTGGGGTTTCAAATGCAGAAATGGTTTCAAGTAAAAAGATTTTGGCCAGAAGAATTTCAATTACCAAATTTTGTAGATTCTATTGAATCTGGAATACATTTTAATCAAATACAACATTTTACAGGAGTAATTAATGAATTTAAGGAAATATATAAAAGAAAATTACCATTATTCGAACAAGAGGTACAAATTAGTACATTTTTAATTTTTTTATATGAAGCAGCTTGTGGTCATGATTTGTTATCTAAAATAATAACATCATGGCTTATAGATTTATTTCCAAACATTTTGAAGTGGGTGAAATATTATGAAAACGATACCGCATCTGGTTATGCTTGGGATGCAATACATTCACAAGTTATAAAAATATTGCAAAAGGAAACCAGATGTCAAATTTGTTTGACTTCATTTGAAGTTACACAAATTCATGATTTACGTGGAATTTCGGGTAAATTTACTTTATTTGGTCTAAATTCAAGTTTGTGTGCAAATAGTCAAGTAACAACCGAAATTGCTAGTATAACAAATGCCTCTAGGGAAAAAGTTACAGCTAGCAGTATTAAAACTCCTAGAGGTGAACCAGCACCTTCAGCATATCCCGGTATTCCTATTCATAATTTAGAATTATTATATCAAATAGTAGTAGTTGATTTACAAAAATATTTATCACCTATACAAAGAGAAACTATTAATGCGCAACGTATGAGTCAATTGCAGGGTATTAGTGTTGCAAGTGTGAGTGCTGCAACTACAAATTTAGACGTTGAAATAATATCTTCAGCAATTAATTATGGATATGAACGTGCAATAGCTTTTGATGAAGTCAAAAAAAATCAAAGAGTACTCCAAGTATTACCAATAGTAACACGTTGTGATGAAGCATCTGGTGTAGAATGTCCTCGCGCATATTATCAGTTTGGTAGTCAAGAGTATGTATTAGAATCTATTAGATTTATTAAACCCGTAATAATTACATTTCAAGTTACTCAAACTAATCCAGACTATCAAGAAGGACTATATAGGTTAGTAGCAACTGACCACACAACAACTATAACAACTGCATTAGAAAATGCATTAGGATCAGAAACAAATCAAAATTTAAAGCGACTATTGATATTTTTAAAACAAAATATTTTATATAAAAGAAATGCAATAACTGAAATATCTGGTGAAGAAGCGGATACTGAAAATATATCAGACGATTATGATAGGATGTGTGTTAATATTGCAAGAAAAATTTCTACAAATGCAGTAGTTGGAAATGAAGAATTGTTTAAATTAATTAAATTAGGTTTATTTAATCCTACTAATAAAGAAGAACTAAAATTTATAGTTATAACCCCAGAAAGTATAGATAGTTTAATTAGTTTTTTATTTATGAATGGAAAACAAGATTTAATTACATATATTTTAAATTTTATAAAGGAACAAATTGCATACAAAAAATTGCTAGTTGCTCAAGAATCAATAGTTGCTCAAGAATCAATAGTCATCCCACACAGACGTCAGACAAGAACAGCGACTTTACAGAAAAAACAACCACAAATTGATCCTCAAAAAGTAATTGATAAAATTGTTAAATTTTTAGAAATATTAGAAAAAATACAAACGTCCGATGGTTTTAAAAGAGGTAGTTTGGCTATTTCTGATTTTTGTATGCTTAATGCTAGTTTGCATGTTATACAAACCGCAGTAAAAAATGGTTTATTTATTAGTCAAGTTGAAATAATAGGCGATATTATTCATTTTAAACAACCAAATACACAACATATAATCACTTATAGTTTTTCTCTTTTAAGAAATATGAGCATGGAAGAGAGGCAAAAATTTGCTAGTGAATTACAAAAATTATTTGCTGTTGATTTTACACATATAACAGCAGCAGCAGAAAATGCAAGATTACTAGAACATAGTCAAAACTCTATGCAAGAGGAAGAGAAAAATAAATTAATATTGGAATTATCTCATTCAGGTATAGGTATAGGTTCTGTAATAAATTCAGAACAAGCAAAAAAGTTTGAGAAGTTAATTAGTTTAGTGAATAAAAACAAAATAGTTAGCATACATGATGCTAGTAAATGTTCTGGTAGTGGAGGTGGATGTCAAACACAAGTTGAGTCGAAAAAATTTTTACAAACAAATTTTGGACCTCAACTAAAATATCCACGCCACGAAAACCCTCTTTCGAGTGAACTAAACCTTTCTGAAGCAGTACTATGTGAAGGTGCAACTTTAGACTTTTTACCAGTTAGAGCAGCAGGATCATTTGAGGCAGCACCATTTAAGGCAGCACCATTTGAGGCAGGATCATTTGAGGCAGCACCATTTGAGGGAGGACCATTTAAGGCAGCACCATTTAAGGCAGCACCATTTGAGGCAGCACCATTTGAGGCAGCACCATTTAAGGGAGGACCATTTAAGGGAGGACCATTTGAGGCAGGACCATTTGAGGCAGCACCATTTGAGGCAGCACCATTTAAGGGAGGACCATTTAAGGGAGGACCATTTGAGGCAGGACCATTTGAGGCAGCACCATTTGA
>Ga0209443_1000254_pt1 | contig 35558 bp, 37 predicted proteins | sample LauGreBMM110DCMD_2_FD_187571 | JGI IMG/M metagenome (GOLD analysis project Ga0209443, IMG submission 187571) | Freshwater lake microbial communities from Lake Michigan, USA - Su13.BD.MM110.DCMD (SPAdes) (version 2) | ecosystem: Environmental > Aquatic > Freshwater > Lake | place: Lake Michigan... | reverse complement strand
GAATTATTTAATTTACTTGTACCATAACCCAAATATGTATTATAATTTCCAGAAACATCATAACTGCCAGCATTAAAACCAACTGCTGTGTTATTAGATCCCAAATTATTGTCTAAAGAATCATTGCCAATCGCTACATTATTGGAACCATTATTATTACATAAAGATAGATTTCCGATTGCTAGATTATTGGAACCAGTAGAATTATTTTGTAAACATTGTATACCAATTGCGGTATTATCAGCTCCTATTACATTATTTTCTAAAGCCTTAAACCCAAACGCCAGATTGCCACCTCCTGTCGTATTATATTGTAGAGCATAATTACCAACCGCCGTATTATAACCTCCTGTTGTATTACTTTGTAAACAATAGGGACCAATTGCGGTATTATAAATTCCTGTTGTATTAGTTGTTAAAGATAGATATCCAACCGCAATATTTTCATATCCGGTTGTATTATTTTCCAAACAATTAGAACCAATTCCTGTATTATTATATCCTGTTGTATTATTAAATAAACATACACCTCCAACTGCGGTGTTATAAACTCCTGTTGTATTATTTTCCAAACAATTAGAACCAATTCCTGTATTATAAACTCCTGTTTTATTATTTTGCAAAGCATAATAACCAATTCCTGTATTATAACCTCCTGTTGTATTATTTTGTAAAGAGTTAGTACCAATTCCTGTATTATTAACTCCTGTTGTATTATTTTGTAAACAACTAGAACCGACTGCTGTATTAGAGCCGTTATTTCCAGAACCGTGGCCAACTGTTAAACCATTAATATTACCAGACACATCCAACACACCATTTACAATTGCTGTACCAGTAGCTTCTATATAAGCAGTAAAAAGAGGACCATAAAATCCTGCCGCAGAGTTCAACCCGAATTCATTCATATAAATATCTGTGTTTCCACTAATATCAAAAACTAAGTTACCTGGTGCGGCTGAGGTTGAATAAATAACACACTCATTTGCCATATTAAGCTGTCCACTAGGTACAACTACAGTTGGATAATTGCCGCTAGTTAACCCACCTAGCATGATTTGATTACTAGCGTTAGTTATTGCGTTTGCGCCAATTGCGGTTGAATTAGTAGTATTATCGAGAGAAGAAATTGCGTTTGTTCCTAAAAATGTATTATAGTTATTATTATTTTTATTATTATTTCCAGCATTATTTCCTACCGCAACATTATTTTCACCGCCTACATTGCTGAGTAATGAAAATGCGCCTACAGCTGTATTATTAGAACCTTCATTAAGAAATAAAGATTGAACTCCAATTGCTACATTTTGAGAAAGATTTGCTGTTAATAAATTTCCTTCTAGCGCATTAGCTCCAACTGCTGTATTTAAAGACCCCGCTACAACATTACACATAGATCCAGCCCCTACAGAGGTATTGTTATTTCCTGACGCATTAACAAGTAAGGCATTTGAACCTACGGATGTATTACATGTTCCAGCATTACTATGAGCTGTATAATATCCAAATGCTGAATTATTCGATCCAGAACCGCCTGAGTTATTACCAAAATTTGTCGAACTCATTATATAAATAAACAATAATTTTAATTATAAAAAATAAAAAATTAATCTATATTATATTATGTTTTCAAATTTAACTTATACAACAAAATATAATAATAAAAATAAAATATTACATCAAAATCAAGTAGAAGAAACGACTAAATTAAGCGATTTTAACTCTTTAAAATCCTCAATTAATTTAAAAAATAACGCTAATATAACAAAAAGAATAATACCACATCAATTTCAATTAAAACAGCAAAATAAATTGAACTTATGTGGTATACGACCTTTAACAAACGCAATTTACTTAAAAAATATAACACCAATTATTCCATTTGAAAAAATATATATACCAATTATACCAGTTGAAACAGTTGAAGAACCAGTTGAAACAGTTGAAGAACCAGTTATAACAGTTGAAGAACCAGGTATAACAGTTGAACCAGTTATAACAGTTGAACCAGTTATAACAATTGAAATAGTTGAAGAACCAATTATACCAGAAGAAACAATTATACCAGTTATAATACCATATGAAGAACCAATTATACCATATGAAGAACCAGTTATACCATATGAAGAACTAGTTATAATACAAGTTGAAGCAATTGAAATAGTTGAAGAACCAATTATACCAGAAGTAACAATTATACCAGTTATTATACCATATGAAGAACCAATTATACCATATGAAGAACCAATTATACCAGTTGAACCAATTATACCAGTTGAACCAATTATACCAATTATAATATTAATTGAAGAACCAATTATACCATACGAAGAACCAATTATACCATACGAAGAACCAATTATACCATATGAAGAACCAATTATACCATATGAAGAACCAATTATACCATATGAAGAACCAATTATACCAGTTATAATATTAATTGAAGAACAATATGAAGAACAATATGAAGAACAATATGAAGAACAATATGAAGAACAATATGAAGAACAATATGAAGAACAATATGAAGAACAATATGAAGAACAATATGAAGAACAATATGAAGAACCATATGAAGAACCATATGAAGAACCATTTAAAGAACCATTTAAAGAACCATTTGAAGAACCATTTAAAGGACCATATGAAGGACCATATGAAGAACAATATGAAGAACAATATGAAGAACAATATGAACCAATTGTACCAGTTGAAAAAATTATACAAAACAATATAGTACCAAATATACCACAAAAAAAAATAGTACATAGACCAACCATGAAAATAATACCAAATACGCGCATAGAACCAAATATACCAAATATACAAATGCCTAATATGTTAATTAAAAAAAATATACCACGCGATGTGCCTTGTAATATAAATAGAATTTATAAAAAAGGGATTAAAACAATTAATCATGTTTTTCAGTCAAAATACAAAAATGGAATAAATGGCACAGGATTGGGTGATTTTATTAGAGGTAGTTATTTTATTTTGGATTTTTGTGATAAATATAATTTTCACCCCAGAATAATATTTAATAATTCTATTTCCAATTATCTTAAAAATACACAATATCTGAATAATTTGACTACTATTCAACATATTTTAATCAATATTGAAGTATTTAAAAATAATAATTTAAAACATAATAATATTAAATCAGGATTCATATTAGGACCTATAAAAGATGATAAAAATATAATGTCCGAATTTGTGGATTATATTGCTACAAATAACTCTGTTTATGAGAGTAATATTTTTATTAATTGTATTTCTTTTCCTATGAAAATAACAGAAAAAAATAAAGAATATATGAGAAGGATTTTAACTCCAACAAATGAATTAAAAACCCAAATAGATTCCACTTTACATTATTTAGATTTTAAATACAATGATTATTGTGTAATTCATATTAGATCAGGAGATAGCTATTTAATTAATAATAATTCATCATTTGATAAAAGCTATTTAGAAAAACTAATTTTAGAAATTAGAATGTATATTAAACCAACAAATAAATATCTCATTATTGCAGATAATAATAATATTAAACTAATATTAAAAGAAACATTTCCTGAGTTTAGAATATTGTTAACCGGTATTACCCATATGGGAGAAGGTATAAATTTGGATGAAGAAAAAGTAAAAAATACAATGATTGATTTTTATTTGTTTTCATACTCAAAAAATATTGTTTCTTTTTCTATATATGAACATGGGAGTGGGTTTAGTTATTGGTGTGCGAAAACCTATAATATACCATATGTATGCAGATATATACAATAAAAGTATTATAAAAAAATCCTAGAATTTCTTTTAGATTTGCCTTTAGAAGATTTAGGTTTTTTATATACTTTATGTGTTTTATGTGTCTTAATCCTTTTATGTCTTCTTCTAGGTGTAAAAGTATAGTTATCAAGTGTTTTTTCATTTATCGTCAAAGGTACAATTAGTTCTTCATTAGGTAATGGACTAGATACATGACTTGCAGACGATAATAGTTTCTGAAGTGTATCTGGTTTTGGACGCGAAGTATCCAATTCAACTTTATAAATACTTGGGTCATAAGAGTTAGAAAAATCTTTCTTTAATCTCTTTTCAAGTGGTGAAGTAACACTAGGAACACTTAAAATGTTAGCTAAATCTTGGTTATCAAATGAAAAATCATAGTGACTGTTTTTACCATTTCCGTTTAAATCAACCGAAATATTAGCGACATTTCCGTCATAATCAGCATCCCAATTAATTTGATTAACATGATTATGATTATTATCATGAATAATAGTTTTAGTGGTTCCTCTATTTTTAATATATGTATCAAGCATATTTATAATAAAAACATATTATTTTATTTAATATGTAAAATAATATGTTTCCATATTAATATGGAACTTAATTTTACAGAACTAAATAATTTAGGTAATGAGACAAATGATAATTATGACGGTAATAAATATCAGAATATAAACAAAACAACTACAGAAAATTACTGGGAAAGAACAAAATCTGAAAAAAAGAAAAAAGTAAGTTTTGATGATATTTTGTCAAACATGAATTTGGTAGTAAATCAAAATGGTGTATTACAATATATGACACCTTTACAATCACAAGATCCATATCAAGAGTCGTATCAAGACCCATATCAACATAATGAGTCACGTAATGCTCCATTAGAACCAGTCGTTAAACATAGTTATATTTTTAATAAATATTTTAAAGATTACAAAGACAATCATATTCAAACAGCACCTGAACCAATAATACCAAAAACAATTGAAGAGTATAGACAACTTGTATTAGAAGACCGCATAAGACGTATTCAAGAGCGAAATAGAATTTCTCAAATAAAATCAACACAAATATTGTTTGAAAATAGTGGTAAAATTCAAGCTAGTAAAAATAGTTTGCGTAAAATGAGTTTTAGATAAAATAAAAAACCAATATAAAGACAAATACTTATATAATATAATATAATAAGTGTATATCCGACTTTAGCTCATTTGGCAGAGCATTTGACTGTAGCAGTTTACTGTCCAAATTATTTGGATAGGTTATCAAAGGGTAGCTGGTTCGATTCCGGCAAGTCGGAAAATAATTTAATTATTAAATTATTTTCAACGTAGAATGTTATTTTCAACTGTATTTTAAACTATATTATGAGTGTTAGCACAATTCGTTTTACATACTACATCCAAATCTATTAAAGAATTATCAGAATCTGAGTTATTCATATTTCTTTTTTCTTTAGTATCAAGATCAGAATTATATTCGTAAATATCTTTTAATTGTAATTTATTAATATAATCGATTGACGCACGTGGATCTTTTTGATCAAATCCAAATAGTTTAATTACATTCGAAAATGAAGAGACACTTTCATCATTATTGATCATGTGTCCTTTTTCAAGTTTATCGTACAACTGCCCAGTTAAAATGATATTATTTTTCAATTGAGAATTAGTTTTGTTAATTTCAGTCCACACTTTTTTAAATTTATCGCTATCTTTATTTATTTTTTCATTTATTTTTTTTTCTTTTTCTTGTTTTTTTTTTAAAATATTGTTATCTATTATTTCTTGCTTTTTTAATTTATCTTGTCTGCCATATGGATCCATAACATCTTCAATAAATGTACTCAATTTTCTAGGATCAATAATTATATCATTTATTCCAAATCCACATAAACACCATCTTCTAAATTTCAAAGTTTTCATTTTTTCGGCGTTTTCCATTTCTTTTATAAACATCTCATCGATAATTGAAAAGGCGGATTTTAAAACTAATAAATTGTTAATTTCAGTTCGACAAATATTTTTTAATTTATCTATTTCCATTTGTAAACTTCTTATCGACCCATTTTTATTTTTATTTTTTTTTAATTTTGAAACAGCAATTAAATAATTTTTTTGGTTTTTAATATCTGTTATATTATTAATTTTACGTTTTTTAATATCTTCAATTTTTTTGATAATTAAAAATACATTTGTATTATAAATAATTGGATATCTAGTCCTAATTTCTTTTGGAATAATGAATTGGTTCGTTTCTTTAATATCACCAATTTTAGTTTCTACATCAGCTAACCTTTTTTGAATCGTTGGTCCGTCTTTATTAAATAACAAGGTAGTTCCTGATAAAAATTCAACCGATGTTTGTAATTTATCATATTGATGTGCTGATATTTTATGTGCTTCAGAAGTAGCGTCCAATTTTAGATAATTTACAATAGCTAATAAAAAGGCTATTGTTCCATTTATACAAGCTATTAACCACGCACCCCAAAAAAAATCTTTTATTATGGTTGATAATATAGTGGCTGAGGTAGATAAAAAAATAGACGGTAACATTAATTTATTTAAGTTTGACTCACAATAAGATTTTGATTCCATGTATATAAGTTTTTGACCTCTTAAATAAGTAGCTACTATATCTAGAGCACTCGAATATTTTTGATTTTCTTCAAAATAATTTTTATATATCATCTCTTCAATTTCTTTATACGTATATTTTTTGTAAGAGAATAAATCATTATCTATTTTTTTTGTAATATTACCAGAAGGATCTGGATTATTTTGATTAATTGAATTTCCAGAAGAGTCCGTAGAAATACTATTATTTGATTCATCCTCCACACTTAAAAATATATTAGAGGTATCTGTTCTTGATAGTTTTAAGTTATCAAATTTAGACAATCCATTAAATGAATGATGTCTTAATATTGTTGGTGTAAGTGACTGAGTTTTTATAATAGAATTACTTAAATAATCATCTTCAAAACAGTCAATTGACGTATTGCTACATGTGCGGCATATAGCTACTTTTTTATCTCTTTGTGTATTTTTCACTTCATTATCATGTCTATCTGACCATATATCATTTTCAAATTTATCTAGTTTTATATTGTTTATATCGTTTATATCGTTTACAAATTTATCTAGGTTTATATTGTTTATATCATTTTCAAATTTATCGTTGTTTATATCGTTTATATCATTTTCAAATTTATCGTTGTTTATATCGTTTTCAAATTTATCTAGGTTTATATCGTTTGTATCGTTGTTCACTTCATTATCATTTTTAGGATGTTCCATAATATTTATATTTATTATTTTATATATATACATGTCTAAAACACTCAAAAATAAAGGCTCCGGTGTTGCAACTAGAGGATGGAAACGGGAAAACCCAGGTTATCATCAAAGAAGCGTTATGTTGAAGCGTTGTGGAAAAAAATGTTTTTTAGGAACTAAAAAATCTTTCCCTATTTGTAAAAAGAATACTTGTAAGATTAGTTCCAAAGGTGTTTACTCTGCTTATATTAGAGCTCGCCAATATAGTTCAAGAGGCAACAAATACAAGAATATTGCTAAAAAAGCAAATAAAATACTTAAATATATGGGTGTTAAACGTTAATATTACTTTTATAAAAAAATTGAAATTTAATATAAACTCTTTATTAGTATAAAGTTTTTATTAATATAATATCAAGTTAAAATGATGAATGCTACATATAAAAATGAATATAGAAATGAAAATGAATATAGAAATGAAAATGAATATAGAAATGAAAATGAATTTGGAAATGAATATGGACTATATATAGATATTGAAAATATAAGTTCAAATAATCATGAAATCATGAGTGAAAAATATATAGACGATATATTTCAAGAAGATATGAGAAATTATGGGTTTACTTGTTTCAAAAATATATGCCAGGTTTTTATTAAAGAAAAAACTATAAAACCAAACATTTTATTTAAGGTATATTCAACTACAATCATAACAACAGTGTTAACATATATTATTTATTTTGTAATATAAACTGGAAATTTTATAAATTTATCAGAGCATGATCATTATGTTTTATACACTTGGAGGGTTATATACTATATAATTGAGATAATTGTTAATTCCGCATACTGTATTACCAAATAAATTTCCACTTGGATCAATCACATAGTTTATATATGGTATTAGATTTGCAGATATATCTGTTGGAGAATTAAATGGACTGCTGTTTTTTTGAATAACTGGAACATCTGTTAAATCTAATTTAGTTATTAAATTCATACCTAAATTGGATTTATTAAAATCGGAACATTGTTTATATTTTAAATAATTAGCTTTTTTTAATAAAAGGAGATTGCTTTGTGTAGCAACAGGAATGCGAGGAAGACATAAATTAGGATCACAAAACATATATTTTGCTTTTTTATTTTTTATATATTCACTTGCTTCTTGCGGCTCTTTAAATACACCAAATGAGGTTTTTCCTGAATTTGTTTTAAACGAATGTGCCATATATTTTATAAAAATATTATTTAATAATAAAATTGACTTATTAAATAATTGAGTGGCTTAAAATATTTATGTTTGACTTTACAAGCTGTTTCTGTATATTTAGAAGAAAAAATATAATAAATAAAAATAATATGGAAGACGTAACAGATATTAGATGGGAAGATACCATTGAATTTACATTTCCGATTGAAGGAGGACGTGTAATAAAGGTTTATGATGGCGATACAATCACCATTGCCTCTAAATTGCCTTTTAATGATTCACCTTTATATAGATTATCTGTTAGACTTAATGGAATAGATACTCCTGAAATTAAAGGAAAAAATGAAGATGAAAAAACAGCCGCAAAACACGCAAGAGATGCTTTGGCGACATTAATATTGAATAAATATGTTTCTCTTAAAAATATTCAAAGTGAAAAATATGGTAGAATATTAGCTGATGTATATCTTGGCGATTTATATCTAAATGAATGGTTAATTAAAGAGAGATACGCTATAAAATATGACGGAGGGACTAAAAAAGCTCCCTCTTCTTGGTTAAAATATAAAAATACAGGAGAGTTATAAACTTAAAGATCATAGGCAGTTGTTAATGTTAAACAAAAACTAAAATCCATATTATTTAAATCTACTGTTCTACCGTATTCATCTAATAATTGAATATTCATGGTTTGTAAATTAATTGGACCAAAATATTCTCTTGGCGTTGTTACAAGACTTAAATTATTTTGTTCTAATACATTTAATGGTATTGTTATAGGTGGCCCTTGTATTGCTATACGAGCTAATATATTTTTATTTAATAGAGATGAATTAAAAGCACTATAAAAACTATTTACTACATTTTTATTATAATCATCTACAACTAAATACACATATTTTGGTCCTGTAAGATCAACTATACCTTCAGATACATAATTTAGATTATTCACATAAATACCATTTCTGAAACCAAGTATCCATCCTAATTTGAGAGGTAGAGGTGTATTACGATCATCTATTCCAAATTTATCTGCTTGGAAATTTAACTCCAATGTGCTTCCGGGTGGTATAGGAGTAACATTAAATCCGACTAATGTTTGTCCGCTTCCAGTTATACCAGTTGTACTAATTGTATAGTTACAAGTAAATGTAATACTTGCAAAACTGCCACCTAAATTGGTTAGCTCGGTATTAATGGTATTCATAATTGTGGTTCGATCATAATTACCAGATGGTATATGTATAACTTGTTGATTTCCATCAACTACAATTGTAAAAAAATTATTACCATATTGTTTTGAGACAACATAAAAAGTAGTAGGTAATTCAATGGCGTTTAATTGCATTTGTAAAACATTATTAAAAGTAGTAGGTAATCCAATATTAAAATTTGTTGCTGAACTATTATAATAATTCTCTCTAAATCTGGTATCAATATTTAAATTTTTTTTAATGACTTTCTTTTTAAGCGGATTTATTATACCATCGTGGAAATCACTTGGAGCCGAACCTATATAGGGAGTACTTTCTCTCACTTGAACCATATGTTCTGAATTGTCTTCTAATTTAGATGATTTTAGATCATAATTTAAATGATATATCTGTTCAGCGAAATTTTTAATGGGGTCATTTTGGTTTTTATTTAATATAATGCTTTTTGCTTTAACTAAAAAATTCATGGTTTTTGTTTGAATTTCTTTATTTATTTCTCTGTTATTAAATATACTATCTTTTAATTTTGTTTCTTTCATTTCAAGTATATTTTTATCAAAATTATGAGGTAAATCAAACATTTCAATTAATTCGTTTCTGGTGTAGTTCTCAATATTAAAATCAAAGTTCATATATTATATAAAGTGAAATTATTTAAGATATAATAATTTAAAATACTTTTTATTGTAAATTTGTCAAACGAAACTCAAATAGATGTTTTATTACCTCCTCCCCAACTAATTCAGGTAGTTTACCTTTATTGAACACCTCATTATGAACACCTCATTATGAACATACAAATATCTGTTATTAATTTTAATTAATAAAATTGATTTATATAACCATATTAAACACAAAACCATAAAATAATATAATGGAACTTTCAAAAGAACAACAATTTGCTTTTGATAAATATGTTGAAGGTCATAACATATTTATCACAGGGCCTGGTGGAACAGGTAAATCCGCTTTAATACAAAAAATAAACTGTCATGCGTGTAGCCGATTTAAAAATATTCAAGTTACAGCTCTTACCGGATGTGCTGCGGTTTTATTAAATTGTAAGGCGAAAACACTACATTCGTGGGCAGGAATTGGTTTAGGAAACGGATCAATAGAACAATTGGTAACAAAAATAAAAAAGAACAAATTTTCAAAAGCATTATGGAAACAAACCGATATATTGGTAGTTGATGAAATTAGTATGCTTTCATTAAAGTTATTTAATACTTTAAATGAAATAGGAAAAGCAGTGCGAAATAATAGTAAATCATTTGGTGGAATTCAGCTTATATTTTCAGGTGATTTCTATCAATTGCCGCCAGTTGGTGATAAAGATGATCTGGATACGCAACGATTTTGTTTTGAAAGCGATGAATGGAATTTTGTATTTCATCGTGATTACCAAATTCAGTTGATAAAAATATTCCGTCAAACCGATGAAATTTATTCAACCATTTTAAATCAAATCCGCGAAGGTAAAATTAAACGTAAATCAAATGATTTGCTATTACAATATGTAGGGAGACCCTATGCAGCCGATTTAGTAGTAGAACCAACTAAATTGTACCCTACGCGTAATAAAGTCGAACAAATAAATAATAACAAAATGTCCTCACTACAGACAGAAGAAAAAGAATATCCAATGAAATATTTGAAAGAGTTAGAAATTACGAGATCAGAAAAAGAAATTAGAAACCAATATGATGATAAATCAATTCAAATGGAATTAGATTTCTTAGCAGGAAACTTAATTTGTGATAAATTAATAAAAGCTAAAATTGGAGCTCAGGTAATGTGTGTAGTTAATATAAAATCGGCTGAAGGTGATACGCTGATATGTAATGGAAGTCAAGGTATTATTACCGCCTATTGTGCTTTTACTGGGTGTCCTCGTGTAAAATATAATAATGGGGTTGAAATGGTAATGATTAGAAATGTGTGGGCGAGTGATAAAATACCAGGTATAGGTGTTTCACAAATTCCAATTATTTTAGCATGGGCTTTAACAATTCATAAGTCGCAAGGTGCTACATTAGATACCGCAGAAATTGATGTTGGTAGTGGTATATTTGAATGTGGACAAACTTATGTAGCGCTTTCAAGAGTTAAGAGCTTAGATGGGCTATATTTAACTTCATTTGACGCACAAAAAATTAAGATTAATAAAAAAGTGAAGGATTTTTATGAGATTTTAACTAGTTATCATAAAGAAAATATAACAAATGAAGCTCTTGTTTCTGTTCCTCTTCCAATTACACCGACCAAAAAGAAAAATGATACAAATCCTTTTATAAATTATGAATATGTAAAAACAGAATCAAATGTTGATCTTGCTAGCCAAATAAAAGTAATAAAATTAAAATAATGTATTAATCTATAATCTATAATTTACTCTTTAATAATAAGTTCTTTTAATAATTCTATGTTATTTTTATTTGTTCGAATACTGTATAATATTCTAAATATTTTGTCATATGTTACTTCATCTATTTCGTATATTTCTATATATTGACAGCAATATGTGTCTATAATTGGCTCAATAATTTCATATATTTCTTTTAGTTCTTTATCAAATTTTGACAATTTATTAACATCTAATAATAAATCCTTAAATTTATCTCTACGAAGTGATGCTTCTTCAGCATATAATTTTATAATCTTTTCTTCATAATCACTATTTATTTTTTGTTGCTCTTGAAAACTTAAATATAATGCTTCATCCATTTCTTTTTGAAAAGCACATCGTGTATCTTTCGTAAGTTGTTCTCTCTTTACTTCATCAGGGGAACGAATTTCATCTTCAACATCATTATAAGGATCCATATTGTTATATGATATAAATATTTATATTATATAATTATCAATTTTATATTAAAATCTTTTATTTGATAAAACATCAAAAACATTAAAATAAGGGTGTAAATTATAAAAAAATTGAAATAAAAATACTTTTTTAAATAAAACGCATAGTAACTTATAATACACTTAAAGTAAAAATGAAAAATGTTATTTCAAATATTATTTCAAATGTTTCAATCGTTAGTACTAACAACCCCAGTGATGATAACAACATTACTTCTGGCTCTTGTTATAATGGAACAAATTGTAATAGATATGATAGATTTACAGATACAGATACCTCAAAAGATAAAATTGATGGCACTGAAAGTAGTCATGTCAAATCAGATACTAATGTAAATATATTTCGTTATAATTTTACAGCAGATTTTACAAAAGAATTGTATATATTTTCAAAAATTCATCAATACGATCATAGAAAAGATTTTAAAGAAGCTTGGGCAATCTGGTCAGAAGACAATGATGAAATAGTAAATAGTGAAGTTAGGTTACTTACCAATTTGGGTTATAAAGGCGATATTTTAGATAAAATGTTTAAAAGCGCAAGATATTATTTTAGAAAAAAGAGCACTGAAAAAAAGGCACCACAAAAACGCCGCGTTTATCAGGGTGTTCAAAAAGAATTGCTGGAAGGAATGGATGAGCATATTAAAAATAATATTAATAATGAGAATTATAAGCCATCTGAAGGGTTTGACAAATTTTGTAAAGAAAATATTGATTTATTGAAAGAAGAAGTGAACCAATTATATAAAAATGGATTTACAGATTCGCAAGAAATTAAAAAAAAAATTAAAAAAACTTATAAAAACCGTTATTTCTTAATAACTAATAACTAATACTAAGTAAAAATAATAAAAGAAAAACATGATTTACATAAAATGAATACGAATATTAATGTGAATGAGATGAACCTTTTTTTTTCAAAATCTTATCATAGAACTGAATTTGATATAAAAGTGGAAAAAATAACCAAAATACTGAAATATGATTTTTATTCAGCAAATGAAGCAATTATATGCGAAAAAATAAAACAAATCCCTTATTACGCAACTAATTATATAGTTTTAGATGAGTATGATTTTATAAAAGTGGAACAATTAAATGAGCAAATAATAAAAAAACTCGAAAATGTGTCAAGTAATGATAATAAATACCTATTATTTAAATATAATAACGAAACATGTGTAGGATTTGATAAATTTATATTTAATTTAAAAACCCCTAAAGTGTTAATTTTTCATGTTTTATCAACGTTTTCTTATTTATTGTCTAGTCTAATAAAATTAAACGATAATAATATTTGTTTTTTTAATTTATCTACTGAAAATATTGTCTTTAAGAATGATAATAGAGAGAAACCAATAATAAAGAATTTCCAAAATAGCTTACATGTTTCTAAGTTAAACGAGATATATATTACAAAAATTATTAAAAACACAACAGAATATACTCATAAACCACTAGAAGTACATGTTCTTTTTTATTTAATACAAAACGATTTAGATACCATAAATCACGATTTAATTGAAGAGATATGTGAATTTTACGTAAAAAACTTAAGTATATTGGACCTTTTCTCTCAAAAATACAAAGAGGTTTTTAAAAAAGCATGCTCTGATTCTTTAAAAAAATATATAAATATACCTAAATCTACTATAATAAGTGATATATTAGAACAAAATGATACATGGGATAATTATAGTCTGAGTATTTTGTATTTACATATTATTGGTAATATTTCTAGGGTTTTCTCTCTTAAAGGAACATTTATAAGTAAATTTGTAGTTGAACTAACTAAAAATATTCATCCAGATTACTTAAAGAGAGAAAGATTAGAAAAAACAAAAGAAAACTACGATATGTTATATAATGAATTCCAAGATTGGTCATTTATAAATCAACTTCCAGTTGATAAAATGAAAATTTTATTTGAAAATCTTTCAAAATAATAATTACAATTTTAATATACAATTGTAATATATAATTATTATTTAACGTCTGCGTGTGCCATTTTTACCTTTTCTGCCACCTTTTTTAGTTTTGGACATTTTAGCGGATTTATTGCTTTTTGTTCCTGAAACAGAGCTCATTTCACTTTTACGAGCACTAGCATCCTTTAAAGCTTGTTTAAAGCTATAATCTGAGCTTTTAGAGCGACCCTCTTCGAATATTTTTTTTGTAAACAAATTCCATGCAGATGCTTTTCTACCTCCTTTCATTATATATATTACTTTAAGATAAAAAAATGATTTTCAAAATTAATACTATACGAGGTATTTCTAAAACTTAAAATAAAAAATTGAACTTAATTCATTAACGCTTAAAATAATATACAATATACAATAAATATACAATAAACAATAAAATGGTTGGTTTACAATTTACACGTTACTTGTATGCGAAGGATGAGGTAAAACTATCTCTCTTGACTTCTATTTTAACAAAAAATACTGAAGAAGCTATATTTTGGGCGTATGAATTATTTTATTCTGGTTTAGGCTCAGAATTAAGTGATCTATTATGGTCGATTTATTATGATTTTTATGCTGGTTTAAACCCATCATTTGTTAAGTATTTGACAAAAAAAATAAAGTGTAAATTTAAAAAAGGTACAGGAGAAGAAAGAGATATTGCTATGGTAATAAATAATTTTATTATTCGACCATATACATTAGATGTATTCTTTATGAGAATATTTACGAAACAATACAAATTAGATAAATATATTGGCTATAAAAGTGACTTTTCATCTACTGTACAAGAGTTACATATATTTCTAGAAAATCGCGACTATATTAGTTTATCTTCGTTTATTTTATATTATGTCAAGTCAGAGGACCTTTTAAAAACATTGGAATTGTTTATATTATTCTTTAAAGGAAAGATATTACATTTTGACGATACAAAACATATGAGAGAATATAATAAAATACTATTAAATTCGCCCTATAAAAGAGTTATTTTATTGTCTAATTTGTTAAATTTATATTATTTATTAGGAAACAAACCATTGGGTAAAAATAGTTATATTCATGTTGATCCAGAGGATGTTATCATGTATGAGACCATTTATGTTGATTTAAAAGAAAAAGGAAACGGATCTAGGCGACCTATATTAGCAGCATATAAAATATTACCGATGGCTGTTTTGTATCCTATTGATGAACATAATTATCTATCATTATTTAAATTACAGCGAGATAGACATGATATAAAAACAGCCTATTACAACTGGTTATATTATGCGTCTTTCTCTCCAGTATGGAAAGATAGAATAAAAAAATATACAGGAGTTATTGATATGGAAACCCAATCAGTACTATTTCCTAATGAAGATCTTGGAGAGACTTTTTACGAAAATTTTAATTATGAACCTGATGAACAAACATTAGAAGTACAGAACCATACTATTAAAATAATTGAAACAAAGAGAAGCTGGTTATCGTTTTACAAAGATCATAATAAAAACAGTATTATTGAATTAGATGAAAAAATGTTGATTGAATTAGATAAACTAGAATACTAGAATATTAAAATACTAGAATACTAGAATATTAAAATACTAGAATACTAGAATATTAAGCGCGAATAATAATTATATTTTTAAACAATTATATTATAATGAGCTCAAATTTTGATTTGGATATTAATAATTATAGTTTTGATGACTTATTAAATTTTTTTAAATTAAACCAAGATTACAATATAAATGATATAGAACGAAAAGTAGGTGATATGGTAAATGATATACTGTATACAGATACAGATTTATCTCATACCAAACAGAAATATAAATTAGATATAGTTGATTTTATAAAAGAAGCAAAGGTTGTTTTAATGAGCACATATAATGATATTCAAAATGAAATAGAAATTACAAAAGTTAAAAATTTGAAGAAAGAAAATAACGTTGGTAAAATAATAAACCCTTTAGCAGCACATCCAGCATTACAAAGACAAACTATACTTAACGATGATATAAATCCTTATCGACATAATAGAAATAAATCTGTATATGTATTTAATACGGCTTCTAGATTAAATTTTTTCAAAACAATATCTACAAATTGTACATTTGAGTTGCCCTTAAAATTAAAAAACGTGATTTCAATCTCTCTTGCTTCAGTTCAACTACCTAATGTAATGTTAACTTTCAGTTCTGAGAGACAAACAAATCAATTATATATTTTTGAAGATTATACAAACGCAAACACAATAATTAAAATTCCAGATGGTAATTATAGTAGAATAAATGTAACCTCTCCTATAGTTGAAGCTTTTACAACATTTATTCCCTCTATGAGAGAAACTTTAGAAAAAGAAATAAATACATATTTTAACACTATTGGAACGCCTCTGGATAGGTTTAAGGTTTATATTGATCCTTCTACAAATAAGACCACCATTTCAAATACAACCTATACTTTTTCAATGAATATAGTAAAAAAGGACCCATATGATTTAAATATATGTAATTCTTATGGTCAAGGTAATATAGATAATATTGATGAAAAAGAACAAATAAAACCAGCGACATTTATGGCAACACTTGGTTATTTATTAGGATATAGAAAAGTAAAATATTCAGGAGCAAAATCATATACTAGTGAAGGGACATTTAATAATAAATATTCAAGCTATTTATATTTTACGTTGGATGATCATACAGGTTCACAAACAATTACAAATACATATGGTATTTTACAAGATAGTCTAATTGATGAAAATGTATTAGGATTAATTCCATTAGATAGTGCTCCATTTGAAATTTTGTTTGATAATAATTCAAATTTTATTTATAAAAAGAGAGACTATTATGGTCCAGTTGATATTTCAAAAATATCAATTAAATTATTAAATCAAGCAGGTTCAATAGTAAATTTATTACAAGATGAGTTTAGTTTCAGTTTACAAGTAACAGCTATTTATGATGTAAAAAAACCTTTTATAATAGCAGATAATATTTCAGATTTAATTTGAATAGATTTTATAATGTAAAAAAAATTGAAATAAAAAATAACGATAATAGTAACAGTAAATATAATCTAAAAATGGTCAAGAACACAACTGGAGGTAGTAAAACTAAGGGTCAAGCTCGTAAATTTGCTACAGAAAAACCGTCTAATACTTTGAGAATTTCACAAGACGAATATGAATTATATGCTCAAGTTACAAAAGTACTAGGTGGCGCAATGTGTCATGTTCTTTGTATTGATGGTATAACAAGACTATGTCATATTAGAGGTAAATTTAGAGGAAGAGGTAAGCGCGATAATTTTATCAGTAATGGATCTTGGATTCTAATTGGGCTTAGAGAATGGGCAACTAGTAAGGAAAAAAGTAGCACTGGAAAATTAGAAGCATGTGATTTAATGGAGGTTTATAATGACCACGATAAAGATAGACTTAAAAGTACAGTTACAACTGTAAATTGGTGCGCTTTTATAGCGAATGATAATAAGATGTCTATTGGAACTGATGAAAGTGGGATTGAGTTTAGTGATGAAAAAACAGAAGAATACAGAGAATTAATTGAAGCACAAGTGGCAAACGCAAAGTCTGGTATTTCTACTATTATATCCAATGATGGAGAAGAAATTGATGTTGATGATATCTAAAAAAAGTTTGAATATATAAATATTGAATATACATATAAAGTTTATATAAATTTATAATTTTTATTTTATTATAAATTTATTTTTTTTATTAAAATACCCACTGCTGCAGCAGCTTATACTAAAATAAATGATCATTTTCTTATTTTTACCAAAATTCTCTTTAATAAGTTTAGAAGTTTGAAATAATTTACGAAATGTTAACAGTTTTCGGTTGTACATAATTGAATATAATATGCTTTATTTTAAAGCGATAAATGATATTCATTTTTTATGTATTTAAAAACACAATTTAAACTATTAAAAATTGTGGGATGAGAATATATTTATATTCTAAATTGCGACCTCCTGTAAATATATATAAAGTGGGTTGAAGGTTTTTATTTTAAGACAAAACTATATTTTTTTGCTGTGAGGAGGTAAATTATATTATTGACACTTCTTTAAATACTTATTAATTCTAACATATTAACATTGTATAATCGATTTAAATATAGCTTTGTAAATATATTTATAGCAACTATAAATAACTAATGAGCAATATAAACCATACTTCCCGTTTTGCTATATTAGCAGAAGAAACTTCACCAAATATTTATAATAAAAAAGAAAAAAAGGATAAAAAGGAAATTATAGAAAAAAAGAAAATTATAGAAAAAAAAGAAATTATAGAAAAAAAGGAAATTATAGATAATCCTGAAGAAAATCATTTTAAATCAGAAACCAACTCTTTCAAAAGAGGTTACGATGATAGACCAAGATATAATTATATAGATAGAAAATATGATACACCAGAGTATAAAGAGAGAAGAGAACAAGAATATCAAAAAAAGAAACTATTTGAAGAAAAAAGAAAAGAGGAAGAAAAAAAGCAGGCATTAGCCTCCACTAATTTTCCAACATTATGTAATACAGATACTATAAATATAGTAAATAGTTTAGATTGTCAAGCCTTTTTAACTAAATTAAAGATTAAGAAAATAGTTAAAACAGATACAAGCGTTAATGTTACCCCTGGATGTGTTGAAATAACTAGAGATTCTACATGTAAACCAATTATGACATATGGAAAATCTACAATTCCAGAAGAATCATTGACAGAAATGTCACAGGAATTAGCCTATAACGTTTTAGATGCTTTAGTAGATTTATATGAAAAACATACTGAAAAATATATAGAAATGTGGGGTGAAGATCACTATGAAAACACATTTAAATTTCCTAATTATGATTATGAGTATTTTGATAAAATAGATGAATTATACTATGAAGAAACAGCAAATGAAGAAAATATTGAAGAGGATGATAATTATATTAGTAATTACGAACAATTTACTAATTATTGGAGACACTAATTAGTTAAATATTTTAATGTATTATATGAATATTTTATAATATATGGAAATTGAATATAATGAATTAAATGATGACTGGATCGATAATTTTGAAAAGACAGATAAGTTATACCAGGATTTTTATAAAGATGATTTATACTATACAAATTTACAACTAATATATGTAAATAGGTCTAATGAAATAGAAAAAATAAAGCAAGAAGCCTTTTTAATGTCAACGCCAAATTATATTTCTAGAGAGGAAATGATTGGAATACTTAAAAGAAATTCAGTTGATAATGATAGACGATATACATTATTATCCATTTTAAAATATAATATAACTCTTGATGCCGATGAAGTAAAATTTTTTTTAAATGAATCAGATGACCGTCATTTTTTAACTCCTATAAAAAATATAGATGCTATTTCATTTGAAAAATCAATCAATATGTTTCATGATTTAAATGATCTAATACTTATTTTTTATGAAAAATCAAATGAACTAAAAGATCCTAACGCTAACACGGTAACAAAAAAAATATATTTACGTTCTTTAAACACTCATAAAAAAACAATTAAAAAACGATATAAAGAGTAATACTATTATTATAGTATCATTACAATGACAGCACACGTAGAACCCTCCGCATTTATTAAAGCAATTGATAATTATACAGCTAAGCAAATTGGAGAAAATGGACACGTAGAATATGGATGGTCTAATAATAGTAGAGAAAGAATTTTACAGTTTACTTTTCAAGTGACTAGAACTGATGAAGAGGGAGTTAATAACTTAAAAGGTGTATTAAGAGGTCTATTGGTATCTCTGAATCATCAGCTTACTAGTGCCAATATCTCCGAAAGAGAGGTAGCAAAGGGGTTGTTATCTGTTTTGTATAAAATAATTGGTCATACCCGTGATATTATTGATGGTAAAGGTGAATATACCTTGACTTATATGATGATACACACTTGGTATGAATTTTATCCAGATCTAGCGCGGTTTGCTGTTAAATGTTTGGTTGATCTTGGCGACAAAAATGTACATCAATATGGTTCTTGGAAGGATATCAAGTATTTTTGTCAGTATTGTAAGGATCAAGGAGACGAGGTGTCGCATCCTTTGATCCAATATGCTATAATGATAACCAATGAGCAATTGAAGCAAGATTTTACTAATCTTTTATCTGGATCGAATGAAATTTCTTTGGTTGGTAAGTGGGTTCCAAGAGAAAAGTCTACTTTTAGTTGGCTTTATACCTCACTTGCTACTGAATATTTCATTGAGTATATTGAGAGCGCTAATAATAGTGTTAGATATTCTAAAGCGTTATTAAAATGTAAGACCGAATATCGCAAGCTCTTATCTGCTTTGAATAAAAAGATTGATACGCTTCAGATAAAACAATGTGGTAATAATTGGGCTGAGATTGATTTCAATAAGGTCACTTCTATTTCTACTATAAAGCAAAAGAAGGCCTTTTTAAATATCGCCAAAAATGGTGAAGAAAGGTGTCCTGGTAATGAAGATAGAATTAAATGCGCCGAAAATTTTGTAGCACGTATAAAACAGGCGATTGAAGGTGAGGTTGAAATGAAGGGTAAACGTGTTGGAATGGCGGATTTTACCAAGCAGGCGATTGAATTATTAGAAACACCTAATCAACACGAGATTGATTTGTTAAACTCGCAATGGCGCGACAGTTCTTCTTTGACTGGTGTTCTTGAAAATATGATTGCCATGGTAGATGTTTCTGGTTCAATGGATGGTGACCCAATGAATGTTGCTATTGCGCTTGGTATTAGAATTGCTGCCAAATCGAAGATGGGTAAGCGTGTCATGGCCTTTAGTGAAAAGCCAACATGGGTAAATTTGGATGGTTACGATGACTTTGTTTCACAAGTGGGAGCTGTTACAGCTGCGCCATGGGGATATAATACAAATTTGTATGCTGCTCTTGACATGATATTGGATTCAATTATTCAAAATAAGATGGATCCAAAGGATGTACAAGGTATGATTCTTGTTATCTTGTCTGACATGCAAATAGATAGCGGAGATAAATGTGATAAGCAGGTTCTTTATGACATCATGAAGGCAAAGTATGCGGAGGCTGGGATGCGTACTCATGGCGCTCCTTATGATCCTCCTCATGTCCTTTTTTGGAACTTGAGACATACTGATGGGTTTCCTGCGTTATCCAACCAGCCAAACGTATCGATGATGTCTGGGTTCAGTCCAGCTCTACTAAATATGTTTTGCGATCAAGGACTTGAAGCACTCCAATCGTGTACTCCTTGGAGTCTTCTAGAACAGAGTTTAGAAAATGATCGGTATAAAATTATGAGTGATAAATTGGAGCAAGAAATGTAAGGCAAGAAATTTAAGGCAATAAATTTAAAATAATAAATATTATTTTTTATATTATGTTAATTTATGATCTCTTTATTAAATGAAGTTATGACATCTGATACTATAAAAAAAATAAAAACAACCAAAAAGAATTTATTGATTAATAAAATAAATTTAATTCTGAAAATTAAACTGCCTTATCCTCTAAAAAGATGTTATAATAGTATAATTCCTTTAAATATTTTTCAAACATGGCACACAAAAAATTTACCACCAAATATGCTTAAAACGGTAAATATGATTAAATATAATAATCCTGCTTTCAAATACTATTTATATGATGATGATGATTGTAGAAATTTCATTAAAGATAATTTTAGAGAAGAAGTTTTAAATGCTTTTGATACATTAATACCTGGAGCATATAAGGCAGACTTATGGCGTTACTGTGTTTTATATAAATTAGGAGGAATTTATTTAGATATTAAATATAAACCATTAAATCAATTTAAGTTTATTACTTTAACTGAAAAAGAACACTGGGTATTAGATGCTGATGGAGATGGTATTTACAATGCTGTAATGGTATGTCTTCCATATAATGAAATATTAAATTCAGCCATATATAAAATCGTAGAAAATGTAAAAAACAGGTATTATGGTCCTACTTGCTTATATCCTACTGGTCCTGGATTACTTTCTCAATTATTTTCACCTGAAGATAAGGCAAAATTTGATATGTATCATAATTTTTATATGAATTATGATAACCGATTTGTTTATTTAAATAATTATATTATATTTAAAAGTTATAATGGCTATTTACATGAACATAATTGTAACAAAAAAGTAGATCATTATTCAATATTATGGGGAAATAACAAAATTTATAATTAAACTTATAATTAAATTTATAAATTTAATATATATTTAAATATATGTTAAATTGGAAACAAAAAAGAATGAATACTATTAATAATATTCATGAAATTACTAGACACAACCAAAAAATAAAAGAGATGAAATTAAAAGAGATTGAGAACCAACAAATAATAAATGATAAACTCGTTTATTATAATAAAATGAATATAAATTCAGATCTGAAACAAAATTATAACAGTATTATACCATTAAATATATACACTTGTTGGCATACAAGTGAGTTGCCTCCACTTATGGATGAAAATTATAAGTTACTTATTGAAAGTAACCCAGAATTTAATTTTCATTTTTTTGATGAAACTAAGTGTAGAAATTTTATACAAACCAATTTTGATGAAACCGTTATAAAAGCATACGACAAATTAATTCCATGTGCTTTTAAAGCTGATTTGTGGAGGTACTGTATTTTATATAAAAAGGGAGGTATATATATCGATATTAAATATAAATGTACAAATAATTTTAAATTTATTGATATTACTGAAAAAGAATATTTTGTGCGAGATTTTGATACTAATAATGTTTATAATGCTCTTATTGTTTCACTTCCAAATAATGAAATACTTTTAAACGCCATTAAACAAATTGTGATAAACGTAAATACAAATTATTATGGAGAAAGTCCATTACATCCGACCAGTCCTGGATTATTAGGTACATTATTTACCCAAGAGAAAAAAAACTCATTAGAATTATTTCATCATTACACCAATATTGATAATATTATTAATGAATATTATATTGTAAAGAACGATAAAATAATATTAAGGTTTTATAAAGATTACAGAATAGAACAAAAACAATATCAAAAACATGAACATTATCATACGTTGTGGCATACACACCGTATATACAATTTAGATCTAGAGTTCGCCACAGAGTTCGCCACAGAGTTCGCTACAAATTTAAACTAATACGTTATATCTCTCTTTTTTCCATCCATCACTATCATCCCCAGCAAATAAATGTTGTATAAATTTGTGGTGAAAATTTTCTGGATGAAACACTTTAAATATAGGAAATGGGTATTTATGATAGTCGGCTACTTTATCAAATATTGGTAATTTATTATCATTTAAATATTTTAGGATTCCATCTGTAAAACAAGAGGGTCCTGTTAAATAATGTATTACATGTTCCCCTTTAATTGGTGTTGTCAGTATTCTATCTACGGATAAATCTATTATTGATTTTAATATAGGGGATCCAGGAGCAGCAGAGAAGGTCCATTGACAAAAATAGGATGTATTTATTTCAGGAGATACAGTCAAATATGAATCGTTAATAAATAATTTTGGATGTATATTACAAACAGTATCAGCATCAGCATAAATACCTCCATATTTATAAATTATACAATATCTCCAAAGATCAGCTTTCATAACCGCCATTGGCAACATTGAATATGCTTTATTTATTTTTTCATCAAAATTATTTTTCATGAAATCTTCACACATTTGATTATCATAAAAATAATACTTAAACTCACTACTAAATCTAGTCCAACTATTTATTGCGCTAATTAATTTAGGTTTCGAATTTATATAATTCAACGATTTATGCGTTTGAAATATATTTTTAGGTATAGTTACATTCATATTATAATATATTATAATATATTATATTATGGATAACCATATGAAAGTATTTACAGGAATCTATGAAAAATGTGTTTGGGGAACAAATAATGATGTAAATTATAATGGTACTTCTGGACAAGGTAGTAGCATTAACTACAATAAAAATGAATATATACCATTTTTGAAACAGTTTATTAAAGAATCAAATATATCTAAAATAGTTGATTTAGGTTGTGGAGACTTTAGATGTGGACAAGAAATATATGATGACTTAGATGTTACTTATTATGGATATGATGCTTATTTAAAAGTGATTGAAAACAATAAAATACTAAACCCAAACAAAAAATATAATTTTGTTAATATAGATATATATAATAAAAAAGAGAATATAGAGTCCGCTGATTTATGTATACTGAAAGATGTGTTACAGCATTGGACTTTACATGAAATATATTCATTTCTAGATTATATTGGAAATAATAAAAAATTTAAATATGTTTTAATATGTAATTGTTGTGATCAACAATGTAATAACACTGATATTGAAATAGGTGATTTTAGACCTTTATCTTGCGATTATTTTCCGTTAAAAAGATACAAACCTACTAAATTATTTAATTATAATACAAAAGAAGTTTCATTGATACAATTTTAAAAAAAGTATATAATATAATATGGATGTTTTTTTAAAAGTCTACGATATTAATACTTCTAATAAAATTAGACTTGGTTCAAAAGGGGATGGAGGATATGTTATTGGAACGGGTTTTGGCAATTATGATTGTTATATTTCTGCTGGTGTTTCTGACGAAGAATCTTTTTCAAGAGATTTCATAAATATGTATAACATGTCAAAATATAATAGTTTCGCTTTTGACGGAACAATAACTAATTATCCTTATCATTATACAAGAAATATTTCATTTATTAGAAAAAATATTGGACCTACCATAGACGATAATAATGTTAATTTATCAAATTTAATTAGAACTAATGATAATATATTTTTAAAAATGGATATTGAAGGCGCTGAATTTGATTGGTTATTATCATTAAAGAATGAAGAATTGAATAAATTTAAACAAATTGCTATTGAATTACACGGTTTAAATGGCGATAATTTTGGATGTACCAATGACAAGAAATTGTTATGTTTACAAAAATTATCAGAAAATCATTATTTAGTTCATGCTCATGCTAATAACTATAACAAACTAATAAATAATATACCTGACGTTATTGAATTAACATATATAAGAAAACAATGTTTCAATAAAGAGCCTTCATTAAACAAAACACCGCTACCAATACATAATCTTGATTATAAAAATAGTTTGTTATATCCTGAAATAAGTTTAAATTTCCCACCTTTTGTAAATAATTAAATAATTAAATAAATAAATAATTAAATAATTAAATAATTAAATAAATAAAATCTCAGGACTAATCATTATTTTTGCTCCTGAGTTTTGACGCGATTGGATATGAAATGCTCTGTGTTCGCAGTCTTCGTATCTACCATCTACGGTAACATATTGTTTATAAATTAGTTTCGATTGTGCTGCTAACATATGAGCTTTCATATTTTGTTGCGGTATTAAATCTTTTCTTATTCTGCCATCATAATACGTATTCAAAAACTTATTTGTTCTATAAATTGAAAACCCATTAAAAGAAGAAATACATGGTAATAGAGCACCTTGCGGCAATTTATTTAAAAGATCAGTAACATAATTCTGAATAATATCATATTGTTTTACATTATTATTAAAATGATTATAACTAAAACAATATGGATAAATTGATAACCCCCAAATATCATAATACTTTGGAGTTGTATTAAAAGAAAGGCCATCCCAATCTTCTCTCTTCAAATATTTTCTAAGTGTGTTTATATTAACTTCTTTACAATTTACATCATCACAATCCATCATTATAAAGAAAGGGGTTTGGTTTTGATTATTCCTAACAAAATTTAAACAAAAATTACGAGCTATAGCTATATTATGTGTTCTGAATGGCGATAATACATTTTTGTTTACATAAAATCGCATTTTATTGTTGTATTTTTGATAATCTTTTAGAATCTGTAATGTATTATCGGATGATATATCATAATATATCATTATTGTGTAATCGTCAAATAAAGATCCTATTTTTTCCATGTTTTCCAAGACTTTTTTGAGCCAAGGACCGCAATTTTTTACAGGACCACATATACAACAATTCATTAATATACATTTTTATTATAAAATTGAATACAAATAATATAATTATACTATTTAAAACCTAAAATGTATACACTTGTTTCAACTAGATTTAATAATGATACTTGGATTGAAAATCAAGAAAATAGAAGAAGAAGAAATGTTCAATGTTTATATGGTTCACCTCAAGAAATGTCTCCAAAAATTAGTTATAATTCAACTGTACTTGTAGTTGAAATGAATAATTCATTAAATAAAATTGAAGGGCTTGGATTAATTAAAAATATACCTCAGCTACAAAAGTATTACAAAATATATTCCGATGGTAATTATAATAGATATACTTATTTTGGGAAATATTATTTGAGTCGGGATATATTATTAGAACACAATGAACCATTGGTACTTGCTTTAGATCATATTTTATTTAAAGAAAAGACCCATCTAAAAAGAGGATCTGGGTTCACAACAATACCTGAAAAACTATTGAAACATAAAGTGTGCGAAGGTATAAATATTAAAAAGGATATTCGAGATATATTTGTTTATTATTTCTTACAGCGTACTCCATGCCAAGAGAAAGTATAAAACAGTATTAAAAAGTATGGAAAAAAGAATAGCAAAGTTGCTTAAAATAAAGCACTGAAAAAAAGGAACTAACTATATATGTTTTTTTATTTAAAACAATTTCTATATTAATGGTATGACAACAATCGATACAAATATTTCTAATTATACACTATCTGAATTAATGGCCATTATAGACGTATATGAACTTGATCATAATAAAATTGTAAAAAATTCTAATGCTTTATACGATAAATTTAAAAATAAAAATCCATTACTTGCAAGTTTTTTTAAAGAAATCCAAAGCCAACTGTTACAATATTCTCAAGGATTGAATGAAAATAATGAATCTGGTAATGAATCTGGTAATGAATCTGGTAATGAAGATTCTGAGAAAATTATGGTTGAAGGTTTTGATAATATGTCCAATGAAGCTATATATCCTGAAGGAAACAAACAAATTTCAAATTGGTATCAGAATGAAAATCTTACCCAAAGCGATCAAAATCAAGTTGATAAAATAACGAATAGAGAGCAAAAAATCGGCCTTTTCGGAAATCAACATGTACCAATGAAGAGAGAACAAATTGCTACTACTGATACATTTCAATTACCTGTTAAACAAGATTCGTTGAACCCTAATTTGAAAAATACTATTTCTCGATTTGTTAATTTAGATAGTCAGTTTAGGCAATATACTAGCGGAGCAGACTCATATTCAACTGATTATACATTAGATCTTTCTGATACTTTAAAAGATACATTAAGTATGCGTGTTTATTCATATCAGATACCATTTAGCTGGTATACTATTGACTCAGCGTATGGTAATACTTGTTTTTGGATTATTGATGGAAATTATACTATAGCTATTTCAGTTCCTAGTGGGAATTATTTTCAACTCGATTTTCAAATAGCTTTAACCGCAGCTTTTAGTAGTGCTGGGTTTACTTCTGTTAATCCAATTGTTAATTATAACGCAAATAGTGGAAAACTTCAACTTTTTTTAAATGGCGCTACTTATAGTGAGGATGGTATAACTATATTATTTACTATTTCAACCTCTACTATTATAATGTTTTATGATTTTACAAGAGTTCTTCAATGTACTAACAATTGTTATAGTAAGTCAAATAATTATTTTAACAATTCGTTAGGATGGTTAATGGGATATAGATTACCATATATAAATGTGGATGCTAGCGGCAATACTGCTCCTGCTATTCTAGACTTGAATGGTCCGAAATATTTAATACTTGTTATTGATGATTACAATCAAAATCATGTTAACAATGGACTTGTGTCTATTTCACAAGTATCAAATAAACTAAAAATACCTAGCTATTATTCACCTGATTTACCTTATATTTGTATTACACCCTCTCCACAAAATAACAATTTAACACAATTAATAGCCGGTGTTACAGAACAATCAATCATGGATCTTCAAGATCCTAACCCAGTTAACGGTCTTCTTATTGCCGGTAAATATGAAAATGATTATACTCCTACACCAGTAATATTACCAAGTGCTCCTAGAACTTTAACCCAGGCACAACTGTATACTATTAATCAAATTAACAGTAACAGAAATAATAATACTAATTATTTATCAAAGGCACCAACAACATCTGATATTTTGGCAATTATACCTATAAAAACATCCGCTGCTATCCCTACAGGTTCATTATTAGTGGATTTTAGTGGATCACTTCAAGATAATATTCGCACTTATTTTGGTCCTGTAAATATTGATAGAATGGCTGTTAAATTACTAGATGATAAAGGAAATATTCTTAATTTAAATGGTAATGATTGGTGTGTAACATTGGTTTGTGATTGCTTGTATCAATATTAAAATATATATTTATAATATGTTAAATATATTTTTTGAAAATGTTGGTAAAATGGGACCTATAATACTTTTAATTTCTTCTTCTTATCTTTTATGGAACAAAAGTAATCTACTTTTTTATTATATAATTGGTTTATTTTGTAATTCTATTTTAAATCTAGTACTTAAAGGTATTATACAACAACCTAGACCATGTGAAGACCTTACATTGTTTAACTTGGCTATTAAAAATGGTAGACGTTTTGTATTTAAAGATGGAGTTGTACCACATGACATTTTTGGAATGCCTTCTGGACACGCTGAATCATGCGTTTTTTCAACAATTTATATATATCTTTCGCTAAAAAATATAAAAATAGCGGGGTTTTATTTAATTATATCAGGGTTAACAATGACTCAACGTGTAGTTTATAATCAGCATACTGTTTTACAAGTGATCGTTGGAGCTATAATTGGGGCATTATTTGGTTATTTTGTATTTTATCTTGCCCAACAAAAGTTAAAAGGAAAAATTAGAGAGAAATGTGATGACTTTGCACCTATTTAAAAATCTAAAAATATTTCATATATATTAAATATATATGAAATATATTAAATATATATGAAATATAATTTTGTTTTGTTTTTGATTATTGTATTTGGTTATTTTGGTTATTGTATTTGGTTATTGTATTTTCACACATATGAAGGATTTAACTCTAGCAAAGAAACTATTGTTTTACTAGGTGATAGTATTCTTAAAAATAACTTATACATTTCTAATGGAAAAAGTATAGAAGATATACTAATAGAGAGAACAAATGGAAAATCATATTGTTATGCTATGGATGATTCAAAAATAGTGGATGTTTATAAACAGGTTAGCAAAATACCTCTTAATTTTAATACACAAAATACATTGATTTTTCTCTCTGTTGGAGGAAATGATATATTATCTAATTATGTATATAAAGAAAGTGATATCACTGACACTAGTGTTTTACAAATTATGTTTTCAAATTATAAAAAATTAATTGAAAGTATTAAAATTAGATCACCAATAGCAAAGATATATCTATTAGATATTTATTATCCTTCTAATTCAAAGTATAGTCAATATCATAATATAATAAATAAATGGAATAATATGCTATATTCATATGTTAATAATCCAAAAAATAATATTAGTGGAATATTAAAGGTTAGCCATTTATTAACAAAAAGTAACGATTTTGTATTTGATATTGAACCCTCTTCAAATGGTGGACAAAAAATAATACAAAATATATTAAACATGTAAAAATCTAATCTTTGCTATTGGTTAGCTGGTACTTTTTTTACAAGACATTATATGTTTTAAATAAACGCCATGATCATCTCCATTTGTTTGATATAATTTGTATTTATCTGCGCATTTTGGATCTTCGCAGTCAGATTCACTACACACTGTTAAATTCCCCGATTCATCCTCGAAAATCTCTCTACAAGAATGTAGATAACCAAAGACTTCAATGGGAGGTACATGAGGTACAATATCTTTGTTATGGGTAGTTCTATAATATTCGCTTATCAATGTATTTACAAACCCAGCGTATTTATTATCTCCTACACGTGGTTGACCGTAATTGTATAACTTTGTTTGTATATTTGCTCTCTCTAATTCCATCGCTAAAAGTTGGCCAACTGATGCTCCATAAGAATGACCTGTTACTATGACTGAATATGTTGGATACAACTTTTTTAAAACTTTTACTATATCAATTGTTTTATTACTTACACCTAATGCTGAGCGATAAAATCCATTATGTACTTTACAATTACAATCCGGATAAGTTGCGTATGGAACTAGTCTTACTTCAAAATCGTCCAACCAATTCATAACAGATGAGGACCCTCTTAAAACTACATATATTGATTTTGTTGCTGATAAAAGTCCTACATAACCCTGTAGATCTGTTTTAATATCGTATATGGTATCCTTATAAACAAAATTAGTTGCGGGTCCTCCTAATTTCATTGTTTTGTAATTATCTTTATCACAATATGCGGCTCCACTTAACCATACACTTGTTGTTAATTGTATTGAATCGTAGCTACTAGCTTTTACAAAGTTGAATAGAGAGAGAAATAACAAAAAGAATATACTCATAATCTATATTATTTTTAATATTTTTAAATAATATTAAAAAGAAATTTATATATTTTATATAACTATGACTATGAAAGCAATAGATATTAAATATGGTGAGATTACAATCACAAATAAAAATAATCCAATATTAAGTAAACTTATTAGATATTTTGGACATGAAAGCAAAATAAGTGATTCATCAGATATTATTATACTTTTTGATGAAGATAAGTCAGTAATCGACACAAAGGATATCCAAAATGATAGCCATTTTGGGTTTTATACAGGATTAAATTGTAGTATTCCATCATGGATAGATAGAGACAATAAAGATGGAATGAGAGAAATGTTTTTTTATAAAAAACCTACACTAATAAATGGAGAATTTACGTTAATATTTAAATATATTTTTAATAATTTTGAAAAATATAACAAAGAATATAAATATAACATAGTACCTTCTATATTTAATTGTATTTATTTCAGAAATACTCAAACTGAAAAAGAAGACATATTTTCAATACAAAAAATCGCATCTAATGAAACTAATCAGCGATATATATTTGCTTATGATTGTAATGAATTTACACGGAATGATATAGCATATATTGTTGAAGTTATATTCAAAAATATAAATACAGAAATTTAAATTATTTATATATTTATATGTCTTTTATTACTAATCCGATTACAGCTATGAATACCGATAGAATTAATTGTAGACAATATAGGAATTTTTTACCTAGTTTTACTCCTATGATCAGTAGTTTATCTAACACTTCATCCAGTCACGGTACTTACTCTTTAGTATATATTGATGGCATGAATTTTCTTCCATATGGAACTACCTATATTAATTTTGGTAGTTATACAAATATACCAATAACTTATTATAGTTCATTTAACATTTCATTTGTTGTCCCAATAAATGCTCTTGCGGGAATTTATAGTGTAGTTGCGGTTAACGTTTATAGTGGTAACTTTGGACCTCCTGTAAGATACACATATCCATCTAATTTGAATTATTCTAATACAGTAATTTATACATTAACTTAAAAATAACATAAAACTAATATTAATGAATTACTTTTATGTATATGTATTTCTACTATTTTGTTTTATCATAACTGTTTCATATTTTACCACTTATATGTATAGTTATCAAGAATCAATTACTTCTGAAAAAGAAAAAATACCTATTAGAAATAAAAATAAAAAAATTAAAGAATTAAAAAAATTTAAAGAATTAAAAAAAAATAACCTTATATGATAATTACTAGAGACTATGAATAAAAATATTTAAAATGGAACAAAATCGCTATTTTTATTTATACAAACTATATTGCAATATTGATAATGGTCATTAAAATCTGTTATTAATTCAGTACCGTAATTAGTTAAATATGAAAATTTATAAAACCCTTTTTTTTCTAAATAATTTATTACATCAATTAATTTTAATTTATTATCCAAAAAGGTTCCTCCATATTCAAATTGTATAATTTTTACAGTTTCTAATTTTTCTTCAAATCCTTGTAAAACACTAAGTTCATATCCTTCTGTGTCTATTTTTAGAAAATCTATACTTTCAATATTTTTTTCAGAAATATAATCTTTTGCTTTTTTTATTTTTAATAAAATTTTATTTGAATCATCGCTTATTTTACAACTATTTATTCTATCATAAAACGATTGATATCTTGGATAGTAGTACAATTCTTTATTTTCATTACCTAATCCAAAATTATTAAAATGTGATAATTTATTTTTATTTATTTGTTTTGATAAGTTTTGTATAAATTCATCCATAGGGTCGAAATAATGAACTTCTCCTTCAAAAAGAGTAAATTCGCTATCTGACCTACAACCAACATCAAATATATTATTTATTTTGTTTTTAATATCTATAAAAAATTTCACTTCTCCATTTGTTTTAGAATCACAATTATTAAACATTATATAACTAATATTATACTATAAATTACATATATTTTACGCATATTGTACACATATTTTACACATATCGACCATTTTAGATCTATAATGATGTAAAGTAATTGTGGTTTTACGTTTCAGTTATTTATTCATGTAAATAAATAATATTTTTATTTAATATAATGGGAGCAGGTATATTACCAACTACTATTCATAACAACAAACTTTACTTTTTATTTGGTAAAGAGAATAAGTATGAAGATTCAGCTCCAGGGTTCTCAGATTTTGGTGGAGGGACAGATGATAGTGAAACTTTTTTTGAAACAGCTATAAGAGAAGCGGGTGAGGAACTGACTGGATTTTTAGGTAATGATAATGATATTAGAAAATTATTAAAAAAATACGGAACATATAATATAGATAATAAAACAGAAGGTCATAAAACATATCGTATGCATATATTTCCTATTATATACGACAATTTGCTACCTTTTTATTATAACAATAATCAGAGATTTCTTCAAAAGCGTTTAGATCAAAATGTGATTAAAAATTCCAAAATATTTGAAAAAGAAGAGATTCGCTGGGTATGTGTTGATGATATTATAAAGATGCGTCCTCAGTTTCGTTCTTATTTTAGAAATATTGTTGATATGATTTATGCACAAAAACAATCCATAACAATTTTTGTTGAGAAAAGCTTGAAAAAAAGCACTAAAAAAAAGACACTACGAAATAAAGTGAAAAAAAATAATACACGAAAAGTATAACCTTTTTAGATACAATAAATAGAATAATTTATAAATAAGATGACACGTAAAAGTTTATATATCTTTACCAATAGAAGATTTTTCATAAATGCTAGGATTGTTTATTCTAAGAATGTCATGATATTTTTCAATTTCGGTTTCGAGCATATCACATCTAACCAGAAGTTTCTTATTTTCTTTAACCAAAATATAATTTATTTCTGTTATATTGATATAATTTGAGTTAGAATAGTTGGTTGTTTCTTTAACCTTTAAATCGGCGATTTCATTTAATAATTTTTTCACAGATTCCTCCTCACTATATTTATTTTCAGAATTTCTTAAAATACATATTTCTTTTTCTAGTTCTTGATTTTTCCCTTCTAAATCAGCCTTTAATTTTTTTAATTTTATAAAAGAGGATTCGATTAACATTATCATTTCTTCTCCACATTTAATTACTACCATTAATGTTAATACTGATGAAGCAATCCAAATAATTTGGGAAATATTAGTGTAAATAAATCTGAGCATGTTTTGCGATGTGTAGTAGTTATGATTTTAATTTATGAATCAATATATATTTCAATTTTTTTTTAAATATATTAAATATATTTCTCTTTAAGTGCCAAAAATAATTTATACAATAAAAAATATATTTTTGAATTCTGGAAAGTATTTTGGGTTTTCATTTTTGGACATTTATAAATGTCCAATTTCCAAAAAGCCGAAACGATCTTGAGAATTTTGTTTTTTCGCATGCTAAAAGTTTTTATGGTCTGTCCATTTTAATTTTTTTTTTCAGTTTGTGACGATAAAATTTTATATTTTTAAAGAAAAAGGGTTTATGAATATTACACATTAGCAATGATTATCAATGATTAGCAATGAAAATGTAGGAGAAAGTAGCCGTACATTTTGAGGCATCAATTATAACTACATAATACATAAGCAGTTTAATTATAATAAATATATTCTAACATCTAAACATCTAATATCAATGATTATCAATGATTAAGTAGCAAATGTAGGAAAAAGTAGCAACCGCATATGTGGAAAGGAAAATGATGAAAATAATTAGGAAAAATGTCATGTATGTTTCACAGAATCGATGTTGTTTCTTTAAGTACCAAAAACAATTTATACAATAAAAAAATATATTTTTGAATTCTGGAAAGTATTTTGGGTTTTCATTTTTGGACATTTATAAATGTCCAATTTCCAAAAAGCCGAAACGATCTTGAAAATTATGTTTTTTTGCAGCATAAAAGTTTTTATGGTCTGTCCATTTTAAAATTTTTTTTTAGTTTGTGACGATAAATTTTTATATTTTTAAAGAAAAAGGGTTTAGGAATATTATCTATTGTTAGTATATGACAACGGAAAACAACGGAATTAAGCAAAAAATAAGCAAACTTTATTCATGTGAAATTTGTAACTACATTACGCCAAGGAAAAGTAACATAAACAATCATTATATTAGTGCTAAACATATAAAAACAACGGAAAACAACGAAATTAAGCACAAATTAAGCAATTTATTTATATGTGACATATGTGAAAAAACATATAATGATAGAGCTGGCTTATGGAGACATAAAAAAAAATGTACTGTTGGAACTGAAGCAGATGAGCGTTTTATTTGTGATACAAAACCTACAGATAAACAACTCATTATGATGTTAGTAAAACAAAATACGGAATTAATAAAAGAAACGAACGATTTTAAAAATATTTTTATTGAACAACAAAATATAATGATGGAAGTTATTAAAACCGGAACTCACAATAGTACTACAAACAATAATTCACATAATAAAACATTTAATTTACAATTATTTTTAAATGAAACTTGTAAAGACGCAATGAATATTATGGAGTTTGTAGATTCAATAAAATTACAATTATCAGATCTTGAAAATGTAGGGCAA
>Ga0209443_1000253_pt1 | contig 35626 bp, 40 predicted proteins | sample LauGreBMM110DCMD_2_FD_187571 | JGI IMG/M metagenome (GOLD analysis project Ga0209443, IMG submission 187571) | Freshwater lake microbial communities from Lake Michigan, USA - Su13.BD.MM110.DCMD (SPAdes) (version 2) | ecosystem: Environmental > Aquatic > Freshwater > Lake | place: Lake Michigan... | reverse complement strand
ACCACTGAACAAAAAGATGCAATGAAAAAAACACCAGGAGAATCTGCCAAGGTGTTGCAGGATGTGGGCAAAAAGCAAACGGCCCAAAACCACTTGATGGAAATCTATCAAAAGAGACTCAAGGAATTGACAGCCATAACCGGCAAGACTGAGCAAGAGATTGAACAGATGGCCATGACAACTGGTGTTGACCTTTTTGATGCCACCAAAGACTTCACCAAGCAAATGGAGGAACTTGGTGTGGCAACCCTGAAAACTAGAGAGCAACTTCGTGGCATACAGATGGATCTAGCATTGAAGGGTCTTGAGGTTTTTCAAAAAAGAGTAGACGAGCTCAAACTTCCAGAAATACTTGACGAACAAGCAAGGGCTTTCGGTGACCTTCAAAGATCCTTGGACGGCAATGTGAGCGAAGAACAGCTCGCAACATTTATGTCAGATTTTATGCCAAACTTTTTGACCTTCGTGGGTGGTGGATTCCAAGGATTGCTTGAGGCGAAAAAACAGTTTGGTGTAGGTGGAAAGGCATTTAGTCAGGTTGATGAAAAGGGAAACAAGGGCAACTTCTATGGCATGGAGGAAAAGTTCACAACAGGTTCAGGTGGACAAATGGTTCAAACTATGATCAATGACGGAATCATGAATGCAGGAAAAGAGCAGGGTGGAAACATTAATGCCCAATTGCTGAAATCTGGTCCAGGAGCTGATGCATTCAGGATTGATTCCAACATGTTCTCCAGTGCACTCGCGGGCATGGATTCCGACAAAGGAGCATCATTGGTGAGCGCCCTTGAAAGTGGAACATTCTTTGACGGTCTAGACATGGAAACCCTCACCAAGGAACAGTTTGCAGACAGACTGAACACTTATGGCATGGATTCTGGTCTCGTAGGTTTGACAGACAGAGCGAAGAATGATGAACTCGGCATGATTATTGACGGTTTGCCAACAGAGTTGAAAGATAGTTATGGTGCAATAATCGAAATGTTTGGTACTTTTTTTGACACCCGAGACGGGGATAGACCGGACTGGTACACAGTGGAGTTTGCTAAAGCAGTTGCCGATGGCAAGCTTGATACGAGTAGTCCAAGAGGCAAAGGCATTGGCGATACGACATCATCGCGCCTAGGTCAAACTATGGGTCGTCATTCGGCGATGGATGGAATGCTTACTGGAAAACGAACAATGACATCTGCGTACAGAACCACTAAGCTTGGCTCAATTAACTCTGACCATGTGACTGGCAGGGCATACGACTTGGTTGGTGCAAACCTAGGTGCCTACCAGCGCCTCGCAACTGCTAATGGCGGTTTTGCTGAGTTCCACGGTTACGGGGGCACTAGACACCTACACGTCGTTCCTGGCGGCGGTCCATATGGCGATACCGGTTATCCAGCCAAAACATCTACGGCACCAGCAATGGCTTCGGGCGGCGGCGAGGGAATCTCCATCAATATGAACGTAACGGGTGGCCCAAATGCCAGTGCTGAGGAAATTGCCACAATAGCCGTACGAAAGATGAAAACACAAATTGATAATATAAGGCAACGCTCATGAGCACCACCCCACCCAATGACCCAGCAGATGTCCTAGTCCTAGACCTAGGGGTGCAACCGGGTAGCACGGCAATAGCACAGCCAATTGACTACTCTACTTTAAGTTTGACAATTCCGCCCATGACATTTGATACATCTAGTTCTACAAATAAAAAAGTTTTTGTTTGGGGTCTAAGTAGTGCCGGCAGTACTCAAAACAGGTATGGAACATACAGTGTCGGCTCGCAGTTGGGCGTCAATCCAGTCTTTAGTTGCCAAGCAACCAATTTCGTCAGAAAATGCAAAGTCGTGGGTTTTGTTGGAAACACACAGACCTATGACAGAGATGTGTATCTGCGTGTTTATCGAGAAATTGTTCCTGGGGCATTTGACATTTACGGCGACAAAAGAGTCACAAAGCCAGTTCTTCCCCGTATAGGGAGCAATGTTCCGTCCGACGTAAATGGAAAGGGTTCAATTCCGTCCGGTGCTTTCGCCAATGGTTTTTACAATGTGCTGTTTATCGGGTGGAAAGACTATCAAGGCAACAAACGATTTGCACTGGTTGATTGGTATGTGGTCACAGATCCTTATCACGATAAGGAACAATACGAAGAGCGAGCTTTGAATTTGTCACAAGGACCCGTGGGTTCGGGAGCAGCTAGAAGTGCATCGGGAAGTTCTGCTTTCGCCAACAATTTTATAACATCTCAATACAATGGTGGCATCCAGGGTGGGTCCAGCGGCAGAATACCATTGCCAAAAATTGCAGGAAGAACTGAAACCACCTACTACCTCATTGATACAGCTCCTGCGCAGATTTCGCAGCAACAAACTTCACTTCCATCACGATCAAGTACTGCTCCAACAATTTCTCAACCAACATTTACTGGATCACAACTCAAACTAATAGATGAATCCGATACCAGTTTCAAGAAGGTGGGAAACATTTATCCATATGGTTCCCAATCCCTTAAATATTCAAGATTTTATGTTGACCATAAGGGATCACGCCAGCAGATTTTGCTATCTGGAGAAAACTATACTCAACTTGAAAATTTCTTCACGGATATAGCAAAGATTGCGGCTAGTTCTACATCTTTGTCAATAGTAGACGGCATTAAACTTGAACCATTTGTAAACTGGGTGCCATATAACTTGGACTTTGATGCTGGAAATGAAACCAGTAGAAACTGGGGACAAAGAAAACGAGCTGACGGGGAAACTTTCTTTAACGGAATTGTTGTAGGTAGTTCAACAGCGCCATTTGGGGAAGCGCATCCAAGTCTAAATAACAACATAGAGGGCACCGTTACTGTTGGTGGCGTTCAAAAAGCACTTAGGTCGGACTACATCTACGTTCTTCCTGGTCACAAAAGATCACAGAACGCTGGTTCATCCAATGTAACCTTTGTAAACAATGGCAAGATAACAAGTGCTCAAGCTGCAGAAACACAGCTCAACGATCCCCAAGCATGCAATCTAGGTAAACACGCTGGAAAATTCCTCAAATCTGCTGGCTTTACACATAACGGTGTGATGGCATATGCCAAAGGGATTGAAACCTTCCTACAAAATTTGTCAATGAAGGCCGCGGCAACCCAAACGTTTAACGGCTACTTCACAGGATTTGGCTACCCAGCCTACGCAGGATCGGGAACCGATCCAGCAGTTTCACTCGGTTTCAAGTTCAGTCTTCAAGGTTATGCGAATCTCCCCGTCGTAGCTGGTCTCCCGTCCTCGTCTCCATCAAGTGGGTCAACAACGACGACACAGACAGATGACATTGTCGCAAAATACCTGAAAGTTATCAACACCAGCAAAGACACCTTGGCCGCAGGGGGGACTGTTTCCCTAGAATCTCTTCAGCAGGCTATTTATTTCTCAGCCAGACTTGGTCTGCCAATTCAGCAATTCAAAGAACAAACCCTAAAAGCCATTAGGGAAGGAAAAATTGCCTATTTGATTAAAGTCAAGAAACTCACTCCAGCCAGGGCCGAAGAAGAGTGGAAAAAAGATCCCCTATATATAGGTTTGAGCAAAATATTTGGATCTACTAGCGCTGATTATAGCGGCTCTGGTGACGGTGGCAATGGTGGCAATAATGGATCAAATTCAGGATACAACAATTCTGGACAAGCAGGTAATAAAAACAAGAACATGAATAAGAATCAGCAACAGAAAAACCTGCAAAAAAATGCCAACAACCAGACAGCCTCTTCAGCATCCGAAACCATAAAAATTACCGTGACGAGAGGATTGGCTGGCTATCGGGCAGGTATTAGATCCACTGGTCAATCAACTTCAAGGCCAACATTAATTCAAACATACGAAGGTCTGAAGAGTTCCAAACAAATTAATGGAACACCAATACGAAGTTTCGTATTCCCCTTTGTCCCAAATAACGTCAACTATACTGGTTTGGGAGTTAACTGGACAGAAATAGAGCGCACCGGCGGCTACCCAATAGTTGATTGGGCTAGTTTCCAGTTGCTCAAGGTTAGTTTTACATTTGACATAGTCAGCATGGCGCAGGAAAATCAAGCTGGGTTTGGTCTGTATTACTCATGTGAAGATCAAATTCATGAATTGAGAGAAATGGCACAAGCACCATATCCAGTGACCTTTCTCAACATGGACAAATTCATGCAGGATGAACTTCGTTGGCCTTCTCTGAATAGCGGTAGGGGAGTCGAATTTGTAATTCAAGAATTTAGCGTAACCGCTGTTCAAAGGACCTCATCCAACCCCACGGCCCTAGTGTCTAGCACTGTGGCAAATCAGATTTCACGAGCATCATGCACTATGACACTACAAGAAATACCAATTGAAAAAGTTGACATAGTCCAAATGCCACCGATAAGACCGTGCAAGAAAGAATGCGATAAAGACAAAATTATTACAGAAAAAGATAGTTACGTACCTCTATTCACTCCCTTAATCTCACGATCTACCGGGTAAGAACATGTCCAACGCCAATTCGCCCTTTCAGAATAATCCGACATTGCCGATTCGGGGCTTTGAATATTTTCGTGTGACATTTGGTTCGGTTGCAGCAAATATAATGGAACAAATAAACGATTCTATTATTTCTGCTGACATTAATTACAGTATGGATGCCATAACAGAACTAACACTAAAGATAATTGACAGCGACTACGACCAATACAGACAGGCATCTGGAACGCTCCAGAGCAAGGTGGGAACTGGTTTTGCTGCTGCGAACTACTTCAGCATTGCAAGAGATGTTACCTATGTTACAAAGGCCATAAAATCAACATCCACAACTGCCGATGCTGGCAAAGTGGCAGTCTCGTTGTATACCCTTTTAATGGAAGTAGCAGAAGTGTCTTGCAGCCAAGAAAATAGTGTTTCCACGATATGGACAATAAAGTGCAGAACAAAGGCATGTCAACAAATGAAGCGAGACAAAACACCGGGCAGTGTAAGTGGCAATGGAACCGCCTATGTTGCAGCCGTAGCAAAGAAATTTGGACTTAAATTCGTTGGTGAACCAACAACCAAGAACAAGAAGATAACCAAGGCAAGCGGTGAGAAGGAAGCAGACTCCGTCTGGGATGTGATTCAAAATCTTGCACAAGCAGCGAACTTCAAATGCTTCGAGTCAGATGGAACTCTGTATTTTGCATCAATGAAATGGCTGATGTATAAGTGGGGTTCAGAGTCCATCACGTACAGCCACAAAGTAAAAATCAATGGGGTAGAAGTTTCCAAAGATGTCACCCGCCGATATGTGCCAATCATGCCTGGCCCATATGGAAGAGATTTTCCAGCAATGAGAATGCCTAGTATGCAAAAATCAGACAACACCCCCATGGAGGCTCAAGGCGATGCCCAAATTGAAAGAACAAATGGTGTTGCTCTCCGCCCTGGAATGACAGTTTTTATTGGTGGAATACCAACATTTACGGGTTACTACTTAATAACTGCAGTCAACTTTGAAGAGCGATCACCCAACCCAGTCGGAATCTCGTTTGCCACGCCAGAGCGCAGACCTAAGGAAAAGATAGTAAATCTCCCCGTTGGTCCACTTTACAAAAACACCCTAGATGCTATTGGCCCAGACGTTATAGCTCCATATATTAAATCTCAAGTTTCGTCAACCTATCAGGGAAACCGACCACCACAATGAGCGATTATGGACTAGGAGACCTAGATGTCATCAATAGGGACAATGGTAGTCCTCATCCATTTGTTGGTGGTGGGGTTTGGCTAGGGGTGGTCGGTGCAGTTAGTGGAAACAGCGTCTCAGTTCGAATACCAGATTTGTCAATAAGTATGACTGGTCAGGCAGTTGGTGTGACTGCCCTCCATCAGTACAAACCCAAAGATGTGGTTTATGTGGCTCTCTTGAACAATGATCGTGAAAGGTGTGCCATCCTTGGAAGGTGTAATATAGTAGTAGATGTGTTCGCTAGTGCCGCAGTAGTTGCCACCATGGCCACCACTATTGCATCGCTTACCGCAAGAATTGCTGCACTTGAGTCGGCTATGACTGGCAAGAGTTCTACTTCGCATACTCATTAAAATAAAAGGACTAGATATATGCCAACCCTGAAATTTCCGCTTGAACTTGACAATTCTGGGTCTTTCGCCACTCTGGATCAAGATAGTACCGATTACTATGCACAATTATTGTCAATGTGCGCATTAACTGAACCGCAGACACACCCATTTTCTCCAACATTTGGAGTTTTTGATCCAACATTTGAAGAGGTTGACAGGGGTCAATTCTTGTTGCAGGCTTCTCGTTTTTTTCCAGAGATATCCATCACTGAGGCAGAAATTGAATTAAACGAAGAAACTGGTGAATCCAAATTCAAAGTATCCTTCGAAGGGAGATAACATGTCTGCTGATTTCAGGCCATACGTAAACATGCAGCTCTTTGATAGAGACCCTGCCGAACTCTACTTGAGCACACTTGAGTTACTCCAATTGAACATTCCGGGTTTGTCCGTCAAGCCAGGAACTATTGAAGATGCACTTGTGCAGGCATTTTCATACCTGACATCAATAGCAGTTAATCACATAAACACCTTGCCGAACATGCTCATGGAGGGATTGGCAAACCTTATCGGCGTGACAAGACGCAATGTAAAGTTCGCAACCGTTACGGCGACCATAACTGCTCTTGATTACGCTGGTGGAACATTGGAAGAAGGAACAACTTTTGAATGCACATACGTGTCGGGTGGTACTACCTATAGCGATTATTACGAAATAACAACCCCTGCCATCATTGGCGCCGTAGAGCCAGATTTGTCGGCAAATCCACCAACTGCCCTCCCTTCAACAGAAGTAACCCTTGTGGCAACAGAGATTGGATACAGACAACCAGTAGCGGCTGGTAAGGTTCTGACAATTCAGAATTCGCAATTTGTGAGCGACTCAGCAGTTGCTTTAGACACATTTGAACAAGGAACCCAAGAGGAGTCAGATGCTGAGTTTGTTGCTAGGTTCTCCACATATCTGAGAGCGCTTGGCAATGCTCTTGCAACAGCCAAACAAATTGAGACATTTGCTTTAGCACAATTTGAAACAATCAACAGAGCCAAGGCTGTGGATTTGATGAATGCAGATGCGAGCAGGGCACAAAATGCCACATCAGCGCCTGGCTATATATCCTTGTTCTTGTACGGAAACGGTGCTCCCTTGAATTTTCTCGCACGAAAAGAAATCTTGATTGAACTTCAGGAACGAATGGTTGCTGGTTTGAATTTGATTGTTGAGGATATTCAGATAAAAAATCCAGTCATTACTACTTCGGTGATTATAGCCAAAGATAGCAACCTTCAATCAATGATTGATGGTATTCAGTCAACACTGGTGAACGTGCTTTCTCCGACCCGATTCATTGATACCGAAGACAAGATAAGAAAATCTTTTGTAATCTCCAGCATCATGTCGGTACCGGGTGTTATATATGTTCCTTCATTTTCAATGTCGTGTTCTGGCACAACGGCATCGGGGGATGATTTGCTGTTTAGCAATAAGGGGGTTTTGCCAGAACTTCTTCTTGCTGACCTGACCCTCACGGTGGGTTACCAGTGAGATCACTCCAAAGAAATCTCTTGCCAGACACACTGGCTTTGTATCGCCTGGCGACAGATGCAAGTTCCTCTGAAATATCTTCATATACGGCGACTGATATTTTGACCAATTCTTGGTCTGTTGACTCTCCGGCAACATTGACTGCAGTATTGTCGCCGTTTTATTCGGGTGACAGATTCACCTTGCAAATTGAGAACAGTCAGGCAACTCTTCAAACATTGCGAACGGCATCATTTGAGATTGAATTTCCCGAAATTGCAGATGAATTGATATTTCACTGCATGGTGTATTGCGACTCACCGCTTGAAATAACTGCCCACCTTCACAATGCCGACGATGCGTACACGACCGAAACTGGATACACAAATACCACTGTCGTCGGTGTGTGGAGTCCGATTTTTTCAAATGCTAAAACTTTTGGCGATTTGTCAACATATTCAAAAAACCTCAAAGCAACCTTGGTTTCCTCCAATGTGGATACTTTTTATGTGAGCATGACAACCCTGACGGACAATAAACCCCATGTTCATAATCAATTTTCCCAATTGTCCAAAGTCTTTTTTCCAGACATTTATCGAGATGTGGATGACACATCCATCGCACCTACGCGCCCGATGGACAAGCTGTATCACTCCCTGACTGCGAATATGTCAAAATTGATGGACTCCTTCAATGAGTTTGCAACAGTTGGTCAAGCAGATGCAAACTCAACAAGTCAAATATTGGGATCAAGCCTGTATGCCCTGTCACGGAGTAAGCTCACAAATCCAAATTTAATGTCAAGCGCAACAATGCCTTGGGCTGCCCAATTTGTGGCAACGGACTTAAGGGAGCAAATTGTCGTCAGTGGTACAGATGTGGTCAGCGATGATGTGGATTTCCCAAGGTGGCAGATTTCGACCAAGTCCCATGGTCAAATTGCTGGAACGAGAACTGCACTAAAAAACTCTGCCAGACTCGCTCTCTCGGATACCAAGTCGGTTCTCGTGAGCCCTCTCCACGAAGGCAATAGGTTTGAGATTATGGTTAGAACATTGGTTTCTGAGACCCCAGGGAATCCCGTAGAGGGGACCTCAAGTCCAGCGGTGCTCGCAGTACTCCAAGATGCCAAACCTGCTGGATATACCCTTTTACACGAAACCTTAGATGAGTTTGGTTTCATTCTAAACGATTCAGAGTTTGGTGCCTTTGACCAAGGCGTACTTACCTGAACAAAATGATAATATATAGATACCCCTAGAAAGAGGTAGACATGAACAGCAAATTCATTAAAGACACAGCAGAACGATCAGTAATGGCTTTTGTTTCTGGTTGGCTAGGTTCAGCAATGGCAAGCGGATTAGATTTTGATTCGTTGACAAATGCAGACAACCTTAAGGTCGGAGTCACGGCTTTGGCACTCACTGTTGCGGCCGCACTTGGTCTCAAGAAGGTCGGCCCAAACAAGGACTCTGCTTCAGTACTTTAATCTGAAACTGTCCGCAGGGACAAGGGTTCCTAATCTACAATCTTCTAAGTCCTTGATTAGGAGAACGCGCCCATGATTGCTGGTGAGTACAACATAACAATAGAACAGGGCACCACGTTCTACCGTTTGATTGATGTCATGGAACCAACCGTTCTTGACCCAGATGTGTATGAAGCATTCAATTTGACTGGATACACAGCACGGATGCAAATTCGCAGAACCGTTGAGAGCACAACCCCCATGATTTCCCTAACCAGCCCAACCGTCAGTGGTAACGGGATAACCGTCATGGACGGTGCCAACAATGCGATAAGCATCAATATCACGGACACGATGACCTCATCGCTTACTAGTAGTGGTGTTTACGATTTGGAAATTATCAAAACATCAACCGGTGCCGTCAGTAGATTGCTACGAGGCACCATAACCCTGTCGCTGGAGGTTACGAGATGACCACCACATCACCAGTTGTTTCCGTTCTCGTAGATGCACCAAATCAAGTTTTCGTAAATCAAGATTCACCCAATTTACTTCAAGTTAGAACTGCAAGAACTGGCGATACTGGTGCTGGGTATGCTGGCGTCACGTCTGCAACAAGCGTCAGTATTGGTGCTGGAACAAAGGTTTTCACACTGAGTACGGCATCCAGTGCATTTGCTACTGGCGCCAGAGTAAGAGCATCTGCCGTTGACCCGACCAACTACATGGAGGGAATAGTCACAATCTCTGGAACCACCATGACTATGACATGTGACAGTTTTGGTGGGAGCAGTTTCTTTGCTAGCTGGAACATTCACCTAGCTGGCGACAAGGGTGCAACTGGCGCAACTGGTGGCTCACATGTTCATACCCAGTCATCGGCATCATCGACATGGACAGTGACCCACAATCTAGGTTATTACCCAGGCGGCATATCGGTCATTGACAGCGGTGAATCCATAGTGGTTGGCGATGTGACACATACAAGCATGAGCCAATTTACCGTCAGTTTTTCAACTGCTTTTTCTGGGAAGGTTTACGTCTCTTAGCTAGAAGCGCTTTATTGCGAACCTATTGAAAGCCTTGCAACATCTTCCCCACTTAGGTAAATCCTGCCAAAACTTATTTCGATTTCTTCGCCCGACCCACTAAGGATGATGTCAACCTGCTTGTAGTGGATTCCAAATTTTTCAGCAATTGATTTTGCCAATTCTGAGGAAATGCCGTAATCAATATAAAATTCGGTAGATTCTGAACCTTGAGCTGGCTCAATATTGGGGGTAGCAACAACATGGTGGACACCGCCAGTTGGGGCATCCTCCTCTACGGATATCTCAATAACCTCTTCTATAACTGGTTCTTCTTGTAATTGCTCAACAATAGGCAATATTCGTTCTAGCTCACCATCTTCGGGAACAGAGTGACTGAATGCAAACTTTGGACTATCTGTTGAAAAATCGTCATCTGGGCGGTCAGGCACAACAGGAATAATAGTTTTGGCAGATGCCTTTTTGGGCTTTGCTGCCTTTTTGACTGTTACTTTCTTTTTTGTTGCCATAACAAAAATCCTACCATAACCAGCCTTCTCATATGTCATAATAGTACGAAGTTCGTATTCCGATACAACCATGCAAAGACGGTGCGATGTCATACAGAATCAAACTCAGGCGCTCAACTGCTGCTCAATGGACTGCCGCAAACCCAGTTTTGTTCGCTGGTGAGGCTGGATTTGAAACCGACACCGGAAAATTCAAGATAGGCGACGGAACATCCGTCTGGAGTGCTCTTTATTACTTCACCACAGCATCGTCATCCACACTTAACGACCTTGGCGACGTAACAATCACTAGCGCCGCTTCTGGTCAAGGATTGGTATATAACGGTTCGGCGTGGATCAACAAGGCAACCACTTTCACCTTTACGCAGTCAAGTTCTTCGGCGGCATGGACTATCACACATAACCTCGGTTATCGCCCAGGTGGTGTCTCGGTTGTTGACAGCGCAGAAAACGTCGTTATGGGTGACATTGTTCATTCGTCAGATAACGAACTAGTGATAAACTTTTCCAGTGCCTTTACTGGGAAAGCATACCTCTCATAACGGAAAGAGTAGATAACCATGGCCAAGCATTTAAATAACTTAAACCTTAACAAGAATGAATTGCAGAATGCGGTAATTCAGAACCTTGCTACGGCCCCAGCTAGCCCGGTCAAGGGTCAGGTTTACTTTGATACCGTAGAAAATGCCCTCAAGGTCTACAACGGCACTGCTTGGGAAGCGTCGGCACTTAGTGGTGTTACTTCCGATGCGGCCGAACTCAACATTCTTGATGGTGCTACCCTAAGTACCACAGAACTCAACTATGTAGACGGTGTAACTTCTGCGATTCAGACGCAAATTGATACAAAAGCACCTCTTGCTTCGCCAACCTTCACTGGTACTGTAACCCTGCCTTCTGGTACCGTCACTTCGGCAATGATTGCCGATGGCACCATTGTCAACGCTGACATCAGTTCCTCTGCAGACATTGCTGACAGCAAACTTGCCACGATTTCAACTGCTGGCAAAGTTTCCAACTCAGCAACCACCGCATCGGCATCTGCCGGCAACAGCACAATCGTTGCCCGTGATGGTTCTGGTAACTTCGCTGCTGGAACAATCACCGCGGCATTGAGTGGTAATGCCTCAACCGCTACCACACTTGCCACAACGCGAGCAATTGAGATTTCGGGTGACGTAACAGGTACCGCAAACTTTGATGGTTCTGCCGCAATCAACATCGTTACCACCATTGCTGCCAACTCGGTAGCACTCGGAACAGACACAAGTGGAAGTTATGTAGCCTCGCTTGTTGCTGGTACTGGTGTAACACTTACCAACAACTCTGGTGAGAGTGCAACACCCACCATCGCAATCGGTCAGGCTGTTGGAACATCGGACAGCGTCACCTTTGATAACTTGACTATTTCTGGAAACTTGACGGTTAGTGGAACTACCACAACGGTCAATACAAACGAAATTCTGCTTGAAGATAACATCATCACCCTTAACTCGGGAATTACTGGTGCACCGTCAACCGATGCTGGTATCGAGGTTGAGCGTGGAACTTCAGCCAATGTTAAATTGATTTTTAACGAAACCACCGATAAGTGGCAGACAACCAACGATGGATCAGCCTATTACGACATCGTAACCACAAACACAGCCGCCGCTCAAGTTACTGCCGCAGCAGTTATTGCTGCCGCTGGTGGTGACGGAACTGCTGGTCAAGCAATTACGACCAACGGTGCTGGGGCTTTAGACTTCACAACGATTATCGGAACCACAGAAGCATCAATTATTTCGGCAGTTGGTGCCGACGGTGCTGCTGGTGCGGTTCTTACCACCAACGGTTCTGGCAACCTTTCCTTCACCACTTCACTTCCACTAGCAAACGGTGGTACTGGTGGAACAACTGCCGCCACGGCTCGCGCAAACCTCGGTGCAACAACCAAGGTTTCGGCAACCATTGGTAATGGTTCGGCAACAACGATTGTTGTCACCCACTCACTCAACACCCGTGACTTGCAAGTTTCCTTGTTTGAAGTAGCATCACCGTATGCCCAAGTTTTTACTGATGTAGAACTGACCACAGCGGATACTTTGTCGCTGATATTCAGTGCCGCACCATCAGCAGACCAGTACAGAGTTGTAATCATAGGATAATCCAAATAACCCTGAGGGGTTCATAATCGGTAAGGTCGAGGCCAATGCCAGCATTTTTAGACAAAATAAAAGCGCGCAAGTTCGCTACCGCAGCATCCTCTGCTGTTGAAGTCGGCGTAACTGCCGAAGATGAACCCCGTCTAAAAGTTGATGCTGGTGGAAAACTTACTTTTGGTAGTGGTGCTGCTGTTGGAGACACAACACTATATAGAAGCGCTGCTGACACACTCAAAACAGATGACGTATTCCAGGCTGCTGCTGGCGTAGTAACACTTACGACCGCAGGTGCACCGAGTACATCAATTGCCAACGGAGCCTTAGCCGTTGACACAACCAATGATGCACTTTACTTTAGGTCAAACTCGACATGGAATGAAGTGACAACTATTCCGACGTCACTTGATGGTGGAAGCGCTACTGCCATCTACGATGGAGCCGATGACGTTCTAGACGGGGGCGCTGCTTAATATGTCAACACGAATTAGGCTTAGACGAGATACTGCAGCCAACTGGACATCAAACAACCCAACCCTCACGACTGGTGAAATGGGTTATGAAACAGATACTGGCAAATTCAAGATTGGTAACAACACCAATGCATGGACTGCCCTTCCTTACTCAATTACCGCAGAATTAAGCGAAGGCAATCTCAACGATCTCAAGGATGTCACTATTACTAGTGCCGCAAGCGGAGACTTCCTTCGTTGGAATGGCACAGCATGGATTAATGATGCCGTAAACCTTTCAACAGACACCATCGGTTCGTATGTCGAATCTCTTGTTGCTGGCACAGGAATCACTCTTACAAATAACTCTGGCGAAGGCGCAACACCTACCGTTGCTGTAACAACAAATACTTTTGATGCCTATGGCGCAGCGTCAACTGCCGCAACCAATGCTGCCACGGCGCTCTCTAACCACGAGGCAGATACGACAAGTATTCACGGTATTGCCGATACTTCAATTTTGGTGACCACTACTGGTTCGCAGACCCTTACCAATAAAACAATTACTTCACCTTCGGGATTGGTAAAAGGCGATGTGGGTCTTGGCAATGTGGACAACACCGCAGACACAGCCAAGCCAGTTTCAACTGCTCAACAGACTGCACTAGATCTCAAGGCAAACCTCGCTTCGCCAACATTTACGGGAACGGTTTCTGGAATCACCAAAACAATGGTGGGTCTTGGCTCGGTGGACAACACTGCCGATACTGCAAAGCCGGTTTCCACGGCTCAACAAACGGCTCTTGACTTAAAAGCCAACCTTGCTTCGCCGACATTTACTGGAACCGTAACGATTCCTTCTGGTGCTTCTATTTCAGGTTTTGCTCCACTTGCTTCACCAACCTTCACGGGCACTGCTACTGCCAATGACTTGACCGTTTCTGGGAACTTGACTGTTTCTGGAACCACAACCTCAATCAATACCGAAACCTTGACTATTGACGACAACATTATCGTTCTTAATAACAATGCAACTGGTGCGCCCGTTAACGGTCAGCATGCAGGAATTGAAGTTGAGCGAGGCTCATCAGCGAACGTGGCACTCCGCTGGAACGAAACCTCAGATAAATGGGAATTAACAACCGACGGGTCAGCCTATGCGGATATAGCCACAGAATCATATGCGGCATCTCTAACTCCAGCAACCCTTGATGCCATTGGTGATGTAACAATTACAACAGCCACTTCGGGTCAGTTCCTGAAGTGGAATGGCACAGCATGGGTTAACGACGCAGTTCCAATCATTAGCAACATTGATGACATTACTGGCGTAACAATTACTGCAGCAGCCGACAAAGATTTCTTGATGTACAACGGCACGGCTTGGGTTGACCAGCCAATTACTCTTGGTACCGACACAACCGGTAGCTACGTAACGTCTCTTGTTGCTGGCACCGGAGTAACGCTCACAAATAACTCAGGAGAAAGTGCCACCCCGACAGTAGCGGTTGATACCACCGTAATTGCTCCGTTGGCCTCACCAACATTTACTGGCACGGTCACAATTCCTAGTGGTGCATCAATATCTGGTTATGCGCTTACGACAGCAGTGCGTGATAGTCTAATTCAACTTTACATGGAGGTCATCTAATGGCATTTACACAAAAGCGTCTTGCTGGGCCAACCCAGTTGACAACAACATCTTCTTCGGTCCTATACACGGTACCAATTAGCACAACAGCAATTGTTAAGCAGATTGTGCTCTGTAACACCACTGCTAGTGCTGTGACGGTGACTTTGGTGCTAAAGCCACTCAACGTAGCACAGGCAACAACACAAAACTTCCTTACGGCCTTGTCTTTGGCTGCCAACGAAACAGTTATGATGTCTACGTTATTGGTGCTCAACAACACTGGAGCAGCCGCAAGTGCGACCACTAGTGATCAAATTATTGGATACGCCAGCGCAAACAGTGCTGTAAACATTATCCTCACAGGTATCGAGGAGGCGTAGTGGCATCTTTCGTTCGGATGAACGGAACTGGAATATCAACGGCTGAAGGAACTTCATCCATTTCCAGCGCACTGGTTGCTACCGCAACGTACCTGAACCTTCCTGACCCTGTTTACGGAACTGGTATTGATGGCGATGTCACAATTTCGGCTAATACCACATTGACTGTTGACAAGTTTTACAATAATCTCACCATCGGTGAAGGAATTACATTAAATTGTGGTGGTTACAGAGTGTTTGTTCAGGGAACATTAACCCTTGCCTCGGGTGCAATTGTCGGGTACACAACAGGTCAGTCCACTGCTGGATCCATTGCACAAGGTGGTGCAGCAACCACGGCTGTCATACATAGTCTCGGTGGTGCCAGCGCTTCACAAACTGCTACAGCACCTGTGGCTGGCCTTGGTGGTTCTGCCTACTATCAACAACCACTACAAGCAATCAAGGGTTGGGCAGTCTCGGCTTCAACAACGACACCCACATTCCTTCGTGGTGGCGCAGGTGGTGCATCGGGAGCGGGTGGTGGTGTAGTTATTATCGCTGCTCGATACATTACGGTATCTTCTGGTACTGCTTACTTCAAAGCACCAGGAACCTCTGGCTCTGGTGGCGGAGGCGGTGGAGTAATTTTGATTGTGTCATCAGCATCAGTACTTAATTCAGGTGTATCCACAGATGTCACTGGTGGAACGTCCTGCGCGAGCGGAACTGTTAATTACATGCAGGTAGCCTGACATGGCTAAAATAAATAGACTCAAACCTGCACCAGTTCAAAAAACAGGAACAGACAAGATTTTTGGCAATGGTTTAGATGGGACAGTCGTTGTCTCCACAAATACATCGTTATCTCGTGATATGTATTATGAAGCACTAACGGTAAACAGTTCCATTACTTTATTTACAAACGGATTTAAAATCTTTGTAAAAAATACATTAACAAATAATGGCACTGTCGGTATGCCTGCTGGAACAAGCATGACAACAGGAGTACTTGCTGGTTCGGTGATGACACGCCTTGGTGCAAGTGATGGGTATAGCGCAGCAGAGTCAATTGGTGCAGGTGGCTCATTGGCTATTGGCGCAGTTAAAGATTACGAAGCCCTTGTATATGGTGTTTATCAATCATCTAGTACATTGAATCGTTGGTTTGTGGGAGCACCTGGTAGTGATGGTGCTGACGGAACAGATGGTGCCGCTGGAAATGCTGGCGCTGCTGGAACCGCAAATGCTGGAGCGGCAGGTTCGGGCGGGGGTTCGGGCGCAGGAAACCCTGGAACAGCAGGAACTGGCGGTGCGGCGGGAACTGGCGGTGCCAAAGGAATCAAGGGGACACATGGAGTAGGTGGAGGCTCTGTGGTTGTTATCGCTAAGACCATTGTTGGTTCGGGTACTTTTGTTAGTGTTGGAACATCTGGAACAGGTGGCAATCCCGGAGCAGGTGGCAATCCCGGTGGTAGTGGAAACGCTGGTTCTTCAGGAAACGCTGGTACAAGTATTGCCGCAGCCAACCATTCAAACCCTGTTGGACATGGTCACGCATCTTCTCATAACCCAGGTGGTCACAACCCAGGTGGTTCTGGTCACAACCCAGGTGGTCACAACCCCGATGGTTGCTGCACCGGCGAAGCGGCACACCACACGCCAGCCAACTGTTCAGTACACAGTAAATATGGGTGTAACGGACACCACCCTGGACACCATAACCCTGGCCACCACCACCACCACCCTGGAAGTGCACATCCCGGAAATGCTTTTTCACACCCTGGAAATGCACACCCTGGGAATGTTAATCATCATTACACAACGCACCCAACTCCAGCCACGCATAACCCTGCCTATCCAGGTGGAGCAGGTGGAACTGCAAATGCTGGAGGTTCAGGAAACGCTGGAGCATCCGGAAATCCTGGCAGTGCAGGCAACCCTGGTAGTGCAGGCTCACTAATCGTGATGACACGTAGTTTAAGCACACACATTGCATCTTCAGATACAACCCTCGTACGAGACATAGACAACTAAGAAAGTAATGTATAATGACCTATCGTCAAAATGACAACCCCGAAACCTCAGGAGAATTAGCCATGGCTTATGGATTTACCACACTGGATGCAAATGATTTAGTTGAAGCAAAGGCACGAGTCAAGTATCAACTTGAGCGAGACCTCTATGATGCCGCACTCAAACTACAGGTAGACCCAGCAACCTTTGACTATGCAGGATTCGTAGTTCCCGAGACTGCTGAATCAGACCCACTGTATGGTTACAAATTAAACCTGAAGACCATTTGGGACCAGATTCAATGGTTGGCATCTTTCTAAAAAGGCAATATCACAGACTGCAAACCTTCTGTTTTCCCAACACAGATATTGTAGGATAATCACATGAAACCAATTGATCTCGGTAATTGTGTATCCCTATATGAAAATGTGTTTACTCCAGGTAATTTCATAAACTTGCTTGAGGAAGAATGCAAGAACGATTGGGGCTATCTATCCTGGTTTAGAACACTTGTTGGCTCTGGCGAAAACCTCAGAGCAGACAACTACCGTTCCTCTTTGGGGTGTGAACTATCCCCACTAAATGTTGCTGAGTCAGAACTTGCAATTGACCGCTTGATTCCAATTCGTAATTCTTGGGACAAAATTCGGTCCGACACAGACAAGGCCGTGTGGCACTACAGAAACGAATACGCACTCAACCTAAGCAAGGATGAAGGTTACCGTGTTCTTAAATACGGGCGTGGTGCAGAATACCGTGGTCATGTTGACCATCACCCATCCAACCAGCGTGTTCTTAGTGTTATTGGGTATCTCAATGATGGCTATGCAGGTGGGGAATTGGTATTTCCAATCTTGGATATAACTGTAAAACCAAAGGCTGGAGCAGTTTTGTTGTTTCCATCCAACTTTCCGTACTTCCACTACGCAAACTCTGTGGGGGATATTACAGACGAAATAAAATATTCATTCGTTTCATGGTTTGTTTGACATGCAAAAGCACGTCTGTATTGTTGGGTCGGGTACTGCTGGACTAATCACGGCCATAATGCTTCGTGGAATGTTTCCACTATACAAAATAACAGTAATATCATCTTCATCTATTGGCATAATTGGAGTCGGTGAAGGTTCGACCGAACATTGGAGACAGGGCTTTCAGACTCCATACAACATCAATGTTAATGAAATGGTTTCTGAGTGTGCCGCCACCCACAAGTATGGAATTAGGTTTGAGAATTGGACCAACCATACGCCAGACTATTTTCATAGCGTAAGTCTCCCAGGAATGGGTCCTAATGATTTTGCGGCAAACTATGCGTTTTGTCTAGAAAACAATAGATTGCTAACAAGTTCAATGATATCCCACCTATACAACAACAACATAGTAAAAGTCACGGGCGCAAACCAACATGACTCTGTAAACCAGTTTCACTTTGACACCAAAAAACTAAACAACTATCTTACGGTTGTTGCCAAAACAAGGGATGTTGTATTTATTGATGACGAAGTTACCAGCGTAAAACAAGACACAGTTTCTGGTTTTATAACCGAAGTTGGTTTGATCAAGAATGGTTCAATCCTTGCCGATTTCTTTGTAGATGCATCAGGCTTTAGAAGAGCCATAATGTCTCAAATTGTGAAAGAAGATGATTTTGTAAGTTACCGAAAGTACCTTCCAACAGATTCTGCCGCGGTGTTTCAAACAGAGTCAGACCCTTCTGGGGAAATACGACCATACACCCGTGCGCGAGCCCTGTCTAGTGGGTGGGTGTTCGAAATACCTACGCAAGAAAGACGTGGCAACGGGTACATTTATGCATCTGATTTTTGCTCAGATGATCAAGCGGTCAAAGAAGTATCAAATCTTATTGGCAAAGAACTTACCCCAAGGATTATTAAATTTAAGTCCGGCTACTATAAGCAGGGCTTAAAACACAATTGTGTGGCAGTAGGGCTGGCAGGTTCTTTTGTAGAACCTTTAGAAGCAACTTCTATCTCTACAACAATTCAACAAGCCAGAATGATTGGGCAACTACTTCCTACCTTCAATGAGGGAAGCAAGGCTCAAACAAAAGATTACAATAAGAAGTTAGCAGAACTAATGGATAACATTTTAGTTATGATCTCGTTACATTACGTTTCTGATAGAACTGATTCGGAAATGTGGAAAGCACAACAAAATGCCGAACTTCCCGAGACATTACAAAATCTCCTAGAATTGTGGAAAGAAAGAGTGCCTTCCATAACTGATTTTCCAGACAGTGGATATGGCCTATTTCATTCAGCACATTTGTGGCATGTTGCTCAAGGACAAAACGTACTCAACCCAGATGCGGCGACAATACAACTAAATGCTTTTGGTTCAAGGGATTGGGCGGCAGCGTCAATGGCAGGCTTCAAGAGTGAGCAATTGCGAAATGGATTGGTAGACCATGCGTCTATTTTCAAACAAAAAAAATAACGAACATGTTACGGTCAAGGCAGACATGTGGGAAGGCCTACCGATACCAAAGAAGCATGAATTGTTGGCCATCCCCTTATCAAACACTCTGTGGCACCCCAAGGTAGCCATTTACAGAAATAATAAAAAGACACCTGATTGGTTCAAGGAAGTTGCTAACGGGGATTTGGGATTGCGAAGATGTTATGGTCTTGCAGATTACATGAGGACCGGATACACCATCCCACTATGGGCACAATTGGATGTTCGGGAACCAGTCTCAAAGCTAAATTCAAGTTGGGACGCTCGCTTCAATGCTCCGTCTTACTTAGTTGAGCCAATAGACAATAAGGCATATGAACAACTCATAAGCAAAGCAAACGTAGATCGTAATCAATTTGGATATGGTCAAGCAGGGGAATGTCCTGTGGCATCAATGAAGCAGAGGAAACAGTCAGATTACCTAAAATTGCAAAACCCGTGGTTGCTTAAGACAGCACCAGGTTATTCGTCCTTATTTATAGCGCCGCAATGGGAACCTAACAGTAATTATTCTGTAATGGCTGGCGTTGTTCATACAGACTATTACCATCACTGCAACATCGTTTTGAATATTACGACAACACAGCCCTTCTCTATTGCCGAAGGAACACCTATGTTGCATGTTATCCCCTTTGAGAGGGAAAGCGCTTTAATCACAAGTGAATTACTAAAAGGCGATGAAGCCACCCACAAACTTCTTGACAAGTTAGGGTTTGACAATATTGAACAAGGTTTTGACTGGAAGGGTTCTTACAAAAGAGAGCAATCTAGACACGATAAAAAATTGCGAAAGAACAATAATGGATAGGGTTGTATATTGTCCCACGGAAAACGAACTAGCCGAGGCCGAAGTACTAGCCGGAGAGTGGTTATTACCAATTCAGATTGGTGATTCCCCAAGAACCGAAAAGATTGATTTCAACAGAAAAGAAGTCATGGTTGTAACCGTGCCCGTAGATGTTGGGTTTGTTCCTGCATACTTTTCTGTTGGTGTGTCTTCCCCCTTTACCATTATGTATCTCAATGATTTTATGGATTGCTCTTCTATGTCCTTTCAGGTGGTGAGCAAAAACAACAGCAGCACTGTTCGAGCAGTACGCCACGACAAGCACCGAATTGGTATCCCGTTAAGCATTGAAATTTCTGGAGATTTTGTTTTGAAGTGCTTTAATGGTGATAACCTTTTGGATGAAATGACCATAAGCGTAAACAACTAAGGGGGGTGGATGCTTACTTTTATAGGTGGTAAGCCCCACCGTATTGCCGTCGTAGAAAACATTATCCCAAAAGAAGTTTGCGTGGGAATAATTAATGAGTGCAAGTATCACTACGACAAGTTGTTTTATCCAGGACCAACCATTGGTGGCGTCCAAGCGGACATTAAAGCGTCTATGGATTTTGATTTTGGTCATAAAGACATAGCCGAAAAAGGTATCCCTGCCGAACCTTTTATGAATTATGAAGAAAAAATAACACATGCCCTGTATGGGGCGCTTGCTTTATATGTTGAGCAAATCTACGAACTAAACGCTTTATGCCCACAATTAATAGATACCGGGTATCGGTTGCAGAACTACAAGCAGAGAACCAATTTTTATAGACGTCACTACGATGGCGCTCCATGGAATAGCGGTTCACTCAATCAGCGAGTTTTGGGGGTTGTAATGTACCTGAACACAATTGATGTCGGCGGTGGTACTGGGTTTCCGGAGCACGACATCGTAATCCCTGCCAAACAGGGTTCTATTGCAATTTTCCCTGCTAGTTGGACACATCCACACATGGGTATGGTTCCCATCTCGGATGAAAAATGGATGATTAGTACATTTATGTACGCCAACCGACTTGAGGACATTCCAGCCGCGCCCCCACAAACCATAGAGCCAACTATCATCAAGTTTTAAAACATGATTAACACTCGAACTTGCGGAACGTGCATTAAGTGCTGTGATGGCAACTTGGATATTGTTATCAATGAACATGTTGTTCAGAAAGGGTCACCATGCCCACATGTGTCTATACATACTGGGTGCACGATATATCAAGACCGACCACCTATTTGTAGGGAGTTTGAATGCTCTTGGAAAAGAGACTTACACATTCCAGAATGGTTAAAACCAGAACACTCTAAGGTAATTATTGTATACAAAGTATTTGAAGGAATGGATTACACGCAAGCAATTGAGACAGACAGCGTTGTGATAAGCGCCCAAGCCCTTAATTGGTTAATAACCGATGCAATCAAATGGAAATCCAATTTGGTATATCAAATCGGGTCAAGAGGCTTTTACTGCATGGGCTCCGTTGCGTTTTGTAAAGCGTGGATGAATAAGCATAACGGTACTGGAATTGCTTATGCAGAGTAAATTTGTCAGCCAATTCTTGTCACCCATAGAGTGCACAGAAATAAGAGAATCAATCGAATCAGAAGTATGGGGCGGCGATGATTGGGGTAGAAAATCATGCAATCTACCTAATAACTTCAAAATAGAAGAAGAGATGAAAATTCAATATGGGGAAGACTTAGTATTTACATATGCAAAATGGGTTAGGTACTCAACACGATATGGCAGTCCGCACGTGCCGCCTCACGTGGACTCAAATCCATGCGCATACACATTTGACATTCAATTACGCTCAACGATTGGCTGGCCACTAGTTGTGAGCGGAACCGAGTTTTCCATGACCGATGGTGATGCCGTGCTATATATGGGAGAAGACCAACTGCACTGGCGACCGAAATACCCAACTAAAGACCCAATAAAATTTGTTGAAGTTGCCTTCTACCATTATGTAAAACCAAACCACTGGTCAATCACTGGTAGCATTACCCCACACGAAAATAATTTATTAGCCAAACAAAAAACACAAAACTTGCTAGAAGAGCACAAAAGCAGAATTGAGGGCGCTAAGTGAAGCAAACACTAGAACCACTTGATGTTTATTGGGCGCCATATTGGATGCAAACAAACATAGCGCAAGACATCAGCCACCTGTTCCCTTCTCCAAAAACCCTATACGAAGAGTGCTTGGAAAAACAAGTAAAAGACCCCGAACGATCCAATTTCATAAACTGCCCAGCTGTGTCCGAAAAGATGAAACATACGTATGTTTTCAGAACCATACAAGAAACAAAGGTTTCTTGGGATGGCGCAAATGTCGTTTATGAACCAAACCTAAAGTTGCCGGCACACGTGGAGCACTTACACGGGCCGACCATGGAAAACAATGAGCACTTCAATTACCACCATTGCTTATTGTTCTTCTCTTCAGAAAGCGTTATAGCAAGTATGACTGCTCCATATTTTGAGTTGCCAACCAGCCACAAATACGGAATGATTGTTCCTGGAGAATACGATATTGGCCAATGGTATCGACCAATGAACATAGAGTTCAACCTGTGGAGTGGAGTTACTTCACTACACGTCAATGCCGGTGATGCTTTATGTTATATTCAGTTTCACACAGACAGGCCCATACGGCTGCATCGGTATCATGTAACCGAAGAGTTAAGTACCCTTGCCATGTCATTGGTACACATTAGTCCTTTACGATTCCTTGCAAGATTGACAGAGAAGTATAAGATGTTCAACAATGCCCAACTTAGAACCCGTGTTCTAAAGGAAATAAGAAAGAATATAGAGGAGTAGACAATGTTGAAACCGTCCGAAATCATGCAAGTAACGCGCCGTTGGGGTAACAGGGCTTACTGGACCAAGGTAAACGCCATCGAGGCCTGGGCTTTCATGACCAAGATTTCAATTATTGTTCCAGGTCTCATCTTTGACAAACAATGGTGGTGGATGTACCTTTTTGCCCTTGCATCAAGCCTTGCTTTGATTATTACATCAACCATCAAAACTCTTCCGACAATCATTTGGTTTAATATCTGTTGGATCATTCTGGCAACCACGGCTATTGCAAAGCACTTTATATAAATTTGGTTGCTTGATTTAGAATTACCACTTACCGAGTGGGCAAACACCGATATCAGACGATAAGTGCCACCCATCAACAAAAGGGAAAACAAAATGTCACAGACATTCCGAGAAAATGAAAAGCGCTTGACCGAGGAGTGGGAAGCAAAAGGATACAAACTTGCTCCAGGTGAATCAATTGGTGATTACGTAATTATTCCAGGTGACGAAACGGACTGGTTGTTTTATCCCGTAATCAAATGGTTCAAGAAAAGGCTTGGTCGCTAATGAAACTCCTACACTTTCTGTAAACTTAGTTGCTTGATTTAGAATTACCATTTGCCGAGCGGACATACTGCTGCTGGGAGTTTGACTTTAAGTTTCATAAAGCAACCACACTCTTTGCACTGTTTGGTAGCCTTTAGTAAACTTGGGCACGCTTCACATATCGCATATCGAGATGATGCAATATCCTCGGAAACATGTTCAATATTGGGGTTCACTACATCCCATGGACGTGTGTTACCAAGTTTCTTTTTATATTCCTGCCAAGCGTTCGTCATAGAAAAAATCCATCAGACTTCCGATGGATCTGCTGGTGGGTTCCAATTTGTCCCATCAAAAGTCCAACCGTTTGTTATTTCATCAAAATTAGGGTGTGATTCTGGAATTTCAATAATTACTGGACCGCTTCTCATGACGGCACACAAGAGTTCATGGTTTGGGTGTGTTTCTGAAACTATAAGTGCTCCACCAAAATCACCATCTACAACGAAAGCAAACTTTATTTTGCTCATACTTTTCTCCTTTGTTCTAATTTCGACACCATATTATCGCCTTTTAGCCCTGATAGTAGAAACATGAACATCCACCAAAGAAATCTGTACATACGCCAGGGATGCTCGAGTGCTCACCGCAATTAGTGCAGTTTCCTTCACAGGAAGGTGGGGGAGGGCATGTTCCGCAATTACCTGTCCAACATGCCAAACTATCGCAGCATGCCCTATTCCACTGCCTATAAGTTGTGCCCGTGCACCCAGGGCAGTTACCAAATGGGTCATTCGCTGTTTGTATCCCACCATCTGTGTAACCCGTTGTGTCTCCACAAGTTCCCGGGCATGTCACCCCAGCACATGGGTCGGGTGGAACACCGCCACAGGTTGCGCTGTTTGATTCCACCGTCTGAACGGTTGAGCCATTACATCCATCTGATACGTTTCGCACGAGTGTGGTACCGCTGCAGTAGTTCCCCGAAGTGACCGTTCCTGCTGCAGGAGAGCCAGCACATGGGTCTGGTGGTGGAGGCTCAGGAGGTGAGGTTTCCGAACAGAAAACGGTGTCTGAATCTGCATAGCCAAATCTTTGAACTTTTAGATATGCAGAACGAGAGACACTGTAGCCAAGTCCTGTCCAGCCTTGACTATCGCCACTTGTGTCGTTCGGGCAAAAGCCACCAGCACAGTCAAAATAGTTGTAGAAATATAAACCGCTAGGGTTTGCAACATATGTTTGGTCAACTGTTTGCAAGTAATTGCTAAAGTCGATTCCTACCCGACCTTGTGTATCGTCGTCCATCGTAAATAGGGGGGTCGGTATCTTGCTGTGTAGCGGCGTGACGGAATTGGACGCCGAAGAATATGCACTCGTGCCAATCGTATTTACTGCGGCGACCCTAAATACGTACGCAAATCCGTTCGTCAAACCAGTGACAGTCACTGAAGTTGAGGTTGATACCCCATCAGAGAATGTTGTAAAAGTTGAACCACTGTCACTTGAATACTGGATTACATAATCGTTCAATGCCGGGCTTCCCAACATGACGGGGGCCGTCCAGCTGACTAATGCAGTGGTATTGCCATATGTACTTGGAAGACTCGCCGTTACAGATGTAGGTGCGCCAGGAACGAAGCCCATGCGGAAGCCAAACTTGTTAGTTGAGCCGCTTCCAATACGGTTTAAGAAGGGCATAGTTCATTACGCAAATTTCGTCTGGCTTGCGAGCACTGTGAATGCGGCGCTACCAGTTTTGATAATTGCTAACGTGTAAGCATCAATAGAACTGGCGTTTCCAGTTGCTGGTGCAGTCCCACCCATCCATTTTGGTGTCACTGCAGAACCATCGACCTGGAATACCGTGGGTCTTTTTTGCGTCGTTCCAATCGTTGCCAGAAAGGTTACAGTAGCAATTTGCCCTGTTGAAAGGGTGTCATTTAATGTGACACTGGATGTGCCACGGACATTAATTGTCCAGTCGTTGGTTGCATTACTCGTGTAATAAACCGTTGGGTTGGTACTGAAATCAATATTGATAGTTCCAGTTGAGGCAGATGCAACAATATTTGCTGTCTCTATAACCGTATTTATATCTGCCGTTGCAAGTGTTGCTTTGCCAGCAATAAAGTTTCCAGATGCATCACGAGCGACAATTGCTGAAGCAGTGTTTGCGTCGGTGGCTGTTGTGGCAGAGTTGGACACTTTTCCTGCCGTTGAAATAGTTGCAAGTTTTGTGTCAACAATCGCAGCCGAAGCACTTATGTCGGCATTAACAATAGACAAGTCGGATATGTTCGCCGATGTGACCGTGATTGCCGTTGGCAATGCTCCAGTGGCAAGCTTAGAAAGAGCAATTGCCGCAGAAGCAGAGATGTTTGCATCAACAATTGTGCCAGTGACAATTTGAGCAGAAGTAATACTGTTGGCAGCCGCAACAGGTGCTGCCTTCCAAGCAACCCCAGTAGCAGTTGTTGAGTCAGCGACAAGGGTTGTGTCATTTGCACCAACTGCCACTCGTGAGATTGTGTTTAATCCGGTTCCAACAACCAAGTCGCCCTTGGCTTGAACTTCACCGGTTACTGCTTCGGCACTGATGGAAACCCAGGCAGAGCCGCTGTAGTACTGGAGGGTGTTGGTCGAATCCAAGTAGCAAACACGGCCCTCTTCAAGCGTTGGCTCCCCACTACCGCCAAAGGCGGCATCACGAACGGCGGCACTAGCAAAGCGAGCCACAACCTGATCTTGGAGGTATGTATTGACCAACGTCGCCGTCAGGACTTCACCTGCCTGAAATACTCGTACTCCTGCTCCAGCCATTTTAACCTCCGATAAACCCTACATTAGTTTTTTCTGTCCCACAAGCACTTGTATGTCATAATATCTGTAACGAAATTCAGAGAGGGGCAAGTTTTGAATTTCTCGCTACGGCGTCTATTCCCTATTGTATCAGTAGTCTCATTGACCCTAATGTCAATTCTTGGTGTGTATTCGCCAGTTAAGGCATTGTCGCCTGTTTTTGAGTCAACTGCGGCAGCAAAGGTAACCCTAGGTTCATTGGCAAGCCGAACCCAATGTGCAGTTCTAGGCAAGCAGGGGATTGGTCCGTACACAATGACCGGCACCGACGCCAGTTCTAACAGTTCATACTCCTATGTAACCGACAAGAACTACACGCAAACGGAGCAGTTGTACGAAGGTCAAGAATCGCCTACCCAGACCTTGTCTTACACCACATCTACAGGACAAACATATTCTGGACGTAGTGGAGTAATTCGCCTCCAGTCTTCGGGTCAGATTTCCTATGGCAACACTTGTAACGGTCACGGAACATTCGGTTCGGCGTTTGGACCAGAAGTATGGACAGAGCCGTTTCCTGCCACAGCGAATCAATCAATTTCTTTTGACTGGGCTGCTGCTGGTGGTTGGGATGACTACGAAGCGTATGGATACTTGGTTCAGGTTTCGGCAAGCGGGAACACATATGACTATGGCTCTAGTGCTACTTCAACCCTAGTTTCATACGGACGTGGGCAAAACCAGGGCTGGGTTACGTCTACCGGAGTAGTTCCATCTAATGGTTATTACAGATTCAGGTTTGTGAATGGTTCCTATGATGCAACTGGCGGTAAAGCCCTTGGTGCGTCAATGTATATTGACTCAGCAATATCTGTAGCCAGCGCGAACACTATTACCTTTGCTCAGCCTGCCGACATAGTCACTTCTTCATCAAACCAGACATTTACCGTTTCAGCGACTGCCACTTCTGGGTTATCGGTTACGTTTACATCGATCACTACAGGCAAGTGCACCGTTGGTTCATCAACCGATAGCGGTGGAACTTCAACTGCGACAGTGACGGTGTTGGCTAGTCAAACAGGAACCTGCACCATCTCGGCAAATAGTTCTTCTAATAACTCATATGTAGCAGCAGCCACGGTGAGCCAGTCGTTCACTCTCGTTGCAGGGTCTACGGCTCCAACAACATCTGGTGGAACATCAATGTCCGGAACTGTTGCATCCGGAAATACTTTGACCGCAGTCGATGGAACTTGGGGTGACGGTGGCGCTGCTATAACTGCGACAACTTATCAGTGGCAATCATGTACTCCTGCTTCGTGTACTTGGACAAATATATCTGGCGCAACATCTTCAACATATGTAATTATTTCAGATGATGTTGCAAAACAAATACGAGTAGCCGTAACTAAGACCAATTCAATTGGTTCACTAACAGCAAACTCGGCTGCATCAATCACGGTCACTGCGGCATATCTTAATGCGGTCACAAACCTGACGGCTGTTGCAAACGCAGACGGAAGTGTTGACCTTGACTGGGATACGTCGGCGGCAAGTAATACCGCCATCTACGCTTACTCGGTTAGTTTCTATGACCTAACCGTGATTGGTGGAGCCACGTCAGGCGGCTGGGGAGTTTGGACTAATCAAGGAACCAACTACTCGTTAAGCACTGGAATGTTCTCTGGAAGTAATCCCGTCACGACTGGATACGGACCTGTTCGTTTTGGTATCAAAGCGGGAAATCAAAGTTGCTTTTCTAATGCAGGCGTAGGTCCATGTGTGTACGGTCCTGAAGTAACTGTTGATGCAACCGTTGTTGACCCAACTCCAGTAACTACTACTTCTTCTACTACTACAACCAGTACTACAACTACTTCTACTACTACGACTACTACGACTATCGCTGTGCCTGTTTATGTTCCGCCAGTAGTAACTACTACTGTTTATGTACCGCCAGTTGTTGTTATTCCACCTGTTGATACTGGGACGACCAGTACGAGCGTCGTTCCTGTCGTCGTGACTCCCCCAAACGGTACAACAGTGCCACTCCCGCAATACCCAGAACCTGAGACAGAATCCACAACGGTGACGCTTCCTGTAGGAACATTACCTGGAATCGAATTGCCAGCAATAGTAATTCCACCAGTTGGAACAGAACCCGGAACGGTAGTAGTAATAATTCCATCAGATGAGGTTACCCTCCCAGAAGCAGGAGAAGCAATATCTACAGGAGAACTTGCGGGTATTTTAGATACTGCATTCACTCCAGGTGCATCAACAGAGGAAATGACTGAAGTTCTTGATGGACTCCTTGACGCCGATTTGACTGGCAAGCAGTTTGACGCAGTCGTAGATGCAACCCTTGGTTCACTTGACGAACCAGGTGCAGATGTTGGTGCTGTTATTGATTCATTCCTGGGAGCCGACTTAAGCGATAAAGAATTCACAAAGGTTCTTGATGCGGTGTTCTCCGAAGATGTATCTGACGAAGTTTTCACCGAAGCACTAACAACAATGCTTGATGCCGAATTGAGTGATAAAGAGTTTGACAAAGTTCTTGATGCCGCATTCTCAAAAACAACATCTCCTGAAGCCATGGTTTCTGCACTCAGTTCAATCTTTGATGGTCCAGCAAGTGGTGGGGATATTTCAAAAGTAATGGGTGCGGTCTTTGACGAAGACATTTCTGCCGAGGACACAAAAGCTGTACTTGGAGACTTGCTTCAAACGACTCTGAGCAAGTCAGAAGCAGAAGCAGTGTTTGACAACGTGTTTGACAGTGACCTCTCGGATGCAGAAACCATTGACCTCATCGTCGATGTTTTGAAGGACGAACTCACAGCAGAGTTATTGGGCTCTGTTCTTGGTGCGGTCTTTGACGAAGAAGTAAGCACCGAAGTTTTGGTTGAAACCTTTACTGCCGTCTTGGGTAATGAATTAAATGCCGAATCAGTCGGTGTCATCGTTGATGTCCTTGAGTCAGAGTCAATTACAAATAACCAGGTATCACAAGTGGTTGATTTAATTGTCAGCCAGGATGGGGGTGTCAATAGTGACCAAGCCACAGAACTGGCAACAAGCGCCAAGGTGCTTGAAAGCATTGACAGTGAACAAGCAACGGCAGTGTTTGATGCGGTCGTTGTTGCCGAGGTCTCGGAAGAAGCAGGTGCACAGATTGCCGAGGCACTTGCGGACGCACCAACCGATGTAAAAGAATCTTTTGAAGAAGAAATCAACGTGTTCGCTGGCGTGTTTGACACCTATGTCGCTTTAGGTTCCAAGATTGATGTCGGTGATCGTAGAACGGTTCTTGCTGTTGGGGCAGCCACGGCCATTGTTGGGGCGATAGGAGCCTCTGGTGCACTTTCCCCTTCCTCTGGCCCCAACGGTCCTTCTAGTGGCACTGGAAGCAGTTCTGGTGGTTCTGGCGGCCCTGCGTCGGCAGGTGGCGATGTTGCGGCTCGCAGAAATGAAGAAGAGGAAATGAGTGGAGAAATTGCATGGGATGGACTGGAGTGGATAAAGAACATGAGCATTTTTAGGTATAATAGTGGAGTACGAGTTTTAGACTGGGGTATGGCTATGAAAAAATTCAGTTACGGTCTGATCAACCTTGGCTTCACCATCTCGGGTTCATTGATTGTTTATCTGACCCTTTCGGGAAGTATCCAAAAAATTGCTGGTATCTCCTCGGCATTAGCCCTTGTTGGCGCTCTGTATCTCCATATGAAAGAGCCTGAATGAAATGGCGCAAATACAAAATGTATTACTTAGGATTCTTGCTACTTTTGCTGCTTCTGGTCTAGGGGTTATTGGTGCTGGAGCAATCGCTGGAGTCCCCATTTGGAAGGCTTGCTTTATGGCAGGTATAGCAGGAGTGGCCTTTGTTGTAGAGGGTTTATCAAGGTCTTTCTTGGACGATGGAAAACTCACTCTTGCAGAGATCAATGATGTATTCAACAAGGTTGACGGAAAAGACAAGGATTCAAAATGAGCAAAGTTGCTTGGAACATAATCGTTCCTGTCAAACAGCCAAAAGACCTCAAGGGCATCGCTCCTGGGAAACTTCCAGACAGTCTTTTGCGACCATCGGTTGGTGGCGGGAAACTTCATTGGTTGGCCAACGCTGCATGGGGTGCAATGGTTGCGGCAGCAAAAGCAGATGGCATCGAACTAAAACCGACTTCCTCGGCAGACATGTATCGAACCTATGAGTCGCAACTTTCAGCTTTTAAAACGCGCTACACAACCACTCCGAACGGAAACTCAACTAGAACTTTTGAGGGAAAGAAGTGGTATAAAAAGGAAGAAAAACTTGCGAGTCTTGCCGCACCGGGCACATCGCAACATAACAGCGGACTCGCTGTCGATGTTCACTCTGCCGGAGAACCAAAGCGTTTGAATTGGCTTATTGCCAATGTGCGCAAATTTGGATTCTCTTGGGAAGTGGTGCCAGAAGAACCATGGCATTTAAGGTATACAGAGGGCGATAACCCTCCAGCAGCCGTTGCCGAGCACATGTCAGCAAGTGGCATCTCGGCTCCGGTGGCAGGTGCGACACCCGACATCGCATCTGCTACTTCTACAGCCACCAAAGACGATGGGGGCGATCTTGACCCAGGCGACAGTGGTCCACGAGTAACGAAACTACAAGAAGAACTTGCAGAGCGTGGTTTTTACAAAGGCGCACCAGATGGACAGTTTGGACCAAAGACGGTTGCGGCCGTGGTTGCATACAAGACGGCAAAGGGTTACGGACCTGGGGACAAGGCTGGCAAGCGAGTTCTTGATGACCTTGGTATCGGTTTATAGAACATGATCGAAATAGTCGCAGCCGCCGTAGGTGCTATTTCCCTTGTTGTTGTTGCGATTGTTGAGCGCCGCACACGTACCGACGATCAACGGTGGGCACTAAACACTAAAGAACACGAGTCACTAGTAGGTCGAATTGAAACCATGGGTAGCGGCCTTGGGCGCTCGTTGGACAGGGTTGAAAGCAATCTAACCATACACATCAATCGTCTTGAAAATGCCAATGCCTTACAGGACAAGGTTTTATTTGAACACCTCGCTTCCCACGCTGAGTTGGAAGTTGCTAGATATACAAGCCCCCAAAACCTCAATGAACCAGCCCCTATTAAGCGCCGAAAAAGTAAGCCCTAGTTTATGGGTAAGCAAAAAAACAAGTCAGCTAAAGGCTCTCAGCAACGAGAACGACTAAACCCTACTACTGGTTCGGTTGAAACAATCACTGGAACCAAGGCTGGAAAGCGTCGTTCAAGACTCCCTTCTGGTCACCCCCTTCGCACCCATGACCTTCATGGCAAAAAGGATAAGCGAACCGACTAATATACTTTCGTGAGCATTCTGAACGAAGCCAACATGAATTGGCACGACGACGGTCATTGGATGACCGTACAAATCATTGGACCCGAACTAAAAGTCACGAGTATTAATTGCCCGCATAGCAACGATCCCACCAAGCCATGTCGCCATCCTCGTCATGGTTGTATTGTTGAGACGTTTATCAACCGCTACGGCCTTGACTGCAATGTTGGGTCGTGTCCTGCTACGAGCCCCATAACATTATGTTGGACCAATGTCGGTGATTTTGAAGACATTGAACTCATGCAAATATGGGTGATACCGAGAAATGATGATGTTTTTGGATCTTGGCTACAAATACAAAACAGGTAACCGTGTCTAAACACTTGATGTGTTATTGTTTAGGACAAGCGGGGAAAATGACCAACCACATGTAAGGGGCTTGTATATGCCAAGTAATAGCAAGGATACATCACTAGCCGAACTTCTGTTAGGCGCTATCAATGAAGAGAAAACTTGCAGGTTTCAAACCGTGCTGAGTGCTCTGTCAGACGAAGAACAGGTCGCCTTGGGGGCCGCACTAAGAAGCAACCTACCCACCAGTAAGATAGTCAGAATACTTGATGGTGGCGGACACAAAGTAAATAGGATTTTTCTTGCCGAGAAGCGTAAGTGCTATACAGAATCGGAGAAGTGCTTATGCCGAACACAGACAAAGTAAATTCAAGCCGTGTTGCTGAACTCTTGGCAAAAGAAGTCAAAGAGATAGACGACAAAGGGATACGTGGCAAGAATGTTCAAGCCATAGCTGAACTATTTGAGAAGCGTGGTATTGACCCAGCAGAGGTAGGTGACCTCAAAAGGGTGTCGTTCTACCAAACGGTGGTCAAAAGTGAGGAAGGCGAACCACAGATCGTCGATCTCACAGCCGTTCAGTTCGTGCCCTCGTGGGACAGTGGTCCTAAGTGGCCTGTAATCGTTCCTGGTCCTAGTTACACGATACCAAAAGCGACGACAAAAGTCCGGAAGGGCACTAGCTTCCGAACTGCCGTAATTGTGCCTGATATACAAATCGGTTTCTACCGAGGAGTTGATGGAACCCTTGAGCCAACTCACGACGAAGCGGCCATATCGGTGGCTTTGGCGATGATTGCCGACATTGATCCAGACGAAGTTGTATTGGTTGGCGACAACTTAGACCTTCCTGAGATGGGCAAGTATCTCTGTTACCCCACCTACCAGCAAACCACGCAGGCTTCGATTGACCGTGCCGCGCTGTTGTGTGCTCAGTTACGCAAGGTAGCACCCGATGCAACCATCACATGGTTGGCAGGAAACCACGAAGAACGCATGCCTAAGTACCTTGCTACCAATGCAATGGCGGCATATGGACTCAAGCGAGCCAACCAACCAGAGTCTTGGCCAGTGCTTTCGGTGCCATTCCTCGTACGAATGGACGAGTACAACATCACCTACAAGCCTGGATACCCAGCTGCTGACTACTGGCTAAACGAAAAACTGAGAGTTATCCACGGCGACCGAGTCAAGTCCGGTGGATCGACTGCCCACGTATATCTTAACCAAGAAAAGACTTCCGTCATCTACGGACACATTCACAGGATTGAGACTGCGTACAAAACTAGAGAAGACTATGACGGCCCAAGAACCATCATGGCTGCAAGTCCAGGTTGTCTTGCTCGCATCGATGGTGCCATTCCCTCGACCAGAGGCGGTGTGGATCTTGACGGACGACCGCTCACTCGCCATGAGAACTGGCAACAAGGTCTTGGTGTGGTCACCTACGAAAAAGAGGGCGAAGCCAAATTCACCTATGAGTGCATCCCAATCTACGGTGGCTGGGCAATGCGACAAGGCAAGGAGTACGCAGCATGAGCGAGTACGAACCTCCTACGCCTGTAAATGACGAGGTTGTTCAGGCACTACAGGAACTGAGCGACATGGGTCTTGTTGAGATAGTCGGGATAACACCTGACGGCGACTGGCTTTACGCATCAACCGAAGCAGGCAAGAAAGTCCTTGACATCTGGGAAGACTAACCCATGACTACAATTATTGGTATTCAGGGTGATACATATGCGGTGATATGCGCTGACTCGCGTGTAACAGAGGTTGACTACGACGGTACAGCCACGCAATCCATGAGCCTGAAAGAGATTGGCTTCAAGATTGCCCAAAACGGTAGATACCTTATGGGTGTTGCTGGCGATGTGCGAGCGATAAACATATTGACCCACTCGTTCAATCCTCCAACCCCACCAACAATACTCAGGGGAAGGAAGCTTGATCACTTCATAACCACCAAGTTCATTCCGTCATTGAGGGTGTGTTTTGATATTGAAGGGTATTCAAACCCTCACACCGAAAGTTCTGTGCACCAAGCAGAACAGAGTTCAATCATTATGGTGGCGATAAACGGAACGATATACGTTATCGACGGTGACTATGCATGGCTTAGTGATGCCTTTGGGGTGTATGCAATAGGTTCTGGTGCTCAGTTTGCCTTGGGGTCACTTGCTACAGCAATGCCTTCCGGTGGCAAGGTTGGACTGCGAACAGCAAAGCAAGCAGCCCTCAAAGCAATTGCAGTGGCTGGCCGATATGACCCAGGGACGGCGGCGCCATATCAAGTTCTCGTTCAAGATGCCCCAGAGCGACCTTCCAAGAAGGCAGCAACCAAGAGGGTAGCAACAAAGAAGTAGGTACCCGTTTAGCATTGTCTCATCTACTAGGTTGTAGATCAAATGACAAAGGCTAAAAACACTAAAGTAACATCATCTACGGAGTACACAACTGACTATGTCAAGGTTGCTGCTATGCAATCAAAAGGTGGAAACAAATGGATGGATAGAGCCGCTTGCAAAGGTAAAACAAACTTGATGTTCCCTAAAGAACACAAGGACATTACGTATATCGCAGAAGCAAGAGCACTTTGTCGCGAATGTCCGGTAAAGACCCCATGTTTAGCATATGCACTTCAGTATCCAACAGCAGATATACACGGTGTATGGGCAGGTTTAACCTCGAGGCAACTGGCGGCGAAACAAAAAGCATTGGGGATCAAACCAGTGAAACCAACCTTGGCACAACTATGGGGTGACTAGTAAGCTCTGAGATTACAGGTGAGGCAAATACCAATACCATCGTGATCAACGATGTCCTCTTTACAACGACCCTTACGTTTACCGCAAGGCATAAGAACTGGCTCACGGTTAATGACTGCTTGTAACTCGGTATAAGAATCAGGAAGGGAATACTGTCCTGTAGGTGAAGGGGCAATACCTTCTTTAGAATCCAACATACGGCGAACTGCCATAAGCACCCACTGGTTCATACTTATGCCTTGATCGGCGGCGGCATTGAAGATGTCTTGTTTCAAACGCCCCAAACAGCGAAGCGACAGAGAGTACGTTCTATCTGAATACCGAGGGAACTCTGCCTTACGACCCATCACGCCTCATAAGGAGCATGAGGTACTCAGTCATAGAGCAACCCCAGTTCTCAGAGCGCTCAACGAGAATGTTCTTCTCTTCAGCAGTTAGCCGTATGGTGAGAGTAGACCACTTACCAGTAGCTTTCTTAGGCTTACGACCCCTAGC
>Ga0209443_1000252_pt1 | contig 35700 bp, 33 predicted proteins | sample LauGreBMM110DCMD_2_FD_187571 | JGI IMG/M metagenome (GOLD analysis project Ga0209443, IMG submission 187571) | Freshwater lake microbial communities from Lake Michigan, USA - Su13.BD.MM110.DCMD (SPAdes) (version 2) | ecosystem: Environmental > Aquatic > Freshwater > Lake | place: Lake Michigan... | reverse complement strand
TTGTAAAAGTCGAGTAATCGTGTGACCAACCTCCAATGGCTCTTTCAAACATACCGCCTGTCATGTCTAAAATGCCATAATAAGTAGCGCCTGAATGATCTCTATCTGAAACAGCGGTAGCAAAAATACCCGCTCGATATGAAACTTGATTTCCTACATTCGCAGCTCCTAATGGCGCATAATTCATTACTTCTTGTGGTGTTCTTGGGTTAACTCTACTCCCTGAACCTACATTATTAAACCAAGTTGAGCCCCAAGCAAGTTCTCCTACTACTGGCAGAACCGTACCTCTACACGCCTTTTCATATTCAAATTCAGTCATTGGACGTAAGGCCGCCCAATCCAAATAGGCCAACCAATGCTCCCATTGCATTGAGTATCCTACACCGGTAGAATCGTCATTTTCATCAAATACATCATTGTTGTTAGAGTCACAACCATATGTAGCAGGTGAAAGTGCTGTTAACGATTGACCTGGTATAGCTATTTCTATTCTATATTGAAATCTCTCCTGAAATATTGACCCTATAGGAGAAGCTGGTGAAATATTATTTGGGTCTTGATGTAAATTTAATTGCTGATTGTAGGTTAAGGTATTTAAAAACGAAACAAACTGACCCGTTGTTACTTCATATTTCATACAGTAAAATCTGTTAAATCCTAAAGGAAAGGTACCTGGTAAGTCTACAGAGCTTCCTAAATTTTGTCTTTGATATACGGAACTTGCTCCAATTCCTGCTGTTTGCGTGGCTTGTGTAATTAATAAAGGATTAAACGTATTACCATCAGTAAAACCATTTTGGTTATTTGGGCTGGATCCATCCCCTACATAAAACTCTCCTTGTGGTACATTTACCATCTCCGTGCCATACACCCCAATATTATCTGAGCCAATAGCGTTTGCAAGTGTTAATGTAACAGTTACTTGGTTAATATTTCCCGTTCCAACGGCACTTCTTCTAATAAAAACACCTTTGTTGTCTGTTACTGTGTCTATTTGAAGTTGCGTACCCCCTACGGTATGTCCTGAAGCATTTAAATCTGCATGTAACCATGGGTTTAATGTGTTTGTTGCACACGTTTGTCTTTTTACAAAAACCCATACGGCGTCCCAATTTGCTGGTCCGTTTGCTACATTCCAACTGTTGTCCCATTTTATCGTAAATGTTACAGTACTTCCACTAACAGTTGGTGTTCCGATAACTAAATTGTTTGCAAAAGAGATTGAACTTATTGCAAAACTAAAGATTAAGTAAATTGCTATTTTTTTCATTTTTTTTGTATTTATTTTGTTTTTGTTTTTTACTGTTTTTATTTTTATTGCATATCACCTGCTGTAACAATGATACCACCACCAATGTTTACAATGGTAGCCATAGCATAATTTCCTGCAGTTGCCGTAAAATTACTTCTGTTTTTTAGAGTAACGCCTGATCCTCCTGCTAAATTAATTTTATTAGCATCTGCGCTTTTTTGTAACACCATACAGTTGAATCCAAGCGGCAAATCATTACCAAATGTAATGGTAATTGGACTAGTTGGATTACAAATCAATACTTTAGCTTTGTACTGTTCAGCGTTTGCATTATTTATGGTTAAATTAGCTGTTATTTCAGAACTAATCTCAGCGTTTGCAGTAATTGAACCGCTAGTATTTACATTGGTTACACTAGTGTTACCTAGCTGAATGGTGTTATCTGTTCCTACTTCAGCACCATATCCAATGGCAGTTGCATTAGAAACAGCTGCTCCTGCACTAGTAGTTTTAGATTGAGTTCCTAAAAAAGTATTATTAGAACCTGTTGTTAATCCATCTCCCGAACGAGTTCCAACGCCAACATTATTGTTTCCTGAAGTACTAATTAAAGATTGGTTACCAATGCCAGTATTGTTAGATCCAGTAGCCACACTAAACATAGTCTCAGCTCCTACCGAAGTATTTCCTCCACCTGTTGTCAATCCTACCATGTTATAATATCCAACGCCTGTATTATTATCAAAAGATGTACCTACATAGTTTAGTAAAGCTGAAGCTCCTATAGCAGTATTTCGAGTTCCATTAGCGTTGCTTGAATTTAAAGCTCCGGCACCAATAGCTGTATTGTCTCCATTTTGACCGGCACCTTTACCTAAGGTCAAGCCATTTACTACTATATCAGAACTAAATGTTTTACTTCCTGCAAAAGTTTGAGTTCCAGTAGTAACAATACCTCCATTAGTTGCATCTGCTGGGGCGAGTTTTAATTCGCCAGCCGTTATTGAAGCTCCATTTGCATTTGAAGTAGAATTTATTGCGCCTACTGTAGTAGCCCCTCCAGGAGAAGGTGTACTCCAACTTAAAGCTCCAGATCCGTTCGTTGTTAACACTTGATTTGGCGTTCCATCTGTATTCGGAATAGTAATGGCTCCGGCGGTAATTGTTCCACTGGTTTTTATATTCCCAGTTACTTCTAATTTTTCAGTAGGGGTTGTATTTCCAATACCCATCTTACCGTCTTTATCAACAACCAATAAAGTATTTGGTGAACTGTTTCTCAATTGTAAAATATCATTATTAGCTTTTCCATCAACGGTTAGGGCTACGTTTTCATTATGCCCATGGCTATTCCCGCTGGCATCAAGCAGCGTTCCTGTGCCACCCCATACTACTAGTCCGTTACCATTTATGTGTAATTTAGAGCTGCCATAATTTGTGGCTGTTCCAATACCAATATTTCCATTGTCTCGCCTGATAACGAATCGGTTAATGTCAGCAGAATCACTAAAAGAAGCTATTTTAAAAACAGAATCCCCATCATTAGACCCTTCTTGCCCTAACTTAAAACCACGTTTTGCTCCATCATCTTTTCTTATTATAACTCCTTGAGAAGAATAAACAAATGGATTAATCACTGTTTCAACTGAGAGAAAGTTATTAGTCCCTGCCATACTACCAGCAGTTTTAGATACTATAAGATTGATATCAGGAACATTTGTTCCAGTAGCATCAGAACTAAATGTTTTAACTCCAGTAAAAGTTTGAGTCCCAGCGGTAACAATACCTCCATTAATTGCGTCTGCTGGAGCAAGTTTTAATTCACCTGCAGTTATTGAAGCCCCATTTGCATTTGAAGAAGTGCTAATAGCCCCTATAGTAACCGAAGCGTTACTTCCATTTGTACCCGCCGAACCTTGAGGACCATCTGCGCCTGTTGCGCCTGTTGCGCCAGCAACTCCCTGAATACCTTGTAACCCTTGTGGTCCTGTAGCGCCTGTTAATCCAATTGACCCTTGAGGACCAACTGCGCCGTCAAGACCATTTGTTCCGTTTGTTCCTGCTATACCCTGAAGACCTTGTAGCCCTTGCGGCCCTGTAGCTCCTGTTAATCCAATTGGTCCTTGAACACCAACTGCTCCTGTAAGTCCTGTTGCACCTATAGGCCCAGATAAACCTTGTAAACCTTGCGGACCAGTTGCGCCTTGGGCGCCAGTTGCGCCAGTTAAACCAATTAGACCTTGGGCTCCAACTGCTCCTTGAATTCCTTGTAAACCTTGAGGGCCAACAGAACCTGTAAGTCCTTGTAGCCCTTGAGGGCCTTGAGGACCAACTGTTCCTGTAGGTCCGGTTGCACCTGTAGGCCCAGCAATCCCCTGAATTCCTTGTGGTCCTGGGGTGCCAGGGGTACCTGCTGTAGCAGCAAACATAGCAAAAGGAACCGCAGTAAACGGTTGGTTGCTAATTTCCGTGTAATAAGAACATATTCCAGTGGTGCTTAAATCTACTTTTAATCGCTTGGGATTGGCATTCCAAAGTATAGTTGAAAATGAAGACGCATAACCGCCTATTTGAACACCAGAACCAATAATTAAATTAACCATACCAAATTCATCCGTAGTGGTTTGTGCCGTTTCAATATATTCCGATTGCGAATTCTGGTCAATAATTGAAAACTTTAGACAGATGTTTTTATTTGCCAAAGGTGCATTTGCATTGTTTACTCCTGGCAATTGTTCGCCAGAAGGATTTAATATTACAGCTTGATATGTAATCCCACTAGTTTGAGAGTAACCAACAAAGCTCATAAATAATAAAAGTGTAAGTACAATTTTTTTCATGATGTGCGATTTATTTTAATGGAAAATGTAATCCAAAATGGATTTGATTATTGGTAAACGAAAGCTCTTCTGTGGATTTATTGGAAACATTAAATGCTTTTGAAAATTCGTATCCTGCGCTAATTTTGATGTTTGGATTGATGGCATATTGAAAATCAATACCTATGTTTGGCTGTATAAGTATTCCTTTAAACTCTTCTTGTTTAGAAATGTTGTACACCACATTATTAATATACTGTTCGCCTTTGATTATAGTTGAAGTAGCACATCCCAATTTTGTTTTTAGTTTAAATGATTTTGAGTTTTGAAACAACGTATAATTAAGCGCATTTTGAATGCCAAAATAATTAGTCTTCCAAGCATAGTTAGCCGTGCTTGTACCTCCAGTAGCATTAAATTGATTGTAAACCAAACTAACTGCATAACTTAATTTATCAATTGCAGCTGATTTATTCAACTGAAAAGCCATACCCATTTCATAAAAAGAACCTTCGCCACTTCTTATATCAGGATTTGAAATTCCAATTGAATTTTTATAATCGTATTTCGTGAAATTTTTCCCGTTGGAAATAAACAATTCTTGGGCTTGCAAGTAACATCCCGAAAATAGTAATAAAAAAAGTATGTGTTTTTTAATCATTTTGTTTTAATTTTTAATTATTTTAGTGTGATAGGTAAATGTATTATTTGAAAGTTGTACAAAGTATTCGGCACTTTGCAACACTTGAAGATTAACGCTGGTTTTGTTTTCTAATATTTGAAGCGTATTTGAATATACTTGACGCCCAAGCACATCATAAACCAATAAAGAAACATTATCACCAATTGATTGAGAAAACTGAAAGTTAATGACATCTATGTAAGGATTTGGATAAGTTGTGGTGTTTACGACTACTACATTACTGGCCATAATTTTATTCCAATTACTTTGTTGAAAGCCTTGCTGGACAATTACATTGCCTGTTTTTGTTCCTATAACAGATTGCTGGCCTATAGTGTATTTTACTATTATACCAGATGGAGTAGTTGCATTTCCACCCTGTGAGCTTATCATTTGATGATGCAAAGTTTGACCAAATGAAAGCGAAGAGAAAAAACCGATCGTGAGTAAAATTTTGATACGCATGTTCGTGTATATTTAATTTTGAAAAATAATTTTATGCGAATCAAATATACGTTTTAATTTAAACCTTTTTTAAATAGTTGAAAAAATTTGTAAAAAACAATAAGAACTTTTCAGTTTTTAGCAAACTTTTTTTTATTAATTACAAAAAAATTGAAATTAATTATTACTACATTTGAGATCCCAATCAAAAAATATTTAAAAAAAATTGTACTTAAAAATATTGTTTAAGTAATAATACAAATAAATATGCTTGTCTATTTTTTTTATCTTTTTGTTGGCGTGCTTGGATTAGTTACAACTTCAATAATTTTTATTCAATATAAATCAAATCGTACCATTAATTTATATTTAATTTTATTATTTGGTATTATTTCAATACGTTTTCTAATAGAAACTGTTTTTTATTTTTATAAGAATTTAATTCCTAATTTTTCATACTTCCCTTTTTTCAGTATCTTAATTCCATTATTTTATTTGTATATTAAAAATATTATTGCAAATTCAAGACAACATAAATTGAAAGAAGTTATGGGGCATTCTGATATAAAGGTTAGTTTGACTTATTTAAGGGGATTAGATGTTCCTAAAATTAGAGAAGAAGATATGCCGACATTTTAATTACAATAAATAATTAATTTTGAAACATCCTCCCCAAGTTCTTTAGATGTAACAATTAATATTATTTTTTTTTGATTGTAATTTAATTTTAGAGCTGAATTTTAAAATAAACTTCTACAATTTTTAATAACTTTTTATTATGGCTACTTGAATGTTAAAAAAATTAGTTGTAACTTTGGTGGGTTAGTGGTTAATTAATATTACACATACTAATGAAATTCTTTCTTGCATTTATTATAAATTCTTTCTTATATTATAAAGATTTATATAAATAAAAAAATAGATTGTATTTGGGCTAATTATTTTTATCCCCAATTCTAATTCTTCACTAAAAGTAAATTAAGCGTCTTTTTTAGGAAAGTTAATCAATTGCAGATCAATTATTCAAGTATGACAAATTATCAATAGTAAAGTTTTAAAAAAGAGTTTACATTAATTTGATTTAGGATAAAAAAACCTCCTTAATTGGAGGTTTTCTTTATTTCAATTTTTAAATCAGTAGCTCTTTCACCTTCATCAACTTGAGACAATTTATTATTTTTAAAATAAAAAAATCTTGTTCTCCATGTCCCATCTGCACCATCGTGGTCGTACCACGGAGTACTTACTATTTTGTAAACTGTAGCTTCTTCAGACATTACAACTAATTCTTTTTTTATTTCAATTTGATTGAATTCACTTAAAGACATTCCAACATAAACTCTATTCATTAGATCATCAAATTGCTTTGGAGTTGCACCACATCCAAAAAGGAGTATACCTAAAGTTAATAATATGATATTTTTTTTCATAAGTAAAATATTTTATAAAATTTAAAACGCTAAATATAATAATAATAATGTAAATAAAATAATATCACTTATTAGTAAAATAGAATATAGTTGTATTTTAGCTAATTGTCTGTGTATAATTTATTTTCTTACATTTGTATTTATTTTAAAAATAGAAATTATGAAAAAATTATTGCTAATTATTATAGTATTTGTAACCTCTTTATCTTATTGTCAAACGGCAGAGCAGTATTTCAAAAGAGGAATATCTAAAGACAGTTTAAAAGACCGCAGAGGAGCAATTGATGACTATACAAAAGCTATAGAGTTAAATCCTAATTATATTGAGGCTTATTTAAATAGAGGTCTTTCAAAAGCTTCATTAGCAAACCGCTTTAAACACACAACAAATGGCAATGGTACTTATTACGATATTGCATTTGAAAAAACTAATTTAGAAGACCGCAGAGGAGCAATTGAAGACTTTACAAAAGCTATAGAGTTGAATCCTAATTATATTGAGGCTTATTTCAATAGAGGTCTTTCAAAAGCTTCATTAGCAAAACGTAAAAGATTTAACTCAAATGGAACAGAAGATACTTCTTACGATAGTGCATTTGAAAAAGCTAAATTAGAAGATTACAGAGCAGCAATTGAAGACTATACTAAAGCAATTGAACTTAATCCTAATTATAGTGAGGCTTATAGAGGAAGGGGTTGGTCTAAAAATGAACTAAAAGATAAAAAAGGTGCTCGTTTAGATTGGGCAAAAGCTCAAGAATTAGAAAAATAGAAATTATGAAAAAAATTGCAATAAAAAATAAACATCAACACCAAGAGCAACCTAAACATTTGCTCTTTTTTATTTAGCAAATATTCTAAATTTCACGTTATATCTATAATAGACAAAAATAGATAATATGGCAATCAGAATAAAAACGGGAGGAACCTCAACAAATAAATTTATTGTCTTGTTATTGTTTGTAGTAATTATATTTTCTTACATTTGATTTGAATTAACCTAAAACCAAAATTTATGAAAAAATTATTGTTAATTATTATAGTATTTGTTACGTCTTTATCTTATTGTCAAACGGCAGATGAGTATTTCAAAAGAGGAATATCTAAAGACAGTTTAAGAGATGACAAAGGAGCAATAGCAGATTATACAAAAGCTGTTGAATTAAATCCTAATTTTAGTGATGCTTATTATCTAAGAGGTTTATCTAAACACAATTTAGAAGATTATAAAGGAGCTATAGAAGACTTTACTAAAGCAATAAAAATTAATCCTAAGGATGCATATATTTATTTTAAGAGAGGTTTGTCTAAAGATGAATCAAAAGACGATAAAGGAGCTATAGCAGATTATACAAAAGCTATAGAGTTAAATCCTAATGATGATTATAACTATTTTAGAAGAGGACTTGCTAAATTATCACTAAGTCAAAACAATAGCGCTTGTTTAGATTTTAGTAAGGCTTTAGAATTAGGAGATAACGATGCTTATAGATTAATTAAAAAATATTGTAATTAACACACTATGATAATAATTCAACTCAAGAAATAATTCAACTAAATGCTGCTTTTTATTATCAAAAATTAGTTTTTTTAAACTTTATCTTTCTTTATAAAAGTTTTATATAACCACCATAATAAATAAATCATTAAACCAAAAATCGCCAAAGGCATACCTATTCCTGATTCCGAAATCATACCGCTAATTCCAAAAAATACTATCAAACCAAAAATTCCGAGTCCATACACTAAAATTTTCCATAAAATTTTTTTGAGTTTTTCCATAAACACTATAATTTTTAATTAATTTTCTTCTAATTCGTAAATATAATATTTTTTTAATTATTATATTCTTGTTTTATAATTGATACATATATTTAAAAAATGAAGATACAATTACATTATCTGTAACATAAATAAAAAATGAATAATTAATAAACACAACCTCAACTTAAGTCACCTAATGGTACCTTTTTTTATTATGCAAAATAGCAATAATTTCCCGTTATATCTATAATAGACAAAAATAGATAATTATGGCAATTGGAGTTAAAACGGGAGGAAGAACTGCGGGAACGGAAAACAAGACCACAAAAGAGATAAGAGCCGTCTTAAAAGAGATAATCAATGACGAGTTGTTAAATATTGAATCCTTGCTTTGCAAACTCCAACCCAAAGAGCGTTTAGAATTAGTAATAAAATTGATGCCTTTCGTATTACCTAAATTAGCTCCCGAGCCAATAGAAAAACCCAAAGAGGATATTAAAGAGTTTCAAATTGTTGTAGTTGATAATAGCAACAAACATTTATATTTGAACAAATCGGAAAAATCAGAAAGTGAATGATGTATTGGAAGTAAAATTAATGCCAAATCACTGCCAAATAGTATATATATAAATTTATATATTTGTAGCATTACTTGAAATCAATAAAAAAGCCCCTACATTGCTGTAAAGGCTTTTGTTTTGCTCCCTCTCTTGGGCTCGAACCAAGGACCCTCTGATTAACAGTCAGATGCTCTAACCAACTGAGCTAAGAAGGAAGTTGCTACTTTATTTGAGCGAGTGCAAATATAATTAATTTTTTATTTTATCAAAAATATTTAAATACTTTTTTATTTTAATTTGCTAATTTGTCTAAAATCAACTGATAAATATCTTTTCCAAACGTTAATGCCATTAATGAAAGTAGAAAAATCATACCTCCAGTTTGCACGTAACCCGCTGCTTTGTCTGATAATTTTTTCCCCGTAACCATTTCTACAATGGTAAATAATGCATGGCCGCCATCTAAACCTGGAATGGGTAATAAGTTCATAAAAGCCAAACCAATTGAAAACAATGCGGTGAAATTCCAAATAAATTCCCAATCCCAAAAATCCGGTAATTGACGCGCAATTCCAATTGGACTTTTAACCTGTTTGTATGCCCCAGTAGCTGGTTTTAATATCAGTTTAAACTGTTTCACATTATATACTAATAGTTGGTACGATTCTTTTACTGCTGCTGAAATTGCCTCGCCAAAAGAAAGCTTGTTTATAACTTGAAAATTAAATTTATCTTGGATTTTTGGCACAAAACCTAATTTACCTTCTGGATTTACTTTGGCGCTAACATTTACTAATTTAGAATTTCTTTCAACAACTATGTTTATAGAATCGTTTTTCAAATTTTTCAAATCTTCTGAAAAAACATCATAAAAACTAAATTGCTTTCCATTTACAGACTGAATTATATCGCCTTTTAATAATTTAGCTTTAGCAGCTTCAGATTTTGGCATTACAGAATCGATAGCAATCTTTGAAATTCTTGGTTGAATAAAATTTTTCCCTTCGCCTCCTAAAATTTCTCCTTTTTGTTCATCCGTTAAATTTAATTTAACTTCTTTCCCGTTTCTATCAATAATAACTTCATCGCTCAATAAAACATCAATTACTGCCCAATTGTACTTTGGTTGCAATTTCCCATCAATTGAAACAATTTTATCGCCATTTTTAAATCCTACACTTTGTCCGATTTCTCCAAAAGCCAATCCGTTTTTTTGGAATTTCTCCATAGAAATGTATTTTTGACCTACAGTTGAAAACATCATCGTATAGATAAACCATGCCAATAAAATATTTACAATAATTCCGCCTAACATCACTATTAAACGTTGCCAAGCTGGTTTAGAACGAAATTCCCAAGGTTGTGGTTCTTGCTTCATTTGGTCTTCATCCATGCTTTCGTCAATCATTCCAGAAATTTTTACATAACCGCCTAATGGCAACCATCCAATTCCCCATTCGGTTTCACCTATTTTCTTTTTAACTAATGAAAAACCAACATCCATAAACAAGTAGAATTTTTCTACTCGCATTTTGAACATTTTAGCCGTTAAATAGTGTCCGAACTCATGAAGAATTACTAAAACTGATAGTATAAAAAGTATTTGTGCAACTTGAATCATTGTAATTTTGATTTGTATTTAAAAAAACAAAAGTAAGGTTTTCGCCTTACTTTCTGATATTAATTTATGGTAACCCTATTTTTTTATGAAATTTTTGTGAAATAGCCCTTCTGAAGTATCAATTTTTAAAAAATGAACGCCACTTGAAAGTCCAGAAATATCAAGAACGTTTTTGAAATCTGTTTTCAAAAGTTGGCCTAAATTATTATAAATTTCTACTTTGTATAAAGATACATTATTAGGGAATTGGATAGTTAATTCGTTTTCTGAAGGAACCGGAAAAACAGAAATCGCCGAGTTCATGTCAAAATTTTCATTGCCTAAAGTAGCCGTATTATTTTTGGAAATGATATGTTTGTTAGGATCAAAAACAACGCCCGTTACTACAAACGGAACCGAAACAATAAATTCTTGAGCGTTATTGGTGTTATTTACTACAACGTCTAAAACATCTGAGCCGCTTCCTGTTAATCTAATTTCTAAAGGCATTTCAAAAAAAGAAACACTTGCGTGTGATTGCGTTTGATTTACAATAATTTTTACTTGTCCTGCACCCCAATTTTGAGCCGTAATAGCATAGGTAGGATACCCTTGATTATACAACCAATCGTTAAAAAATTCCGTTAAACTATTGCCATTATCTGCGGCTTCTAAATGCGATTTTAAATTAGCAGAAACTGCATATCCATAAGCCAAAGCTGGATCGGCTAAATAACTTTTTAATGCTTGAAAAAACTTCACATATCCTAATTTCCATCGCAACATGTGTGTAATCATCGAACCTTTATTATAGGTTAATCTTGAGCTAAAAATTGTATTTACACTTAATGCGCCAGCATCAGATAAATATGTGGCACCCGCTGGTGAAGAAGTAATGCTAGTTATTTTGCTATTTTTCCAATTTACAAAAGTAGCAGCCCCGTCTAAATATTCATATACCATACCAGACATGTATTCTGTTAATCCTTCGTTTAGCCAAATGTCTTTCCAAGTGCCACATGTGATTTTATCGCCAAACCATTGGTGCGCCATCTCATGTGCAATTAAATCTCTTCCAAAACTTCCCATTGAGGAAACAGTTGTGTGTTCCATGCCGCCACCCCAACCAAACTGTGCATGACCATATTTTTCATTTCTAAACGGATAGGGCTCTAATATACTTTCATAAAAATTAATAATAGTTGGCGTAACTCCTAATTGAGTTTGAGTAGTAGCCGTATTGGTTTCTGGATATAAATAATTTATAATTGGAAAATAAGGTGAAGCTAACGTTCCTAAACCTGCTTGTTGATTATACACCTGATAATTTGTTATGTTTAAAACAATTAAATAGGCCGGAATTGGATATAAATGTTTAAAATGTGTGGTGGCATTTGCACCTGTTACAATTCTGCTTTGCTCTAAACCGTTTGAAACACTATTGAAAGTAGAAGGCGCCGTAATATACATATCAAAACTATTGATTTTATCATTTAAATCTTGCTTACAAGGCCACCAATCTCTAGCGCCAAAGGGTTCGGAAAGTGTATATATTATTGGTGTTCCGTTATGTGTGCTTCTTGTAAATGCGCCTTCAAGGGTTGAAGGAACTCCACTGTAAATTATCTCCGCGGTAGCACTATCTCCTATATTAAGAGTTGATGGCAAATTAATAACTAATTCATGCGTAGAATTATGAGAAAAAGTTGTTGCTACATTATTAATTTTTACAGATGAAATTGAAAACGGACTAGTTGTTTTTTTATAAAAATCAAAAGTAACTGTTGACATATTATTTGTCAGTGCAATAAAAATCGTTTTTACAACCCCATTAATAAAAGGTGTTGCATTATCTGGATCAACCGTGAATCGTAATTCGTGATACGTTACATCATAATTTTGCGTATTCGGATTGACTTGAACATTCATCGTGGAAGCTGCCGATTTTGATTCGGACAGCACCATTTTATCAAATTCAGATTCTGCAGATTGTGAAAAACAGAAAGTAGTAGATAAAACAAAAAAGAATTGGGTAATTTTTTTCATTATTATAAATTAAAGCACGAAACTAGGTAATTTTTTTTAATTTTAAAACATAGTTTACATTTGTATGCGCACTTTTCTAAAAAATTTACAACAATTTCATACATTTGCTTTCCAAAAACAAACAAACATGTTACAAATACATTTTATTAGAGAAAACAAACAAGAAGTAATTACGCGTTTGGCTAAAAAAAACTTTGATGCTACTGCCGTTGTTGAACTAGTTGTTGAACTAGACGAAAAACGTAGAAATACGCAAGTAGAATTAGACAATTTGTTAGCAGAATCTAATAAATTATCCAAAGATATTGGTGAAATGATGAAAAACGGCGAAAAAGCCAAAGCCGAAATCTTAAAGGAAAAAACCACTCAAATAAGAGAAAATTCTAAACAATTAAACGAAAGTTTGAATGCAGTTGCCAATCAATTGCAAGACGAATTATATAAATTTCCTAATTTGCCCGCAGAAATTGTTCCTTTTGGAAAAACACCTGAAGAAAACACAAACGTTTTTGAAGAAGGAGACATCCCAAAATTACATGAAAACGCTTTACCTCATTGGGAATTAGCTAAAAAATATAACATTATCGATTTTGAGTTAGGTGTAAAAATCGCTGGTGCAGGTTTTCCAGTTTACATAGGAAAAGGTGCCAAATTACAACGCGCTTTAATTTCCTATTTCTTAGATAAGAATACAGATGCGGGATACAAAGAATACCAAGTGCCTCATTTAGTAAACGAAGCATCAGCATATGCAACGGGACAATTACCAGACAAAGACGGGCAAATGTATCACGACGCAACGGATAATTTATACTTAATCCCAACTGCAGAAGTCCCCGTAACAAACATTTTTAGAGATGATTTAATTTCAGAAAACGATTTACCTATTTTATGTACAGGCTATACGCCTTGTTTCCGAAGAGAAGCTGGTTCTTATGGTGCTCATGTTCGTGGATTAAATCGTTTACACCAATTTGATAAAGTAGAAATTGTACGAATTGAAAAACCAGAAAACTCTTACACCGCATTAGACGGAATGGTGGAACACGTAAAAGAAATATTACAAGAATTAAAATTGCCTTACAGAATTTTACGTTTATGTGGTGGTGATATGAGTTTTGCATCGGCCCTAACCTATGATTTTGAAGTCTTTTCAACCGCACAAGATCGTTGGTTAGAAATTTCTTCTGTTTCTAATTTTGAAACGTTCCAGGCAAACCGATTAAAATTAAGATATAAAGATGCGAATGGTAAAAACCAATTGGCACACACCTTAAACGGAAGTTCATTAGCGTTACCTCGTGTCTTAGCTGGTCTTTTAGAAAATTATCAAACACCCGACGGAATAGTAATTCCGGAAGTATTGAGAAAATATACTGGGTTTGATATTATAAACTAATCTTAAATCTTAACCAATAATGCACTAAGTTAACCGTTTTTTGTTATTTTAGTGCATTCGTTTTTATGAATAAAATTTATACAATCATATTATCCTTTTTCTCGTTAATTGTTGTCTCTCAAAACGAACAATTGGCTCAAAATTATATTGATAAAGGCGAATTTGATAAAGCGGCATCTTTGTATGAAGAATTGGAGAAAAAACAACCCAATAATTTCTATTTTACTCAAAAATTAGTAAGTTGTTACCAAGGTTTAAAACAATTTGATAAAGCAGAAAAATTACTTTTAAATAAAAAAGAAGTAAGCAATCAGCCAATTATTTTTGTTGAATTAGGTTACAATTCACAACTGCAAAAAGACACAAATAAAGCTGAAACGTATTTTAAAAAAGCGATTGAAGCGGTAGCAAATCAACCTAATTATGCCTATCAAATAGGACAAGCGTTTGAACAAAAATCGTTATTATTTCAAGCGTATTCCACATATGAAATAGCACAAAAAACCAATTCTAGTATGAATTTTGATTACCAAATGGCATTGCTTCAAGGCCAAATGGGGAATTTAGATGTTATGGTAGTAAAATTATTAGATTACTCCTATGCCAATATAAATTCGACGTTAAGTGTACAAAATCAATTGGTGTTTTTTATGCAAGATGATGCAGAAAATGTGTTTGCCAATTCGCTTAAAAAAGAACTTTTACTTCGCACCCAAAAAAACCAAGACATTTATTGGAATCAGTTTTTAAGTTGGTTATATGTAAATCAGAAAGAGTACAACAAAGCCTTTATTCAAGAAAAATCGATCTATAAAAGAAATCCGGAATCGTTTGATGATATTATTCAACTCGCTCAAATTTGTGTAAACGAAAACGAGAACGAAACGGCTCAAGCTATTTTTCAGTTTATTTTACAAAATACCACAGACGAATCTACTGTTTTAAATGCGCAATATTTTCTGTTGAAAAATGAAATTTCAACTGCAAAACCAGAAACTTATCCATTAATCCAAAGTAAATTTGATGCACTAATGAGTCAGTTTGGCGAATCTCCTTTTTCGGTAGATATCCAAATTTTAGCCGCTCATTTCAAAGCGTTTCATTTAAATGATTTTGAAAACGCAAAAACGCTTTTGGATACAACCATGGAAATGCCATTAAATATTCGTCAGAAAGCGAAAGTTAAAATGGAACTGGCTGATGTTTTTGTTTTTAACGAAAAGTTCAACCAAGCGATAATTTATTACGCACAAATTCAGAACGACTTACCTAACGATGAATTTTCACACGAAGCCAGTATGCGAATGGCAAAAACCAGTTTCTTTAAAAAAGATTTCAATTGGGCAAAAAAACAAGCTGGTGAATTGAAACAAGCATCAACCCAATTAATTGCAAATGATGCGGTAGAATTGTTTTTATTAATTAGCGATAATTCTGCAGAAGATTCTCTTCAAGTGGCGTTACAAGATTTTTCAAAAGCTGATTTGTTAGCATTTCAAAACAAACCTGCATCAGCTTTAGAGGCGTTTTTACAAGTTTTAGAAAAACACAAAGGCGAATCAATTGAACCAGGAACTTTGTTTAAAGTAGCCAAAAATTACGAAAAATTAGGTAATTTTGCCAAAGCAATTATTTATTATCAAACGATTTTAGACAACCACAAAGACGGGATTTATATTGATGAAGCCTTATTTTATTCGGCTGAAATTTATAAAAACCAGCTGAACGATTTAGAAAAAGCCAAAAATTTATACGAAAAAGTAGTCCTCGAACATCCAGATAGTATTTATTTTACTGAAGCCAGAAAACAATACCGCCAATTGCGAGGCGACAAACAACAAGGAATATAATAGTTTAAAAAAATAAAACATGAAATTCAACACCAAAGTCATTCACGGCAATCAGCATCACGATCCAAGTACTGGTGCGGTTATGCCACCAGTTTATCAAACCTCAACATTTGTGCAAACAAGTCCAGGTGTGCCTTTAGCAGCAGGATACGAATATAGTAGATTTGCCAACCCCACTCGTACCGCTTTAGAAGAAGCTTTAGCCAGTATTGAAAATGGCGTGAGAGGTTTAGCTTTTGCTTCTGGTTTGGCTGCAACGGATTCAGTAATGAAACTATTAAAGCCTGGCGACGAAGTAATTGCTATGGACGATTTATATGGCGGAACGTACCGAATGTTTGCCCGAATCTACCAAGAATTTGGAATAAAATTTCATTTTATTGATATGACTAATTTGGAAAAATTTCAGTCGTTAATTAATGAAAACACCAAATTGGTTTGGGTAGAAACGCCAACAAATCCGTTAATGAAATTGGCAGATATTGCTGAAATTGCGAAAATCACTAAAAAACATAAGTTGCTTTTTGCAGTTGATAATACATTTGCAACGCCATATTTACAAAAACCATTAGATTTAGGTGCAGATATTGTAATGCATTCTGCAACTAAATATTTAGGCGGACATAGTGATGTAATTGCTGGTGCCTTAATCGTAAAAGAGGAAGCATTAGGCGAAAAATTACACTTTGCACAATTTGCGACTGGTGGAACTTTAGGTCCAATGGATAGCTATTTGGTATTAAGAGGCATCAAAACCTTACATTTACGTGTACAAAGACATTGCGAAAATGGTGCAAAAGTGGCGGAATATTTAGTAAATCATCCAAAAGTTGCTGCTGTTTATTATCCTGGGTTAGAAAGTCATCCCAATCATGAAATTGCCAAAAAACAAATGATTGGTGGTTTTGGCGGTATGGTTTCTTTCACTTTTAAATCGGGTGCAAAAGCAGATGCGATTAAAATGTTAGAAAAAGTAAAAGTATTCACGTTAGCCGAATCTTTAGGTGGAGTAGAATCGTTAGCAAATCATCCTGCTTTAATGACACACGCCTCAATTCCAGAAGACAAACGTAAAGAAATTGGCATAACGGACGATTTGGTTCGTTTGAGCGTAGGTGTAGAAGATATTTCAGACTTACTTGCCGATTTAGAACAAGCGTTTCAATAAAAAACATAAAATAAAAAAGCGAGATATATCTCGCTTTTTTTTATTGTTCTGGTGCAATTGCTATTTCTAAACCTTCTAAATCTTCCGTTATATGAATTTGGCAACCTAATCGGCTATTGTCTTTCACATGATAGGCGTCTATTAACAGGGCTTCTTCATCGTCATTCCTTTCGGATTTTAGAATATCGTTTAACACATAACATTGGCAAGAAGCACACATCGCCATTCCGCCACAGACACCAATAGTTCCTTCTTCTGCCAATTCGTAGGAACGGATGAGTTCCATCACATTCATATTCATATCCGTTGGGGCTAAAACTTCATGTTTTACTCCGTTTCTATCGGTAATAAATAAAGTTACGTCTTGACTCACTATTTTCTATTCTTCATTAATTGTTCCACGTCTGCCAAATCTTTTAGCCTGCCTGTTGTACGTTTATTTTTCATCAAATCTTCAAAATCTATATTAAATACGTTCTGGATGTTTTCTAGCGGAAAAAATGGTTCTATCTACTTTTTTTTCTGGACTTGAATCAAAAATAGAATTTATAATATCACAAGCGTAATTTAATCGTTCCATTGGGGTTTTATCATTATAAAAAGTTACATGATCATCCGCTTCTTCAAAAGAAGATTTTGAAACCACGCTTCTATCCATTCTAATATTTTCCATTTTAATCTGTTTATTACAAATGTACCTAATTATTGAATACTTTTCACAACCGCTTTTTCGGCTTCTTTTCTGGTGCCATCGAAACCATTTACGCCAGAAACAGTGGTGTATTTTAAAACATAACGCTTTCCTGGATGCAATCGGTTGTACACGCTTTGGCACATTAGCGTGGCTTCATGGAATCCGCATAAAATTAACTTCAACTTTCCTGGATAGGTGTTTACATCGCCAATGGCGTAAATACCCTCAATATTGGTTTGATAATCTAAGGCATTATTTACTTTAATGGCGTTTTTCTCAATTTCTAATCCCCAATTGGCAATGGCGCCTAATTTTGGCGTTAGTCCGAAAAGAGGAATGAAATAATCGGTTGGTACATTTATACGTGCGCCGTTCATTTCTATGTCTAAAGATTCAATTCTTTCACTTCCTTTAAAACCGACAACTTCAGCCGGAGTAATTAATTTTATTTTGCCTGAAGATTTTAATTCTTGCACTTTTTCAACAGAATCTAAAGCGCCGCGAAACTCATTTCGGCGGTGAATTAAAGTCACCGATGAAGCCACGTTTGAAAGGAAAATACTCCAATCTAAAGCGGAATCTCCACCACCTGCAATTACAATGTTTTTGTTACGGTATTTTTCTGGATCTTTTACAAAATAATCGACCCCTCGGTCTTCATTTTCATAAAATTCAATGTCTTTTAAAATAGGTTTTCTGGGTTCAAATGTTCCTAAACCACCAGCAATAGCAATGGCTTTGGCTTTGTGTTTTGTGCCTTTATTTGTGGTAACTATAAACGCGCCATCTTCTAATTTTTCAATGGTTTCAGCAGTTTCTGATAAAGTAAATCCAGGTTGAAATTGCTTAATTTGTTCCATTAAATTGCTGACCAATTCGCCCGCCATTACTTCTGGATAACCAGGAATGTCAAAAATAGGTTTTTTAGGATATAATTCTGCTAACTGTCCTCCAGGTTGCGGAAGTGCGTCAATAATATGGCATTTTAATTGTAATAAACCGGCTTCAAAAACTGTAAAAAGCCCTGTAGGACCGGCGCCAATTATCAATATATCTGTTTCAATCATTTCATTTAAGTCTTAAATCCTAAGGTCTAAAGTCCGAAGTCTACTATTTTATATTTTCTACTGATTCAATTTGAGGTACGTACTTTTTTATAGTGGTTTCTACGCCAGCTTTCATAGTGCTTATGCTCAAACTACAACTGGTGCAAGCACCTTGTAATCTTACTTTCACGTGTTTCCCATCAAGCACTTCTACCAACTCAATATCGCCACCATCAGAATTTAAAAACGGACGAATTTCTGCTAAAGCTTTCTCAATGTTTTCGGTTATTTCAATTTCTGTCATATTTTTATAATTTTCAATTAGTCAATACTCAATGTGCCAATTGAATTATTTTTTTACAGCGGCACATCCTGCCATTGTTGTTATTTTTATCGCTTCTGTAGCAGGTAAATTTTCGTTTCTTTTTACCGTTTCTGCTACTACACTTCTAGCTAATTCTTCAAAAACGGTTTCTAATATCGTTCCAGTTTGCATGGCTGCTGGTCTTCCATAATCGCCCGCTTCTCTGATGCTTTGTACTAAAGGAACTTCCCCTAAAAACGGGACTTCTAAATCTGCTGCTAAGTTTTTGGCGCCTTCTTTTCCAAAGATGTAATATTTATTTTCTGGAAGTTCTTCAGGTGTAAAATAAGCCATGTTTTCGATAATTCCTAATACTGGAACCTGAATGGCATCTGACATAAACATCGAAACTCCTTTTTTAGCATCTGCTAAGGCAACCGCTTGAGGCGTGCTGACTACAACAGCGCCAGTAATTGGTAATGATTGCATGATAGACAAGTGAATATCACCAGTTCCAGGAGGTAAATCGATTAACATGAAATCTAATTCGCCCCAATTGGCATCAAAAATCATTTGGTTTAGGGCTTTTGAAGCCATCGGACCACGCCAAATCACCGCTTGGTCTGGTTTGGTAAAGAATCCAATAGATAAAATTTCAACACCATAACTTTGTACGGGTTGCATCTTAGATTTTCCATCTATTTCAACTGAAATAGGTTTTGCTGATTCTACATCGAACATTATTGGCATCGATGGGCCATAAATATCGGCATCTAAAATTCCGACTTTGAAACCCATTTTAGATAAAGCTACGGCTAAATTTGCGGTAATTGTAGATTTTCCAACACCTCCTTTTCCTGAAGAAATGGCAATAATATTACTAATTCCAGGAATTTGTTTGCCTTTAATTGTGTTCGCTTCTTCTTTTGTTGGGGTAACTACTTTAATATTTACCTTAACTTTTGCGTTGGCGTTTATTTTTTCAGTAATGATTTTTTTAATATCAGCTTCTGCACGATTTTTTATATGTAAAGCCGGCGTGGTTAAAATTACATCTACAACTACTTCATCTCCAAAAGTAACTACATTTTGCACGGCACCACTTTCTACCATATTTTTACCTTCTCCAGCAATGGAAATGGTTTCTAACACAGCTAGTATTTCTTTTCTATCTAATTTCATTTTGTTGTGTAAACTTTTTACTTTTATTTAAACTGAATCTGAATTGCAAAGATAGTTTGAAAATGACAAATGACAAATGACAAACGATAAAAGTTTGTTAAGGATTGAAAAGGAATTTTACGGGTGATTTAAATATGGAAAGAAACGAAACTAAAAATCAGGCTCCCAAAAGTGTTTTTTGAAATCAATAATTTGATTATCGATAACTTGAATGCCTTCGCTTTCTAACAATTGTTGCATTAAATTAGTGCCTTCAAAATGGTGTTTTCCTGTTAGAAGTCCTAACCGATTGACTACGCGGTGCGCTGGAATATCATCTTGTCCGTGACACGCATTCATCGCCCAACCTACCGTTCTGGCGGAACGACCTGCGCCTAAAGCTTTGGCAATAGCGCCATAAGAAGTTACTTTACCGTACGGTATTTTTCGGGCAACTTCGTACACACATTCAAAAAAATTGTCTTCTTTAGTTTTCAACTTAATTATTCAGATTATAAATCGTAAAAACGGCGATGAGTCCGGTAATAATAGCAATTATAAAATTAATATTTTGAATAAAAAAAGTAACTTTATGTTTGATTTTTCTAAACAAAAAAGCATAGCCCATAAACACCGTAAATGTGCCTAAAGTTGTGCCTAAAACAAATGCTAAACCAACCAAATTAGTAAAAAAATCTTCGATATAAGCTGACAGATATAAGCTTACAAAAGCATAATACGGAATTGGAAAAATATTTAACCCAGAAATAAAAATGCCATGAACAAATGGTTTTAATTTGCTTTTTGTTGCATTCTTTTTTATGGGATCTTTAGCATGAATGACTTTTTGAATACCCTTACCTAAAAAAAATAAGGTTAATAATATAAAAACTAAGCTTCCAACTAACTTTAAATTTTGCATTACTTGCGGATGACTTTCTAAAAAAGTGGCAAAGTAAAACCCTAAAATACTTTGAATAAATACAATTAGAATGGCGCCATTTATAAATTTTCTTGCTTTTTTTAGTGATTTTTTTACGCTATAATTGGCCACCGTCATGTTTACAATTCCTGGAGGCAAAACCCCCACAAATGAAAACAAAACTGCAAATGCAAAAGCTAAAAATATCGACATTATTTAATTTTAAATTGAATGTAAGTGATGCTTTTGTTTATTTTTAAATACTGGTTTTCATAAAAAGTTTGAATCCCGGTTACTTCTTCTGGTGCTCCGGCGTTATTGTAAACGTTATGGTTGGCGTATAAAACTTCGTGTCCTTCACCGTGTAATAAGCCCAAAGTGTAGCCATGCATAAATTCGCTATCGGTTTTTAAATGCATCAAACCATTTGGTTTTAGTATTTTTTTATAATTCTGAAGAAATTCAGAATTGGTCATTCGGTGCTTGGTGCGTTTGTATTTTATTTGCGGATCTGGAAAAGTAATCCAAATTTCATCTACTTCATTTTCATCAAAACAATGCTTAATTAATTCAATTTGAGTACGAAGAAAAGCCACGTTATGTAACCCATTTTCAACAGCGGTTTTAGCACCGCGCCAAAATCGGGCGCCTTTAATGTCAATTCCAATAAAGTTTTTGTTTGGAAATTTTTCTGCTAATCCTACAGTATATTCGCCTTTTCCGCAACCTAATTCTAATACAATTGGATTATTATTTTTAAAGAAATCCGAATTCCATTTTCCTTTTAATGCTAAACTATCAGTAACTACTTCTTCACGAGTTGGTTGAAAAACGTTTGAAAACGTTACATTTTCGTTGAATCTTTTTAATTTATTTTTACTTCCCACAACAATTAATTTTATCCTACAAAAGTATAAAAATTAAAGTTTTCAAGGTCTAATTATTTACTAGTTTTCAAGGTAAACGAAAACTCAGAACCTATTTGATGCGTGCTTTGTACAAATATTTTTTCGTTATGTGCTTCAATAATGTGTTTTACGATGGCTAAGCCCAAGCCAGAACCGCCCTCTTCTCTTGAGCCGCTTTTGTTAACTCTATAAAAACGTTCAAAAATTCTAGACATGTGTTGTTGTTCAATTCCTTGTCCGTTATCATAAATTCGCACTAAAATTTTGGTTTTACTTATTTTCTCAACCGCAAGTTCTGTAGTTCCGTTTTCTTTTCCGTATTTGATTGAATTCATGACTAAGTTGGTTAAAACTTGCTGAATTTTATCTTTATCGGCATAAACAATTATAGGAGAAATGTACTTTTCATCGAACATTAAAATGATGTTTTTGGCATCGGCTTTAATTTCTAAAAGGTCAAAAACGTTTTGAATTTCGGCAATAATATCAAATCCTTCGATATCTATGTTTAAATCACCAATTTCAAATTTAGAAATCATATCTAAATCTTGCACAATATTAATTAGTCTTTCAACGCCTTTTGATGCGCGTGCAATATATTTTACACGTAGGGCTTTGTCTTTAATGGCGCCGCCTTCGATAAGTGTTTCTAAATAGCCTTGAACCGTAAATAAAGGTGTTTTTAATTCGTGAGAAATATTGCCCAAAAATTCTCTTCTATATTCTTCACGAATATTTAAGGATTCAATTTCGATTTTTTTCTCTTTGGCAAAGTTTCTAATGTCATTAGTTAATGTAGAAACGTCAGTAGTCACTGTTTTGTTTTGTAAAGAAGTGGCGTCTAATAAAGAAACCTCATCATATAATTTTTTTATTCTTTTGTAGATGAAAACCTCTACACGATATTGCATTAGAAAAAAACTAAAAAAGAATAGCGTAATCGGAAAAACTATTAGTATCAAATAGTCTACTAGCTCAATGAAATTATGATAAATCAACAAACTTATGATAACGAAAAAAGAAATGTAAAGCGAAGATTTAAAGGCGAATTTGTATGATTTTTTAAAACTAATCGCCATTTAATTCAATTTTGTATCCCACTCCTTTGATGGTTTTAAATACATCTTCGTCAATTTTTTCTCTAAGTTTTCTGATGTGAACATCTATGGTTCTACCGCCTACAATAACTTCATTGCCCCAAACTTTATCTAAAATTTCGGATCTGGTGAACACTTTGCCTGGTTTTGAAGCCAATAAATATAATAATTCAAATTCTTTTCTTGGTAAGACAATAGTTACGCCGTCTTTAATAATTTTATATTCTTCACGGTTAATTTGAAGATTTCCAACCGTTAATGTTTCGGAATTTTCAAGTTCAGCGTCTTTTAATCTGCGTAATAGCCCTTTTACCTTGCTAACTAATAACTTTGGTTTGATAGGTTTTGCAATATAATCGTCTGCACCAACTTCAAAACCAGCTACTTGCGAATAATCTTCGCTTCTAGCAGTAAGAAAGGTAATGATGGTATCTTTTAATTCTGGAATTTCTCTAATTTTTTCACACGCTTCCATTCCGTCCATTTCTGGCATCATTACATCCATAATAATAAGGTGGGGTTTTACTTTTATAGCAAGTTTAACAGCTTCTTTACCATTTTCTGCTTTGGTAACGTGGTAGCCCGCTTGCTCTAAATTATAACCAACAATTTCTAGAATATCCGGTTCGTCATCAACCAATAATATTTTTATGTCTTTCTTTTTCATAATGAATATAAAAGTAATTAAAATAATTTAACTTGTGTAAAATTATATATAAAAATGACATTAATTACTTGTTTACTATTATTTAATCTGTTAACGGTATCTTAACAGTATAGAAACTAATAAATAACCTCTAAGTAACATTAAGATAATTGAGGTGGTTCTATTTTTGCAACAAAATAAACTTGAACTCATGAAATTAAAATTTCTACTTATTGGATTATTCCTTACAATAATCTCTTTCGCTCAAAACACAGCTAAAGTTACTGGTTTAATTACAGACAAAGACAGCAAACAACCTGTTGGTTTTGTATCAGTGTCCTTAAAAGGAACCATGCTAAATGCTGAGTCTGACATTAATGGTTTTTATGAAATTGCTATGAAACCAGGAAAATATACAATAGTATATGCTTTTATAGGGTATAAAACTTTTGAAAAAAATGTAACCGTAGCTGCAGATGAAACCATTACTGAAAACGTAGCGTTACAAGAAAACTCAAATAGTATTGAAGGCGTTGTTATCAAAGGTTCAACTAGTAAAACCAAAGAAACCGCTTTATTGAAAGACCAACAGAAAGCAGTAGAAATTAAACAAAGCATTGGCGCTCAAGAAATGTCTCGTAAAGGAATTAGTGATGTAGAAGAAGGATTAACTAAAGTAACTGGTATTTCAAAAGTAGACGGAAGAGGAATTTTTGTAAGAGGACTTGAAGACAGATATAATAATTTGTTAATTAATGGATTAGCGGTTCCTTCAAATAACCCTTTTAAAAAAATCATCCCTTTAGATATTTTCCCAACTGATATTGTTGGAATTATTGAAACTTATAAAACATTTAATACTAATTTATATGGTGACTTTGCGGGAGGAACATTTAATATTATTACTTCAACAGGTGAAAAAAGCCAAACTAAATTTAATATTGGTGCGGGTTATACTACAAATAATAATTTAAGTAAATTTTTAATGTCTAAAGACGCAAAAGGAACAAGTGATTTCTTTGGTTTTTCTGGAAACGAAAGGGATTTACCTAAAATTTTTGGAAGTAGTCCTGCTTATTTAACATTAACACCGAGTCAATCACGAAATAGTTTTGGTTCAGGTTTTGATGTGGAGAGTTCGAATTCACCATTAAACACCAGTATCGGGGTTACACATAACGAAAAGTTCAATATTGGTAAAAACAAAAACGTTTTTAAATACTTACTATCTTTAAACTTTGACAACAAATTTCAAGTTAGAGAAGGTGTAAATCGTTTGTTCAATACCGCACAAGGTAACTATGACAACAATTTATATTTTAAACAATATAAATATTCTACAAATGGTTCTGCTTTAGTGGCTTTAAATTATAAAACAGATAGGTTAATCTTAACTTCAAACACGTTTTATTTAAAAACTACAGATAATACCATCCAAGACCAAACAGGTTCTGTAAATGGAGCTGCAAATCAAAACAATACATTCATTAGAATTAATGAATTACAAGAAACCGATTATTTAAACACACAATTATTTGGGAATTATAAATTATCTAAAAACGAAAGACATAATTTAAAAGCTGGAGGTTCGTTTACCAAAACCAATTACCAATTACCAGATAGAAAATCTTTTAAAGGAATAAAAATTGACGAAAATACAACTAACGTAAGTTATTCAGGAAATAGTATTTTTAGACAGTTTTTAAACTTCGATGGTAAGTTTAATGCATCAGGATTATTAGAATATTCTTGGAAATTTGGAAATGAAGATATTGACAAATCTAACAAATTAACAGTTGGATATAATGGTTATGTGAACAGTGTAGAATCTTCTTTTAGATTTTTAGTTTCAATTCCAACACCAACTTCAACTGGAGGGGTTACTTTTCCAACAAACTCGGCTGACGCAGCATTATCTAATGAATTAGGGAATAATAGTTTTACCTATAATGAAGGTACTAACGCAACTTATAAAACAAAATTGAATGAAGTAGTGAATGCTGGTTATTTTGATTTAGCTTGGAAATTTGGAGAAAAAGTTGATTTAAATTTTGGTGCAAGAGCAGAACAAACAAACAGAGAAACTAAATACAAAGAATCTGGTAGTTTTGATGACGCGTTTATTATCAAAAAAGTTAATAAAATTGACATCTTACCATCGTTGAATGTAAAATATGCAGTAAATGACAATAGTAATTTACGTTTTGCAGGATCTAAAACAATAACAAGACCTGTTATTATGGAAGCATATCCTTTGGAATTTGTGAATCCTGACGGAACTATTGAACAAGGTAATACAAATATAAAAAATAGTGAAAACATAAATTTTGATTTAAAATATGAAATTTTCCCTACAGCTAAAGAATTATTTGTAGTAGGCGCGTTTTCAAAATTTATTCAAAATCCAATTGAAAGAGTATTTATTCCTTCTGCTGGTAGTGGCGGTCAAATTATCTCTTACGATAATTCTAAAAAAGCAGTATTATTTGGAGCCGAAATTGAATTTTTATTACAATTAGAAAAAATTTCTAAATCATTTCAAGACTTCTCATTAGGTTTAAACACGACTTTAATGTATTCTAAAGTAAATATTAATACTGTAAATAGCCCTGAAACAATTGCTGTTGACGCAAATCCTTCAAGAAATCTTCAAGGCGCTTCGCCGTGGATAGTAAACGCTGATTTAAAATATGATTTTGATTTCAATAAAAACTGGAAAAACACCATGACTATTGTGTACAATGTTTACGGAAAAAGAATTTATGCTATTGGAACTAACGGATTAGATCATTATTACGAAATGCCTTTTAGCAAATTAGATTTTGTATGGGGTAATAAAATTGGAAAAAATTGGGACTTAAAATTATCTGCTGATAACTTATTAAACCCATTATATCAAATTGAATTAGGAAGCCAAAGTAAAATTAACATTACGGAAACTGACTTAACAATTAGAGATTTCAAAAAAGGCGTAGGCTTTTCCTTTAATTTAGGTTATACCTTCTAAAAACACATAACATTTATTTAATATATTCTTAATTTTAATATCACTTTTAATTATAACTTACCTTATATATTTGCATTAAACAAATAAAACTAAACACAATGAAAAAATTAGTATTTAGCCTTGCAATCTTGGCATCAATCTTTACAGGTTGTTCTGATGACGAAGAAGAAACTCCTGTAAGAACTCCAGCAACTGGAGAAATCACTGGTAACTTTACAGCTAGTAAAGTATACGCTTTTGGTAACTATACTTTAAAAGGAATGGTTCAAATTCCGTCTGGAGTAACCGTAACATTTGAAGCAGGTTCAACAATTACAGCTGACGCTACTACAGGTGAATCAGGATTAATCGTTTTAAACGGTGGACAATTAATTGCAAATGGTACTGCATCAGAACCTATTGTATTTACTTCAGTACAAAAAACACCAGGTGACTGGGCAGGTATCATTATGTATGGTGATGCACCAATTGTAAACTCTGCAACTGCAGCAGCTCCTCAAACGGCAACTTCAGAAGATGGATTATTAAAAACGTATGGTGGATCAAATCCATTACACAATGGTGGGTCTTTAAAATATGTAAGAGTAGAGTATGCTGGTAAAGTAATTACTTCTAATAACAAAGAACACAATGGATTTTCTTTTTACTCTGTAGGTTCAGGTACAACTTTAGAAAACTTAGTTTCTTACAAAGGAAATGATGATGGTTTTGAATTTTACGGTGGAACTGCAAGTTTAAAACATGCTATTTCTTACGGAAACTCTGATGATGCATTTGACTGGCAAGATGGTTGGAGAGGACTATATAATACAAACTGGTATGCTTACCAAACAGTAAAAGGTAATTACGGTATTGAAGCTGAAGCTAAAAGTGTGGATAACGCTTTTTGGCCAGTAGTTACTAATATTACTTTAAAAAGAGCAACAGGTACAATTACAGAAGCTCAAAGTGAAGTGCAATTAGATGCTTTCCAATTTAAAAAACATGGTAATGGATATTTCAATAATATCGTGATTGATGGTTACAAAAACCAAACTACACCTGCTGTTAACGGCGGCGCTATTCAAATATTAGATTTAATTACTTACAACAGTCAAGTTGCAGGTAATAAAATCCAATTAACAAATGTAAAAATTTCAAACACAGATAATATCTTTATTTCTGGTGTTACTACTTTTACAATGTCTGCTACAAGCTTTGTTCCAGCTACAAACTGGACTACTAGTACAACTGCTACTGGTGCTACTTTAGTTGGTGGTGCATGGTCAACAATAAACGGAGTTAATTTAATTCAATAATTAATCCCAAAATAAATATCAAAAGCGGTCTTAATTAGATCGCTTTTTTTATGCTCTTTTTTCTAATGTTACGGAATTGTTAAGTTTTTGTTTGGTTATTGTAAATATATGTTGTAGGTTTACACCATTATTAATCATAAAACCTAATATTATGAAAAATTTAGCACTAATTTTTGGTTTGATTTTGTTTACTTCTTTTGGTTTTTCTCAAGAAACAGAGGCGGTTGGAGAACAAATTTCTGAAAACACAGTAAAAGTAACGTATTATCATTCTAACGGAAAAGTAATGCACCAAGGAAATTATATTGATGGAAAAGCAGATGGTTTATGGAAATCTTTTGATGAAACAGGAAATTTAGTTTCGGAAGGTTCTTTCGAACAAGGTAAAAAAACAGGTCTTTGGAATTTTTATACTACAAAAGCATTAAACGCAGTAGTATATTCTGATAACGCAATTGCCGATGTGAAAAAATTTAACACCAATGCTTTAGCAGGAAACTAAAAAAGCAAATTAATTACAAAAAAACCACGTAAGTTATTACGTGGTTTTTTTATGCCTTATACTTTCAAAATTTCATCTGAAGTTAACAATTTTTGCAATCGCAACTTCAATATAATTTGCGCAACAGCTATTACATCTTTTTCGCAATAGGTTGCAATTCGGTCTATATCTTTGTCCTTGTAAAAAACTTTTGCTACTTCACTTCCATCAATATCATCTTTAGGAGAAGGCACACCCAACACTTTCGTTAATAATTTTAAAGAAGTAAAGTGTTTATAATCGCCGAATTTCCATAATTCTAACGTGTCTAAATGCGGCACTTCCCAAGGTTTTTTACCCATTAAATTCAATTTAGCTGGAATTTTTATCCCATGAATTAACATGCGTCGTGCGATATACGGAAAATCAAATTCTTTTACATTATGACCACACATCACGTGTTGTGGCAAATTAAAATGATTGTTTAATAGATTAGAAAAATCCAGTAATAAGCGCTCTTCATCTCCTTGAAACGTAGTGACTCTAAATTGTCTCTCGCCCTTTTTTTGCGTAAAATAGCCAACAGAAATACAAATTATTTTACCAAATTCGGCCCAAATACCAGCTCTTTCGTAAAACTCTTCTGGAGAAACGTCTTCTTTTCTTTGGTATTGCGTTTTATGTGCAAAAAGTTCTTGAAAATCGGAATCTAAATCCGAAAAATGTTCCGTTTCTGGAACCGTTTCAATATCTAAAAATAAAATATTGTCTAATTGAATGGAGTCTAACATATCTATTTCTTTTTATTAATCATTTTTAAAGCTTCTTCTATATAAATGTACAAATCGTTACTATGTGGGTCAGTTTTCGTTTGTTTGCCTTTTAAATGACCTAATCGTACAATAATAACATCGTCTTCCGGCAAGACAATTACAAATTGCCCCAAATGACCTCGCATATAAAATACTCTTTTACCATTTATTTGATGCAACCACCAACCATAACCATATTCTGGGCTATCCGAAAAACGAGGTTGCAATGATTTTTCCACAAACGTACGCTCTAAAATTTGCTTGCCGTTCCATACCCCATTTTGTTTGTAAAGTTTTCCAAATCGGGCAAAATCACGAGCGGTACTGGCAATACAACAATACGCCTTTTCTATTCCAAAATCGGCTGCATCTAATTGCCAAAAGGCATCATTTTCAGCACCCATTGGCTTCCAAAAATGCTCAGACACATAATTAGAAAGATACGTTCCTGTGGCTTTTTCAATACACATGGCCAATAATTGTGTGGCGCCACTCAAATAACGAAACTGTTGTCCTGGCTTGTCTTTGATGCTTAATCCTAAAATAAGTTCTTTTAAATTGTCGTCAAAGTAGGCTCGCGTTACAATAGAAAACGGACTATAGTATTTTTCGTCCCAACTTAAACCAGAGGCCATAGACGACAAATCACCGACTGTAACTTCTTTGGCAAATTTGCCTTTTAATTTTGGGAAAAAATCGGTGACTTTTTGATCTAACCTTTTAATTTTTCCTTGCATTATGGCTTTGCCTAAAGCCGCCGAAACAATACTTTTTGCTATGGAAAAAGAATTACTTTTAGACGTTGCGGAATACCCATCAAAATAACTTTCATGCCAAATACTATCATTTTTAATGATAAGAAACGCAACCGTTTGTAAGTTTTTATGAGTCGTATTTAATTTGTCCGATGCCTGAACGCTGTTGTATGCTTTAGAAACCGCCCAAGGTTGTGCCGTTCCTTTATGAATAGTACGGTTTGGAAATTCTTTATAATCTTCTAAAAAAGCGGTGGTATGTCCTTTTAAATAAACGGTTTTTACGGCACGAAGCAAGTAATCTACATCAAATATATATAAGATAAGAATCAAGCCAACACTGCTAATAAAAAACCATTTAAAGTAGGTAACTAAACGTTTCATGGGGTAATAGATTTAATAAGCAATATAATAAAAATTATTTTCTTATCGTTTTTTTCTTATAAAAAATTAATAATTGAAGAGGAAAAAGTATTTTTTAAAGAAAAACCCTCTCAGAGTTTGAAACGCTTAGAGGGTTAATTGTTTTTCGAAACCTTGTAGGAAAATAAACTAGTTTTTAATAATAGTGTATCCTTTTGCCACATCATTAACTTTTACAATATATGTACCTTGAGCTAAATCAGATATATTTATTGATCCTTCTAATGCATTTATATTTTCTTGTTGTACTAATTGTCCTAGCATGTTGTAAATTACTACTTTAGAAATATTTGTTTCTGATTTAAAATTGAAAATACCTGTTGTAGGGTTTGGATATAAATTAAAAACATTACTCATAATATTTTCTTCTAAACCAAGCAATGAAGTAGCGTATTTTGCCCAAAAACGATCATCCCAGAATTGATTTGCAGAAGTTAGTGTTTGAGCCCCTGCAGACAAATCAAAATCAGCAGCTTCCTTAAAACCACCCGATATGAACAAGTCTTGATTGTTATTCATGCTAACACAATTTAAAGCCGAATCAGCATTTGAATCAATTTTATTTGCCCAAATAAAGTCTCCGGTATTTCTATTATATTTTGCCATAAAAATATTCCCAATATAAGAACCATTTATACTAAGAGGTGTCGTAACTACAAAATTATTTGTTGAAGGGTCAAAATCAACACTTCCTCCAGTTACCCCTGACAAAATTAATTCATTATTTGTGTTTATAAATGAATAAATTGGGGTAGAATTTAAATATAAACCACTATTTGCATTTTGTGCGTTTATTGGTTTTGCCCATAAAAATGTCCCATTTGATGAATATTTTGAAATAGCATAACCGGAATAGTAAGACCCTGCGCCATCATTTAAAGATGTTAAATAATATACACTATTTGGTGATAAATCAAAATCTATTGATTCACCATTAAAATATGTAGTCACATAAAAATTACCTTCATTATCTATTGTTATTGATTCGGATGAAGTAGCAACATTAACATTTGGATCGTTATTAATAAATACTCCTGCAAATTGGTTATTGCCATTTAAATCATATTTTGCTACAAAACCAGTAAGTGATAATATATCATATGACACATTAGTGGTTGTATTGAAAACAATTGTCCCGGTACCCAACAAACCAGTGACATATAAACTATTATCTTTAATTTGTAAATCTTTTTCGTTTTGAATAACTCCAAGAGAACCAGTTTGTGCAATAGTTTTTGCCCATACGTATTCTCCTTGTGGATTATATTTTGCTAAATAAGAAAGTATATAGGAGCCACTTGGATTAATGTACGCTGTACCAAATGGTGATGGGTCAAAATCAATAGGTGAAGTTCCAGATATTCTACCTGTTATGTATAAATTTCCTACATTATCAAATACAATTCTTCTACTTGCGGTTATGCTGCCATTAAGTTGCTTCGTCCAAAGATTGTTACCGTTGGTGTCATATTTTAGCATATACATGCTAAAAACACCATTTACATCAGCTCTTCCAATAACATATGTGTTCCCATTGACATCCGTACCCATAACAGTAATGCTCAACGAAGTGCCTAATGAACCCGGCACTGTTTGCCCCCAAACAAAAGTTCCAGAAGATGTGTGTTTAGAAATGAAAATACCCGTTCCTGAAGGACTAGAAACATTAAACGTATTTGAGGAAGGGTCCAAATCGGTTGTTGCTGATAATTGACCTGCTCTGTATATATTTCCAACTCCATCTGTTGAAATTAAATTAACTGTAGTATTACTATTCTTATTTCCACCTATTGGTTTGGCATAACCATACACGCCGGTATTGCTATATTTTGCTATGAAACCATTAGTTAAAACCGAAAACTGTGTTGCAACACCTGTTGAGGGATCAAAATCATTTAATCCGCTAAATGTTCCGCTAAAATTTCCCGTTAAGTAAATTCCATCCGTTTCATTGTTTATTACATTAGTGATTGTTGGTTTAATATTATTTGCATAGACAAAATTCCCATTTGAATCGTAGGTGGCAAAATAATTTGTCCCGTTAGTTGAAGAAAGAGTATAAACTGGAGTTCCTGGATCAAAATCAACGGAAGAAGCTGAAAAAGTTCCAAAAATTGTTAAGTTAGATGATGAATTATTAAATATTAAACCTTTGTTGGTACAAGATAATCTTTTCGCCCAAACATAATTACCATTACTATCGTATTTTGCTAGAAATGTATAAGTAGTTGCACCCGATATTGTTATATTTACAACTGTCGCAGAAGGATCAAAATCAGATGTTTGATTAAAAACCCCTGCAATCAAAATATTATTCGTAGCATCACAAACTACGTTTGGAATTGAACTTGTAATTGAACTTGTAATTACCTTGGCCCCTATATCTTTGCACCAAATATACGCACCAATTGTTGAGTACTTTGCTATATAAGTATTTTGAATTGTTGATGAAGTATTTATCAAAGCGTTTGATGTTGTTGTAGATGGATTAAAATCAACTGTATTTAAATAACTTCCCGTAATTATTAATTCTCCAGTATTAGTTACAGTTTGTGAGTTACAAATATCTTTGCCGACTCCGCCAATACTGTATGCCCATAGTGGCGCAAATAATGTGGAATATTTAGCAATGAAAATATCTGTATTACCGTTGGAAATTAAATTTAGGGTATTTGTTGATGGATCAAAATCTACAGCAGCACTAAAATTACCAGAAACAAAAAGCTGATTATTACTAAAATTCAAACCATTAATTCTTAAATCAGTGTCACCGTCAATACTTATACTTGTTATATGCGTTCCATTTAAATCATATTTTGCTAAAAAGGCGGCTTCGTAACTTCCGCTTGCTGATGTTAAGTTCGAAATGTCTGAAGTAGGGTCAAAATCTATTGTGTTAGTAAATTTACCGGCTATATAGATGAAATTACTACCTATTGTAACCGCACTGCAATTTACATATCCGTTTCCTCCAATACTCTTAACCCAAAAAAAATCTCCATTAGCGTTATATTTTGCTATAAACATGTCTCCATATTGACTATTAATTGCCGTTATATTTGTTTCATTGCTAGACGGATCAAAATCAGCAACTGCATAAAACCTTCCAATTAAATAGTTGTTTCCATTACTGTCTTTTATGCTTTTTTCAACGGTTACATTTCCTCCATATCCTGTGTTGCTTTCTTTATTTGCAAAAATTAAATTAGGAGTATTTTGAGCAAATAAGCTCGAAGTGTATAATAATAAAAATATTAGTTTTTTCATAATTTCTTTATTTTTTATAAAAATACTTTATAACTTTAAAAAAAACTTGCTAAAAAATTTCTTTATTTGATGAATTTATTCTAATTTTGAACTATTAATTCTTATTATTATGATACAACAACCTGAAACTAAGATTAAACAAATACGTGAATTGAAGAATTTCACACAAGAATATGTGGCACAACAACTGGGCTTATCTACACGTGCGTATAGTAAAATTGAAACTGGAGAAACGCAGTTAACCATTAACAGGTTAAACGAAATAAGCGCTGTCTTAAAAGTTCCGCCAATGGAAATTTTAGGATTTGATGAAAAACAAGTTTTTAATAATTGCAAACAAGACGGTTATATAGGTATAAATCATATAAATATGCCCGAAAAACTGATTCAGCAATATGAAGAAACCATACAGGCGTTGAAAGAGCAGATTGCAGTACTGAAATTATTAATGGAGAAATAATTATGTTTTCTGTCAAGCTGAACTCGTTTCAGCTTCAAGTTTTAGAGATTCACTTTAACCACAAAAGAAGTTGTAAAAGTAAAAAACGTTATTAAAGAAACATTTGTTGAATAAATAAAAACAAAACCCACTGAGAATTTTACTTTGAGTGGGTTTGTTTTATCCTGCAAGGTTTACCCAAAAAATATTATAAATACTCCCAAAAATTATCTTTATTTACCACTAAAGTTTCTTTAGGATGGTATTTTTCTGTAAATGATTTAGTGAAATTTACTTTTTTATTTGGATTGTATTTAATTTCAAAAGCCGAAATTTCTCCTTCATTTATTTCGATAAAATCAATTTCTGCTTGTTGTGTGTTTCTCCAGTAGTGGGTTTTACCATAAAATCCTTTATAGTTAAGTTGTTTCATTTTTTCGCTGATAAAGAAATTTTCAAACAAAGCGCCCACATCCTGTCTGCTTTGCAACGGATTAAATTGCCCAATAATAGCGTTTCTTATTCCGTTATCGTAAAAATAGATTTTTGGTTTTGCTGTAATTTCATTTCTTTGATTGGTTGAAAAAGGATGTAGTCTAAAAATAACATATACTTTTTCAAGCAAATCGATATAATTGATTACCGTCATTCTGTCAACACCTAATATCTTCGCCAATTCATTATAAGAAACTTCGCCCCCTAATTGTAATGCCAATGCGTTTAGCAATTTCATTAACAAATCTGGTTTTTTGATATTGACTAATTCTAAAATATCTTGGTACAAATAACTTCCAGAAAGTTGTAAAAGTCTTTTCTGTTTATTAGTCTCAGTTACCACTTCCGGATACATACCGTAGATTAGAAACTCCTCTAAACGCGCATATGCATTAGCAAACGAGTAATGATTTTTAATTTCACTCCATGACAAGGGAAATAATTGATGTTCCCATTTTCTGCCCGTTAACGGTTCATTAATTTGATTGCCTAAGTCAAGAGAGGAAGAACCTGTTAAGATGAATTGTTTATTTAATTTTGCATCGATTAACATTTTTACTGCTACACCTATGTTTTCTATTCGTTGGGCTTCGTCAATCACAATGGTGTCATAATCCGTGACTAGCTGTAATAGAAATTGGAAATTAGCTGTAGCTAATTGTAATCTAGTTTGTGGGTCATCTCCATTTAGGAACAACGTTTTTTGACCTTCTACTATTTTTTGAATCAATGTAGTTTTGCCTACTTGTCTAGGTCCAATAACAACAATAGCTTTTTTATTGTCGCAATCGGCAACTAAATTCTGGGTTATAGTTCTTGTTATCATATTGCAAATATAATAAATTCTGTTTAAAACCACAAAATAGTATGTTTTTTTATGTTTTAAACCCTAATATATTATAAAAATGCGCTATAATTATAAAAAAGA
>Ga0209443_1000250_pt1 | contig 35822 bp, 38 predicted proteins | sample LauGreBMM110DCMD_2_FD_187571 | JGI IMG/M metagenome (GOLD analysis project Ga0209443, IMG submission 187571) | Freshwater lake microbial communities from Lake Michigan, USA - Su13.BD.MM110.DCMD (SPAdes) (version 2) | ecosystem: Environmental > Aquatic > Freshwater > Lake | place: Lake Michigan... | reverse complement strand
TATCACCCATCAAAAAATCACCTTCTTTAATATTTTCTACTAATTCTATTCTACCATCTGACATCATAATTGGTGTGCCTTTTGCGTGACATTTGCCAGACCCTAAGCCGTGGTATAAAAGTAAGCCACGATAAGGTGTATAAAGATTCATATAATCGCGGACAATTTTTTGATGAGTTAATAGAGAGAAATTAGTGCTAGTTTTACCAATAACATCACATGAAATGCTGTCTTGATTTTCCTGTAATTCTTGTTTATAAGGCTCAAAGAGAGAATTAATAAAATTAATGAAAATCTCTCTATTGTTCATATAATAGCTCGAAGTTTTGATAATAATAGGAGGTGCTTTTTTTGGCAATCTTCGACGTAAATCCGTGTCACCAAATTCGACAATTGTTTCAGGACCCAATACTGCAATTCCTTTTTCAACTTTTTTACTAATACGTGTCTTCTTTTTAGGCACCTTAATAGCTATCATTTGTTCGGCAAAATTTACAACTTTAGGTCTCAAATCAATTTCACCTTCTCCTACTTTGACTTCCTCCATTTCTTCATCTTCAGACTCGATAATGATACGTTTATTACCGGTGAGTTGTCTAATCTTAGAAACTGCTGATTCTGATTCTAGTATAGGTCCTTTCTTTTCTTCAGTAACCTGTACAATAGGTTTTATGGTAACTTTAAGTTTTTTATTTTCTATCAACTTTTTTGTAAGAGCAGCGCGGTCAAAAGCAATATCTGTTTTCATTTCAATAACTGGTACACCTTTTTCTTCCAATTCTTCTTCCAATTCTTCTTCTTGAGAAGTGTCTTTTAGTTTTCTTGGTTTTTTAACCCCTTTTATAATAATTGCGACACGTTCCTTTTCTTTAACAATCGGTTTAAGCATCATTTTTTCTTTTAGTAAGGCTAAAGGATTCATTACTTATATAATTTAAATATATAAATTTTTATATATAAAAATTTATATATTTACAAAAATGTGTATACATCAATCTTCTTCATATTGAAGATTTTTTAAGATCTCACATTCAGGATATTCTTCTAATAATAATGGAAAGTGTGAATGCGACCATGGTTTGTGACAAGCCATTGTTATAGGTGAAAAAATTTCATCTACACAAAATTGTTTTGCGATTTCATAATCTGGTTTTACAATTTCAATATTTGAATATTTTTTTGTAAAAAAAAGATCTTCATGCCATTCATTATTTTCATCCCATTTATTATTCTCAATAATGTTTAACATTTTACTTGTTCTTCTAAGACTAAAACCACCATTTCCTATAAAGTCTCTTTCTTTTGTAGGAACATATTCGCAGACTAACCAGGGCGCTCCAATATAATCGTAATTAGACGTTACAAAGTGATTCATAAAATGTGCATTCTTTTTGAACATTATTGAATCTGTTTGAAATACTAAAAAATACTCGGTATCAATATAATCGTAAATTACACTTTTAGTTGCTAATAGTTGGCTATATGTTTTTTGATTTAAATTATCAACCTCTAATTGCACTAATTGTATTCTATTATGAAAAAGTGGATCTAAGTCATGAACAATATTTTTAGAGTATTCAATATTATGGATACCATGAAAAAATACTATTTTCCACTCTTTAGATAAGCATTCTAATACATTATTCAAAACAAATGATAATGCCTTATGTTTCCTAGGTTCAATAATAATAGCAGTATATATATAGTCCATTTATACAAATATAATATTATTGTTTTATATATTTATATATTTATATATTTATTTATTATTATTCTGATTCAATGACATGTAATGCTTCATTACAGGCAATTTGTTCAGCCTTGCGTTTAATCTTATGTTGTCCCTCTCCTAAAAAGATAAAGGCTTTACCATTTTCTGCTAGATAATCATTAATATTATTAAACGGCATTTTAATAGCATCTCTAGGAGTGACTTCATAAATATGTTGTCCAAGACACAAATAGACACCCATTTTGTAACCAAAATCTGAGTCATGTTCGATTTCTAAATAATGCGGTGTTACCTTGAATGCTTTCTGGATTTTCACTTGCAAAATATTTTTGTAATTGTCGTCATTTTGTATAAGAGCAACCCAGTCAATATGTTTTTCAAATATATTTTCAATGAATTTCTGTGCCATTTGGAAACCTGGTCCCGTAACAAAAATGGACTGAAACCAATTATCTTCATCTTTTACTATAACTTTGTTAAAGTCTAAAAACAATGCACCAATAAATGACTCGAATAAGCAGCCAAGTTTCTTTAAATTTGTGCGAATTTTCTTTTCTTCGGCATGTTTCGATAAAATGAGCCATTTGTACAGACCCATTTCGAGTGCGATTTTACCGATGGCTTCATTCTTTACGATGGCAATCTTCTTTTCTGTCATAAAACCTTCGTCAGCTTTAGGAAAACGTCTATAGAGCAAATATTTGGTTACACATTCAAGGACACCATCACCCAAGAATTCCAATCTTTCGTTAGATTTACTACTTAATGGCATACAATCATGAGGTTTTTCGACAATTGTAATATTTTGCTGAATATTTTCAAAATTTGGACGCTTAGTATAAGAGCGATGAAGAAAAGCTCGCTCGTATAAAGCCATATTATCGACTTCCGCTGGAATACCATATTTGGAAAGAATACATTGAACTTCGCTTAATGTAATCTTAACATTGAGTGGGTTATATGGGTTGAATATTAAACCATCATCCGTCTTGATAATATCATCGTCACGTAGTAATTGTTGTTCTGACATTTGTATATATATATGATGCGATGGGTTTAAGTTTGTTTTATTTATATTATTTTAAAGATTATTAAATTCTATAATATATGGAGAATACAGAAGACTGGAAACAGGTTGCAAAAATACAATTCTATCGATTTAGCAAGTAAATGTATATTTGAAGAGGTTTATCAGAAAATATACATTATATTAAGTATATCTTTAAGTTGTGTTAAGGACGTATTAAAAGGAAAACAAAAAAGTTCAAAAGGATTTATTTTCAAATATTTAGAAGAATAAAAATAAACTTTATATAAAATTATTATCTTTTTCTAGTATATAATATGGTTTTAATGTCTGCTGGACGTGCTGCCCGTAATCAGGCTTCAATTGTTAACCGCACCAATGTTTGTGGAGGCTCAAAAAAAGCAGGACTTGCTCCCCGTGTTGGTTGGTTTTTATCTAGCAACACAATGTTGATTGGTGCTCCCCAAACAATCCCTCGTTTCTGTATCCCTAACAGAACAGTGCAAACACAAAGAACTGGATACCGCGCTACTATTGGTGGAAATATGGGTTAAATTTATTGACTAAAATAAATATAAAATATTTGTTTGTAAAATGATTTAATAACAAAGTATTAAATTATTTAATAACTAATGATTGTCAAAGTGGATGTCAGAGAAAGCGATTTGTTGCAACAAATCAACCAGCTTATAATTAACGTGCCTATTTTCAACAATATTGTTGTGAAAAGTGAGGTGCTGCCGATTGGCGACATTATTATTTCAACCGATAAAGAAGACAAGTTGATTATAGAGAGAAAGTCAGTAAGCGATTTATTGGCAAGTATTAAGGACGGCAGATATGAAGAGCAATCTTATAGGCTGAATGGGTCTTCCTATCATAATCATAATATTGTTTATTTGATTGAAGGAGATGTAAATAAAGTCAATCGATTTAAGTCTGATAATGCACAGGCTTCTGAAAAACTTACACTATATTCAGCAATGTTTTCTCTCAATTATTACAAGGGGTTTTCAGTATTTAGATCCTTTTCTTTAGGAGAAACTGCTACCATTCTTTGTAATATGGCATATAAACTAGGAAAGGATGAATCTAAGAAGGCTTTTTATCAAAATACAGATGATCTTGTCATTCGATTGGAAGATATAACACAACCAGAAACTTCAGAAAAGGACTATGTAAGTGTCATCAAAAAGGTAAAGAAAGAAAATATTACACCTGAAAATATCGGCGAAATTATGTTGTGTCAAATTCCAGGAATAAGCGCAGTCACTGCTTTAACCATTATGGAAAAATATCAAACGCTACCCAATTTAATAAAAGAATTAGAATCAAATAATGACTGCTTAAAAGACATATCTTCTACAAATACAAAAGGACAAATAAGAAAAATAAATAAGACTAGTATATCAAATATTGTAAAGTTTCTTTTGAAAAAATAAAAATATATATTATATGGATCAACAACAATGGATGAATTTAGTTTTATTTTTTGCTATTCTTTTAGGAGCATATTTTGTATTTAGATATTTTAAATTTAGTGATTATTCTAATATCTACAAAGAGGGTCTTGAAAATAATCAAACTAGTAGCGCTGGTACCAATGGAATTGCTGGGAATGGATCCACATATTTAACCCAATTAAAACAAACAACAATTCTATTAAAGGATAAATTTAATTTAAATAATGCAGATTATCGTAAAAATACTGAAGATATTATTATAGAAATGGATAAATTACTTGGTTATATAACATTAGAAGCGATTTTAACAACAAATAAGGATAAACCACAATCAACTATTGAAAAGTTATCGCAATTAGCTCAGGCTAGATTAGCATTAAATAATGCATTGAAATTTCTTGATAAAGAATAAATAGTCAATAAGTCTAAAATAATTATTAGTTATGTTGTAATTAATAATTGTAATTAATAATTGTAAATACTATATGATTTAAGGTGTGTATAATGATACTTCATTTTCCTTATAATATCCTTCTTTAACTAAATTTTCAGTATATTTTGCTCCACCCCAATTTGAATGCATAGGATCTGCGCTTATTGGTGCTTGTTCTGCTGCAACATCCATCATATCTAATGGTGTTGAAGTGCCAATGTAATAATCTGTTTGATCATGTGCAGGATATGAATTTGTATTATAAGGAGGATCATTACGAGTTGCATCAACTAACAAAGTTGGGTTAGGGTAAGCAAGCACACCAGGTGTTCCTAAATTTGATTCTATAATCATATCTCCAGATGAGCTTGCAATAGAAGGAGGTAACCCTGATTGAGGTTCAGATACACTAGGTCGAGTTTTATAAACTTTATTTCCTTGCGCATCATAAGTTTCTTGTAAATATAAAACAGGACATCTTATGTTTTGACTTCTTTGCCAATCTAAAAACTCTGTGTAATCTTCTAAATTATTAAATTCAACAGGATTCACTCCAGGCACTTGTGCTAATTTAGAATTATATAAATAGAATCGTGAGCCTTTCTGAATTAATAAATTAGGACATCTTACACCATTTCCTTCATTTGGTTTAAAACCTTCTGATAAATTATATGTTAGATCTGTTCCTTTTGCGTAAAAATATAAACCTATTAAAAATAATACAATTAATAAAAAGATGAGTAATGTCATTATATTATATAAGGATAAAATTGTAAGATAAAATGTTATAATAATTTATTTTCTATTTATTTAATAGAATGGTTTTTATACATATTGATGAAAAAAATTGTATGAATGGTGAGTGTAATATGATAAAAAAATTAGACTCATATCTTGGTAATAAAAAAACCAAAACATTTATACTTATTTTTATGGAAGGATGTGGTCCGTGTAATGCTACACGTCCAGAATGGTCTAAAATCAAAAATGTATTACCACCCAATCTTTTAAATAGAAATGACATTGTGATTGCTGCGATTGACCACAAATCAGCAGAAAAATTAACCAACCTCGCTAGTAAACCAAGTAGTTTCCCCACGATGAGATTTATTACAAATGGAGGAAAATTTGCCGAAAATTATGAAGATTCAAATATACAAAATAGAGAACGCACAATTGATTCATTTATGGAATGGATTCATTTAAATTGTGGTTCGAAAATGCATAATAAAAGAAATAAAACAAATAAATTTAATAAAAGAAATAAAACAAATAAATTTAATAAAAGAGGTGGTAAATGGTCACTTAAATACAAACGTAGTATAAATTGTAATAGACCCAAAGGTTTTTCGCAAAAACAACATTGTAAATATGGTAGAAAATAATTATTTACCTATAAGGTTTCTATAAAATAAAATATATATTATAATATAATATATATGTTACATTACATAGTTTATACATTTTTTGGTATAATATCAGGTTTTTGTCTGGGAACAACTGGTTTTAACCCAGTAGGTTTAATTTTATTAGTTCTCAATTTGTTAAATATTGGTGACTATAAAAGTAATTTAGGTGCTTTAATGGTATTAAATGTATTTCCTATATCTATAGGCGCATTATTAGAATATTATAAAGCAGGACATATTAATTGGCCGCTTGCTTTGACTCTTTGTATTACTGTTACATTGGGTAGTTATTTTGGTTCAAAAATAATTAATAATAAAAAGTATGCAGTAAGCAATAAAGAGATTGAATATTTTACAGGTTATATATGTATAATAATTGGCATTTCTTTCTTAATTTCGGCATATTATGAGAAAAAATAAAAACTATATTAGTAATGAATTAACGCCATTTTTGTAATATAAATAAAAATTGATTGAAAATAAATGAAATAAACATAAATTATTATAATAAACCAATGGAGCACGTTTTTAGAGTTTTCGACTTTAATGTTTATAATGAAGCAACGTCTTCTTCAGATGATGATTCGAATAGAAGAAGAACTGATAATTCATCTTTCGTTATTCAAATTTTCGGCGTAGATGAATTAGGTAAAACGTATTCATTAATTGCCAAAGGATTTAAACCTTTCTTCTACATCATGGTAAATGATAAATGGACTATACAAATAAAAAATGAGTTCTTAGCCCATTTAAAAGAAAAAATGGGTGCTTATTATAATGATACTATAACTAAATGTAAAATAATTAAAAGGAAAAAATTATATGGGTTTGATGGAGGTAAAGATCATAAATTTATTCTTTTAGAATTTGCAAATTTGACAGCATTTAATAAGGCTAAGAATTTATGGTATTCTAGTTATAATGCAGGGCATACTTTATTAAAAAACGGCTATAAATTTAAAGATACAAACATTATCTTGTATGAGGCCAATATTCCGCCACTTTTGCGTTTCTTTCATATTCGCGATATAAGCCCATCTGGATGGGTTGCAGTTACTGGCTATTCTGGTAATAAAGTTAATTGTGATTATTCAATAATAACTGATTATAAAGATATTATTCCACTCAATGACAAGGAGACTAGAGTGCCATATAAAATTATGAGTTTTGATATAGAGGCTAGTAGTAGTCATGGCGACTTTCCAGTTCCTATTAAAACATATAAGAAGCTGGCTACCAATATTGTAGAATATTTTGAGAGTTTAAAAATGGACATGACAAAAGAGCTTTGTAAAAACATATTGCGACGTATTATATTATCATCGTTTGGGTATGAAAAAATGAGTCAAGTTGATTTAGTATATCCAAAGATAGTGCCAAAATCTAAAGAGGATGTTAAAAATCTATGTGAAAAATGGTTGGCAGAACCTGTTCGCAATTTGAAAACAGACGATCCTAATAATTCAGATACATCCATAGAGCATTTATTTGAAAAGATGGGAATGGACGAAGACGATGACAATGAATCAAATAACCACGTTAAACAATATACAGATAAAAAGGCAACGATTGCAGATATTCTTTGTGACAAGAAATTCGAGCGTGAAGGTAAGTTGAATGAGCTAAATGAGTCGTTAAAAAAGGTCTTTCCAAAATTAGAAGGTGACAAGTGTACATTTATTGGGTCTACATTTATGAAGTATGGAGATGCAGAACCTTATTTTAATCATTGCATTGCACTTAATACATGCTCTAAAATCGAAAATTCAGTAGTAGAAAGTTATTCTACAGAAAAAGAAGTTCTGCTTGCCTGGCAAAAACTAGTACAACGAGAAAATCCGGACATTATTATTGGGTATAATATATTTGGTTTTGATTACGAATTTATGTTTAGACGAGCAGAGGAAAATGATTGTGTTGAGGATTTCTTGCGTTTGTCTCGCAATACAGATGAAATTTGTGCGACTCCTATAAAAGATGAACGTGGCTTTAATACTAGAAAATATAAAATAGAGGAAAGCACTCTTCAGATTGCGAGCGGTCAACATGATTTACGATTTATTAAAATAAATGGTCGTCTACAAGTTGATTTATATAACTTTTATCGTCGAGAGTCCAATTTAATATCATACAAGTTGGATTATGTTGCAGGCAATTTTATTGGAGACTTTGTTAAATCTATTGATTATCCTGAAGGAAAAGCCAGTGTTATTAAAACTGGCAACATGACGGGTCTATTGGTCGGCAGCTACGTTCATTTTGAGGAAATCGGTCATTCCGTAGATTATTACGCAGATGGTGCAAAGTTTCCTGTAACAGGTGTCGACAAATTAGCTGGTGTGTTTGTTGTGGAAGGTATAGTGTCACCAGATCAAAATTCCAAAAAAGTCAGATGGTGTTTGGCTAAGGATGATGTGACACCAAAGGATATTTTTAGAATGACCAATGGTACTGCTGATGACCGCGCTATCATTGCCAAATATTGTATACAAGATTGTAACCTCGTTCATTATTTATTTAACAAATCGGATATATTGACTGGATATATTGAGATGGCGAAGATTTGCAGTGTTCCGATTAATTTCCTTGTAATGCGTGGTCAAGGCATCAAATTAACGAGTTATGTGGCCAAGAAGTGCCGGGAAAAACGCACTTTAATGCCCGTGATTGAAAAGGGTGGTCTTGATGAAGGTTATGAGGGTGCTATCGTTTTAGAGCCGAAGTGTGATTTATATTTGGACAATCCGGTGGCATGTAATGATTATGCATCCCTGTATCCAAGCTCAATGATTAGCGAAAATCTGTCGCATGATAGTAAGGTATGGACAAGAGAATATGATTTAGCCGGTAATTTAATAGAAGAATGGGGTGAAAAGGACAAAACAGGAAATTACGTTTATGACAATTTACCCGGTTATGAATACGTAGATGTCAATTATGATACATACGTATATAGAAGAAAGAATCCAAAAGCGGCTGCTGAAAAGGTGCTCAATGGCTACAAAATGTGCCGCTTTGTGCAGCCACAACTCACTGGCGAATGTGTTGGAATTATGCCTTCTATTTTAAAAGAACTTTTGAAAGCGCGTAAGGATACTAGAAAAATGATTCCTTTAGAAAAAGACGAATTCATGAAAAATGTTCTCGATCAGCGTCAGCTCGGTTATAAGGTTACTGCCAATTCTCTATATGGGCAATGCGGCGCAAAAACAAGCACATTTTATGAAAAAGATATTGCTGCATGCACCACTGCGACTGGAAGAAAATTGCTCACATATGGTAAACGAATTATCGAAGAAGTATATATGGATAAAATATGTGATACATTAAAATATGGTCAAGTCTTAACAAAAGCTGAGTACATATATGGTGACACTGATTCTGTATTTTATACGTTTAATTTGCAAGAGTTAGATGGCACTCCTATTCGCGGAAAAAAAGCTCTAGAAATTACCATTGAACTAGCTAAACAAGTGGGAGATGTTTCGGCAAAATTCTTGAAAGCGCCACATGACTTTGAGTATGAGAAAACATTCATGCCGTTTTGTTTACTATCAAAAAAGCGATATGTGGGTATGAAATATGAATCAGATCCTGATAAATGTAAAAGAAATGAAATGGGAATTGTTTTGAAACGTCGTGATAATGCGCCAATTGTGAAGGATATTTATGGTGGTATTATTGATATCTTGATGAAGAAACAGAATATTCAAGAGGCTATTGATTTCTTGAAAGGTTGCTTGCAAAATATTGTAGAAGAAAAGTATCCTATGGACAAACTTATTATTACAAAATCGCTTCGTTCAGGATATAAAAATCCAAATGGAATAGCACATAAAGTATTGGCAGATAGAATGACTGCGCGAGACCCAGGAAATAAACCTGGTCCAGGAGATAGAATACCCTTTGTGTATATAGCGTCGAAAGATAAGAAAGCACTTCAAGGAGAGAAAATAGAAACACCAACCTTTATTACAGAAAATAATCTGAAAATTGATTATTCGTTTTATATTACAAACCAAATCATGAAACCAGTGCAACAAGTATTTGCGCTAGTTCTAGAGAAAATATGGGAAATGCATAAAAAGCAATATCCGATTAAACAATTTAAAAAAAAGATTGAAGCTTTACGAAAGGAACATTGTGACAATAAGGAAAAATTTGAAGAAAAATTAGAGGCAATGCGTTGTAAAGAAATAAAGGGTCTCCTCTTTGATGAATATTTAAGAGAAACAAATAATGAAAAAGCTGGTTTGCAAAGTCTTACAAAAATCTTCGGAAAAAAATAAAAATAATATATTACACCGACCGAAAAGAAAAATGAGACAAAACGCAGTTAAAAGAACTAAAAAACGTCGTTCTAATAAAAAGAGAAAGAATACTCGTCGTCATTAAACGAATTTTTTATCTAAATTAGTATTTTAAAAAATATGATTAAAAATTTATAATCATATTTTTTCTCTATTATGTGTTTATTTTGGCTCTCAGGGACGACCTTTATTAAACTGCTTCAGATTTGTTTCTAAATGTGGATAATTTTCTCAAAGGTGCAAGTTTTTTGGTGTTAGTCTTAGTCATCTGGTCAAACATCTGCTTCACCATAGTATTAATCTCTCCAACACTTGTTTCCAAACTCCAGACGCGGTCCGAAAGTGTATTCACATTCTTGTCTACTGACACATCGTCATCACTCTTGTATTCTGAAATATCATCATCATCGAAATCAGAAGAAGAATCTGTATCAGACATTACTTCATCTTCATCCTCTACAACATTTTTTCTAGTAACCTTGGCGACAAGTTTTGCTAAAGGCTTATTCTGATTCACCCCTTTCAACTCTGCTATCTTCTGATTCTTCTTCCTTTTCAAATCTGATATTCTATCTACCTTCAAGTCTGTTATCTGTGTGACAATTGAATATCCAGTAGCTTCATAAAGCGAAGAAGTTAGTCCCTCTGCAAAAAGCTTGAATAAAATAGATTGCACAGACCTCTCATGCTTATCAGCGATCTGTTGCACATTCCATTCCAAAAGCTCATATTCTCTTTGAAGATTCAAAACTTCAGAAGTAGTCCATCTTTTACCAGTTCTCTTACAATCAGTCATTGTATTATACTATATTATATAGGTTACCTTTAAGTCTATTTTTAAAACATTTTTCATCTAACTTTAATGCATAGAAACTGGTGGAGGTGAAGGTGAACTCATACTATCTTTATTTATAGTCAAAAACGCCGAACAAATCCAAGCTCCAAATATAATCCACATGTTATTAATCATATTAGCTGCATTATAAACAACCCAACGTAGTCCTTGGCAGTGTGGTGTTGCAGTCATAAAGGGTGACATTAAAAAACCAATAATTGTGCTTGGAACACATAGTTTTATATATACATGTGATGCAAAATAGTGCAAACAAATCCAAACTAGATAAATTCCAGATACCTTTATAATTATTTTAATGCCTTTATATACATAATCAAAACAAAATATGAATCCATTATATATATTTTTAATACAGCATTCTGAAATATAAGATTTGGTAAATACTGCATCTTGTTGTTCATATATTTCTTCACTTGTCATTTCATTATTTTGATCATCATCGTAATCATAAACAATATTTCTTTTATTTCGCAGCATCATAGCAGTAATAATATTAATATGTTTTTATCTTTATATGATATTTATATATATTATCGGGTTCTAGTTTGAAGAGCTCGTAATAATGTGAGTAATGTTGCTGAATCAGTGCCATTCGAAATATTTGAAAATTCATTAAATGTATTATCTAAAATTAAATCTATATAAGAAGCCAACATATTTGGTGTAGAAGTGGCAGAGGATTCTGATATATTTCTCTCTTCGTTTGGTTCAAAAGAACTATTTTCATCAACATAATTATTTGATAAATCAACAGAATTCGATGATTCTAATATAGATAACGGAGTATTTGAATTATAACTACGAATATCATATCTGCATATAGGACATCTACAATTAGACATAAACCATGTATTTAATTGGTCTCGTCTAAATATATGTCCGCAAAATCTTATAACAGATACCATATCTGAATCGCCAAAAGTATCTAAACTAATAGGACATGACCTATTTACTGGATTTATAATATCACAATAGCGAACATTTCTAGTTGCAATTTCAATTTGTGTTTGTGTAGGATAGACATCAACTGGTTGAAAAAAATTCTGCATGAGATTAGAATAGTTTGTATTTATATTTTCAGAAGTATTTGTATTACTTAGTGAATTTGTAAAGGGTATTGTATATTGTTGAATACTATCAATTACATAAGGTACATTATCCAAAATAACGCGTCCTAAATTCTCTCTTGCATTAGTTTGTTGTTGATTACTATTATTAGTTCTGGTTCTCTCATTACTTCTAGTTCTATCATTAGTTCTGGTTCTCTCATTACTTCTAGTTCTATCATTAGTTCTGGTTCTATCATTAGTTATATTTAAATTACTAGAAGTATTTGGATAAAGTAATACCTGTAAAAGTATGTTTCTTATTTGATTATTTGTATTTCTGAGATTATTTATTGAATTCGTCATATTATTTATTTGATGAATATTATCATTATACATTCGTTTCAATATATCGACTAAAACAACATGTTCATTGATTATATTATAAGAAGAGCTTGTAGTTTCACTCATTTTTTTATATTATATATAAAATGTGTTTAAATATAAATGTATATTATTTATATTAGGTATGAATACCGAAAAATATAAAGACAAGGGTTTAAGTGGTCTCGCTAATCTAGGAAATACTTGTTTCGCAAATTCATGTATGCAAGTTCTTTCACATACATACGAATTAAATTCTTTTTTAGAAGAAGAAACATACAAAAAAAAATTAAAAAATAAATGTGATTCGGCATTATTAGTAGAATGGGACAATTTAAGAAAAATAATGTGGAATTCAAATTGTATCATATCTCCTAATAAATATATTAAAACCATTCAAAAAGTAGCTCAATTAAAAGAAATGGAAATGTTTACTGGTTATTCACAAAATGATTTACCTGAATTTCTTTTATTTTTAATAGATTGTTTCCACAATTCAATTTCTAGAGAAATAAAAATGACTATTTCAGGGACATCGCAAAATCAAACAGACCAAATTGCTGTAAAATGTTTTGAAATGATAAAAAATATGTATTCTAAAGAATATTCTGAGATTTGGAATTTATTTTATGCTGTGCATGTTTCTGAAATTACTGATTTATCATCTGGCGAACAATATCAAATAACACCAGAGCCTTATTTTATGATTGATTTACCTATACCTCCGAACAATAAGTCGCCATCTTTGATTGATTGTTTTAATCATTATGTAGAAGGTGAGATTTTAGAAGGAGAAAATGCATGGTATAATGAAATTAAAAATAAAAAGGTGAATATTAGAAAGAAGATTCAATTTTGGTCATTCCCAAATATTTTAGTCATTGATTTTAAAAGATTTAATAATCGTTCTATGAAAAATCAAATTCACATTTCATTTCCTCTTGATAATTTAGATTTGTCTGAATATGTTATAGGTTATAAGAGTGAAAGTTATAAATACGATCTTTATGGCGTATGTAATCATAGTGGTGGTGTTTTGGGAGGTCACTATACATGTTATGTTAAAAATGCGAATGGTAAATGGTATCATTTTAATGATACAAATGTTTCAGAAGTAGGTGTAATTGAATCTATTATTTCTCCAAAAGCATACGTTTTATTTTATAGAAAAAAACAAATATAAAAATATTTTTTAACAAACACATTTGAAGTAATTAACTATTTATAATATATTATTTTAACTATTTATATATTATATATGGAAGTAGTAAACACGACATCAACAACCGACCCCGTAAATATGTATAATTATTTAAATGGGTTCATGATGAATCCTATGATTTTTGTTATATTATTATTGATTATTGTAGCATATTATGTGTTTTCATCATCTTTAGGAAATAACCAAGGATTTTCAATATCGGGTAATGAATATAGTTCAGGTTCTTCTATCATGGGAATTATTATTATTGTTATTATTGTTTTATTAATTTTAGTAAATGCTTTTCAATACTTTTTTAGTATAAACTTGACTGCTTATATTCAAGGATTATTTACACCTGAAACACAAGTTGACATTGTAGTCGACCATATCAGTGAATTGCCAGTAGAACAAGTAACTACTACTACTGATTTTGGGTCTAAATTAAGATTAAAGAGACAGGTTTTTAATATTCCTGGAAACTATTATAATTATGATAATGCTAAAGCCATTTGTAAAGCATATGATTCAGAGTTAGCAACATATGACCAAATAGAGCGTGCTTATAATAATGGAGCTGAATGGTGCAACTATGGTTGGTCTGCTAATCAAATAGCATTATTCCCTACGCAACCAAAAACATATTCCAAATTACAAACTATAAAAGGTCATGAAAATGATTGTGGACGTCCTGGTATAAATGGAGGTTATATTGCAAATCCTAAAGTAAGATTTGGCGTAAATTGTTTTGGGTTTAAACCAAAGATACGAAAAGAAGAAGATGATTTAATGAAAACTTCTACTCCGTACCCAGAGACAGCACAAGATAAAGCATTCCAAAAAAGAGTAGATTTCTGGAAGAATAAAATAGATGAAATATTATTGTCACCATTTAATCACAATATTTGGGGTGCAATGTAAGTAAATCATGTTAATCAATTATCAATATAATTATATTCATACTCTGATGGGAAACAAAAATCATTTGTGCATTCATAATTATATATCTCTTGATTATTTTTATCATAACCAATAAAAACAATATGTATAATATTACTAACTATAAAGCAAAAAATAAATACATTTCTAAATCTTATTATATTCTGAAACAAATTATATAAAAATTTTTTAATAAGATAATAATATAAAAATATATAAAACCCATATTCTAGTTCAAACCTAATATTTTCAAGCATCATATTGCGACATATTGGGCATTTTTCATTTGATGTAAACCATGTTTTTAAGCAACTAGAATGTACCCATCCATCACATGTACAAAATTTTAAAAAAAGCGTTTGATTCTTTAATTGTATTGATATCTCTTCAAATTTTTTTATTTCGAAGCAAATAAAACATTCGCGTTCTTCAATTTGTTCAATTTCTCCATTTGTTTGTTGAATTATTACATTGTTATAAGCTTCCATAATTTTATATAACATCTTATTATTATATTAGTATATTCTTTAACTAGTATAATATTTATTTCTTAATTGATTTTTCTTAATTGATTTTTCTTAATTGATTTTTCTTAATTGATTTTTCTTAATTGATTTTTCTTAATTGATTTTTCTTAATTGATTTTTCTTAATTGATTTTTCTTATTTTTTTTGATATATTTTTTTTTTCATTTTTAACACGTCTTTTTGATTTTTTGGACTTTGACTTTAATTTATTTTCATGTTCTCTGACAAGATCTAATAATTTGTCATGTAAATCATCGTCTATATCACTATCACTATCACTATTACTTTCACTTTTATCATCACGTTTCTTTTTATATTCACCACCATGCATATTATACATAGTCGCCCAACTAGGAACCGCTAAATGTTGAAATAAGTCTGACACCTTATCAGAACCACCACCTGCTTGCGAAGAGTTCATTGTCATTATGGTTGATATACCAGTTTTATTCATAATATCACTAACACCAAAACCGCCTGATTGATTATGATTAAATACTAATTCTTGTGAATCTATATACATATTTTTTTGTGGTGGAATGTCTGTCATATAATTTATTTATATATTAATTAATTATTAGAAAAGCGCTTTATTTCTGGAACAATTTTAATATTTCTTTTTTGTTTTATATGTTCCATAATTAATTTTACTTGAGATTCATTTTTAATAACCTCACCTAATGTCTTTTCTAAATATTTAAAAGTAATTGGTTCTGGAACTCTTGTATTTGCAAATTTTAGTTTACCATCACTAATTTGAATAGGTGTATTCGAGAGATTATTTGAAGAAGCATAATTTATGATATTTTGTTCTAATGCATTTCTTTTCTCTCTCATTTCTTTCGCCTTTTCATTAAATTGTTTTAATTGATTGTCAATTGAAACCCATTGTTGAATCTGATTTTCAAAACTCATTTATAAATACTATATTATAAATAATATTTATACATTATTCATGATAATAAAACGATTTACCATATATATTTAAATCTTTAACGGCGTCTGCTAAATTTCTTATTCCTAAATGTTTTATTGGAACTATTGCTCTTGCGTCCATACGTTTGTTGCAATGCTAAAAGAGTAGCAGGAACGATAGCTTCACCTAAAAACCCACCTCTTTTTTTACGTTTACCAGCAGATTGAATTAATGCTAGATTTGCTGCAGATGCAGTATTTGGCTGCGATGACCATTGTCCTTGAGCACCAACATACTCAGAACCTACTCGGCTTCCGTATTCTCCAGTTGCGGAAAAAGTTCTATCAAATTGCGCAGGTCCAAGTCCATTTACATACATACCATAAGTAGAACCACTTGTATAGTTACCACCTCTTTGTTTACGGCTATGTCTACGGATATGTCTACGACTATGTCTACGACTATGTTTTCTTGCCATTTATATTATTTCATGAGAAATAAATATAAATGGAGACAAAAATAAAAAATATAAACTTGCCTAAAATATTTTTGTTATTGTTTGTTTATTACGTAACAACAATACTAACATAATTATTATAGACAAGTTCATAATGAACATTGTTAAAATAAATATAATGAATATTATAACAAATGGTTGTATTTCATGTAAAATATAATTAATCACCGAACTTGAAAGTAAATTTAATTCATTTTTGATGTCATCTCTCTTTAATATGTCTAAACATTGTTGAACTAAAGAATCCTTCATATATTTAACCAAAATATAAATATTATTATTTTTGTGCGTGTTGTTTTTTTTATAATTTTCTATATTTTCAATATTATGGACAATATAATTGAGCCTAATGAAACATTTGATTTTTCAAAATTATCTTTAGCACATCCTATTGGAATTCAAGGTGGCGCATATTTTACTAAAATAGAACATAATAAAAAACAACTATATATTCAAACTACTAAAGGACAATCCAGACAAGGTTTTGTGAAAACAGGAAAAAAATATTACATTGATTTGATGTTTGACAAAAATGCAGAATCGCTTATTCAATGGTTTGAAAATTTAGAAACAAAATGTCAAAGCTTGATTTTTGAGAAAAGGGATACGTGGTTTCAAAATGGTTTAGAAGAAAGTGATATCGAATCTGCTTTTAATTCAACAATTCGAGTTTACAAATCCGGTAAATTCTATTTATTAAGGTCAAATATTAAGAACAATCATAACAATATACCAGCCGTTAAAATTTATAATGAACAACAAATTCCGTTAACCATAAGTGATGTTACAAATGAAACAAATACTATTTCTATTTTAGAAATACAAGGTATAAAATTCACAACAAGAAATTTTCAAATTGAAATAGAACTTAAGCAGATTATGGTATTAGATAATGAGCCATTATTTGATAGCTGTTTAATAAAAACTGATAAACAAGATATGAATACAATGTCTTTTAAAACAAATGAAATATCTTTAGCACAAGATATTAAACTGGATGAACTTTTAGAAACTAATCCTTCAACCATGAATAATGAACATCTACAAAATATTGATGATGTTTTAGAAGAAATTAATGAGGTAAAGTCTTTTGAAGAAAAAACGGAAGAAATTATTCCTTTAGATGCTGAAGAACTATATGAGAACATTGAGGAAAGCAATGATGATTTAAGAGAGATAGACAATATCGAATTATCTTTAGAAAACAATTTAGATGTATCTATTGATACAATTCAATTAAAAAAACCCAATCAAGTTTATTTTGAATTATATAAGGAAGCTAGAAACAAAGCAAAAACGGCAAAGAAAAATGCTATTATTGCTTATTTAGAAGCAAAGAATATTAAGAAAACTTATATGTTGGAAAGTTTGATTGATAGTGATAGTGATTTTGACGCCGAAATTGATGAAGTCTCAGAAAGCGAATTAGAAGGTTTATAAAACTTTAGCCCAAAATCTTTAGAATAATTAATATGTATTCTGAAAATTATTTTATCATTAATTTTATATAATGAGTGTCTCTGTAAAGAAACTATGGAATGACTATGGAATTGGAGCCATCTTGGTTTTATTAATTGTTGCCTATGGCGTTAGTATGTTTGCTAATTATTTAGGTGCTAAGGGAACACCTGGCGCAGAGTCCAATGCTCAAATGCAACAACAATACAAGAATACTAATATGCAAGCAAGTGCTGCTGTTCGCCCTTCTGACCCTAATGGCAACGAAGTTTTTGCTTCTGCTAATGGTGTACAAACCAGCATGCCTGGTCTCCCATCTTCCTGCTCTAAGCCAAATATTCAAAACCCTGCCGAGCTTTTACCCAAGAGTTCTGATAATCAATGGGCTCAATTGAATCCTTCTGGTAAGGGAGAGCTTGCCAGTCTTAACCTACTCAAGGCTGGTTACCACATTGGTATTGATACTATCGGACAAAGTTTGAGAAATGCTAACTTGCAAATCCGCTCTGAGCCTCCTAATCCTCAGCTTTCTGTTGGACCTTGGAACCAATCTACCATTGAGCCAGATTTCATGAGGCCGCCTCTCGAGCTTGGGTCTGGAGCTCAATAAATACACCTTTTAGAAAGGTCGAGCCAAAATATCCAAAATATATTTAAAAACATATACATAATTGAATTTATATGTTTTATTCTTTCATGACACCAAGTGTGTTATTGAGCAATTATTAAAATTTACAAATAATATACGTTTACACCCTTAAAATAGGCAAACCTGTAAATTTTAGTGGGGTTGTCCCATTTTAAATCTTCAAGGGTGTAAATTAAGTATATTTTGGAAATACTTTTTGCTCTACTTTTTTAAAAGTAGAAATACTTTTTTTAAAAGTAGATTATATGAACGAACTTATTTATACAACAGGAGTCGCATCTTTTATTATACAGATTCTAACAACTATAATAGATACATATGCATTATCTATACCTATACCACCTTCTCTCAACGATATTAAGGGATTATTATGGATAGAATACATTGTTAATTTTATTGAAGGAGGTTTTTATTTATGGATGATTAGTAATTTTTCAAAAATTAAAAATATAACAAAATTTCGTTATTATGACTGGATAATTTCAACACCACTTATGTTATTTACTTATTCCATGTATTTATTAATTGTAAAAAAAATAGAAGAGAAAAAAGAACATACTTTGTTTGATTCAGTAAATTATGAAAAATATACACTATTGACAATCATATTATTGAATTGGCTTATGTTGTTTTTTGGTTATATGGGCGAATTAGGGAAGTTGAGTTTTCAGTTGTCGACCTTTTTGGGATTTATACCTTTTACCATTATGTTTTATATTATTTATGAAAACTATGCAAAGCATACAGAGCTCGGTATAAATACATTTATATATTTTGTTTTTGTTTGGAGTCTTTATGGTGTGGCGGCATTGATGAACTATGAAGTTAAAAACATTATGTATAATATTTTGGATTTATTTGCAAAGAACTTTTTCGCATTATTTTTGGCTTATGTATTGATTTTCAAATATGTCTAACATGCAATTGGTTGTTGATTCTATCATATTAGTTTGACAATTAATTTTATAATTTATTGTAATATTATGTGTGGAATAGTAGGATTTTTAGGAAACGATAACTCAAGAAAAATGGTTATTGAAGGGTTAAGCCTTTTACAAAATAGAGGATATGATTCAGTAGGTATTTCTTGCATTAAAAATAACCAATTACAAACAATTAAATATGCATCTACCAATACATATAATTCAATAGATTTATTAAAGGAAACAATACAAAATAATCAAGAGACTAATACACAAATCACAATTGGACACACGAGATGGGCGACCCATGGTAGCAAAACTGATATTAATGCGCACCCACATCATGACAATAAAAATCGTATTGCATTAGTTCATAATGGGATTATTGAAAATTTTCAAGAATTGAAACAACAATTATTACAAGACCAATATACATTTCATTCAGCAACAGATACAGAAATTATTGCTGTTTTAATAGGAAAATATTTAGATAATGGTGAAAGTATGTTATCGGCTATACAGAAAACAATACAACAATTAAAGGGTACATGGGCACTATTGATTATACATCATGATTATCCTAACAAAGTATGGGCAAGTTGTAATGGTTCACCGCTTTTATTAGGTATAGAAGATTCATTTATAATGATTGCATCAGAACAAATTGCATTTAATAATTATATTAAACAATATATAGTATTAAATAATAATGATTTGTTTGAAATTTCATATGAAAATCAAAAAATAAACTACAATAAATGTATTCAAAAATATACAAAAAATATAAATAAAAATGAACTTATTGAATTAACTCCTATAGGTTATGAACATTGGACTATAAAAGAAATAATGGAACAACCTGATGCTATATTAAGAGCAATAAACAATGGCGGAAGAATATTATCCAATTCTCAGGTTAAATTGGGCGGTTTAGATAGTAACAAATCAAATCTTATTGATATAGATAATATTATACTATTAGGGTGTGGAACTTCATATAATTCTGGTTTATGGGCGCTAGACATTTTCAAATCTTTAGATATTTTTGATATTGTATGTATTTATGATGGAGCTGATTTTGAAAAAAAAGATATTCCAAAAAGAGGAAAAACCGGCGTAATTTTAATTTCACAATCAGGTGAAACAAAAGATTTACATAGATGTATGCAAATCATTCAAGATAATAATCTTATTTCTATAGGTGTAGTAAATGTAGTTGATTCTTATATCGCTAGAGAGGCTCATTGTGGTGTATATTTAAATGCTGGTAGAGAAGTTGCAGTTGCTTCTACAAAATCTTTTACAAATCAATGTGTGGTTTTATCATTAATAGCATTGTGGTTCTCTCAAAATAAAAATACATGTGTAGAAAAAAGAAAAAAAATTATCAATGATTTACATAATCTACATTTTCATATAAAAGAAATTCAAACAATAGATAATCTAGATAAAATTAAACATATTTCAAAAACTATAAAAGACAATCATTCTTTATTCATATTAGGAAAGGGAAAAGAAGAAGCAATTGCTAGAGAAGGTGCACTTAAAATAAAAGAAATTACATATATACATGCAGAAGGGTACTCTGCTGCTGCATTAAAGCACGGACCTTTTGGTTTAATTACTGAAGGTATTCCTATTATATTATTAGATGTAAATGATAATTATAGAGATAAAATAGAAAATGTATATCAAGAAGTATCAGCAAGAGGAGCTTATGTAATTAGAATTTCAGATAACAGCAGTGAATTAATTGTTGAAAAAAATCAAACATATGGTGGTATTCTTGCAAATGTCTATATTCAGTTACTTAGTTATTATTGTTCAATTGAAAAAGGGTATAATCCAGATTTTCCACGTAACTTAGCAAAAGTTGTATCGGTAGAATAATATATATATTTTTTAAGTAATATATATATTTTTTAAGTAATATATATATATTTTTTAAGTAATATATATATATACATGAGCATTTATGAAAACCAGAAATCCCGTTTAGGGAATAATTCAAGAGTTTTAAACTTTGATAATGCACAAAATGGAGGATTAGGTGTCGAATTTTTTTTAAATAAAATAACTAATAAACCTAACTTACCTAACTTACCTAACTTACCAGTGGATATACCGAAACCTGTTGTTACTAATAAATTATTATTATCAGAATCACAACAAACAGATTTAGCCAAATATTTAACTAACTTACCTATTACAAATAATACAATTACAATAGATCAAGTAGTTGCAAGTTTAAATTCATTAAAAAAAGCAATATATGATGTAAATTACGTAACAGATCTTATTCATAAACATTCACAAGAAATTATAACTGCAAAAGATTATGCATCTGTATTGAATCCTATTGTTGAAAAAAAATATTATAACAATTTCTCTGATTTTGCAGTACGTAAAATGGGAGCTTTTTATCAATATTATAGTAATGCTTTTCCTTTTTGGAATAATAAAACATTGAGTGAAATACTTGAATATAATTCAAAAAATAATTTAGAAGAATATAATATTCCACTTAAAAATAATATTGCAGTGAGAGATAATATATTTGAAAATTTACAAAAACAATATCCAAATAATGATTCATATTTTTATTTTTCAGTTGTTCCATGGAAAAATAGTTTAAATTTAAGAATAAACCATTTTATAAAAGATATATTAAATCCTTCGAAATATATTTCTATTATTTCTAAATTTGATTTATTATCTATACCAAATACAAATTCACTATCTAATTTTTCACCAGAATACCTAAATTTTATAAACGATTTAGCGAATGAAATAGCTATTTTAAATGGTTCTGATTGGGTAACAGATGCTATTTGGCCTTATATTTTCCCTGCTAATTTGTCTGATGCTACTTGTTTATATTCTTCTTTGTATCCTGAATGGACTGGATTACCTATTTCAGAATGTTTTATTCCTGGATCTACTATTGAGTATCCTGCTATTATAACAAATATTATCAATGATTTGTATTTTAATTATCCTCCATTACTTCCAGGACAAATAGCAATTTCTACATATAATATTGAATCTACTTATTATGTTTCCTTGATTAAAATTGATACTTATAATGGTGTTCCATGTTTCAAAGAAAAACGAATCGCAATCAATCCTTATTTTTCTAATTTATTAAGTTATCATGGAGATACAACTATTAAAGGTTCTTTAAAAGTGCAAACTTATGATGGGCAACCTATTATTGAAACAGATAATATATCTAAAATTACTAGTTTTCATGACAAAATCGGAGTGAATCAAGATACATATAATGTAAAAGGGTTGGTAGATATAGACAATGTTTCTTTTACATTTATTAATAATATTTTAAATCAATTTATAGATCCACTTCTCTATAGTAATAATGTATTTAATGACATTTCATCTACTATTGTCTACGGACAAACAAGTATAACAAATGTTCCAGTTAGTTTTCAACAAAATGTGTTTATATTTAAAACAAAGGTTCAAAATATAATTCAAGAATCGGATATATCTTTTTTATTTGTGCCATATGAATCTCAAGTATTTGCAACTAAGATGCTTTCATCAGATTCTTTTACTAAGATCCAAACTATTGTCAATGAACTGAATAAAATGCTTCCCCAAATTAATTTGAATCAAGAAACACAAACCTACAACTTTTCATTTATTGAATTATTGAATGATACAAAGAATTCTTATTTATGTTCTCTTCGTGGAAAACTTGTAAGAAACCCTGCAAATTCAAATCAAATAGAAATCTATTTTATAACAAGTTTTTTAAATGTGAATAGTGTGGTGATTCATAAATCTTATACGAAGGATTTTAATAATATTGTAAACCAGTTGAGTAGTTGTTCTCGTTTAACAAACTTTAGTGTATTGCTTGTAAAAGATCCAAACATTTATAATGCATTATTAGAAGGGAATAGTATAGGTTCAACAAATCCTTATAATCCTTATTTCAGTGATGTCATCAACAATAGTCCATATTTCAGAGAACGTTTTGGAAATCAGGCTTTATATGTCATTTGTACGGAATTTATAAATAAAGAAGACATAAGTAATAATGTAGAAGCATTCAGTTTATTCAATGAATATTGGCCTTATTTTGCAGGTAAAAAAACATCTGAATTATTTATACCAAATAATGGAAGAAGTGTTGAAGAAATAAATCATTATACGTTTGAACAATATATTAATAAATATGGTACCAATCAAAATATATCGTTTTTAGTACATTTTCCTCTTGTAAAAGGTCCAAAAATATCAGTTAGTAATATAATTACTATCAATGGAAAACAATATTATATTGGTTGTGGATTTAATGTAAGTGATATTATCAGTGAAAGTATTGTTTTAAAAGGAGACAATACTATTACTGGTAATTTGTCTGTAATTGATAGTGATACAAACAATACTATTTTCAATGTAGATACATATAATAAACAGAGTTTCAGTTTATATAAATTAGGATTGGGAACAAATAATCCACAATCAAAATTAGATATAAGAAATGGAGGTGTTGGAGATATTATTCAATCGATTGACAAACTAGCTTCCAATATAAATGATTTTAACATAAATATTCAATTATTAAAAAATGCAAATTCGGAAGATGAATTTGAAAACATTATTACTACACAATTTAAGCATTATGATGCTATTAATTTTACAGAAACTCCTTTCGTTCAAATAAATGATAATTATTATGTTGTTGAAAAAATTCCTGATTCATTAACTGGTTTAGATACTGAATACATATATCATTGGTTATATTCGAATTGGAAAAATCAAAAAAATATAAATATTGTAAGTCCGCAATATCAAACAGCGATAAAAAATGCTATTCTTATGATAGATAACATATATAATAAATCAAATATATTTAATAATTCAAATAGTTTTCATTTATATGATTGGTCATTTGGTAAAAAATGTAGTATATGTCAAATATTTGAAATAAATAACCAAAAATATTCTTTAATTAATGGTATTAATTTGGAAATATTGGGGATTGATATAAATGATGATAATGTTATTTCCTTTTATCAATCTATTATTGCATATACTTACTATATTCAAGATATTCAAATACGTTTAAACAATATTACGAATATTCCTAATGAGCAAAAGGCGACGGATTATAGAAATCAGCAATTAAACGTATATCCAATTCAAAATGCAGTTCAATATACAATCAATTATCAAGATATTTCTAATATGACTATAAGTAAGTTTGATTATAATACATTACAAACTAGTGATACACAAGTATATAAGGATATAACAGACGTAAATTTATTGTCAAAAATGGCATTATTTTATAATAAAACTTCTATATTTTATTATTACTTTTATGTTGGCTGCATTTATAGTGTATCTTTTGAAGATAAATATAATGATTTTGTATCCGTTTTTTTATGTACTAGTGCTGATAATGAAAACTATATATATACCTTTATCTCTTTAGAATTACAAATAAATACTATAATAAAAAGTAGTATCAGTTTAGTTGGGGATATGACAATCAAAGGTGATACTTATTTTTCAGATGTGAATGATAAAAATTTTGTATTTATAGATTCAGAAAATAAGTTTTTTGGAATAAATTCATTAGATATATTAAATAAGTATAATACGTTAGTTACTAATATTGATTATAGTAATTTAAATTTTTCAAAACAATCAGCCGTTATAAGTAGCAATTTATATCCAAACTTAGTAACAGAAAGAATAGCAACAGGAGAACAAAAAATAGACATGTCTCCTGAAAAAATATTTTTTGTTCCACTTGCACCAATTACAATGCGTAGAACAAGTAATTATTATTCTTATCAAGAGATGTACGATTATTCTCAACAATATACAACTCCTGTACCCATTGGTTTTTATGCAATTAATGGTCTATCAACTACAGAGAAACCATTGGAAAATAGAAATATTTATGGCTCTGCAACTAGTTATGAAATTAAAGACTATAAAGGTTTCACGAATATAGTTGGTAGAAGTTTTATGGGAATTGATAAAATCACAAATGAAGAAATAAGAGGAGGATTTGGTGTTCAAGTAGTAGATGATGATAATACAAGTATATATAGAAATATTTTATATGTAAATAATGATAGTCAATTACAAGTCAATTCTGTATCACTTGCAGGAAATATATTATCAGTAGATAGTGATAATAATTTATTATTCAATGGTAAAAAAGTTATGTTAAGTGATTAAATAACAAATTGTAAAAGTTTTCGCATCGAATATGCGCAAAGTAACCGATTGATTTATGCCCCCCTCGGGAGCATATTGAATGAGAATTGGTGTAAAAGTTTTTATATAATAAAAATAATTCATTTATTATATAATTTATGCTAAAGATCTACTGCACATATTGTACAACAATCTGTTTACGAAATAAGCAATAAATATATTAAATAATATAAGTATTCCATTAATAATGACTCTTCCATTGACATTTTTGTAATTCTTTACCAAATAAAATAATTCGGCTACTAGTGCAAGTACAAGAAAAATAAAAAAGACAATTGTTAACGCAGAAAAGTAGATACATGCCTGTTTGTCTAAAGGACCATATATAGAAGCAAAATCCATGATTATATATTAAGAATAGGTTTTATTTTTAAAAATATTATTTGTTTATGAAAAGACTTAAATATTGTTTTAAAAATCTACCATAATGAATACTTCATCAAGTTATACAACGCAAAATCAACTTTTACTAAATAATTTAATGGATTTTTATTCAAATGAAGAATATCTCAGTAAAATGCTTAAAATTATTACTGGAGAGTCTAAAATTTCTTTACGAATTGTAGACTGGTTTGCTACAAATTATGCGAAAAAATATTATACATTATACACAATTCAAGATTCATGTAACAAGACCATTCGGTTCAAAGTTTACTTTGACTACAAGCTCAAACTGAAAGCATATAGCAAAAAAAGATTTGACCCGTTCTGTCGCTGGGAAAGGATCACAATTCCTTACAAGACAGGAACGTCTATTGAGACCACTATCGGGCAATTAAACTTTTTCAAATGGGCGCTTGAAAATAGAGTAATTGAATATATCGAAGAGAATTATGAAACGATTGAAAAGGACATGAATAGTCGTAACAGCACTTCCAAAAGAAAGGAAACTTTGGCGGATAATTCAAAGACGCGTAAAAAGAGAGAAGAGTTGTCAATTTCCGCTACAAAAAGCATCAAGAAAGAGGAAGTGGAAATTGTAGTAGAGTTTCATTGAAATAATCGTTATTGTCTTCTGACTATAACGTCAAGTTACTTACTAAAATAAAAGCAAGTTTTAGTGATTTTGAACAACAAATGTTTTTAACAAGTTTTTATTGTTATTTAAATTATCATCCAACAAATGATTTCGTTATTGATTTAGATGATGTTTGGAAATGGGTAGGTTTTAGTGTTAAAATAAAGGCTAAAACATTACTAGAAAAATATTTTAAAGAAAATATTGACTATAAAAAATCGCTATGCGATAGCGTACAGCAAACAAAACACATCAAAGGTGGTCAAAATATTCAAAAAATATTTTTAAATGTAAAAACATTTAAATTATTTTGTATAAAAGCTGAAACAAAAAAAGCTGATGATATTCATGAATATTTTATGAAATTAGAAGAAATTATTCAAGAAACAATCAATGAAGAGAGTAGTGAACTACGATTACAACTAGACCAACAAAAAATAATATTACAACAACAAACTAAAGTATTAGAAAATGTTGAAAAAGACAAAGAGCAATTAAAAGAAGAAACCATAATAGACCAGTTTCCAGTGAACACACAATGCATTTATATCGCCAAAATTGACAACAAATCATTATAATTAAATAATAACCTCCAATATTATTTAATTATAAATCAAATATAAAAATTATATTTAACCCATTTTTATTTAAATACTTTTTATTCATTTTATTATACATTTGTATATGGGAAATTCTCAATCCATCAGAAAAATAAATTTTGAGGATATTCAATATATTATTAGATTGCCAGAAAGACATATTATGATTAATACATTGCCGATTTCAGAACAAGATTGTTTGTTACCAAATACCATGAATATACATAAAGAAGAAGAATTAATAAACCAGTTGCTGCAAAATAGTAAAAAAGAAGTAAACATTATTATTTATGGTAAGAATTGTAATGATAATACATTATATACAAAATATCAACAATTGACTTCTCTCGGCTTCTATAATGTGTTTGTATATCCTGGGGGATTATTTGAATGGTTACTATTACAAGACATTTATGGTGTACCAGATTTTCCTACAACAAAAAAAGAATTAGATTTGCTGCGATACAAACCAAATAAAATACTAAATATAGCTCTTTTAGAATAATAATTATTTAAGTATTCATATAACTATATAAATGATCCCATTACATCATGTTTTCCATTTTTGTCTTTTAACTGCATTAGTAATTAGTTTTTATTTTTTTATTGATGTATTAGTATTCAAAAATAAACACTATTCGGATATTTTTTCAACATGGCAATTTCCTATGTTGCTAGCTATTTATTTAGATACTATTTATCGGTTATAATAAATTCGTGAATTCATTTTTAAATTTACCTAATGCTATATTTGATAATTCGTCGGCGCGTTTATTCAAATGTCTCAAAATATGATTGTATTCAATAGTTTCAAATTTTTTCTCCAAATTTTTAGCAGTTTCAAACAAATTCAATAAGCTGGATGAACTACACTTGTATTTACCTGTCATTTGATAAATGACAAGTTGACTATCTCCTTTCACTAATAAAGATTTTATATTCATCTCAGACGCTTTTTTTAGACCTAAATTGAGACCTTCATATTCAGATTGATTATTAGTTGCTTTTACTCCAACAAAAGTAGTTCCCGACCAAATTTCTTTATTTTCTGAATTATAAATTACTGCACCTGCACCAGACAATCCTGGATTTCCCTTACTACAACCATCAAAAAATAATGTATATTCAAAATGGGGTTTAATATTAGCAACATTTTCTGAATGTATTTTTTTACTAAATGTTATGATAGAAGAAGATGTACGCAACATTGTATATATATTAAAAATATTACTTTATATTCTTTATAGTCTACAATTTATGATGACATCATTTGTCTTTATAATTTTAATGAAATGACATCTTTTTGTGCCTTTCTATGTAACTTCAAAGATTCCCTTCTAGAATAAGCAGTTTTGAATAGGCGGTCGGTTCGCATCTTAAAGACACGATAATCAAATAAATCAAATGCTTCTTCAAGTGCCGATGTGTAATTGCATTTGTCTCTGTGCATGGTATACATAATGCATCTATCAATGTCATAAGCGGCAAGCAAATCGGCTTCTCTTACAATGTGATATGCTAGCTGATATTCGCCCAAGTCAGGATATCCACGCGCCTTTACTTTTGAATAAGACATTGTGGAAATAATTTTACCCATTATTTCTAAATCTTCTGGTCTCATGATGTCGGACAAATAGGATTTGTATTTTTTAATACCTTCAGATTCATCCATATATTTTTTATCACACATATCGTGACCAATAGCGGCTGAGAAAATGATTTCCTGTTGTTCTTCTAAAAAGGGATTTTTCAAAAGTTCGCTTTCATAAATGCGTTTTGCATAGCCAAACACTTCCATGCTGTGTTTTAAACCATGTGATTCGTCAATATTATATAATTCAGTTATTTCACATACATAATGAAATGCACGATTCAATAAAGGCGTTAAAGATAATGCTGTTGTCATGAATTTCATGTGTAAGATGTAACATTATTTATTTTTCTAAAATCAAATTCAATTTTTTTCAAATATATTCGCATATTTCTGCGACCAAAATTCCTTCTTTAAAAAAGACTTTGAATGGTTTTCCACATCCAAATATTAGTTCATCCTTAATATATTGGTCACACAAATCTTTGGACAAATGAGGATCTATTTGTTGTCCAGATACTTTAAAAGTGCCATGACGAAAAATAGCACAATTGACTGCAATAATTTCTACATATTCTTTGCAATGAGGACATGATACAATTTGATTATTGGATGTGTCTGACATATAGATTTGTATATAAAATATTATTTATACTTTAAAAATTTTTGATTGCATTTAAATTTTCATAAAAATATTTTCTAAAAAATATAGAACAAAAAACAAGTGTTTTATCAAATGTTTGTACTTGTCCATCTATTGAATCAGTTAAATCATCAGATATATAGCGAATAATGCATGACTTTTTATTTAAAGAATTAATTATTTGTAAAGCTGATGTATTTTCATTATCAACTAAACCAATATCATATGATGGTGGAAATTTATCTAATAATTCAAAATTTGTTACAAATTGATCGCAAGTTCCACTAGTTCCATCATTATATGTAATTAATTTTGTATCTTTTTGTAAAAGTTCGTAATTTAGATTAGAAAAATCTTCAGAAGTATATTGAAATAAATCTTCACCAGCCATTTGTCCTAATGCATATCCAAAAGCTGTATAATCTGCATCAATGTATATAGATTTTTTAATTATTACTATATCATTTATGTTATATTTAGGTAGTGCACCTCCTGATGTTCCAAACCAAACAATTTTGTTTGCACCTAAACCATTTATAGCATACATAATGGATGCTGCACTATTTGCTTTTCCAACACCTGAAACAATATATAAACATTCTGTATCATTTGTTACAACTCTATATGTTGGAAATGGTGAGGTGGTAACTAGAGTAATTTTTATTTTTTCATCATTACTATAGTTGATTAAAAATTCCTCTTGTAAAGCAGAAATAATAACTAACTCGTTGTTTCCAACTAAAATATCATTGGCAATTTCATTTGCATTAATTAAAGCTAATTGTTCAGCTTCTTTTTGTGCGGTTGATAATGCTAAATTATCCGCATCTTTTTGTGATACATCTGATGTTGCTGAACTGGTTACTGAGACAGAGGTTGATGCAATAGCTGACGCAGTTGCTCTAGCTAATCCTGATGCTGATGCTGAAGCTTGACTATAAAACATTATAAAATAACTTAATATAATAAAATTTAAAAAATTATAAATTTACCGAAAAAGTTGCTATTTATTTAAATTTTTATTTAATTTTTAATAATATTCTAACGAATAAAATAGTTGATTTCATATAACCAATCTTCCATTTTTCCTTTATTTTCATGAATATCTACGTTTCCGTCTAAAACTAGTTTCTCTGTACTTTGCAACATATCCTCATGATATTTGTCACAACTTTGCAAATATTCTACCGGAATACAATCTTCGCCTTCTCTTGCCCTCATTGAAATACGAGCATGGCAAATTTCTGGCGCCGTCTTCACATAAACAACTTTGTGAACTGGAAATTCTTCGGAAAAGGTATCAAACCAATTCAAATAAATTTGATAACAAACGTCTTCCATTTTGCCGGCCTCATATAACATCTGTGCAAATACATAGCGGTCTGTATTTAAACTACGCTCCGTAATAATAATATATTTTTTAGAAGGGTCAATGCCTTTTAATGCTTTGCGTAAGACATTTAATCGCGAAATATAGGCCATCATTTGGAAAGCAAATGAATATTTTTCTTGATCTGCATAAAATTTCTCTAAAATTGTTTTTCCATTTGCGTCTTTAATGGTTTCCCATTCATCAACTGGTTCTTTCAAGAAAATAACATGTGGATTATTTTTATATTCTTCTCTCAAATTAGCCATCAATGTGGTTTTTCCGGAACCAATATTACCTTCAATAGAAAGGATAGTAAAATCTAAAGTAGCAGACATATTGGTATAGTATACTTTTCATTATTATATTATTTTTATTTCAATTTTAAAAAAAATTGACTTATAAAATAAATATAAAGAAATATCTACATATTCTATATAACAATCACATAATGGATTTACAACAAAGAAAACTGAATAAATCAGAATGGGACTCTATTGAGATATCAGTTTCTGCACAAGAAATGGATGTATTGAATATGATTATGCAAGGGTATCATGATGTTAATGTAAAGATAAATAACAATAATTCTATCTTTACATTCCTGAAGATTGAATTTTCGGATAAAATGGAAGATTACTTGTATAATAAATATTTGCGCGAACGTGCGAGTAAAGTAGAAGAAGAAATTAAAAAACTATTACCTGCATATAAATATCTAAAATTAGATGGTGATGCCAAAATCAATTCCGCTGATAGAGTTCGGTTAGAGCGTTTTGATGAAAATTCTCTTAAAAAAAATGATATTTACGAGTTTCTATTGTTGGAACACATGGAAAATTTAATTAAAAATAATATTTCTGGAAATGGCAAAAAGTTTCACTTTCATTATTATACGCTTTATAAACTGATACGCAACAATATTATGCGTCTTAATAGACATATTATTGAATTAACACAACGCATATTAAATATATTTGAAGAAAATATTGGAAAAATCTCTATTATTCAAAATGCAGTAGATTTTATTGAACGCAATGACAGCCTATTAAAATACGGAGATTTGACTCTCTATGAACATCAGAAGGAAATTTTCACGATGTGCAAAAGTGCGACACCTAAATTGATACTATACATGGCGCCCACAGGTACAGGTAAAACATTGTCACCGATTGCTTTATCAGAACAAAAAAAAATTATATTTGTATGTGCTGCTAGACATGTTGGTTTAGCTTTAGCGAAAGCAGCAATTTCAGTAAAAAAGAAAATTGCATTTGCATTTGGTTGCTCAAGTGCCGCCGATATTCGTTTGCATTATTTCGCTGCGAAAGTGTTTACCAAAAATAAACGCACTGGTGGTATCGGAAAAGTTGATAATAGTGTCGGCGATAATGTAGAAATTATTATTTGTGATCTTCGGTCTTATTTACCTGCTATGTATTATATGCTTGCATTCTTTGAACCAGAAAATATTATTACATATTGGGATGAACCGACCATTACAATGGATTATAGCTCGCATGATATTCATAAGACAATTCAGGCTAACTGGAAAGAAAATATGATACCAAATGTGGTCTTATCCTCGGCAACATTGCCAAAGCAGCACGAATTGACTGAGACGATACCAGATTTCCTAATGAAGTTTCCAGGTGCTGAAATTTGCAATATTGTTAGTCATGATTGTAAAAAGTCTATCCCCATCATTAATAAAGACGGGCTTGTTGTGGTACCACATTATTTAAGTGGTACATATTCTGATATTTTGAAAGTTGCAAAACATTGTAATGAACACTTGACTATGTTGCGCTACTTTGATTTGAAAGAAGTTTCTGAATTTATTGATTATGTAATTGCTAATCATTACGGAAATTCAAAAACAAATTTGGAACGTCATTTTGAAACATTAGATGATATAAATATGAAAAATATTAAAATGTATTATATAAATCTTCTACAAAATATTGTTGCTGATAAGTGGTCAACAATTTACAGCCATTTTATGCGTTTAAGAAAACCTAGAATTGTAGAAAATTCTAGTATTGATACAAAGGGTAATAAAATGACCAAGACAAAAAGCATTGGACCAGGCGTAACAAGTAATATTTCTTCTAGAAATGGATTAGATGGAGCGCCTCTTACTCGCCTAGCTAGCGAACAAATACTAAATAAAGAACCCATTGGAACATCGGGGGTATATGTTACTACAAAAGATGCCTATACTTTGACAGCCGGACCAACTATCTTTATTTCCAATGATGTAGAAAAAATCGCCAAGTTTTGCATTCAACAAGCAAACATACCTTCAATAGTGATGGATGAATTGATGAAGAAAATTGAATATAACAATGTTATTAACGAGCGATTACATATGTTAGAATCACAGGTAGATGTAATAAAAGAGCAAGGTGAACAACAAGCTAAAAATAATGTATCTAGTTTTCATAATGGTAGCACTATTACTGGTAGAAATAAAAGTGGAAAAGACTCTAAGAAATTATCGCGCGATTCTCCCGAAGAAATGGAAAGCAAGGGTAAATTGAATAAATTGACGAATGAACTCGATGGTCTACGAGCTCTTATAAAATCAGCGTCTTTAAACGATGCATTTATTCCTAATAAAAAAATGCATCTAGATAAGTGGAGTGCAAACTTGCATACATCCGAAGGAGCATTTACTAGTAATGTAGATGAACAATTTGTGTGTGATATTATGGCTCTAAAAGGCGTAGAAAATTCTTGGAAAGTATTATTGATGATGGGTATTGGTGTGTTTATTAATCATGAGAATATTACTTATACGGAAATCATGAAGAAGCTAGCAGAAGAACAAAAGCTATATATGATTATTGCTTCAAGTGATTATATTTATGGAACCAACTATCAGTTCTGTCATGGATTCTTGAGTAAGGATCTAGATTTAACACAAGAAAAATTAATACAGGCAATGGGACGAATTGGACGAAATAATGTTCAACAAACGTATACCATCAGGTTTCGGGATGATGAACAAATATTAAAATTATTTACATCGGACACTGAAAAACCCGAAATTATTAATATGAACCGACTCTTCAATAGTAAAAAAGTAGTGTGGGAAAATAATAGCTATCAAGAGGTTTTTGAAGAAGAAGAACAAGCAGAAGGAGTACCAGAAGAAGGAGTACCAGAAGAAGGGGTACTAGAAAATATTAAAAGTTATATTGAAGTTCAAGAGGAGTAATAAAATTTATAATTATTTAAAAAATCCAGATTTATGATAATAATGGTCACCTCCATCTAAACCTGATGAATATATATTACAAATAATATTTTCTGATCTATTTAATACCCAAAATTCAGGATCGCAATAATTAGGACCAATCATATTAGGTAGTGTTCTTATATATTGTGAATTTGCCCACCAAAAGTTGCCTGAAAAATGGGGTGTTGGATTACTTGTGTATTCACAACCATAAGCATCATGACTTAATAAACTATTTGATGCGTTTTGCCATCTAGTAAAATTCCAATGAATCATTAATTTTATCCAGTCAATAACAAAATCTTTTTTTTCCGAATTATTTTCAAAATGTGAAATACCTTTTGTGTGTGCATACCAATATTGACAATTATTCGTTTCAGAATTCTTTCTCATAGTATGCAATGTTATTCTTTCATATAATTTAGTTGGACCATGACCTATGACTACAAATTTTGGATCGTTAAATCTAACATCAGGTATTACATTTCTTTCATTGTTTACAATACCTAGTCTTATTTCTTTACATTTATCATATAAACCACTAGATTTAACTTCCTTCATTATCATGTCAAATGTAATTTGCCATTTTCCAATTTGACATACATGTATATATCCAATAATTTCTGGGTATACATCTTTAATAGGTTGACTTATTATTTTTTTTACAATTTCTTTTGATGTTTTTACTACAGAATCAGGAAGATATCTTCTTCTTTCCTTTTTTCCAAAATTTAAATAATGTTGTATAATTTCTGCATCACTTGCATTTTGATTCAAGTCAAGATTTAAAAACTTGTATGTGTTCACTGAAAAATCATGTGGTAAACTCATATATATATATATATTATTGTTATTTTACGCAATAATTTACCAATTTTTAAAATGTTTTACTAGTCAAACTCTTATAAAAATATCCTTGATAAAAAATATTTTTATCTAATGTTTTTGCTAATGTTTTATCGCTCATAGAGAGAGATTTTATGCAATCATATTTTTACTTGTTTATTATATTCATATACTTTCTCTCTTAAAATTGTATAATATTCAAATCTTTCTTTTGATAATTCTGATTCATATACTTTACAATTTCCTGTAGAAATAGACTCTGTTTTTTTCTTATCTATAGCTGAATTAGGATTATTTTGAATAAGGGTATTGTATATTTTAATTGTTTTCCATCCTTCTAATACTTTTTCAAATATAAAAATAACTTCTTCGCCAGTAATATCGCGTTTTGCAGTACGTTTTTTCTCTCTTCTTTCTTTTTTCATTTGTATAAAATCTTTTTTGTATTTGTTATCCAT
>Ga0209443_1000248_pt1 | contig 36146 bp, 28 predicted proteins | sample LauGreBMM110DCMD_2_FD_187571 | JGI IMG/M metagenome (GOLD analysis project Ga0209443, IMG submission 187571) | Freshwater lake microbial communities from Lake Michigan, USA - Su13.BD.MM110.DCMD (SPAdes) (version 2) | ecosystem: Environmental > Aquatic > Freshwater > Lake | place: Lake Michigan... | reverse complement strand
AAGAATAACAGTAACGGTAAATCCTGTTCCTGAAATATTTGGAAGTGCTACACATCCCGATCTATGTAGTGGCGAATCTACCTTTATAAGTGTTTCAACCTTCAACGCTACAACAGTTTTCAATTGGGTAGTTGAACCCGTTGGTGTTTCAGGAGCGAGCGCAGGAACTAATTCAGGGTTATCTATAAATATAGCACAACCATTAACCACTACGGGCAATACCCGAGGTTATGTCGATTATATTATTACTCCGGTATTAACAGGCTGTCCAGGCATACCTATAACGGTGAGAGTGTATGTGAATCCATTACCAGTGGTTTCCTTAACCGATGGAACCATTTGTGTGGATGGTGCAGGAGTTCCGTTCCAAACTTACGTATTGGATTCAGGATTAAATGATGTAGATTATGATTTTGTTTGGACCTTTGAAGATGGAACAACTCCAGTCGCAACAATTCCGGGTGCAACTAGTGCAACCTTTACTGCCACCCAAGTAGGAACTTATACCGTCGTAGCCACCAATAGCACTACCAATTGTGTTTCCAATATAGCCAGCGCAGCCGTAACGGCAACAAATCCAGCAACAAGCTTAACAGTAACCCAGAGCGAATACTTTAGCGACAATGCAACGCTTATAGTAACCGTAACAGGCGGCAACGGAACATTATTGTATCAATTAGATCAAGGCGCATTACAAGAATCAAATGTGTTTACTGGAGTAACAGGCGGAACACATGACATTACAGTAGTGGATACCCAAGGATGTACTTATCTGACGCAAAAAGTATTAGTGATTGATTATCCGAAATACTTCACACCAAACGGTGACGGTTATAACGATACATGGAACATCATTGGATTAAATCAACCAGATGCTAAATTATACATCTTTGATCGATACGGTAAATTAGTGAAACAAATTGTACCTTCATCACTTAGTAACGGATGGGATGGAACGTATAATAACGTACCAATGCCTTCAACGGATTATTGGTTTACACTTGATTACACAGAAAATGGAACTCAAAAACAGTTTAAAGCCCATTTTTCTTTGAAACGTTAATTAGATTGAAATCGTTTTATTACATTTGGAACGATTTTAATCTTTGGTATAAACAATTAAATTATAAATTTTAAATGAAAAAAATTTTATTATTAGCAATTTTTTCTTTTGTGAGTAGCGTACAAGCTCAAAACAGAATAGATAACAATTCTCCTTTATTAAAAAGTATAAAAGTTGAACAATTACAAGATCCAAAGTTTGACTTTATTAAAAACGCATCTATAGCTTGGGATTTTTCTGAGTTAGAACTAAATAATGCTGATGTTTCAATAGAAGTGGTAACAATTTTGGATTGCTTTAATGGAGCGCAAGCTACTGAGTTTAAAGATCAATTTACTGTTTTATCGAAAGAAAACTTCTCTGTAAAGGGTAGTGTGCAACTTATTCATTTAGAATTAATGGCAAAATGCTTAAAATGGCGTTTAGTAGCTAGAGGATCAGAAACCGGGGTTTCTGATTGGTTCTATTTTTCATTTGTAAAATAATTAATTATGAAGATTTTTATTAAAATACTTTTTTTATGTATAAGTTTTAATTTAACTTATGCTCAGTCTCCCACTTGCGCGACAGCATCTGCAATGTGTACCGGACAAGGAGGGCCTTACAACAATACAAATACTGGCACTGTTGGTGGTAATCAAACAGGCTATGGTCAAATCACAAATTGCAACCCAAATCCTCTAAACACTTTCCCTACTTTATTTTCTACACCCAGACCTGCATGGTTCTATTACACCATAGGTCAAACGGGCCCAATTAATCTAAGTTTACAACAGTTTAATGCTGCTAATGTAGGAATTGATGTGGATTTTGCACTATGGGGACCTTTTCAAAATAACAACTTAGCAAATATTTGTAACAGTTTGTCTGGATTTCCAGGAAGTACTTATACTGGGCCATGTAACTTGGTTGACTCTAGTTATTCTTCCACGTTTAACGAAACTATTCATATTCCAAATGCGCAAATTGGTCAGATTTATATGCTTTTGGTTACAAATTTCAGTGGAGCGGCTGGTACTTATACCATTAATCAATCTAATACCAATGTGCCAGGGGCTGGTCAAATTTCATGTAATGTTGTTTGTGGTGTAGATTTAGGACCAGATCGCCTTTTTTGTGACGCTAATGTAAACAGTCTAACGCTTCAAGCAAATTTTGTTCAAGCACCAACATTAACAGGCAATCCAGTTTATTCTTGGTCTTTATATGACGGCACCTCCTTCGTGTTACAAACCACAACTACAGTTAATAATCTAAATGTAACTCAAGATGGAGTTTGGAAAGTATCAGTTGTTCGGCCGGGTTGTACAGATTTAGCTGAAGATCAAATTGAAATTCGATTTGATGCTCCACCCGTTTTAAATAATCCAACCAACTTAAACGCTCCTGTAGGCGCTTGTTCGCATACCTTTAATTTGACTCAAAACGAGGTCGCTTTAACATCACCAACACTTCCTTCAAACTATACTATTCATTATTATTTGAGTGAGGATGATTGTATAGCGGGGAATTCAAATTTTATTACAAATCCATCAAGTTTTACTGTTACCACCACCACCACAATATATGTTAGAGTGGAGAATCTTGATAATGCAATATGTTCAGATTCTACTAAATTTTTTGATTTGGTAATCCAATGTAATCCACTAAGTTGTCAATTGGATCTTACTTCTGCAGTTGCTACTTCAAATCAAACAATATGTTTTAATAGCGCCATTCAAAACATCACCTATAGTTTTGGTGGTGAAGCTACAAGTGTCACTGTTAGTGGTTTGCCAACTGGATTGACAACTAATACAAATGCAGGGGTATTTACCATAAGTGGAATACCTACTCAAACAGGAGTATTTAATTATCAAGTTACCTCAGTGGGATGTACTACAAATATTATCAAGCAAGGAACAATTACTATAAATCCGTTACCATCTGTATCAGGTTTAACATCAAACACCTCAATATGCGCTGGTTCTAATGCTGTATTTACAATAAATGGCACTGCAGGATCGGTTGTAACGTATACAATTAATGGCGGTTCAAATCAAACTGTAACCATTCCAACATCGGGTCAAACAACGGTTACGGTTACTGCGCCATCTGCTAATGTTGTTATAGCTTTAAGCAATGTATCATTAACTAATTGTAATGTTCCATTAACTAATTCCGCAACGGTAGAAGTTAAAATTGTCCCAGATGTAACGTCTATTACAACAACTACACCAATTTGTTCTGGATCTAATGCTGTTTTTACAATCAATGGAACACCAAATGCGACTGTGACTTATGCATTAAATAACGGTACTTCAACAACTACTGTGTTAAATTCTTCTGGAGTTGGCACTGTAACAGTTTCAAATGCATTGGTAAATCAACAAGTGAATGTAACTTTAATTGCATTAAATGGTTGTTCAAGAGTGGAAACATTAACAGAAACAATAGTCGTAAATACGACACCAGTTGTTTCAAATTTAACGTCAAACACACCAATATGTGCAGGTTCTAATGCTGTATTTACAATTAATGGCACCGCAGGATCGGTTGTAACGTATACAATTAATGGTGGTTCAAATCAAACTGTAACCATTCCAACTTCGGGTCAAGCTACAGTTACTATTACTGCTCCATCTGCTAATGTTGTTATAGCTTTAAGCAATGTGAGTTTAAATTCATGTTCTACAACTTTATCGAATACAACTACTCTAGATGTTAGACCTGTTCCAAGTGTTGCTTCGTTAACTTCCAATACATCTATTTGTTCTGGTTCTAATGCAATTTTCACAATTAATGGCTCTGCAAATGCTACAGTTACTTATTCAGTAAATGGAGGAACAGCAAATACTACAACTTTAAACGGATCTGGAGTTGGAACAATAACTTTGTCAAATACAACTGCTAATGTTTCTGTAACTCTAAGTCAAATTAATAATGGAGCATGTAGTACTTCACTAACAAATAGTGCAAGTGTAACCGTTTTGGCTTTGCCAAATGTAACGGCACTGACATCAAATTCTCCTATTTGTTCAGGATCAAATGCGATATTTACTATTACGGGTAATGCTAATGCAACTGTGTCATATTCATTAAATGGAGGTGCTTCAACAAATGTTACTTTAAATGCAACAGGCACTAGTGTAATTACTATTACAAACGCTACAACTAATCAAACTCTTCTATTAACTAATATTTTTGACGGAACTTGTAATAGATCGCTAACAAATTCGTCATCAGTTGTGGTTAATCCAATTCCAAATACTCCAACTATAACTCCACAATCTGATACATTTTGTATTGGTGAAGAAATGATTTTTAATGTTTCTGGAGGCGCTAATGAAATTGTAAGTTACACTGTTAACAATGGTGCTAATCAAACTTTAACTTTAAATGCTGCAGGTACTGGAATAATATCCATTACTAATCCAACAACTGTAATAGTAGAAATTAATTTGGTTAATATTACAAATGGTTTGTGTTCTAAATTACTTACACTTTCTAGTGATGCTGAAGTAGTTTCTTGTGATATTCCAAAAGGAGTTTCGCCTAATGGTGATGGATTAAATGATACCTGGGATTTAAGTGGATATAATGTTAAAAAAGTAGAAATTTTTAACAGATATGGCACAAAAGTATACTCAAAATCAAATTATGTCGATGAATGGCATGGACAATCAGATAATAGTAATGAGCTACCAGACGGAACTTATTATTATGTCGTAGAATTTAACGATAGTCCAGTTAAAACAGGTTGGGTATATTTAAACAGAGAACAATAAAAGGTGATTTCTATCATAAATAAGAATATAATCAAATGAAAAAACTATATTTAGTAGCTTTAATTGTATTTTCCATCACAATGGAATTACAGGCTCAGCAAGATCCACATTATACACAATACATGTATAATATGAACGTTATCAACCCGGCATATGCTGGGAGCAAGGAGAATTTATCCATTGGGATGTTATACCGCAAGCAGTGGGTTGAGATTGAGGATGCGCCTACCACGGCTACTTTTTCAGGACACGCTCCAGTGGGTAAGAATGTAGGATTAGGATTATCAGTTATTTCTGATAAGATTGGTCCGGTTGAGGAGAATAACATTTATGGAGATTTTTCCTACACGTTACAATTAGGAGGAGAGCATAAACTAGCTTTTGGATTAAAAGCAGGTTTAACCCTACACCAAGTAAGCTTGTTTAGTGATATTAACTATACCTTGCCTGATCAGAATGATCCAGCTTTTTCAGAAAACACGAGTAATAGTTACTTTAATTTAGGAAGTGGTTTATTCTATTATACCAATAAGTATTATTTAGCTTTATCGGTTCCAAATATGATGAAGTCAAAACACTTGGATTTTAATGGTCGAAAATTTGGTTCAGAGGTTTCTCATTACTTTATAACAGGAGGCTATGTTTTTGATGTTTCTGAAAACATTAAATTCAAACCATTTTTTATGATGAAATCGGCATTTAATGCACCTACTTCGTTAGATTTATCCTCAAATTTTTTGTTTAATGAGAAATTTGAAGCGGGTATTACGTACCGATTAGAAGACAGTTTTGGTGCAATGATTAATTATGCCATTTCACCTAATGTAAAATTAGGTTATGCGTATGATCATATTGTTTCGGATTTAAATGTCACTACACCATCCTCTCACGAGATTGTATTGTTGTTTGATTTGAATTTCCCAAGAAAAGTATCTAGTTCACCACGATTTTTTTAACCTAAAAGCGAAAACGACATGAGAAAAATATATTTAACATTGAGTTTTGTGATGGCAAGTGGTTTACTTAGTGCGCAAAACAAAGACACAAAAGTTGCAGATAAATTATTTGATCGCTACGAGTATGTAGATGCTGCAAACGAATATTTAAAACTAACCCAAAACGGCAAAGGCGACACTTATGTGTTCAAACAATTAGCCGATAGCTACTACTCGATATTTAACACTAAAGAAGCAGTTAAATGGTATGCAAAAGCGGTAGCGCAAAAACAAGACGCAGAGACCTATTATAAATATGCTCAAATGCTAAAATCGGAAGGGAATTATGCAGAGTCAGACAAACAAATGAAACAGTTTGCTAGTATGGCTCCAAATGATCAACGTGCCAAAGCCTTTACCAGTAATCCTAACTATTTACCTACATTAAAAGGACAAACTAAGTTGTTTGATGTAAGTAAATCAGATATTAGTAGCGATAAGACCGATTTTGGTGCCGTACTTACTAATGATAATTCGGTTTATTTCTCAAGCGCTAGAAACACTTCAAGAAGAAATAGCAACTGGAACGAAGAGCCTTATTTAGATTTGTATAAAGCAACGTATAATTCCAATGGTACCATTAGCGAAGCGGTTGCTGTTTCTAATCTAAACACCAAATGGCACGACGGTCCAGCGAGTGTTTCAGCTGATGGAAAAACGATGTATTATGGAAGCGAAAGTTTCAATGAAAAAGAGTATACGAAAGACAAAGCTAAGAAATCAAAATTCGGAAAGATTTACCTTTATAAAGCGACTTTTGAAGCAGGTCAATGGACCAACAGCAAACCCTTACCATTTAACAATGCGGCATACGATGTGAGAAACCCAAGTTTGAGTAAAGACGGAAAAACTTTGTATTTTTCATCGAACATGCCAGGCGGATTTGGAGCAGAGGATATTTGGAAAGTTACTATCAATGGTGATACGTATGGAACGCCAGAGAACTTAGGTTCGAAGATTAATACAGAGGCAAATGAGAGTTTTCCATTTATTACCGAAGACAACATATTGTATTTTTCATCAAACGGAAAAGAAGGTTTTGGAGGATTAGATGTCTTTAAAATCGATTTGAATAAAGCATCAGAAGTAATCAATATTGGTGCGCCAATAAATACAGAGAAAGATGATTTTTCATTTACCTATAATACCAACAAAAAAGTAGGCTTTTTCTCAAGCAATAGAACAGGGAATGATGATATTTATAAAGCCGATCCAGTTTGTGCAGTACAAGCAATAGCAGTTGTAAAAGATGCAAAAACAGGAACGATAATAGAACAAGCAAAAGTTGTATTGGTTGACGCTAAAGAGAAAACAGTAGGCACGCAAGCAACAGCAGTAAACGGAAAAGCGGCATTTGGCATAAATTGTAATACGGTATATTCATTCCAAGTATCTAAACAAGGCTATGAAAGCGGTGTGTTTGGAATAGCAAAAACCGATGGAGGCGAAGTAGTGGTTGAAGCATTATTAACCCCAATTATGCCAATTATCACCGAGAAAGAAGTGATCTTACAGCCCATTTACTTTGAATACGACAAAAGCAACATCACGCAAGAAGGCGCAGCAGAGCTTGATAAGTTAGTTCAAGTGATGAATGAATATCCAACGATGGTCATCTTTGCAAAATCGCACACTGATCAAAGGGGAAGTGATAGATACAACTTAAACTTATCCGATAGAAGAGCAAAATCTACGGTTCAATATTTAGTATCGAAAGGCATTTCAAAAGATAGAATATCAGGACAAGGATTTGGCGAAAGCGAACCAAAAGTTACCTGCGATAACTGCACCGAAGAACAACACGCTCAAAACAGAAGAAGTGAGTTCTTGATAGTGAAGAAATAATAGGTTTTATAAAATAAAAAAGGGTTTGCGAAGCAAACCCTTTTTTATTTATTATCATCAGCAAACCATTCTGCAAAGGAGGTGTCGGTTTCTTGTAATCTAAGCGAGTGTAATGTAATGTTTTTGGGTAATAAATTTTTAATTTTATTAGAAAAATCAATAACCATGTTTTCGCTCGTTGGTTGATAATCTACTAAAATTACATGATGTCCTCTCGTTTTTAATTCATGTGCCAATTCAACATGTGGGGTATTTTGATTGAAAACAGTTGCATGATCAAAAACATCAACAATTTGTTCTTTTACAATTTTTTTCAAATCTCCAAAATCGATTACCATGCCATATTTTACATTTTCAGAATCGCTTATTGGAGATCCAATTACTGTAACTGAAAGTTTATAACTATGTCCGTGCACATTTTTACATTTTCCGTCGTAGCCATATAATGCGTGACCCGTTTCAAAACTAAATTGTTTGGTTATTCTTATTTTTGACATAATTAAGTATGTTATTTATCAATATTTTTTTCTTTCTTTTTAGCACGATAATAAAAAAATAGGCTAATCCAACCAAAACAATAAAAGGTACAAATGAACCTATTAAAACTCCTATTTGGTAATTTTCATCTGGAGCAGATTTTATTTTATCTTCAATATTTATTTGTGCTAAAGCAATAGCTAAAGTTCTCATTTTTTAAATTTTTGCAACGCCAGTTTTGTTTCTTCGGACAACGCTAATTTTCCCGAAATAGCAGCTCTTTCATGCAATAATTGATTCCAGTTTTCTGTTCCTTCCCAAAGTACTTTTTTCATTTCGATTAATGCAGTTTTATTATAACCTGATAATTCGGAGGTAAAATTATTTAAACGAATATCTAATTCATCTAAAGATTGAAATACTTCTGAAAACAAATGATTTTCCTTGCCCCAGCTAGCAGATTTCCATTCTGTTGGGTTTAAAGTCATTTCTGCAAAAGCCATTTTTCCAATTTTTCGACTTACAGCTGGTTCAATCACAAATGGACCAATTCCAACAGCGATTTCGGATAATTTAATCATACTATTTTGTGTGGCAAAAGTATAATCACATGCCGCTGCTAAACCAACTCCGCCACCAACGGCTTTGCCTTGAATTCTCCCAATAATTAATTTGGAACAATTTCGCATAGCATTAATTACATTTGCAAATCCACTAAAAAACTTTGTTCCTTCTTCTAAAGTAGTTAACGAAAGTAATTCATCAAAAGAAGCTCCTGCACAAAATGTAGTAATTCCTTCGCTTTTAAGGACTATAATAGCAACATCAGGATTTTGATCTAATGTATTTAATTCGTTTGTTAATTGCTGCAATAATGCACTCGGAAAAGAATTGCTTGCCGGATGAGAAAATGTTATTGTAGCAACTGAGTTTTCAATAACAGTACTAATTGAGCCAGATGGTATCATTATCTTTTTAAGCTAAAATGAGATTTAAATTCTTTACGATTGTTGTTCTCGGTATATTCTACTTTAAACCAATAGTCAGTCGAAGGTAAGGTAACTCCATTAAACGTTCCATCCCAACCAGCACCATACGAACTAATTTGTTTAATCAATTTTCCATATCGATCATAAATAGTAATTAAACCATTATAATCTGAAGGTAATCGAATCACCCAGTTGTCATTATATCCATCACCATTTGGAGTGAAATAATTTGGATACGTAATCGTCTGAATTGCATCAGATATTAGTAAATCACAACCTTGAATATCTCTTGCATAAATGGTATAACTTCCATTTTCCAACCCCGAAAATATAGGGCTAGATTGCCAATCAACTGCATTAAGGCTGTACTCATAAATGCCAAATCCACCGGTTGCTATTGCCTCAATTGTTGCCAATCCGCTTGAAAATGCAGGCGTTGTTAAAACCACACTTAAATTAGCTGGTGCAGACGAAGTCGTGACAGATACAGAATCAGTAAATTGACATCCAGTACTTGAATTTGTGACAACAACAGCATATGTTCCTGCCGCAGTAACATCATATAGTCCAGAATTACCTAACGAATTAGTTGGAGTCCATAGATAGGAGTAACTTCCAGCTGATGATGGAGTAGCATTAATTGTTTGAGAACCTACTCCTGTAACAGGATCAATACACAAAATAAGATCTTCTCCCAAGTCAAAATCAGGTAACGGGTTTACGACTAAACGTAAATAAGGGCCCAATCCGGCACACTCATATAAATTACTTTCAATGCGAACCCAAATTGTTTGATTGTTTGCAATGGTATTTCTAAAATTTGTGATAGTAACTATGGCGTTTTGTTCTGCAGTTGCATCGGGTTCATTAAGATAATAGCTATAAGTATAGGATTGTCCAGACGGAAATTGCACTGTTAACAATGGCTCAATTAATGTTAAATCAAAATAATCGATACCATCATCATCTGGATCTGAAGCACTTAGGTAATCATCACAAGCAGGAATTGTATACATATAAGTTTGAGGAATCGTAGTTGCAGAAACTACAAGATTGACTTCTGCAGTTCTAGTACAGCCAAATGTATTGGTAATTCTCGCCCAAACTTGTGAACTATTTGAAGCATTATATACAATTTCGTTTGTAACAAAATCTGTATTGTTTAGAGCGCCGAGCGGTGAGTTATGATAACTGTAAACATAAGTTGCATCGGTTGAAATTTTAATGTTTGCTTGGGTTAGATTGAAATCGGTAATAGCATCACTATCAATATCACATTGTTTTAAAGCAACAACAGCATTTACAACAGGTAGCGGTTTTACAACCAAATTAAATGAAGTAGTTGAAAAACAACCCGTAACATTGTTAGTTAATCGAACATGAATTACTCGATTAGTGGTAATAATATTCGTAATTGCATTTTGTCCGTTTACTGCTTCTATAGGATCTAAATGATAGGTTATAGTAATTCCTGTTTGTGTGCCCAAAATTTCAGTATTTTTTTGAATTAAGTCAAAACTAACACTTCCATTTGTATCGTTACCGTCTGCAGCATCATCACATAACTCAAAATTTGAAATAGGTAAGACAATCGGATTTGGATGCACTGTAAAGGTTATGGTAAAAGGGTTTCCTGAACAACCATTTGATCCAATTGGTGTTACCGTGTAAGTTAAAATAACTGGTGCATTCGTTGTATTGGTATACAAATCGGTAATGTTAGTTGCAGATGCAGTTGTTCTTGGACTTCCTGGTGGCACACCAGTTGCATTACTTGAAGCAACCGTGTAAGTATAAGTTTCTCCAGTTCCTGCAATCAAAGCATCTAAATTATAATTCAAGGCAACATTGCTACAAGTAGCACCTATTTGATTAGTTACCACTGGTTCTGGATTAACTGTAACAGCTAATGAAAATGTAGTGCCGACACAACTGTTAGAACTTATCGGTGTAATTGTATAGGTAATAGTTACCTGTGAATTAGTAGTATTGGTATATACATCAGTAATATTTGTGCCAGAAGCTACTGTACGAGGACTTCCTGCTGGAACATTTACATTATCACTAGATGCAACTGAATACGAAAAGGTATCACCTGAACTTGTTAATAATGCATCTAAGCTATAATTTAATGCCACATCACTACAAGTAGCTACTGTTTGATTGCTTACAACAGGCTCAGGGTTTACTGTAACTAGTAAAGTGAATGTATTGCCGATACAACCGTTGACACTTATTGGTGTAATAGTGTAGGTAATAGTCACTGGCGCATTCGTTGTATTGGTATATAGATCAGTAATGGTATTTGCTGAAGCAACTGTTCGAGGACTTTGCGCAGGAACATTGGTATTATCGCTAGATACAACGGAATAGGTAAAGGTGTCACCAGTTCCAGCTATTAAATTATCTAAACTAAAGTTTAATGCTACATCACTACAGACGGTCACCGTTTGATTTGTTACCACTGGTACTGGGTTATTGGTAACTACAATACTTGCTGAAACACTTGAACAAATAGCACTAGCTGGTATGGTATACGAATAGGTGCCACTATTATCCAATGCTGGATTAAACAAACCGGTTCCAGAAGCTAAAGCTGGAGACCAAGTTCCTCCTGTAGTTACACCTGGGTCTAATAATGTAAATAAATCTACTGAAGTATTATTTTTACAAATGGATAAAGTTTTATTTGTTCCTACAAATGGAGCTTGTTCAATAGCTACAGTTACCGTTACTGGAATTAATAAATTAGAATTATCACAATCTTTACTAAAGGTATAAATATAATCTCCAGGAGTATTAATTGTTCCAATAAAATCATTACCATTTAATAATGGCGCTCCAGAAGGTACTGTCCATGTTCCGTTTGGTTCAGGATTTCCCGTAATGGCATCATATAAATTTACAGTCTCGTTTGAACATAATGATACTTCAGTATCTCTTGGTAAACTTCCAAATCCAGAATAATAACCTCCAAAACCTGCAACACTAACAGCGCCAAAAACACCTGCTGCAAGTGCACCTGTTGATTCAATTTTAACATTTCCAGAAAGTCCACTAATTCTATAAGTAACCCAGTTTAAATTACCTGTTACTAATTGAGGTGTTGCAGTCGTGGTTACATTATTAACCGATACTGTTGATCCAGTTTCGGTTACTACAATAATTTCACTATTAGGATAATTTGTAGACCCAATTGAATTGAAATTAGGAATCATATCCACACTTTTTTGCCAAAAACAACTTAATGGTGGAATAAAATTTAAGCCAGAAGTGGCATCTGAAGTTGCTCCAGCAATAATTTGATATAAATAAACAGGATTATCACTTGAAATATACATATTTTGATTAGCAGTTCCAGTATAAAATGAACTAGGCACTAAAAAATAATCGCCTGCATTAAGAAGTGTAGCAGCAGCTGTTGGATTTCCATTGATAAAAACTTGGGTGTTATCTTGTGTAGCAATTACAAGAGGCCGTTCAGTATTAGAACTACCATTTCCTTTAACTACTATGTATTCATCACCTACAATGTCAACAGGTACAATTTGATCTAAATTAAAGTCTTGCCCGCTCATTTCATCTAACATTCCACCTGTCGCATTTCCGGTATTCACAACTATAGGCTTGGTTGAAGTAAGTAAAGCACCCACAAATCCAGTTAAATTTGGTCCAAAATCTGTATATCCAGAAACCGTTACCGATTCTCCTTCATTTAAATTGAATGTTTGAACATCATCATTAATATCCCCGCTTCCTGACTCAAAAACAACCCCACTATCATATTCACTTAAAGTAATAACGGTATTGTCTTCAGTAGCCATAAAACTAGACACAAAATTTCGAACATTACCAGGACTTGTCATGGGTAAACTGCCAAGTCTAAATTCAGTTCCAGCTCCATTTATTCCCTTAGAAACTAAAATTTCAGCATGATTTGTTGAGCGTAGTCTAAAACTAGCATAAAATTCACCCGTACCTTCTAATATTAATCCTTTATCGGTCTTTGCTATATTCAAATCTGCTTGTGACAACATCATAACAGAGGGTTGATTATTTCCAATAAGAATAGGTGGTGGTGAGTTGCCTTGAGAAATAGTGAAGGGTGAACCCGAAATAGGAGTACCATTTCCGTCTGTTACGGTTACTTCAAAAGGAGTCACTTCTGGTGTTGAAATATATAAATAGTGTTGAGAAACATAATTCTCTCCTCCTCTAGCATGCAAGGGCGGAATCCAATGTTTATTGCTTAATTGCGCATAATTGACACTTGAAATCAGTAATAATATAAATAATATTTTCTTTGACATCGTATAATTTATTGGGCTAGTCTGTAAATTTAAGTAGAAATGTAGAATTAATCTAATCATTAACTAAAAAAAGGCACGTAATTGTACATTTCCTGTATGAATAGTTTTACTGGTTTCACTGTTTCTGCCTTGGTAGTTAATATTTATGTCTAAAAACTGGGTCAAATTTTTCTGAAGCAATAAGCGCCATGTTTGGTTTTTTCCAGGTTGTAAACCTTCTAACATTTGAAAACCAACCGCTGATAGTGCATTTCCATCATACGAATTGTTGTACATCGAAAATTCGCCATTCATACTAAAACCTTTTTCACTATTGTAACTAAAAGATGTTCCAAATCGGGTTTGCGTTAAACTCTCTAAAGCGCCAATTTGATTCTCTTTTTGTTGAAACTCGTAAAAAATATCCCAACTTGCATTTTTAGAAAACAAATACCCAATTTTTGGCGCTAATAGAAAACTTTCAATCTCAAAATTTCTATTGGGATAACTTTCTGAATTAGATTTGGTAAGAATAGTATTTCCCGAGAAATTAAAGAGCCAACTTTTTTGAACCAAATGCTGGTATTGCAGCTGATGCGATTTGTTTGTCGCCGAAATACTTCCCACAGAAAGTAAGTTTTTACTTTCATTAAATAAAAACGAATACGTGGTGGAATGATGCTGTTTACCACGATTAAAAAACAAACTATTTCTAAAATTTGTATTCAAACCAATCAGTGCTTCTTCCTCTTTTGAAAACGGATTCAAATCAAAATTACCTTCATTCCTTTTGATTTTCCGGTCGATTAATAACGAAGTTTGATTGTAAAAATGCGAGGCAAATTTTTTAAAACCCTTCTCGTTTTGCCATTGATTAAAATTTAGATTAATCGATTGTGAAAATTTATTTTGATGGGTTCTCACAAAAACTTGATTGGGTAAAAACACTCGAACATAAATTGCTAAATCGGGATAAGGCGCAATTTCAAATTCTTGCAATTCTTGGATTCCATTGCTGTTGTAATCGTTCCACATATAAACACCCTGTCCGGGCGCTACTTGCAAATAGGTAAATTCTTGCTGAGCAATTGTTCCTGAGCTGGTTTCATAAGCAGTTGTAGTTTGAATCAATTGTCCAAAATATCTGTCGGAATACAAAATTCTTGAATTCAACGATGGCTCATCTTTTAAATTGACATCTTCATATTTCAAGGTGCGATAATTCAAAAACACACTCAAATTGCTTTTTTCAGTTTTAATTAATTGCGATTTTAAGTAGTAGGAATTTGAATGATTAACACGCTCAATTCGATTGTTTTGCAAACTATCATTCTGGCGTTGTAAAACCCCTAGTTCCACAAAAACCTTTGTTGAATCACCTCTTCCTATAAATGCCCCATATTCTAAAAAGCGTTGGCTCAAGGCCGAAAAAGTTTGGGTTGTTTTTAGTTTTTCTGAATTATCTTCCAAATTCACCGTGGCGCCCACCCAGTTTTTGCCCAATTTATAAGACGACCGATTTTGGCTTCGAGCAAAAGACGAATTGGATAGTTCGGAATCGCTTTTCATTACACTTGAATTACTCCAAATCATCCAATTTTTTGTGGCATATCTTCCGGATAAAGTGTGTTTATTTCCCGAAAAAGCATCGCCAAAGGTTAAGTTTTCAAACTGATAAATCGCTTTTCCCTTATTATTGAAATTAAAATCCAATCCTGAACTTAAAAAACTTTGATTGCCTAATAAAGTCGAAGTAATGTTCCAATCTCTGTTAAATTCGATGTTGTATAAACGTTCAATAGTTTTGAAATTTTCTTGCACCAACTGATAATTTGCAAACGCATCAATCTTGGTTTTTCCATCAAAAAGACGTTGTTTTCCATTTAATTTTCCTGCTACCCCTTTATTGTTGTTGTCGTCTTTACTTGAATATAAATTTTGATCGCTATTACTTAATGCCAATTCAAAATCTAAAAGTGTTTTTTCGTTCGGATTGTATTTTCCTAAGACAGTTGCCATTTGAATTTTTGTAGGCGCAATCAAACGAATAATTGGCTCATAATTCCCTTGCGGAATGCCTCCAATTGGTGCTCTATATTCATAAATTTTTCCTACCGCTTGATTGTTGACCAAAACATAATTTCCTTGATTAGTTCCTACCAATGAAAAACGCACATTGTACAGCTCATCACTCGGATTATTCGAATATTCAAACACTTCCACAGCACCAATAAGCACTTTTTTGTACAGAATTTTATTTTCAGAATACGAATCTAAATAGGCTGAAGGCCCATTCATCAAAGAAATAATATCACCAGCATTTTGCAAAATAGCAATTTGTTCCGATGATAAATTTTGCTGCAACGGCTGATTTTTTACATCGCTTTCCGAATACACATAACCGCCAATTTGCCAATTTTCGCGCTCGTGCGAAATGCCACCGTAGGTTATAAATCGGGTAAAATTTCTATCGGTGAATTGGTATTCAACGTTGATTCGCATTTCGGAAGTAATCGGAAATAAAGAGGTAAAAATGATTTCACCAGCGTTGTAATCAATGATGTAATCGTTGTTTTCACCACGAGTTTTCAAAATTCCATTTACATAAACTCGCTCCGAACCAGAAATCACTAAAACGTACAATTCGTTATTATTACCGCGCAATTTATAAGGCCCTTGATTACCTTCTTGCCCTGTGAAAGCACTTCGAGCATATTGTCCACGCACCAAAGCTCCTGCTGCCACTACTTCGGTTTTTTTATCGGGTGTACCAAAAGTAAAATGGGTCGATAAACCTTGTACTTTTTTATTGAAATTAAGGAATGCCGATTTTCTGTTTTCTAAAAATAAATCACCAGCCCGAATGTTCCATTTATCAGAAAATAATTCGATAAAAATTTGGTCAAACTCATCTAATTTTTGCGAATAACCGCCTTCTTGCAAAGGAATATTGCTGTCTTGAATGGAAGCACGCAAACTCACTTTATCCGAAATTTTTCCTGTGATTTGAAGGTCTAAATTCGAATTCACCACAGTGTTTTGATTGTTTCCAATGGTAATTCCGCGTGTAATACTTCCCGAAGTATTCAACCCGTCAAAAGGTTTGTATTTAGTGTTTTTGTCTTTTTTGAAAACGACTAATTTACCAGCTTCGTTGGAAACCACTTTATCATCATCAAAAATCGAATAGGTTTTGGTTAAAAAATCTGGAAATTTTGAATAGCGAACCACTAACGAATCGGAAGTATTGATTTCTTTGGTGAAAACCAACGTTCCTTTTTGGAAATTTACTTGGTAAAAACTAGGGTCAATTACTAATCCTTTTTTGTCTTTAATTTCAAAAAAGGAATTGTTTAAACTGAACTTTTCTATCGAAATCGTGTCTTTTGAAAATGCAATTTTTTTAGTAGGATACGATTGTAGTGTCTCTTGAGCAAAACTGCCCAAAACACAGAAAAAAAATCCCACTAAAAAAACAATTTTTTGCATAAATACTATAACTCCGAATCTTCAAAAGTAGTATTTATTGTTGGAAAGTTTATTATTGTAATCTTTTTGACCAATCAATCGGGGAACGAGAAGTGTGAAAAACTCCAATTACTATGATTTTATCCAAATTAATCAAATAATGAATTCCATAAGGAAATCGTTTAATAAATCTGACTTTTACGTTTTTATATCTAACTTGAAAAAGTTCAGGATTTCTAAATATTTGGCTAATACTATCTTCTAAACAAAGTTCAAAATCATATGATAAACCCTCTCTTTGTTCTTCGTACCAAATTGCGATTTGTTCAATATCGAGAAGCGCTTCTTTTGAAAATACAAGGTTATGCATTTCTATTTTTTTTCAACGTATTTTTAACGTCTTCCCATGTGTAAAATTCGGTTTTATCTTCTTCAACCAATGAAATTCTTCGGTCTAATTCTTGTTTAATGGCATCAGATAATTCTAAATTTTCTTTAGAAACACTTTCCCAAAGTTCTTCAGCTAAAACAATTTTTTCAGCATTAGTATATTTGTCTAAATCTTTGATTTTCATGTCTAAACTTTTTATAAAGGTAGAAAAAATATTCTATAAATTAGCTTATCGTTTAATTGACACATTGCCTAATTGACACATTAAACTACTCCTTCGTAATCACTTGCATTGTTTCTCTCGAAATTTGGCGTAGCAATATTATTTTATTGGTTTCAACCACTTGTGCAGCGTTTTCGTCAAAATGCCTAATAGTGTACAACGATACATTTTCGTTATAAGAAACTTTGAATTTTTTTGCTAATACTTTTCGCAACTCTTCAAAATTGTTGTAATTATCTTCGATACAAACTGAGAAACTTATTGCCGTGTTTTGAATTAAATTCACCTTAATTTTATATTTTGAAAACAGAGCAAAAATTTCACTTATGTTGTTTTCCATGATGAAATCAAAATCAATCGATGATAACGACAACAATAATTGGTTTTTCTTTAAGATAAAACACGAAGTTTGTGGTTCTAAATCGGCTCCTTTTGAAACGCTTGTTCCAGCTAAGGTTGGATTAATAAACGATTTGACATACAATGGAATTTCCTTTTTTTGAAGCGGTTGCAATGTTTTTGGGTGAATTACTGAAGCACCGTAAAACGCCAACTCAATAGCTTCTCTATAGGATATTTGGTTCAATAAAACTGCATTTTCAAAATATCTTGGATCTGCATTTAAAACGCCTGGGACGTCTTTCCAAATGGTAACGCTTTCAGCACTTAAACAATAAGCAAAAATAGCTGCGGTATAATCAGAACCTTCTCGACCTAGAGTCGTGGTGAAATTATTGTCATCCGAACCCAAAAATCCTTGAGTAATGTTCAATGATTTTTTCTTGATGTCTTTTGAAATTAATTTTTGAGTGGTTTCCCAATCGACTTGTCCGTCTCTATAATTTGCATCGGTTTTAATGAATTGGCGCACATCAATCCAATTATTTTTTAATCCGCTGTAGTTAAAATAGTGACTCACAATTGTGGTAGAAACCAATTCACCAATGCTTACTACTTGGTCATATACAAAACTATGATTTGGCGATTTATTACTTCGAATAAAATATTCTAAATCATCAAAATGAGCATTTACATCAAAAAACACTTCATGATCTTCGTCATCAAATAAATCTAACAAAATTTGATTGTGATATTTTCTTACTTCTTGAAGCGAAGCGTGTAATTCTTTCGATTTTTCAAAATAGTTTGCAATAACAACTTCAAGTGCGTTGGTGGTTTTTCCCATGGCTGAGATCACCAATAAAACATCTTCATGTCCTACCGTTTTTAAAACATGCAATACATTTTTTACACCTTCGGCATCTTTAACGGAGGCACCTCCAAATTTGAATATTTTCATGAGTTCAATTACTATTTACTTCAAAAATCTTAAATCGTTAATCTTCAATCAAAAATCGTTCTATTCCAGTTTCATCAATTTGCACCACACGCCAATCATCTAAAATTTTGGCTCCCGATTTTTCATAGAAATCAATTGCAGGAGTATTCCATTCTAGCACATTCCATTCGATGCGGCGAACCTTGTCATTTTTACCCTGTTTGATGATTTCTTTGTATAAGGCAAAACCGGCACCCGTTCCTCGTTGATCTGCTTTTACAATTAAATCTTCCAAATGTATGGTTTTTCCTTTCCATGTGGAATAGCGGTAATAAAATAATGCCATTCCGATAATTGTATTTTCTTTTTCTGCAACAATACATTGAAAAAGCGGATGTTCAGAAAAACCATCACGAACCAAATCTGCAACAGTTACAACAACAGCATCGGGTTCTTTTTCAAAAGTAGCTAATTCTTGTATTAATTCTAATACAAAGGGCATATCTTTTTCAGTAGCTTTTCTGATCATCATTTTTATTTTTTTACAAAAGTAAAATTTACTTAAACATCTTTTTCAATTTAATATGTTCATTTCACAAAATTCACGATATTTGCACCAAAATACAACTACAACGTTTTCGTAATGGAAGAAAGAAACAGAACATTAGGCGAGTTTATCATTGAACATCAAAATTCATTTCAATATTCAACGGGAGAATTATCACGAATTATTAATTCCATTCGGTTAGCGGCTAAAGTAGTAAATTATAAAGTAAATAAAGCCGGATTAGTTGATATTGTAGGCGCTGCTGGCGAACAAAATATTCAAGGCGAAGACCAACAAAAATTAGATGTTTATGCGAATGAAGTTTTTATTCAAACGTTAATTAATCGCGAAATTGTTTGTGGAATTGCTTCTGAAGAAAATGATGATTTCATTACAGTAGCGGGTTCTGATAATTCGCACAATAATAAATATGTAGTTTTGATGGATCCGCTTGACGGGTCTTCTAATATTGATGTGAATGTTTCTGTAGGAACTATTTTTTCGGTGTTTAGAAGAATTACGCCAGTAGGAACTCCAGTTACTATTGAAGATTTCTTGCAACCTGGAATCAATCAAGTGGCTGCAGGCTATGTAATTTACGGAACATCAACCATGTTAGTATACACAACAGGACATGGAGTTAATGGTTTTACACTAAATCCAGCCATTGGGACATTTTATTTATCGCACCCAAATATGAAATATCCTGAGAAAGGAAATATTTATTCTATTAATGAAGGCAATTATGTGCATTTTCCTCAAGGGGTAAAAGATTATATCAAATATTGTCAGTTAGAAGAAGGTGACAGACCGTATACTTCAAGATATATAGGAAGTTTGGTTTCCGATTTTCATAGAAACATGATTAAAGGAGGTATTTATTTATATCCAACCACATCAAAAACACCTAATGGGAAGTTACGTTTGTTGTATGAATGTAATCCTATGGCATTTATTGCCGAACAAGCAGGTGGTAAAGCATCTAACGGTTTTCAAAGAATTATGGAAATTCAGCCAACAGAGTTGCATCAACGTGTTCCGTTTTATTCGGGTAACAAAGAAATGGTAGAAAAAGCAGAAGAGTTTATAGCGAAGGCGAAGTAAATTTTTAATACACAAAACACAAAAGCACAAACTCTTATGAATTTGTGCTTTTGTATTTTAAAATAGTTTGGATTATCTGTTCATGTGTTGCATTTCGTATGTGAAGGTGTCTAAATCTACATTCATACCTACCAGTTTTAATGCTTTGTCTACTATATAATTTATGTTTCCTGCTGTAAAACCAAGAGCTAAAGCAAAACGAGTCAATAAATGGTGCTCTTTTTCTGCCATAACATGCTCGTCAGTATATACCATTCGGGCTAAATCATATAATCGCTCTAATCGATGTGAGTGCATTAAAGGTGGGTTAACAGGATATTTCAACGGATTTTCTAAAATTTCTTCATATTCTGCTTGAGAAATTTCAAGCTTAATGGCTAATTTATCTAAAAATTGTTTTTCCTCTGGAGATATTGCTCCATCCGATAAAGCGACTCTAACAATGGCTGAAAAATGACCTTTGTTTCTGTTTCTAAAACCGCTATCGAATAAATCTGAAATTGACACGATGATTGTTTTTTATATAGTACAAAATTACGTAAAAATTCTTCTTTTTGAAACTAATTCTTCAGCTTTTCTTAAAACAATTTGTCAACTTTAAGAAATAAATTGTAAGTTTGAATGTTTCAATAAATGTTAAATTATGTCTGAGTTTTTATTGTATTTCAATATTGGTCTTAAGCATGTTTTAGATAGCAATGCCTATGATCATATTTTGTTTTTAATGGCATTAGTTGTGCCTTTTGCATTCAAAGATTGGAAAAGAGTTTTGATTTTAGTTTCACTTTTCACCATAGGTCACACTGTTGCTTTGATGCTTTCTGTTTTTGAAGTATTACAAGTTAAAGCCGCCATAGTTGAGTTTTTAATTCCAATTACGATCCTAATTACAACCGGTTATCATTTATTTACCGCAGGAAAACCAGTAAAAAAAGAACGCATTTCTTTTGTTGAAATCGTTACTTTATCCTTTGGAATTATTCACGGACTTGGATTTTCTAATTATTTTAAAACTATATTGCCCGGAAACGCAACCGATAAATTGTTGCCCTTGCTAGAATTTGCGTTAGGAATAGAAGGTGCTCAACTTATAGTAGTTTTTGTGGTATTGCTATTGGCTTACCTCGCACAATCTTTTTTTAGATTTTCAAAAAGAGATTGGGCTTTAGTATTGTCGGCATTCATAATTGGTGTAGTTTTGCCAATGTTAATCGAAAGTGAAATTTGGAACAACTAATGAAGAAAGAGAAAAAAGAGAAATACGATAAAGCTTATTTACGAATTGCCAAAGAATGGGGAAATTTATCCTATTGTCAGCGTAAAAAAGTAGGCGCAATAATCGTAAAAAATAAAATGATCATTTCTGATGGTTACAATGGAACGCCATCTGGATTTGAAAATTGTTGCGAAGACGATAATAATGTTACTAAATGGTATGTATTACACGCTGAAGCGAATGCTATTTTAAAAGTAGCGCGTTCTACACAGTCGTGTGAAGATGCTACCTTATATATTACACTTTCTCCTTGTAAAGATTGTAGTAAATTAATTCACCAATCGGGGATAAAAAGAGTTGTGTATCATAACGAATACAAAGATACTTCTGGAGTTGATTTTTTAAGAAAAGCCGGCGTTGAGGTAGAACTGATTGAGGACTTGAGTTAAAAATGAAAATCAATAAAGTTTATATCCCATTATTCATTTCCATAATTCTTGCCCTAGGATTTGTATTAGGAAGTACTTTCAATGCTTCTTCTGATAAAGGCTTATTTGTTAGAAATGCAAATACCACTAAACTTCACAAGTTAATTGATTTCATCGAAAGAGAATATGTAGATAGCCTGAATACCGATTCAATTGTTGATTTAACCGTTAGCGAAATCTTAGCCAAACTTGATCCGCACTCTGTGTATATTCCTAAAAGCGATTTAGAGGCTGTCACTCAAAGTATGCGTGGCGATTTTGTAGGAATTGGTGTTAACTTTTATATGTTTAATGATACTTTAGCTGTTATAAAACCAATTGCTCAAGGGCCTTCCGAAAAAGCAGGAATTATGGCTGGCGATCGAATTCTATTTGCAAATAAATTACAATTATTTAAGAAGAACATTCAAACCGATAGCTTGTATTCTATTCTAAAAGGATCCAAAGGATCAACAATTAAACTTACGGTTTTTAGAAAATCTGAAAATAAAAAATTTGCAGTCAACATTAAACGTGATGTAATTCCAATAAAAAGTGTTGACATAGCATTAATGGTTTCTAAAACAACAGGATATATTAAAATAAATCGTTTTGCAGAAACCACTTATGATGAATTTTTAAAAGGGTTAACCCAATTAAAGAAACAGGGTGCAAACGAAATTATAATTGATTTGAGAGACAACGGAGGAGGTTATCTGGAATCGGCAGTGGCTATAGCAGATGATTTTTTGAAAAATAACGAACTAATTGTTAAAACCAAAAATAAAAAGGGAAGTATAACATCAACACAAGCTACCGAAAAAGGGATTTTTCAATCAGGTAAAGTAACCCTATTAATTAATGAAGAAACGGCCTCGGCGAGTGAAATTTTAGCAGGCGCTATTCAAGATAATGATCGCGGAACTATAGTAGGAAGACGTTCTTTTGGGAAAGGATTGGTACAGAGAGAAATGCCGCTTGGCGACGGTTCGGCAGTCCGATTAACGGTAGCAAGATATTACACGCCTTCGGGACGTTCCATTCAAAAACCATATGAGGATAAAGGAGAAAATTATTTTAACGAATTTGAAAAGCGTTTTGAAAGTGGTGAATTGTACGAAAAAGACAAAACCAAAATTGCGGATAGTCTAAAATTTAAAACCAAAAAAGGCCGAATCGTTTATGGCGGCGGAGGTATTATTCCCGATGTTTTTGTGCCTTTTGAAGGGAAACATGGCGATGAAATGACTACTTTGATATTACAATCTGGGTTAATGAACTATTTTGTTTTTGAACAATTGGACCAAAACCGAAAAGCATTCAGCCAAATGACAATTTCAGAAATTAAAGATGAATTGGTTCAAAACAAAAACTATTTTAATGCTTTTAAAAACCGAATAAAAGAGAGTGGTTTGTTGTTGAATTTGGAACCAAAAAAAGATAAAGTACTGTATTACATGCATGCCGAATTTGTTCAACAATTATTTTCGGATAAAGAATATTACCAATTGATTTTGAAGAAAGACAATATGGTAAATAAAGTGTTGAATCAGTAAGAATTACTTCCCTAAAGCATCGTGAACCACTGTATGATTTCCGTCATTCCACCACGTTAAAATATCGGTTGCAACGGCAGCACCACTTCCGGCGGCAATACTCAATTGGCTTTGGTGACCTGCCAAAACACCTGTAACATAAATTCCTTCCGATACTAAATGATCATTATTTTTTAGTTGGATTCTGTTTTTAACAGCGGGTGTTTTTTGATGCAATTCGATATAGTTTTCTAATCCTTCAAAAGGGAATGGATTTCCGGCTCCAACCGCAACAACGACAAGTTTAGCTTGATACTTTGATTTATTAGTTAAAATTGTAAAATTTTCGGCTTCACCTGAAAGAGTCAACACTTTTTCGCCTTCAATTTGCAAAACATGTGGATAGGATGTTGCTAATTGTGCCAAACTTTCTGCTAGTAATTCGCTGCCCAATTTTCCTGCAGGAATACCATACGCATTATTGAAAACAGCATTTTGCAGCGACGATGCTTTTTGATGGGCAATAATCGCAATCTTTTTGTCAACTGCAAAAGGTTTGTTTTGCGCTGAGCCCAAGACCAATGCACAAGAAACCCCCGAAACGCCGGCGCCAATAATTACAACATCAAACATTTTTATTCTTTAGTTTTTTCTACAATCATTTTTGAAAATCGCAAAACAACTAATAATAATATAGCACAAATACCAGCAACTACTCCTATAATTGCAATGGTGCTTTTTCCTTCAAACGGATGGCTATAATCAATTTGAAATAAGTTAAAGCCAATTAATCCTAAAGCGATAGCAACAGCTATGTAAGTAAAAATTTTCATTTGTATTTTTTTCTAAATAAATAATCCTTTAACGTTTGCAGCAAATAGTTTTACGGCTATAGCAAGTAAAATTACACCAAATATTTTACGAATTACACCTAATCCGTTATTTCCTAATAAACGTTCAATTTTTCCAGACGATTTCAATACGCCATACACAACAATTACATTAATGATTATGGCTATGATGATATTAATGTTTGAATAAACGGCACGCAACGACAAAATAGTAGTCATCGTTCCTGCACCGGCTATTAATGGAAACGCTATTGGAACAATTGAAGCGGTACTTGGATTATCTTCTTTGTATAGACGAATGCCTAAAATCATTTCTAAGGCCAGAAAAAATAATACAAACGAACCCGCAACGGCAAACGAATTAGCATCAATACCAATTAGTTTTAAAATTTCATCTCCTACAAACAAAAAAGCAATCATAATAACTGCTGCCACAATCGTTGCTTTTTCGGATTGAATATGGCCCATTTTGCTGCGTAAATCTACAATAATCGGAATACTTCCTACAATATCAATTACTGCAAAAAGGATCATTCCTATTGTAAAAACATCTTTCCAGATAATTCCTATACCCATTCCTAATTTTTTTGCAAATATAGTCATATTGTATATAGTACGTTTTTAATTTAACGATACATTATCATCTAGAGCAAGCGCAATGACAAGTTCAATTCCAAAAATCAATAAAAATCACAAATGTTCTAAAATCATCAATCGTTAATCCTCAATCCTAAATCATTTCTTATCTTTGCGCTTTAATTACTCCAACATGTTTCAGTTAAATAAAACCATCGTTTCCGAAGAAATTTTAGAAAAAGAATTTGTGTGCAACTTGTCTGCTTGTAAGGGTGCTTGTTGTGTAGATGGTGATGCGGGAGCTCCATTAGATGCGGAAGAAACCAAGATTTTAGCTGAAATTTTCGAAAAAGTTAAACCATTTCTTCGTCCTGAAGGTGTAAAAGCGATAGAAGCACAAGGAACCCACGTTACCTCAGAATTTGGTGAATTAGAAACACCTTTAATCGATGGAAAAGATTGCGCTTACGTAATTTTTGATGGAAAAACGGCACTTTGTGGCATTGAACAGGCTTATAATGAAGGAATTATAGATTGGAAAAAACCAGTTTCTTGTCATTTATATCCTATTCGTGTAAAAGAATATTCCGATTTTGCAGCGGTTAATTATCATAAATGGCACATTTGTTCAGATGCTTGTGCTTTAGGGGAAGAATTAGGTGTTCCAGTTTATCAATTTGTGAAAGAAGCATTGGTGCGAAAATTTGGCCAACAATGGTATGATGAATTGGAAAAGGTAGCAAAAGAGTTTAAAAAATAATTTTTTTTATTCGATGATAATTTGTTGTAAATAGCTTATTTTATAACTACTTACAACGTTTTAACATTTGTTTAATTTATTTTTAATATACTGATAATCAACACCTTGATATATTTGTGTTATTTTACCTTCAAAAACTTACTTTGTTAAAAACTTACTTCAATTGTGAATAAGTTTGCCTTTCTTTTTTCATTTCAAATGACAAACTTTGTAAACTCCTTACAGATCAAATTTTTCACCATTTATTATTCATAAAACAGATAGCTATGTCAGTAGTAGAACCTATTTTGCAAGAAAACAAAGATCGATTTGTAATTTTTCCTATCAAACACCAAGATATTTGGGAATGGTACAAGAAACAAGAAGCGTGTATTTGGACCGCTGAAGAAATCGACTTGCATACTGATTTGAATGATTGGAATAACAAATTAAGCGACGATGAAAAATATTTTATCAAGCATATTCTTGCTTTTTTTGCAGCTTCTGACGGAATTGTAAATGAAAATTTAGCTGAAAACTTTGTTAATGAAGTGCAGTATCCTGAAGCAAAATTCTTTTATGGTTTTCAAATCATGATGGAAAATATTCATAGCGAAACCTATTCTTTATTGATCGATACGTATGTGAAAGATGAAGTTGAAAAAAATAAATTATTTCATGCTATCGAAACTTTTCCGGCAATTAAAGAAAAAGCAGAATGGGCGTTAAAATGGATTGCGTCTGATTCTTTTGCAGAACGATTAATTGCCTTTGCAGCGGTTGAAGGAATTTTCTTCTCCGGTTCATTTTGCTCAATTTATTGGTTGAAAAAACGCGGATTAATGCCAGGATTAACCTTTTCAAACGAATTAATTTCTCGTGACGAAGGAATGCATTGTGATTTTGCAGTTCATCTTCATACAAATCACATTGTAAATAAAGTGCCTAAAGCAAGAATTACAGAAATTATTGTAGATGCTTTAAACATTGAACGCCAATTTATTACCGAATCACTTCCGGTAAGTTTAATTGGAATGAATGCAACACTGATGACCCAATATTTAGAATTTGTTACCGATAGATTGTTAGTAGAATTAGGTTGCGAAAGAGTGTATAATTCATCAAACCCATTTGATTTTATGGACATGATTTCGTTACAAGGAAAAACAAACTTCTTTGAAAAACGAGTAGGGGAATATCAAAAAGCAGGAGTAATGAATGCTGATTCAGAATCAAGTAAAATTAGCTTCGACGCTGATTTCTAAAAATAATTAAAACGTTATAAAATGTCGGGAGACTTACGTTTTTAATCAATGATTAATTAACCGAAAGCAAGGAAGGGATTGCTTGTTTTCAAAATTTTAAAAGCTTATGTATGTAGTAAAAAGAGATGGCCATAAAGAGCCAGTAATGTTTGACAAAATCACGGACAGAATTAAAAAACTATGTTATGGATTAAATGACATGGTAGATGCTGTAAAAGTAGCCATGCGTGTAATTGAAGGATTATATGATGGAGTTACCACATCTGAATTGGATAATTTAGCAGCCGAAACCGCCGCTTCTATGACGGCAACACATCCTGATTATGCCCAACTTGCTGCTCGTATAGCAATTTCTAACCTACACAAAAATACAAACAAATCATTCTCGGAAACGATGAGTGAAATGTACCATTATGTAAATCCAAGAACCAATCAACAAGCACCTTTACTATCTCAAGAAGTATATGAAGTAATTAAAGAAAATGCTGCTTTTTTAGATTCTCACATTATATATACCCGAGATTTTAATTATGATTATTTCGGTTTTAAAACACTTGAACGTTCTTATCTATTAAGAATCAATGGACAAATTGTTGAACGACCACAACATATGTTGATGCGTGTGGCTGTTGGAATCCATTTAAATGATATGGAAGCAGCTATTGAAACGTATGAATTGATGTCTAAGAAATTCTTCACGCATGCAACACCTACATTGTTTAATGCAGGAACTCCAAAACCTCAAATGTCTTCGTGTTTCTTATTAACTATGAAAGATGATAGTATTGATGGAATTTATGACACGTTAAAACAAACGGCTAAAATTTCACAATCAGCTGGTGGAATAGGTTTAGCGATTCACAATGTTCGCGCAACGGGTTCCTACATTCGAGGTACAAACGGAACTTCTAATGGAATTGTTCCAATGTTGCGTGTTTTTAATGATACGGCTCGTTATGTAGATCAAGGTGGAGGAAAACGTAAGGGAAGTTTTGCAATTTATTTAGAAACTTGGCATGCTGATATTTTCGAATTTTTAGATTTGAAAAAGAATACCGGTAAAGAAGAAATGCGTGCAAGAGATTTGTTTTTTGCGATGTGGACTTCAGACTTGTTTATGAAACGTGTAGAAGAAGATACTACATGGACGTTAATGTGTCCGAATGAATGTCCTGGATTAGATAATGTTTATGGCGATGAATTTGAAGCTTTATACCTTTCTTATGAAGCAAAAGGGAAAGGAAGAAAAACAATCAAAGCACGTGAGCTTTGGGAAAAAATATTAGAATCTCAAATTGAAACCGGAACGCCATACATGTTATATAAAGATGCGGCGAATAGAAAATCAAACCAAAAGAATTTGGGAACCATTCGTTCGTCTAATTTATGTACCGAAATTATGGAATACACTTCTGCAGACGAAATTGCAGTATGTAACTTGGCATCTATTTCGTTACCAATGTTTGTAGAAAACGGAGCATTCAACCACGAATTATTATACGATGTAACAAAACGTGTAACGCGAAACTTAAATAAGGTAATCGACAGAAATTATTACCCAGTTATTGAAGCCGAAAACTCAAACATGCGTCACCGCCCTGTTGGATTAGGAGTACAAGGATTAGCCGATGCATTCATAATGTTACGCCTTCCTTTTACTAGTGATGAAGCAAAGAAATTAAACCAAGAAATTTTCGAAACATTATATTTCGCAGCCGTTACCGCTTCTATGGAAATGGCAAAAGAAGAAGGGCCGTATTCAACTTTTGAAGGTTCTCCAATATCGAAAGGCGAATTTCAACACAACCTTTGGAATATTAAAGATAAGGAACTTTCAGGTCGATGGGATTGGGCAGCTTTACGTAAAGAAGTTATGGCAAACGGAGTAAGAAACTCTTTGTTAGTAGCGCCAATGCCAACTGCATCCACGTCTCAAATTTTAGGTAATAACGAAGCATTTGAACCATATACTTCAAATATCTATACCCGTCGTGTATTATCTGGAGAGTTTATCGTTGTAAATAAACATTTATTAAACGATTTAGTCGAAAGAGGTATGTGGAACGAAACGTTGAAGCAAGAAATTATGCGTCACAATGGTTCGGTTCAAAATATTGATATAATTCCTCAAGATTTAAAAGAATTATATAAAACGGTTTGGGAAATGTCGATGAAAGACATTATCGATATGAGTCGTCAAAGAGGCTATTTTATTGACCAATCACAATCGTTGAACTTGTTCTTACAGGATGCCAACTATGCAAAATTAACCTCTATGCATTTCTACGCTTGGAAATCAGGTTTAAAAACAGGAATGTACTATCTAAGAACAAAATCTGCGGTTGATGCCATCAAATTTACATTAAACAACGATAAAAAAGCAGAACCAATTGAAGTGCAAGAACAACCGGTTGATCAAAAACTAGAAGCTATTGCAGTTTTAGAAGAACCAGCAGAAATGACAGCTGAAGAATACAAAGCCATGATTGAACTTGCTAAAAATGCAGGTCCAGAAGATTGTGAAATGTGTGGTTCTTAACTAAAAGATAGAATACAAAAATAGAATATTTGAAACAGCTGTTGGCCCTGGCAAATAGCTGTTTTTGTTTTTAAAATTTCCATTGCAATTCGTATATTTGAAAAAAATAAGTTGATTATGTCAAAAGAGAAAAAAGGTGTTTTTACCGGAATTATTGCAAAAGACGAAAACGGAAATTATTTCTGCGGGGAATATTTATTGGATTATCAATATACCGAAAAAAATTTCAAAATAGGCGACGAAATCAATATCAAATCTGTTATTGTTAATCCGAGTGATAAAAGTTATAATCAATATCCAAAAAAATCAAGACATTTCTTCTTGGCAAATGAAAAAGAATAATTTCTAAAATCATAAATCCACAATCAAAATCTTATGATGAAATGGGAACAATTGTTGTCTTTAAAAAGACAAGGCGACACTACTAAACGTTTAAGAAAAGAGCAAGACGATACGCGTTTAGGTTTTGAAGTAGATTATGACCGAATTATTTTTTCTGCTGCATTTAGAAGCTTACAAGATAAAACACAGGTTATTCCACTTTCAAAAACCGATTTTGTGCACAACCGATTAACACATAGTTTAGAAGTTTCAGTAGTGGGTCGCTCGCTAGGACGTTTGGTTGGAAAGCAAATTATAGTAAAGTATCCGCATTTGCAAGAAATTCATGGCTATCAAGCAAACGATTTTGGGGCTATTGTAGCTGCTGCTGCGTTATCACACGATATTGGAAATCCACCTTTTGGTCATTCAGGAGAAAAAGCAATTGGAGAGTATTTTAAAACTGGGAACGGATTGCAATATAAAGAGCATTTGACCGAAAAGCAATGGCAAGATTTAATTGATTTTGAAGGAAATGCAAATGGTTTTTCAGTTATGACATCCACGCGTGAAGGGATTGAAGGCGCTCTTCGTATTTCTTATGCAACCTTAGGCGCTTTTATGAAATATCCTAAAGAAAGTTTACCGAAAAAACCAACGTCAAAAATTTGTGATAAAAAATATGGTTTTTTTCAGTCTGATGTGGAGTTTTTTGAAGACGTTGCACAAGAATTAGGACTTATTGCAAATAAATCGGGAAATGATGTTGGATTTGAACGCCATCCATTGGCTTATTTAGTTGAAGCTGCCGATGATATTTGCTATACGATCATCGATTTTGAAGACGGTATTAATTTGGGATTAATTCCAGAGGAATATGCATTAGAATATTTAATTAAATTGGTTAAAACCGGCATTGATACTAAAAAATACAATGAATTAACAACAAAAGAAGATAGAATCAGTTACTTGAGAGCTTTAGCCATTGGAAGTCTTATAAGTGATGCAGTTACTGTTTTTATGGAAAATGAAAAAGCTATTTTAGCGGGTGAATTTCCTTATTCATTGATGGATAAAAGCCAGTATAAAGCCCAAATGAATGATATTATTCAAATTAGTGTCAAAAATGTGTATCAAAGTAGAGAAGTAGTTCAAAAAGAAGTAATTGGGTATAAAGTAATTAATACGCTACTAGACTGTTTTTGTACCGCAACCAACAAAAAAGAAAACGGAACAGCTTCAAATTACGATGAATTATTGTTGAAATTGTTGCCCGAACGATTTCAATTTCAAAAAGAAAAACTATATGACAGATTGTTGCATATTTGCCATTTTGTCTCGCTATTAACCGATGGAAAAGCTGTTGAATTATATAAAACTATTCAAGCAAACAAAAGTTAAAATATTATAATAAAAAAAATAAAATTTTGAAAAATAGTATAATATACTAAATTTGTGAAAATTAAATCCTTAAACCCTATTTTTATCATGAGAAAACAAGTACTATTAATCATCAGTTTTATGCTTTTTTTAAGCATAAGTTGTACCAATAATCAGTCAAAAAAAGAGGTTATTACAAGCAGCAAAATGACAGATGTTAGTCAAACTAACTCATCATCAATTAATAGCAATTCAATCACTGAATCTAAAATTAAAAGTGCTGAAGTCAAAATTAATAATAAAAATAGTGATGTTATAATTCCATCAGATACAGAACTTGCGAGAATTGAAGCATTGAGAAAAAAACATCAAACTTTTTTAAACAATTCACCTTTTAAAAAGGTAATGGCTTTAAATAAGAAGGAACGAAAAGCAATGGGTATTCCGCCAAATAAGTTCTACGAACAAGAATGGGAATTATCTATGAATCCTGAAACAGGTAGGCCACATTCTGAAAACTTAGATGTTATTAGAAATCAATTAATTAATCAGAGACAACAATTATTAGAATCGGGGAGAGCTCCCGGAGATGGTACAGATAATAATTGGATTGAAAGAGGGCCAAATAATGTAGGAGGTCGAGTAAGAGCAGTAATGTTTGATCCAAATGATACAACTTTCAAAACTGTTTTTGCTGGTGGAGTTAGTGGTGGTTTATGGAAAAACACTGATATTACTAGCGCTTCATCAACATGGACAAGGGTTAATATTCCTGAAAACTTATCAGTTTCTGCAATAACAGTAGATCCAAATAATAATAATGTTTTTTATGTGGGTACAGGTGAGTCTTATGTTGGAGGAGACGTAAACGGTAATGGTGTTTGGAAATCAATAAATGGTGGAACAACTTGGACTAAAGTTTTTGGCGGAATTACTGGAGCAACTACTTTTCAGACCGCTGCAAGTTTAACAATTAATAGCCCAGCTGGTGTTGCTGGAAATTATGAATGTATTCCTACAACAGCATTTGGAATCCCAGTAGCAACTCCAATAACAGCAAATATTGTTCTAGTAAATGACGGAATTGCTCCAACAAGTGATGCGTGTGAGTCAATAACTAATCCTGCTGCCCTAACTGGAAAAATTGCATTAATTCGAAGAGGAACATGTACTTTTGTAATTAAAGTAAAAGCCGCGCAAGATGCTGGTGCTATTGGAGTAATAATGATGAATGATAATAGGCCTATAACTGGATTAGGTGGTGATGATCCAACTATAACAATACCTTCAATTATGATTTCTGAACAAGACGGCAACGTCATAGAAACTGCCGCAACAGCAGGTACAGTTTCAGGTACATTGAATCCTATTGTTCGAGGGGCGTTTACAGGTAATTTAGTTCCAGGGCAACAACATATCAATGATATTAAAGTAAGAAATAACGGAGGAGTATCTGAAATTTATGTTGCTGTAGGAGATACTTTTTATAGTGCTGCAAATCAAACAACTTATTTAGGGGGACCTATTTATGGTTTATATAAATCAATTGATGGTGGAACAAGTTGGAACTTAGTCAATATGCCATTAACTGCTGACAGAAATAAACATTGTCCGAACGATATTGAAATTGGATCAGATAATTCAATTTGGATATCAACTACTAATAGCTTATTATATGGAGATGGCGGTGGTAAAATTTTTTCCTCATCTGACGGGAATACGTTTACTTTAAGACATGAAATACCAAATGGTAAAAGAACACAAATTGCATTGTCCTCAAATAATATTAATAAAATATATGTTTTAGCTGAAGATTCTACAAATGGAGAAGCGAATATTTATTTAACAACTAATGGATTCACAAGCGTTACTACGTTATCTGAACCATTAGCAATCCATGGAACAACTGCAACTGATTTTTGTAGAGGTCAAGCTTTTTATGATTTAACTATTGCTGTTGATCCAACAAATGATGCTATAGTTTATATAGGTGGAATTGATATTCATAGGTCTACAAATAGTGGTTCATCTTGGCAAACAATTTCTAAATGGTCTTCAGGATATTCAACAGGAGTTTCTGTTGTCCATGCAGATCAACATGCAATGGTATTTAGACCAGGGAATAGTAATCAAGCTATTCTGGGTCACGACGGAGGAGTTAGTTTTGCTTCAAGTTTATCAACAGCTCCAAATTCAACTTCAGCAATTCAAACAAGAGTTAATGGATTAAATGTAACTCAATTTTACAGTGTTGGAGTAGCACCCACCAATTCTATGAGTGGTTTAACAGGAGACTATTTTGCAGCGGGAGCTCAAGACAACGGGACACAATATTTTGAAGATGCTCAAGGAGGAATTAATGTGGCTTTTCAATCTCAAGGTGGCGATGGGGCTTATACAATGTTTGATCAAGGAGCCGATAAATATTACATTTCAAATTATGTATATAACGAAAATATTAATTTAAGACCATTGCCAGGGTCGACAATTACGAATACAAGGGTATTGGATAGTGATACTAACTTAAATAATGGGGCATTTATTGCTCCGATGACTTTAGATTCCAATTTAGATATTTTATATGCTGATTATTCTAATGGCGCAAACTATATGGTTAGGAGATATTCCAGTATAAAATCTGGAACTGTTGTAAGAACAGATTTAACAAACTTACTTTTAACATCCTCACCTACTGCTTTTGCTGTTTGGCCTTTCACAACAGCATCTACAACTTTGTTGGTTGGATCACGATTAGGAAAATTACTTAGAGTTACAAATGCAAACTTAACCACTCCAACTTGGGCTGATATAACTGGGACAAGCTTTGTAGGAAGTATTTCAGATGTTGAATATGGGGCTACTGAAAATGAAATTTTTGTAACGATGCACAATTATAATGTAGTTAGTATTTGGTATTCTTCAAATGGTGGTACAACATGGGTTTCAAAAGAAGGTAATTTACCTGACCTACCTGTGAAATGTATTTTGAGAAATCCATTAAATGCTAATGAAGTAATTGTTGGAACCGAACTTGGAGTTTGGTATACTAACAATTTCAATACTACAGCACCTACTTGGAATCAGTCTTACAACGGAATGAGTAATGTTAAAGTTGTGGATTTAGATTTAAGGAATGATAATACAGTTTTTGCTGCTACTTATGGTAGAGGTATTTTTTCAGGGCAATTCACAGCAACTTCTTTATCTATAGACGACAATGTCTTATATAAAGGAATAAAAGTTTATCCAAATCCTTCAAATGGAATTGTAAATATTGCTATTGATAATTATGCTGGAAACATTACGGTTGAAGTATATGATATTAATGGAAGAAAAGTATTTTCAAATGCAGGAGATTATATGAAAGTGAATACCATCAATCTTCAAGGATTCCAAAAAGGGATTTATATCTTGAATGTTAAAGGAGAGGTGCTTTCTTATTCAGAAAAAATAATTCTTCAATAATTCATATTGTTTTAATAAAAAAGCCGCTAAATAATTAGCGGCTTTTTTATTAAAAATTATATTCAATTCCTACTCCTAGTATTTGTTTTAATTGCACTCTAGGTCCCTTTATAACCTGAGTTCCGGCAATTTCTTCTTTGAATTTGATATCATCATCATAAATTAAATGAGTACCAATATTTACTTTTACATATTGATTCACGACCATTGCTAATTGTAATTGCCAATCTAAATCAATTTTTCCAAATCTTTTTAATCATCTGAAAAAGTGTTAAATAAATGAATTAAACTATGAACGTCAATTTTACAAAAATGTTGTTGCTCAAAAACCGTCCCATGTTCAATAAAAATATCCGGAATACCTAAATTTAATATTGTAGTATTATAATTTTTTGAAGCAATAATTGAATTTATTTGTGCTCCAAATCCGCCTTTAATGACACCGTCTTCAATAGTTATAAGAACTTCGTGAGATTGTATAATGTCATTGATAGCGACTTCGTCTAAGGGCTTAATAAATGGAAAATGATAATGTGAAAAAAGCGCTTCTTTTTCAATTGAAGCTAATGCTTTGGTTACATTATTTCCAATAGTTCCTGTTGATAAAACGGCAATTTTTGTTCCTTTTTTCAATAATTTAGATTTTCCAATTTCGATTTTTTCAAAAGGTTGTTGCCAATTTACTATTTTGCCTCTACCTCTTGGATATCGGATTGCAATGGGCTGATTAAGTCCTTCAGAAGCGGTAAACATAATATTGCGTAATTCTATTTCATCTTTCGGAGCTGCAATAATCAAATTTGGAATACAATTTAAATAAGCAATATCAAAAACGCCATGATGCGTTGAACCATCTTCACCCACCAAACCAGCTCGGTCTAAACAAAAAATAACAGGTAAATTTTGCAACGCTACATCATGAATTACTTGGTCATAAGCGCGTTGTAAAAAAGTAGAGTAAATATTGCAAAAAACAACCATGCCTTGTGTCGCCATTCCTGCAGCTAATGTAACAGCGTGTTGCTCGGCAATTCCAACATCAAAAGCTCTTTTAGGAAAAGCTTCCATCATATATTTCATCGAACTTCCTGTTGGCATAGCCGGAGTTATTCCAATGATTTTTTCATTTTGTTTGGCTAGTTCCACTAATGTATGTCCGAAAACATCTTGATATTTTGGTGGTAAATCTGATTCATCTTTTAGATGAATTTCCCCTGTTTCGGCATCAAATTTTCCCGGTGCATGATATTTTACTTGATCTTCTTCGGCCAATTGTAATCCTTTCCCTTTGGTGGTGATTACATGTAAAAATTTCGGTCCTTTTACCAATTTTAATCGCTCTAATTCCGAAATCA
>Ga0209443_1000247_pt1 | contig 36329 bp, 11 predicted proteins | sample LauGreBMM110DCMD_2_FD_187571 | JGI IMG/M metagenome (GOLD analysis project Ga0209443, IMG submission 187571) | Freshwater lake microbial communities from Lake Michigan, USA - Su13.BD.MM110.DCMD (SPAdes) (version 2) | ecosystem: Environmental > Aquatic > Freshwater > Lake | place: Lake Michigan... | reverse complement strand
CCGGTCGCCGGACGCTATCGCGGCCACGGGCAAGGCGCTGACCGCGAGCGTGACGCTGGCCGTCGCCGTGCAGCCGCCCGCCCCGGTCACGATGACGGTGTAACTCCCGGCCATCGCCGCGGTGACTTTGGTGAGCGTGAAGGCCGCCGTGCTCGCCGTGAAGCCGCCAGGCCCCGTCCAAGCATAGGAGCCTTCGCCCGACGCCGTGAAGCCCACGTTCTGCCCGGCACACACCGTCCGGTCGCCGGACGCGATCGCGGCCACGGGCAAGGCGCTGACCGCGAGCGTGACGCTGGCCGTTGCCGTGCCGCCGCCCGCCCCGGTCACGATGACGGTGTATCTCCCGGCCATCGCCGCGGTGACTTTGGTGAGCGTGAAGGCCGCCGTGTTCGCCTTGAAGCCATTGGGCCCCGTCCACGCAAAGGAACCTTCGCCCGACGCCGTGAAGGTCACGTTCTGCCCAACGCACACCGTCTGGCCGTCGGGCTCGATTGTGACTGTGGGCCGCGGCGACTGCGTCAGTGAAACGTTGTCAATATGTGCACCTGAAGCAACAGCCACATGCGGAAGCCCACGGAACGTGATGGTGACCGTTGACGTGGTGGGGATAAAATTCGTGCAGAAGTGTTGCCAGCCGCCGGCCGCGGTATAGGCACTTGGATCCAGCGACACCGGACCGATTATGACGCCGCCACTGAGGACGACAGTGAAGTCGTTGTTGGGTGTGGGCGGATCGCCTGCGGCACCATTACGTCCGGTGTAGTCGAAGCAAAAGGTCGTCGGACGCCCGATCGTCAAATTCGTCACCGCTTGCGACACAGTCTGGTCAGCACTTTTTGCGTTGATCTCCAACTGATTGGTGCCCGCTGAGGCTGGAATGCCGTTCACCGTGTTGCTCCAAATCTCAAAGAAGTTCAAACCTGTCGCGCTGCTCGTCCATCCGGGCACTCCTGCCGTTGGAGATAGCGCGCTGTTGAAACTATCGGGGGGCACCAGGGGGGTGGCGGCTTCAAAACTTCCATTGACCAAAAAGTTCTGGGCATGTGCCGCAGGTGCGACCGCCGCAAAAGCACAGACCAGAAGAACCATGATCTTGTGGCTCATTGAAATGGCGGTTTGCATAGCGACAGTTGGCTTAGGTCTCGGCAGGTAGAAAAAGATCTTCAGGGCGTCAAGGGAGCACCTGCTCAAAATTGTTGTAGGTAACCGGCTGGGCTCCGGTGACCGTAAGAGTCAGCTTGTCGTTCGTCCCGCTGGCACCATCCAACGAGAAAGCGGTGGTGGTCGAGGTCGTCACTTTGAAATCATCATCACCGGAGGTGCCGATGAACTTCTCGATGCTGGCCCCAACGTAAGTCACCGCGTTGCCTTCCTGGGTGACGGAGACGCCTGCCGGAAGAATATTGAAGGTCCCGCCAGTGGACACTCGTGAGAAATCCAGCGTGTCACTGCCCGCGCCTGTCGATTCCTGGATGGTGTCCATGCCCCATCCGTCGTGGAAGACGTAGGTGTCGTCCCCGCTGCCGCCAGTCAGCGTGTCATCCCCGCCTCCGCCATCCAAGGTCACCGCGCCGCTGAAGGCAGAAGCATCAAGGAAATTGATTCCGGCGCCACCGGCGAGGGTGGCACGCTGGATGTTAGCAAGCGTGTCCGTCTCGCTGCCGATTGTCAGCGAAGTATTTGTCAGGGTGAAATTCGCATCACGGGCTTCGCGGACGGTGTTGACGCCGGCTCCACCGACGATGGTGTCCGACCCGCCGCCACCAGTGAACACGTTGTCGAGCGCGTTCCCAGTCAGGGCATCGGCCAGCCCCCCCCCGATGATGTTCTCAATCGCGTTGCCCGAGCCGAGCGTGAGCTTCAGGTTGGGGCTGAGGCTCGGGATGCTCTGCTTGCCTGCGTTCGATAGATTGACGGTGATCGCGACGGTCGTGGTGGCGGCAAAGTCGAGGGTGTCGTTGCCGCCACCGGATTCGTCGATTGTGTCTGCTCCCAGCGCCGAGTCGACGTCGAAGACGTAGGTGTCATCGCCCGCACCACCAACAAACGAGTTGTCCAGGTCGTTGCCGATGAACGTGTCATTCTTCGCGCCGCCCACGACGTTTTCAATCGAACTGCCGTTCGAAAGCGTGAGCGTCAGGTTGGTGTTCACGACTTGCGCCCCGGGGTCCGAGAGATCAACGGTCACACCGAACGCCGTAGTTCCGGAGAAATCGAGCGTATCGATGCCATCCGAATCCACGATGGTGTCGGAGCCCAACTGAGTGTCCGCGGTGAAGACATAGGTGTCGTTGCCCGCGCCGCCGACGAACGTGTTGTTCAGGTCGTTGCCGGTGATCCGGTTGTTGAACGCGCCACCGATTACGTTCTCAACCGAACTGCCGCTCGAGATGCGCAGCTTGAGGTTCGGGTTCACCGGCTGATCGATATTGGCCAGACTCAGATTGATGATGACTGCCAGGGTGGTCGTCCCGGAAAAATCAAGCGTATCGACGCCGTTGGCCGCACCGGACGCTTCGGTGACCGTGTCGTGACCTGCGCCAATGGTCTGCGCCGTGTCGGTGTCGAAGACGTAGATGTCGTCGCCCGCACCGCCGTCCATCGTGTCGTTGCCGGGTCCGCCGGTGATGCGGTTTGCGAGGGCATTGCCGGTGAGCATGTCGTTGAGCACGCCGCCCACGACGTTTTCAATCGAACTGCCGTTCGAGAGCGCCAGCGTCAGGTTGGTGTTCACGACTTGCGCCCCAGATTCCGAGAGATCAACGACCACCCCGAGCGTCGTCGTTCCAGAGAAGTCGAGCGAATCCATGCCGCCGGGGTCGATGATGGTGTCGCTGCCCAGCACTGAGTCGGTGATGAAAGGGTAGACATTGTCGCCGGGGCCGCCGAGGAGCATGTCAATACCGGCGGCACCGATCAGCGTCGCGGCACCGGTGAAGGCGGAGGCGTCGAGCATGTTGTCGCCCACGCCGCCGGTCAGAATGGCGTTTTCAACTGAGGCCAGAGTGAATAGGATACCGGGGCTGCGGAGAAGTTGCGTGTTTGTCAGCGTGAAGTTGGCATCGTTGGTCGAGAGGATGGTGTCGGTGCCTGCGCGACCGTCGATGCCAACCGGCCCGCCTGTCCAGCCGCTGACGTCGAAGAGGTTTTTGCTGGAGCCCCCGGTGAGTTCGACCCGTTCGATGCCGACCAATGTGTCGAGTTCGATCGGGACGACCAGGCCTACTTTGAGCGTCGTGTTCGTCAGCACGAAATCCGCATCACGGGATTCGACGAGTTTATCCGTGCCGGAGCGCCCGTCGATCAAGTCGCTGCCGGGGCCGCCAGTCATCACATTGTCGAGGACGTTGCCCAGGAGAGTGTCGTTCGCGCCGCCACCGATGAGGTCTTCAATCGCGTTGCCGCTGCTCAACGTCAGGCGCAGATGCTTCACGATGCCGATCATGCTCACATCTTGTGTCGTGGTGATGCCGAGGTCGACGCTCACCGCCACTCCCGTGGTCCCAGAAAAGTCGAGCCTATCAATGCCGTTCGTTGCCCCTGGCAGTTCAGTGAGAATATCCGAGCCCGCTGGCTCGTCCGTGTCGAACAAGTAAACGTCGTCTCCTTCGCCGCCGACGAGCAGGTCGTCGCCGTTGCCGCCGTCGAGGCGGTCGTTGCCGCTTTGGCCGTGGAGCATGTCGTTCCCGCTCCCGCCGCGGAGCGCATCGTTGCCGCTTCCACCGATGAATGTCAGGGCGCCGCCATTCTCCACAAAGCCGTGGTCGCCAAGCATCACGTCATCGCCTTGGCTGCCGGTGATACGATCATTGTCCGTGCATCGCAGATCGAAGATGAGAACCACAGCTTCGGGCTGCTGGCTGTTGACGGGGCCGCCGGTCGGGTTGAGCAGGAAGAGCCGGATTGTCTCCATTCCCTCAGTCACGCCATCGTCCACGATGTTGAGCGTGAGCACGATGTCGTTCTGCGCGCCGGACAGGTCGACCAGACGGCGGAACAGTGCGGTGTAATCCGCCCCCGCGTTCGCGGTGCCGCCTTGGGTAAAGAATACGACCAGCGGCTCGAAGCTCCCCGGCATGCGCTGGATCAATATCTGAGCCAAGCCGTCCGGCTCCCAGACATTATAGACGCTGTTGCCGAAGGAGAGCGCCCACGGCCCGTTGCTCGGCAGGGGGAGGGTCGTCACGCCAGCGTCCACGTTCGAGGCCGTCCCGGTGCCGAAGATAGGGACCTGAGGCGTCAGTCCGCTGAGGGTGTCTGCGTCGCTGTCGGTCGCGACATTCCCGCCAACACCAGGGGGGACGAAGCGCCGCCCGGGCGGCGCGACGAACTGCACCGCGTAATCGCAGCCTGCGAGATGGCTGAAGCTGTAGCGGCCATCGCCGTCAGTGACCGCGCTCGCGACCAGCGCGTAGTAGCGATCAAAGAGGTTCACGGTCAGCCCTGCGACCAGCGTGTCCGGGCCGTCGTAGGAACCGTTGCCGTTGAGGTCGTCGAACACGAGGCCGGTGATGGTGCCGCCGTCGTTCCTTGAGGCAGCAGCCAGGTTGATCCGCGACATCCCGTCCGCCTGCTCCAAGTGGGCGTCATAGGCGCTGCCCGCGCAGGCACAGCCCGCACCGAGCAGCCAGTGGCCACCGATGAGGAAATCGGCTCCGCCACCACCGTTGAGGATATCGTCGCCGTCGCCGCCAAAGACGGTGTCATCCAAGCCTCCGCTACCTTCACCTATAGCGTCTGCCGGCACGTCCGGCACCAGATCCGCCTTGTATCCCACGTCCGCGGCCATCGCGACGGTGTCGCTGATCGTGGCCGTCTGCGGGCTGTTCCCGGTGCTGAGCACGACTCCGTGCGGAAGACCGGTCTCGATGACCTCAATTTTGGTCGCGCCCATCAGCACATTCGCGTGCCAAACGCCCATCGAATCAGTCGCCACCGTCATGCTCGTGTTGGCGTGATCGGTGACGGTCACCTGCAAACCGGCGAGGCCGTGCTCAAAGAAATCGAAGTGGCCGTCGCCATCCTCATCAAGGAACACCCGGCCCGAAATCGGCGTCTTGTCGTCGTCGATGATCGTGCCGAGCGCCTGCCGATCGTCGAGCGTGGCCTGATCGGGCGTGCCGAGGTTGATGACGAATTCCTCCACGGGTTCGGCGATGTCGTCGTTGTGGACGGTCACAGTGATCGTTGTCGTCAGCGCATGGATGCCAAACGTGGCGATCCCTGCGGCGTTCGCGTGATCGAAACCGCCGATGGCGGAGCGGTTGTTCGTGCTCCACGGCACGTTGACCGGTATCTCGGCCATGGCGGAGAGGTGGAGAGTGAAGCTGATGGTCTGCGTGTCGGACGTGCCACCCGAACTGATGGGATCTGCTTCCGTCACGATCTTGTCATCAATCCTCACCGTCGGGCGCGGCTCATCGTCCAAGATGCAGAGCGTCGCGGTGGTGAACTCACCGCGGACAAGTCCGCCCGTGGGGTTGCGGAGGAAGAGGGCCACCGTCTCCGTGCCCTCGATCAGCATGTCTTGAAGGACCGGGATCAGGATGGTCTTCTCAATCTCCGCCTCGGCGAAGAAAACGAAGGTGCGGGTGCTCGTGTAATCGAGGCCGGCTGTGGCGCTTCCGTTCTGCGAGTAAAGGACCGCCACGGCCTCCGAGCTGCCCGCGGCGCGAACCAGAGTGACCGCGGCGAAACCGCCGTCCTCCTGCGCGGTGTATTTCACGTCGCTGAACTGCACGTTCCACGGTCCCACGTCCGCACCGGACTCGGTTTCCGTGATGGCGACAAAGGCATGGTTGTCGCCGATGGTCGCGTTGTCGGCCCGGACGAGGTTCACAAAGAAATACTCCGAGCCCTCCACAACCGTGTCGCCGAGCACCTTCACCTTGATCTCCCGCGATAACGACAGGTCGTCGGGTCTGAAGATCACCTCGCCGGTGTCGTACACGAAATCGGGTTGATCAAAGATGGACGTGCCGAGGTCGGTCGCGGTGCCGCGGGCGGTGGCCCAAGTGACTTTCACATCGAACCCGCTGCGCAGGTTGAGACTGATGGTGAAGGTGGCGGTTTGGTAGCCCGCGTCGCCCTCGGTAACGGGCACCATCGCTTGGACAATGTCCACCACCGGCGGCGCGTCGTCGTCCTGGATGTTCGCCTTGCCGAAGCCGTCGAGGATGCCCCCGTTGATCGGGTTCGCCAAGACGACGAGGAAGTGCTCGTCCCGTTCGTCAAGGACATCGTCGAGGATGTTGATCTTGATGGCGTCCGTCAGTTCGGTCACACCCGGCGCAAAGGTCGAGGTTCCGGACGCATCGGTGTAGTCCGCCCCGAAGTGAGCGCTGTCGGGCGGGACCTCCCCGGTCGTGTGTCCAAAGTCTGCGGTCGTCCAGTCAACGGTCACCGGCTGGTCACTGGGGTTGGACAGATGCAGCGTGAAATTTGCCACCCTGCCGCCCGCGGCCTCAGTGACCGCGGCTTTGCTCTTCGCGATCTCCAGCGGATAGGCCTGTTCGATCAGCAGCCGGTTGAGCCGGGCCAAGAATCCTCCGGTCGGGTTTTGTGAGAGCAACAGCAGGGCCTCCGCAGACAAGGTGACCCCGGCAAAGCGCGCAGCGTCATAGATCGAATTCCCGCGGAGGATCCGATTGAGCGCTGCAATCAGAGTGGAGCGCTGTTGTTGCGGGGTTGAGTTGAGATCCGTCAGCACTTGCTGTTCCGGAAGTGAGAACTGATTCCAAAGGTGTTGGGACACAGGGTCGGAGTGGATGGTCAGTTTCGCGACCACGCCAGAAAGTCCGATGAGAACATCCGCGGAGAACATCGGGGAAACGGTGGCGTCTCCGATCGAGACCGTAGGCTTGGGGTCATCGTCCAGGATCACGCCTTGGCCGGTGGCCTTGGCGATGGTCAATGAGGCCGAGCCGCCTTCCAACGCGCTGCTGAGGAGGACGCGGAAATCTTCGCTGCTCTCGTAAACATTGTCCGCGCCGACCATCACGGTGACGGTCAGGCTCGTCGTGCCCGGCGTGAACGTCAGCGTTCCGGATGCCGCGGCGAGATCAGTGCCGACCACGGCCGGATGGTCAAGGCCGTTGAGCGTGGCGTATTGGACGGTGACGGTCTGCGCGCTTGGCGCACTCAGGTTGACGGTGAAGGTGAACGCCGTGTCTCCGTAGGTCGTGGCCCCCAGCAGACTTCCCAGCATGGTCCCCTCGGCCTTGGTCACGTCGTCGATGACCACGATGGGCGGGCCGCGCAGGCCCGCGTCGAGGCCGGTCCTACCGCTGGTCGCGCCGAGCGTGAACCCGGCGGTCTGGCCTTCGACCGTGTGGGCGACTGCGTCGGTGACCATGTCGGCGTCGCTGTCGACCGTGTCATCGCTGCCGACGCCCTTCGGCGAGAAGACCTGCACCGCGCCAAGCTTCACGAACTTCACGAAATAACTGCCGACGTGCAGACCGATGAAACTGTAGTCGCCGACCGTCCCGGTGGTCACCGTGTCTTCTAGGACGAAGGTCGTTCCATTGTAAATCTGGACGGTCACTCCCGCCATGCCGCGTTCGCCGCTATCCTGGATTCCGTCGCCGTTGGTGTCGGACCAGACACGGCCGCTGACGGTCGGGCCGGATGGACGCACGCCGATGGCCGCGAAAGCGTCATCAGCATATCCGACATCGTCACCCGCTCCGCCATCCATGAAGTCCACGCCGTCCTGCTCCAGTGGCGTCGCGACGCCGCTTGCCGTCAGCGCGCCGCCGAACATGGAATCATCGCCGCCGCCGCCAAAGAGCACGTCGCTGCCCGCACCGCCGATGAGCAGGTCGTCTCCCGCGCCGGTTAGGCCAGCGACGTCCCAAGTGGTGGGACTTGCGGTGCCATTCCAAGTGGTGGGTCCGGTGGTGGCGCCCAAGTTCCAAGTGACGGCGTTTCCGCTGCCGCTCCCGACCATGATGCTGATACTGGCGGCCTCATCACCGACGAGGATGTCCCCGCCCGGTCCTCCATCGAGGGTGTCAGCGCCCAAGCCGCCCACCAGCCAGTCGTTACCGCGGCCCCCGCGCAAGGTGTCGTTGCCCGTTCCACCCCAAAGGCGGTCGTGACCCTCACCTGCGTCGAGCACGTCGTTGCCATCGCCCCCATCAAGGTGGTCGTTGCCGGCGAGAGTGGTGAGGATGTCATTGCCATCCTCCCCATAGAAATGATCATTTCCGCCATTCCCGATGAGCGTGTCGTTGCCCGCGCCACCGAAAAACACGTCACGAAAGGTGCTACCCGTGAGAAGGTCGTTGCCATCTCCACCGTACATCATCTGGTTGCCAAACTTCAATGTGCCGATGAGCGTATCGTCGCCTGCATCGCCATGGATCACATTGCTTGCGTTGTCCGAGGCATAGATCAGGTCGTCCCCGGTCCCGCCGTCGAACAGGACCGGTGAGAGCACGCCGCGCGCGTCGATGATGTCGTTGCCGTTGCCGCCTTTGGCGATGATGGACGAAATGTGGTCGAATTCCTTTTGGAAGCCGTTCCATTTCACCAAGACGTGCTCGTCGCCAGGCATGCCGCCGAGGCTCTGGACGGTGAAGGATTCGTTGCCGTCGTTGGCGTCGATCTCTTCGCGCCGGTGCGCTTCCGGTCCCATGTGGAGCACTAGCTGCGTGCCGTTGGTGTGCGCGAGGATCGGCGGCGGGCAGGTCAGATCAAACTCGTAGATGGAGATCTTCGCGAACTCGAAATCCTTGCGGAACTTCAGGCCGAAGGCCTTGCCCTCCACGAACGCGGAGAGGGTGAAATAGATCTCCCCGTTGATGTCGAAGATGCACCGGACATCGCGCCGCGCGTTGGCGATGATCTCGGACGGACGCACCTTGCCATCGTTGTCCGGGTCGTTGAGGTCGAATTGCAGTTCGACGAACAAGGTGCCCGTGGCACCTAGCAGCACCGACACCGGGCCAAAGGAAAGCCCCGAAGCCGCGCTGATGGAGAGGCCGCCTTTGAACTTCACTTCGGTCAGCTCGTTGCCGTCATCGTCTTTGTCCTTGATGAAGAAGCCTTCGAAGAGGTCCGCGACCTTGTGGCTGTCCTTGTAGAGCAGGATGCCCTGGGTATCGAAACCAAAGGTGAGGTTGATGTTGGTGCTGATCTCGCCGCCGATGATCAGGGTGAGGAAGGGCGGGAAAAGAGGGATGACCTGCGAGAAGCTGAAGAAAAAATCCACCGGCGGCATCGTGTATTCAACGAGCGTGGCGGGCCGGCCCTGGATGAGCTTGAAGATCTCACCCGCCGTCAGGATCGGGAACTCGAAGCCAAGCTCGCGAAGATTGCTGAGCACCTTTTTGAGGGCCGTGATGATTCCGGGGTCGGCAGGCGGTGGCGTTGCCATCGACTCGGAATGATTCATCGGTCCGGCCACCATGGGCGTCGAACCGCTCGCGGCCGGCCATGTGGCGGTTAGGGTGTAGCTGCCGAGGTCGAATGTGAGCGCGTTGGCCCCGGCACCGCTGGACGCCGCACCCACATCGTTGATGATGCTGATGAGGTTGACGACCGTCTCGAGGAATTTCCGGGTGCTGGGCTTGAGGTAGCCAAAGCGCTCGGCGAGATCGAGGAAGGTCACGTCTTGGCCGCTGACGTCGGAGAGGCCTGGGATGGGGGCGACCAGCAGCTTCGCAATCGGCTCGATGGGGCCGGTCACTTGCTGGACCTGCTTCAAGATCGGCGCGAGCACGTTCGAGACGAAGCTGCCGGCATCGATCGTGAGGTGATTGAACGCGATCCTGACGGTGGGGACCGAGGCCGGTCCGCTCATCCACGACCAGTCGAGGTCGAACTCGGCCGCGAAGTTCGGGAACGCCGCGTCCCCGCCGAAGGTGACCAGAAGGTCGAGGTTCACGTTGGCGGTGAGGCCGAACGTCGCCTTGAACACATCGCCGAAGCTGAACCCGCCGCTGCGCATCTCGGCGAAGGTGAGCCTCTTGTCTGTCCCAACGGGATCGGTCACATCAACGGTTAGCCGGCCATACAACTTACTGGGGTCGTTGTCTCCCGGCAGATTTGGATCATGGTCCCCCACCGAGTGGCCGATATGGGCGGTGTGGCCGTCTTTGACGTTGAGTTGCAGGAAGAACAGCCTGCCGGTGACGTCGAGCCCCGGAACCGTGACCATCAGATCAACGACCAACTCGGGCCTGCCGTTGCCGGTAGGAAAATCGACATCGAAGGTGTTGCTCGTGTCGAAATAGAAGCCGTCAGTCTTGTTGATGCCAAACTTGAGACGCACGTCGAAGCCAATCTCGATCTTCACGTTGCCGTTCACTTCCAAGCCGAGCGAGGGGATGCCGAGATCGATGGCAATCGGGTTGCCGGTCGTATCAACGATACCCATCGACTTCTTGAGCCGGAGGTTGAAGGTGATCTCGTTGTTCGCGCATCCGATCTCCAGGTCACTCCAGCCGGTCAGATCGTCGTCGCCGTTGGGCCGCACAAGGATGTCGAGGCCGGGTTGGCCGAGCACGTTCCAGATCGCCTGCTTGGCGAGATTGATCGGATCACCGCCGACCGTGGCGAGCTTGCTGCGGAGCTCGGCGAGCAGGCCGTTGCGGAATCCGCGGATGAAGTTCGCGCCCTGGGCGAGCTTGTCGCCGACGAGCGGGAAGTTGCCGCCAAACGCCACCTTATCGAGCCCGCTTTCGATCTTGCCGAGCAACTCGTCGAGCCCGTCAAACAGCACACCGGAACTCCTGAGAAGTTCGCAGAGGTCGTTGATGTCCGGGAACAGGCTGTTGAAGTCCGGCGTGATCAGTAGGACGGGGACTTTGACTGCGCCCGTAACCGTGGCGACGGGGAGAGCGGAAAACCCGTTGGCATAGGTATTGATCACCCCGATCACCTGCGCCGCCGTCGTCACGCCGTGATTGAGCGTGATGAATAGGCTATTCTTGCCGGTATCATAGTCCGCGCCGACCGCAGCCGTCGTGCTATGGAGGAACTTCACCTTCACACCGGTGTATAGCGTGCTGGTGATGATGAAGTCGTTGTTGTCGCCGACCGGCTGTATCGTGACCTTTTGTGCGCCCGCGAGTCCCGTCGTCACATACGGCTTGAAGAGCCGCACCAGGTCCGCGGCCTCGAACACAAGCTGGTTGTCGGGATAGCCATCAGGTCGATGGGTGTCCCCGGAGCTGCCGCCATAGGGCAGGCTCTTCACGGGAAAATACAGCGGCAGGGTCGCGCCGACGCCGCCAGAGAACGTCAGTGCGAGGTTCGAGTCGTTGAAGAAGGTCTCGCTGAGGTAATGGCGACCGTCGTCGTTGTTGTCGATGAGGCCGACGCTGAACATCACGTCGTCCGCTGTGAGGGGGTTGCCGTCGCTATCGAGCGCCGCCGAACCGTTCTCCACGAAGATGCCGAGCGGTCCCAACGCCGCTTCGAAGTCGAGATCTGTCGCCGTGACGCGGCCCTTCAGCACGATGCCGGTGGTGTCGTAAAGGAAGGGCTGCGGATCGCACGGATTGGTCAGGTCGAGGCCGAAGTCAATCGTGAGCGTCGCACTGGCGCTGATGTTGAGCTTCCCCGTGCCTCCCACATCGATGAACGAGGTGATCCCCGCGAGCAGTCCGATCGCGGGGGAACCCTCCGGCAGGAGCGCCACAAGGTCCGCGAGATCCAACTCAAAGTTCCGATCTACCAGGCCGTAGGCGAGCGTGTAGTCGAAGTGGAGCTTGAGCGCGGTCTTGGTGATGACCCCAGAACCGTCGTTGGCCGTGCCATCGCCCGTGATCGTGGTCGTGTCTTTGGCCACCGTGACCAGCGCCGCGGCCCCGGAGCCGGAGACGGCCGCGATGACATTTGCCGCGGTGGTGAAGCCCGAGTTGATTTCGATGGTGAGGGTGTTGCGCCCGCTGTCCCAGACCGCCGTCGCCGTGTTGGTGACACCCGGTATATGGCCTTCGTCGATGAAGCGAACGGTGACCTTGTTGGCGGAGGTGTTGGTGAACCGGAGCGCGTTGTTGCCGCCCTGCGGATTGAACACGGCCTCGTCCTTGTTGCCCGGCGTGCCGCTAGGGGCGAGCGACGGGTTCGGCACGTTGTCGATGCTCAGCGTGAAGAGGTTGGGGTCGATGCCCAAGGCCGTCTCCAGTTTCGTCTCCAGTGCGGTCAGCGTGTCACCGGGATTAGATCGCACGTCATTGACCCACTGGGCCAGCGTGGCGACCTGGCCGATCAATCCGCTGAGGGACTGGTTGATGAGCGGCAGGGGTTTGTTCAGGAAGTCGAACGTGCTTAGCTTGCCGAGATCCTGGACGAGCGCGTCCAGCGCGAGGATGTAGCTGGGGATGTCGAGCTTCGAGAACTGGAAGAGGCCTTCGAGGTTCGGATAGACCACCCAGATGCCGGGCCCCGCCGGGCTCGCGGGGACGGCGACGAGTGTGGGGTCGGCGTGGATCACGAGGTGGCCGTCGCCCCCCTTGAGATTCGTGATGTCCGGGATGCCGATGAGGATCTGCGCGTCATCGGGCAACGTGATACCGGGGAATTCGACCGTGATGTGGTCAAGGGTGAGGTTGAACGAACCGCTAAACTTGGGCGGCAGGCTGATGTTGGCCGAGCTACTGAACACCTCGCCGAGCGCGCCGGCGTTGGCGGCGGCAAAGAGTTCTGCAAGCGGGATTCGCCGGGAGGTTCCGGCACGGTTGCGGAGCATCACCTCGAATCCTGCGTTCCCGGTCGCGGAACCGTTGCCGATGTGGATGCCGAGGATACCGAACCGGGCGTCAGCGGTGATGTTGGAGAGGTTGGCGGTGAGCGTGCCCTTCACCGTGGCATTTTCCAAGAAAAGGCCCTTCGATTCGGCCCTGGCTGTCTCCGGCAAGAAGCCCACTTCGGTGAAGATCGGATCGGCGGCATCGGCGACGATGCGCAGCGTCTGCACCCCCAGGAGCGAATCGAGCACGCCGTTGACGATCAGCGTGTCCTCGGTCACGTCGAGATGACCGTCTCCATCCACATCTTCGTTGACGGTTCCCAGCAGGCCGTCGCCATCGAAGTCTTCGTTGACGTCGAGGTGGCCATCGAGATCAACATCCTCCCACGCTTGGAGCACACCGTCCCCGTTCAAGTCCTCGAATATGTCGAGGTGGCCGTCGCCCAAGGGACGGCCTGGCTGAGGAAGGTCTTCCTTGCGGTCGAGTTTGCCGTCGTGGTCAAGATCTTCGGCGACGTCCAGGTGACCGTCGCCGTCGCCGTCTTCGTTGAGGACGGCCAGCGCGAGGTGGGTTCCACCCGTGACCTGGGCACGCACTTTATTGCCGAGGCCGGCGGCCGTCAGCCGGGTGTTGATATAGGCGGCGAGGTCGGCGAGCGAGTTGTGGCTGGCCGTGTCGGCTTTGGAGAGCGTGACGAGCACCGGCGGATCGGTGCCAACGTGGAGGTAGAAGCTGGAGTTGGCGTGGAGCCGCCCGTCGCTCGGTGGCGGCACGAACGCGCTGGTGACGAGTTCCGGCGTGTTCTTCGGCTTCAGCGCGAAGCCAAGCGTGAAGTCGAAGGTCAGCGTGGCGTCGATGTTGAACTTCGCCGTGGTGCTGAAGTTGGCGATGGGACCAAGGTCGCCGCCGAGGTTCACCGGCGTGGTCTTCGAGTAATGCCAGTCGAAGTGGACGTTCATCGTGACTTCCTTGGTCACCGCGTCGTAGTGGGGCGTGATGACCAACGGCGAGAGGATGTCGTTCAATCGCGCCACGAAGCCCTGGATGGTGTTGAACCGTTGCGTCACCGTGCTGTTCTGCGAGGCGGTGAACCCCGCCTGTGTCACGATGGCATCGTTGGCGGAGGCGGCTTCCAGCTTGAGCGTATCGGCGGTCTGCCCGTCCTTGAGCGTGAGGCTGAGGCCGCCGTCGGGAGTGAGGATGAATTGAACCTTCGCTGCCAGCGCCGCGGGCAGGGCGGCATGGAAGTCGGCGGCGGCGTGGGCCAGCGAGGAATTGCCCGAAGTGTTGAGGTGACTGACTGTCACCGACACCGGAGCGTCCATGCCCACGGTGACCATGAAATGCACATCGGCAGTCAACTGGCCCAAGGTGCGGAAGGCGATGGTTTGGGCACCGGTGGCGACGACCTCGCGGAGGATCATCCGCTTGTAGATCGAGTCCACAAACGCGGTCCCGGAGTCGAACCAGTCACCGACACGTTTGCCGCCGGTGAAGGGCAGTTCGAGATCGAAGAAATCGGAGTCGCGGTAGGTCTTGAGCCAGTCGCCGAGCTGCTTGAGCAGATCCACGACCTGCGTCGGCGTGATGTTGGAGAAATCGACCAGATTGGATAGCCCTGTGGCGGTGACAGTCGGAGGTGGGTTGGCCAAAAGGTTGGGGTCAGCCACGACAATCTGCGCACCGGGCGGTGCGCTGTAGCTGCCGAAAGTTGTCGTGATCGGCAGTGTGAGCGTCAGAGGCGCAATCGGTACCGTCGTCCATGCAAAATTGCCGAAGAGGCCGGAGAGGCTGTTGATCTCGGTGAAGTAAATATGGTTGTCGCTGTCGGTCAGCGTGCCGGCTGCGCTGGCGGAGAAGGCCAGCGATCCGTTGCTGACCTGCACGCCGATGACTCCAAGCAATGCACCGAAGGTAAGTGTTGAGGTGTTGGCCGAACCGCTGACGTCGAACTGGGTGATGCGCACGAAGCTCACCAAATCGCTAGCTCGGATGCCGAAGCTGAATTTGGTCTTGAGGCCGTAGGTGATGCCCAACGGCACGGAGATCGAGCCAACGGTGAGACCATAGTCAGTCATCAGGCCGTCTAACTTGAGGTCTTCCGTGCGCGTTTTGGAGAAGTCGATATCAACGTCGATGCGCAACTCCCCGTCCACCGGGAACAACCCGCCGGCAACGTGAACGGGGCCAAATGATTGCGTCGTCTGCGCGTTGTTTCCGACCTTGCTCAAGGCGAGGTTGAGGATTGCCGTTGTAAAGCCTCTGACCGTCGAGGTGTTGCCCCCGAGGTAGGTCTGGGCGATCTGCTTGAGCTTGAAGAAGTCACCAATGTTCGGGCCGGGGGAATTGTGGAAAAGGGTGTTCAGGGTGTTCCGAGCCTCGTCGGCGATGAAGGGAAGCTTGCCGTTGAGTTCCGGAACCGCCGAGAGGGTGTCGGCGAAGCTGTCGAGCTTATCGAGGAGGCTGAGGATGTTGGCTTCGATCGCCGGGTTGAACGTGAAATCAACGAAGACATCCGGGGCGTCATTATTGAACAGGTTGTCATCTGTGACCCTGATTGTCGGGATGCCAAAGACCGTCGTGCTGTAGCTGCCGAGTTGCCCGGTCAGCGGGAACTGGGCGGCGAGCGTCCCCTGGGTAAGCAGTTCAAACAAGGTGTTGGAGTTCCCGGTGCTGAGCTCGGCGAGCGTGATCTGGCCATCGTTCGGGGTCGGATCAAGCATCCGCGCGGTGATTCTGCCAGCCATGGCGATGTCGCCGTTGACGACGCTGAAAGTAGTTGAGGCGTTACCGAAATGGCCATCTACATCAAGGCCGTGCGCTTGGACGCTGATGTCCACTGAAAGGTCAGCTTTGCGGACAAAAAACACTCCGGTGCCAAGATCCACCCCGAAGGTCAGGTCGAGGCTGAACGTCGCTTCGGCGTCGTAGTTGGCATTGGTGTCGAGAGCCAAGCCGAGCGCGTTCGCACCGGTGCCCAAGTCAATCACTTCGCTGCTGGTGATCGTCTTGGTGATTGGGATGTTGATGAAGATTTGATTGGGTGCAAGCAGGCCGAAGTAGCTTAGGCCGTCCGCGAACAGCGCGAATTCGCGTAGCTTGTCGAGCAGGTCCTGCACATGCAGCGTTCCCACCAGACCGTTGAGGTAAGTGGTGAGTGGGGTGACCGCGCTGGCCACGATGGAATTGACATTGAGAAGTTGGTTCAGCGGCTTGTTTATTATCGGGACATTCCACTGCATGAATGAGGCGTTGCTCAAAACGTCCTTCGCGAGGAACGCCAAGCGATCGACACCGTTTTTGATGACGTTTTTAATCGTCGTGATGTCAAGGTTCGCCGCCATTTGGAGCGGCTTTAAGATGCCGAGCGCAATGGCATTGACGAGCGCGGTGGTGTTGGAGAACTGACTGCAATGCGAGATCGAGCTGTCTGAGTAATTCTCCACGCCGACTAAGGCATCGAGAAGTAACTGCTGCGTTTGCGTTGCCGAAACCATGCTGCTGTGGCCGACATCTTCCTCACACGGAACCGTCATGGTGGGGTGGCTGAGCGGTCGCAGGGAAAGATTCGGATACGGTTTGGCAGCGTTCGGGTCATCGGAATGCCAAAAGAGATCGCGTGATGACTCCAACGGCACGGTTCCGTCGCCGTTTACAGGCCCGCCGAGCAGGAACTCATCTTTGAACCAAGTCTGGCTTGGAGTGGGCAGCTTGCCGAGGAAGACATCGAACGGTTGCACTTCGTCAAGTGGGCTGACCGGACCAACATGCTGCACGGCATTCGTCAGCGTGTCGCGGACCCCCGAATAAATCACCGTTAGGTTGCCTTGCAGCTTGTTGATGAAGTTCGTTGGATAGCGTACCGGCCCGACTGCCGGATGATATCCCCAATCCATCAGGGAAAGCTCTTCGAGCTTGTAATCTATGTCCAATCCATCGTTCAAGTCTAGCAATATCCCGTTCCGATCGGCGGCGGAACTATTTACGTTCGTAAACACGTCCTGACCGTCACTGCCATCGGTGTCGAGGAAATCGTATGTGGCCAGCAGACCGCGCACGGTCGATGCATATTTGTCGATGAACTCGGTGTGCCCAAGGTTCATCGCGGAGGTGATGTCTCCGTCCGGCCCGTAAATGGTGTCGCCAGCCAAGTATTGTTTGTAGGCGTTGTTGATGAGTTGGGAGAAGACAACCCGGTAAGTCGTCTGTCCGTTCCAATCGTCATGAAGAATGTTCCAAGGAAACACAGCGCCCCGGTAAGGCGCAGCGAGACTGACGAAGTGGTTTACCTTGGGCAGATAGTTGCTGCCGTCAAACAATCCGCCATAAGCCGGCCCGCTCTGCAGATACGCGCGGATGACCAAGTTGCCAGTGCTGTGGCCGATCACGTCCACCGAGGCTGGGCGCGCGCCTCCGTGGTTCATCGCCCAGATGTCAGATGCTTGCTTTAGCCAGTAGCCCATGTAGTCAACACCGGTTTCGTAACTCAAGTCGGTGATCCCGGTGGCCGTCAGCCCCGTCAGTTTCCCGTCGAACGTCCCATCATCGGGCCCGACTGGCATGCGCCAATCATAGTTAGCCACGAAGAAATCCTGTCCCAGCGTGTAGCCAACACCAACATTGGGGAGCGTAAGCGTTTTGATGAGATCTTCGTAAGTGCCCGCAATCGGGTCGATCCGAAGCAATGCTGGATCAATACCACGATGCGTATACCAATAGGATTCTTGGCCCGCTACAGCGAAAACCCCACCAATGCCAGGCAATAAAAGCAGTGGCCTCTCCGGAGCAAAAGCTGGCGAGGGGCTCAGCCCAAGAACCGAAAGATCTTCAAGTCCGAGGGAAGGCTCGGATTCATCCGATTGGAAAAGGGTCTGTAGAGCACTGAGACTCGTTGATTCAACCGGAGGTCCGTTTGCTGACCGAAGCGTCTCGGTCAGTTGTCCAACCGTCGGATTGAGGGGGCCAGGACCAGCCGCGGTTGGGGAGTTGGTCTCACGCGGGGCCATCTCAGGCACTGGATCAGGCAACGCGGCTTGGTCTTGCACGGGAGCCTGCGCTTGGTTGGCGCTGGGAATGGCCAGCTCGGGTTCAGCGGTGGTCACCGCCGCCGTCCCATCCTCTGTCGTGGAGGTGTTCTGGACACTCAGTCCGTCAGCCGCATCATAGGGTTGGGCTGGGGGCGCGGAGGCGAGCGAAGTAGCTGCCGGGCCATCCGGAACGTCGTCGTTGATTTGCTCCACCACCATCCCGGCTCGCAGCGCTCTCCCGACTGTCCCGACCGAAAGTTCATTCCGGTCAACTGAGTAGACCGGGCTTCCGGCCAACGATAAATCCACCAAGGCCACGGCCGGCAAAGCATGCGGCAAAAGTGAACCACCAGATAAAGCGCCGAGTTCAGCTAGGTTGGCGGTCGTTGGCGCGGATTGGGAACTTTGCGGCACGGCTCCCGGCGGGGCATTGGCCACCCGCAGCGTCTCGGTCAATTGCCCGAGGAACGGGTTGGTTCTCTCTGAATCGGAAATCTCGGGAAGACCAGAATCGGCTTTCGCACTACCGGGAAAGGACGCCGGGGTGGGTTCAGCAGGCGCGGCTTGGTCTTGCACGGGAGCCTGCACTTGGCTGGCGCTGGGAATGGCCTGCTCGGGTTCAGCGGTGGTCACCGCCGCCGTCCCATCCTCTGTCGTGGAGGTGTTCTGGGCACCCGCTCCGCTAGACACGTCATCGGGTTGGACTAGGGGAGAGTAGGCAAGCGAAGGATCTACCAAGCCATTTAGAACGTCCTCGTGGATCTGCTCCGCAGCCATCCCGGCAGGCAAGGCGCTCACGGCCACCTCAACCCAAAGTTCACGTCCGGAAAGCGGGTCAACTGCACTTCCAATCAACCAAAAATCCGCCCGGGCCACAGGCTGCGAAGCAAGCGGAGAGGCAGAATCACCAGTTAAAGCGCCAATTTTAGGGGAGATGGCGACTGCTGGCGCAGATTGGGGGCTTTGCAGCGCGGCTTCCGGCGGGGCATTGGCTACCCGCAGCGTCTCGGTCAGTTGCCCGGATATCGGGTTGCTGATCTCCGCTTTGAAAATCTCTAGAAGACTGAGTTCGACCTTCGCTTGGCCGGGCAGGAGCGTCGGGGTCGGTTCAGCCGGCGCGCCCTGGACTTTAGCCGCGGTGGCATCGCCGCCCACGTTGTCTTGGTCAACTGTCCCGGACGTCTCCGGTGGTGGCGCAAGGGGGGACAGGGCAACGCCCTCGAAGATGCTGGCAGTCGGGGCCGCGGAATCGGAAACGCGGTTAGCGAGCGAATCGAAAGAGCGGAGGTCCTGCCTTTCTTCCATCACGGTCTGCATCAAGACGACTGCCGGGGCGGGGCTGAGGCCGGCGAGCAAGCCATCCCCGGACATGAGCACCCGCGGCTCCAAGGCCTCCAACTCAAAGTTGTTGCGGTGGGCCATGCTGCTCAGAAGGCCCGCGCCTGGGTGTTTTCGGGACAGAATCCCTCCCGGTCGCGGTGTCTTGCGCTGAACTCAACAAGGACAGCCCAGATTGAATTGGGAGGATTTATGACGAAATCAAAGCTCAATGAGGAGCCGTTGCGTGTCAAGCTATAGCAGGTTGCCGGCAAGGATCTAGGCGGACTCTGGCCCCGCCGCAAGGTGCGGCGGAACCAGCGCCGAGAGGTTCCGACTCGATTTGGCTGCGACGCGGAGATTCCGCAGGGTCCTAATCTGAGACGCAGGAAACGAAGGCTCCTGTTCCTTTTTTCAGGCATTCCACATCTTTATCAGGACACACGGAGATGCTGCGTCTGGACATCTATCCCCACCGGTAGCAGGCTCGTCCCAACTTACTCCCCCCAAGGAAAGCCTAGGGTCCGAGGCATGAATCTCCTTAACCCAGCCCCACTTCGGACTTTTTGCCGCACCCAGCGAAGCTGGAATCCAGATCGGTGCTGGCAGTTCTTGGCGTTGGCCGTTTCGATTCTTTCCGGTGTGTTCGCCTTGGCCGGCGACGCTTTCCCCTCCCCCGCCTCCCCAATCACCAAAAGCTGGCCGCTTTCACTCACCAATTTCTTGGCGGCTGCCTTGGCACAGAATGAACGGATCCAAGCTCAGCTTGTGTCCTTCGAGGCGACCAACCGCTCGGCACGGGCGGAGCGAGGGATCTTCGAGCCGAACCTCGTGGCCAGTGCCGACCGAGTGGACAACTCTCGGCAGAACTCTTCGCAACAGATCGTGAGCTTGGGCACGCAACTGTTCGCCGAGCAGAACAATCTCTATAACGGCGCGCTGGAGCAATTGGTGCCCACCGGTGCGCGGGTGCGGTTGGGATACAACCTGCAAGACCTCCGCAACACGCTTCAATTGAACCGCTTCACGAAAGGAGAATACATCAGCTTCGTCGGTGTGAACCTGGTTCAACCGCTGCTCAAGAATGCGGGCTCCGGAGCCACCCTGACCGGGATCCGGGTGGCCGACCTCAACACGGAGATCGCCTGGCAAGAGTACCGCCGGGCGATGTTCCAGATCCTGGGCGGGGCGGAGTCCGCCTACTGGGGTCTTTTCTTGGCGCAGGAGCAGCTCCGGGCGTTGGACGAATCGGTGAAGGTGGCCGAGGGTGTGCTGGAAGATTTCAAGGCCAGGGCCGCCGCCGGTAACGCGTCGAATCTGGATGTGCTCCAAGCAAAGGCCGACTTATCCACCCGGCGCTTGGCGCGAGGCGACGCCGCCCAAGGACTGGTGGACGCCCGGGCGCGCGCCACCGGCTTCATTGCGACGACCGATTCTGATCCGCGGGGTATCCTGACCGCCGAGACTCCGCCCGAGATGCCGCCGCCCGACCTCGGATCGAATGATCACTTGCACTGGATGATCACCCTGAACCCGGAGTATGTCGCGCAGCGCAAACGGATCGAACAGGAGGGCGTCCGGGTCTCCTACGCCCGCAACCAGCGGCTGCCCCAACTGGACCTGAAGGCGAGCTACGGTCTCAACGGATTGGGGGAGACGCCCGCTCGTTCCTGGGACCAAGCCAGTGGCGGAAACTACCCCAGTTGGTATCTCGGGGTCGAACTCAGGATTCCCCTGTTGGGCGACATCCGTTCGCGCAATGAGCTTGCGGCGGCCAAAGCTCGCAAGAAAAGCGCCCTCCTCGGCCTGAAGGACTTGGAGACACAACTGGCCAACGCCCTCAGCACCACCCTCCAACGCATCCGGCATGACCATGAGGCGATCGGTGACACCGAGACCACGGTCCGGCTGAACCAATCACTGCTCGAAACGGAGATGGCGCGTTTGGATGTGGGCCGGACGAGCGCTCGCCACATCATGGAAGTCGAACGGGATCTGCTCATCGCAAAAATCAACGCGCTCGGGACGGTGGTCCGCTACAACCAGTCCGTGATCGATCTCCAGGTCCTGGAGGGAACCTACCTCGCGAAACGGAGCCTCGAATACAGTCCCTATTTGGTAGCCGCTCGGATCCGGGCATTGATTACCGGCGAGCCAAAAGATTCCAACCTCGGCCACAAATGGCAGAACACACCAATCACCCCAGCCTCCGCCACCGTTCTGGGCGAGCCGTAGAACCGGGTCGCCGGTCTGACTTTGCAGAGGGAATCGGGCCTGCCGGCCGGATTGCCCCGCGAAACCGTGGTCCAGTCATTGGCTGCACTCCTTTCCTTGCCCTCATGTCTTGCCCACGGATGCGTGCGCTTGGTCTTTTGGCCGTTGCGTTCCTTTTCGAGGCCTGGTCTCTGCGGTCGGCAGAAATCGCCGGCATCACTGAGCCCTACCTCGACGCCACGCTCTCCACGCCGGTCGCAGGCACGATCGGGAAGCACTATTTCAAGGAGGGCGATTTTGTGTCGAAGGGCCAGCCGATCGTGGATCTCGATCGGCGGCTGGAAGAACTTGAGGTCGCGCGCCGGCAAGCGATCTTGGAAAACGCCACCGCGATCTTGAAACGGACAGAAGAGCTGGCGTCCAAGACCCGCAGCGTCACGCAGGAAGAACTGGATAAGCACCGGGCCGAACAGCGGGTGGCCCAAGCCGAGCTCGATTTCGCGCGGGAGCAGCTTCGGCGACGCCAGGTCAGCGCTCCGTTCAACGGCGTGGTGGTCGATCTGTTCGGGCTCGATGTCGGCGAAGGCTGCCAGCCGCAAGCACCGTTGGTGCGGCTCGTGGACACGCGCCGCTGCTGGTTCGTGGTCAATCTGGAGTCACGGGTCGTCCAACGGATCCATCTGGGGCAGCGGCTTGCGTTGTCGGTCGGGGCGGTGACGGGACGGCACAACCTGGAGGCGGTGGTGCAATTCATCTCACCGGTCGCGGACCCGGCGAGCGGGCTCGTCAAGGTGAAAGCCCTGTTCGAGAATCCCGAGGCCAAGGTGGTGGCAGGCGACACCGCGACCTTGAAACTATCCGATGAGTGAGACTGTCACGGGCGCCCACGCCGAACTTGCCGTGCTCCGCCGGTTCGACGGCGTGCCCAAGGAGTTTTGGCCCCGGTTCGTCGCGGCCTTGGCGGATCTCGGCGATGCCGACCGATGCGTGGTGGCGGCAAAGGGCGGGCCGGAGGGCGCGACGTGGAGCAAACTTCAGGACTGGGCCCACAATGAATTGCCGGCAGGTGCCAATGCCATCTTCCAGCAGCGCCTCATCGAATTCGCCGAGCGGGCCACCGTGGAGGGTTCGACCTCGGCCCCGCTGTCGAGTAGCGGCGTCTTTCTCATCGCGGTGCGATTGCCATTGGCGAACCCGGCCGAAGTCTGTGTCGCCTTGCTGCTGATCTCCGGAAGCACCGAAGCAGTGGTCCGCGAAGTCCTCGTGCGAGTTCAACTGGCGGCCGATGTCCCCAATTCCTACCTCGAAAGCCGGAATGGGGTCCAAGCCCGGGCGGACACCCGAAACTTTGCGACCACCCTGGACACCCTGACCGGATTCAATGAACAGACCCGGTTTTTTGGCGCGTCGCTGGCGTTGTGCAATGCGGTCGCCACCTGCCTCCGTTGTGAGCGTGTCAGCCTGGGATGGCTCGCCGGCCCGTCGGTCAAGTTGCGGGCGATTTCTAGGACCGAGAAATTCAACCGACAGATGGCGGCCGCGCAGGCGCTGGAGATCGCAATGGAGGAGGCGCTGGACCAGGATGCCGACCTGCTCTTTCCGCCGCCGGAAGACTACCGCCACATCACCCGGGACCATGAGACTTTCGCGCGCGAACAACGGGTATCGAATCTGGCCTCGTTTCCGCTGCGGGTGGGCGGAAAGGCGGTGGGTTGCCTGACCGCCGAACGGTCCGCGACTCCCTTCACGGACCTCGAACTCCAACAATTCCGTCTCACGGTGGACCTGGTGGCCCGCCGATTGGCCGAATTGCAGGCGCGCGACCGGTGGTTCGGCGCACGCTGGATGGCTGGCGCCAAAATGGCATCGGCCAAGCTGCTGGGTCCCACGCAAACGTGGGCCAAGGTTCTCGGCCTGCTGGCTTCCGTCGCGATCCTGCTGCTGGTATTTCTGCGGGTGAACTACCGGGTGGAAGGCACATTCTCGCTGCGCGCCGACGATCTCGCCTACCTTAGCGTGCCGTTCGAGGGCTATCTCGCTGAAGTCCTCGTTCGCCCCGGCGACACCGTGACCAACGGCCAGCCCTTGCTGCGCCTCGACGTCCGCGACCTGCTGCTCGAAGAGGGCGGCGCGCTGGCCGATATCACCCGCTACCAACGCGAAGCGGAAAAAAACCGGGCTGGCCGGGCTTTGGCCGAGATGCGTATCGCCCAAAGTCTCGCAGACCAGGCCCAGTCCCGTCTGGATCTGATCCACCACCGGCTGGACCAAGCAACGGTGAGGGCACCCTTCGATGGGGTGGTGGTCGAGGGTGACTTGCGGGACCGCCTTGGGGTGCCACTGAAACAGGGCGACACCCTGTTCCGCGTGGCGAAACTGCGCGGGCTTTATGTGCAGGCCGAGGTGTCGGAGCGGGATGTGCATGAGATCCCTGCGGTCGCGACCGGCCAGATCGCGTTCTATAGCCAGCCGCGCCTGAAGTTTCCCATCCATGTTTTGGCGCTCGAACCCGTGGCCGTGACCCGCGAGAAGGGAAACGTGTTCCTGTTGCGGTGCGCGCTCGGCCAGCCGACAGAGGCATGGTTCCGGCCGGGGATGAGCGGGGTCATCAAGCTGAACGTCGGTCAACGCCGGCCCATCTGGATCCTCAGCCACCGAACAATCGACTTCCTAAGGCTCTTCTTTTGGTGGTGAGGGCAACTTCAGATGGCTTGACCCATGTCGAACTCAACCGAGACCTTTTCCGAGTCTTGGCACCGCGTGGCCAGCCGGCGGCTTGCGTTGCATCCCAGCATCCGGGTGCGGCGGCAAACCTACCGCGGCGAGCGGTTCTTCGTGCTGGAAAACCCATTTGCCAACCAGTTTTTCCGCCTGCGCCCCGCCGCTTACGAGTTCGTCGCGCGCTTGCGCCGAGACCGTACCGTTGACGAAGTCTGGCGTGAATGTCTCGAGTTGTTTCCCGACGACGCACCTGGCCAAGGGGCGATACTACAACTCTTGGGACAGCTTTATGCGGCCAATCTGCTTCAATATCAGGATGCGGCCGACACTTCGGCTCTGGCGGGCCGATATGAGCAGCGACGTCAACGCGAATTCCGGGCCCAGTTGTCGAACATCATGTTCTTCCGTCTCCCGCTGTTCGACCCGGATCGCCTGCTGGTTCGCCTCCTGCCGCTGGTTGGCCGCCTGTTCTCTGCATCCGGCGTTTTGATCTGGCTCGGGGTGGTGGCACTGGCGCTCAAAGAGCTGGCGGAGAACTGGGACGCGGCACGCGACAGCTACCAAGGTGTCCTCGCTCCGGGGAATCTGCCGCTCCTGTATGCCGGGATGGTCATCCTCAAGACGCTGCACGAATTTGGTCATGCCTTCGCGTGCCGCAGATTTGGCGGCGAAGTGCATACGATGGGCGTGATGTTCATGATCTTCACCCCCGTCCCGTATGTGGACGTGACCTCAAGTTGGAGTTTCCGCTCCCGCTGGCAGAGAATCCTCGTCGGAGCGGCCGGGATGATCGTCGAGCTGTTCATCGCCGCACTCGCGGCCGTTGTCTGGGTTCGCACCTCGCCCGGAACTCTCCATTCGCTGGCCTACAACATGATGTTCGTCGCCGGCGTCACCACGCTGGTGTTCAACCTGAATCCGCTGCTGCGCTTCGACGGTTATTACATCCTGACCGATCTCTTGGGTCTACCGAACCTCGGTCAGCGGGCAAACCAGCATCTGCGACATGTCGCCGAGCGCCATCTGCTCGGGGTCCGTGAAAGCGTCGCGATCGCCCGGACGCCCCAGGAGACGGGCTGGCTGACGGTCTATGGCCTCACCAGCGGCATCTACCGCGTGTTTGTCTCCACGGGCGTGCTGCTCGCGGTGGCGGACCAATACCTGCTCCTCGGTTTGGTGATGTTGTTCACCTGCGCGCTCGCCTGGGTCTTGGTGCCGGCCACGAAGTTTCTGATCTACCTGGCCGCCAGCCCGCGGCTATCCCGCGTTCGTCCGCGGGCCACGGGCGTCACTCTGCTGGTCGTCTGCCTCCTCATCGCTCCGTTGGGCATCATTCCGTTCCCCTACCATTTCCGCGCGCCAGGCATTGTCCAAGCCCTCGAACGCAGTGCCGTGATCAACAAGACCGCGGGTCAAATCGCCCGGCTGGAGGTTGAACCGGGCTCGACTGTCGTCCGGGGGCAACCGTTGCTGATGCTGACGAATCGCGAACTGGAACTCGATCTTGCCACGTCACGGGCCAGCTTGGTGGAAATGGATTCCCGGCTGCGCCAAGCCCTCAGTGATGCCAACGCCAACCTCAAACCTCTCTATGCTAGGGCTGCGGCCATCACCAACCGGCTGAGACGATTGGAGGCGGACCAAGCCGCTTTGAGCGTTCGCGCCGCCAACGACGGCACGTGGGTTGCACCCGATGCGCGTGATTTCGTCGGTCGCTGGCTGCCGCGCGGCACGCCGGTCGGTATGGTGGTCAACCCGGCGGGCTACGAGTTTGTGGCCCCGGTCGTTCAGGGTGATGCCGACCGTCTATTTCAGAAACCTGCGGATGGGGAAGCTCTCACGGGGGACTTGCGCGCCGAAATCCGCGTTTTCGGCCAGGTCGGCGAAGTTCTGGTCGCTCGCTCGTGGCACGTTGTTCCCGCCGAGCGCGACACACTGCCCAGTGCGGCGCTCGGTTGGATGGGCGGTGGAGAACTGGCCACCAGCCGGTCTGACCCGAACGGCCAGCGCGCGGCGGAGCCCTTTTTCGAGATCCGCGTGGATCTGGCTCCGACTGAACGGGTCGGTCTGTTCCATGGAAGGTCTGGCAAGATCCGGTTCGACCTCCCACCCAAACCCCTACTGGAGCAGTGGGCGCTGAGTCTTTGGCAACTCCTGCAACGCCGTTATCAATTGTGATCACGACGTCTCCCGCGATATTCGAACGCGAGCCCGAACCGTTGCCCAAGGGACTGGATGCAATGGCCCACGCCCTCACCGGGCGTTTGCGACGACGGGAGACCCAACTCGCGGCCCTCCAATCCGACGCGCAGAAGGTGGACGCCTTGGCCGCGCAATCGGCTGGCCTGAGTGACCACGCGCTTCGGGAAAGGCTTGGTCGCTTCCGTGATGATTTCCGGAGAGGCGGCCGGGGAGTGGAGCCGAACGTGATTCCCGCTCTCGCCGCTATCCGGGAGGCCGCGGCTCGTTCGCTCGGCCAGAGACCATTTGTGGTCCAGATCGTCGGAGCGCTGGCCCTATACCGGGGCTGGCTTGCCGAAATGGCTACTGGCGAAGGGAAGACTTTAACCGCGGGCCTCGCGGCCACACTCGCGGGTTGGAAGGGATTCCCTGTCCACCTGGTCACGGTCAACGATTACCTGGTCAAACGCGATGCCGATCAGATCCAGCCGTTATACCAGTTCGTCGGCATAAGGGTCGGTATGGTCACTGGGCTTCAAAGGGAAGCCGAACGTAAGCACGGCCATTCGGCGGATGTCACCTATACCACCAGCAAAGAGTTGCTGGCCGACCATCTTCGCGACCGCCTCTTGCTCGGGGTGGCAATCCACCCGACCCGCAGGCTGATCCACGACTTGCTCGCACGGGCCGAAGTTCACCAAAACCCTCGTCAACCGGTGCTGCGGGGCCTCCACACTGCGATCGTGGATGAAGCGGACAGCGTTCTGATCGATGAGGCAGTCACCCCGTTGATCATCTCCAATCCGCGACGGAACGAGGAATTGCGAAAGGCGGTCCTAGAAGCGGAGCGTCTCGGCTCACTGCTTGGTCCCGGCGACGACTACCGGTTGAACTCCCGTCACCGTGAAATCGAGCTGACAGCTGCCGGGGAAGAGCGTCTTGCGGACCTCTGCCGGGATCGTCCCGGCCTGTGGCGAGGTCCGGACCGGCGCAATGAACTCATCCGGCAGGCACTGACGGCCCGAGAATATTTCTTCCGGGGTAGGCAGTATATCTTGAAGGACGGTAAAATTGTAATCGTCGACGAATTTACCGGTCGCCCGATGCCCCAACGAACTTGGCGGCAGGGCTTGCATCAAGCGATTGAAGCCAAAGAACGGATCGAGTTGAGCGACCCTTCCGAAACGGTCGCCCGGTTGAGCTTTCAACGATTTTTCCGCAGCTTTCATCAGTTGAGTGGCATGACAGGCACTGCCAGAGAGGCTGCCACCGAGTTCTGGCAGATCTACCACTTGGCCGTAGTTCGCATCCCGACCAATAGGCCGTGCGTGCGCACTCAATGGCCGGCCCGATATTTCGCGACCGAAACGGACAAGTGGAACGCCATTGCAACGTCAGTCGTCAATGTCAACGCCTCGGGGCGCCCTGTCTTGGTAGGCACGAGGAGCGTCGCCGCCTCAGAGACCTTGGCGGCGTTGCTTGAAACGCGCGGGCTGGAAACTCAGGTGATCAACGCTGCGCGCGAGGAGGACGAGGCCGCGATCATCAGTTTGGCCGGACAACCTGGCCGAATCACCATCGCAACCAACATGGCGGGCCGGGGGACGGACATCCAACTGGGCAACCACGTCGCTGCCTCAGGCGGTTTGCATGTGATCGCAACGGAGCGGCACGAAAGCACGCGCATCGATCGGCAACTATTTGGTCGCAGCGCCCGCCAAGGTGACCCGGGATCCGCTCAGCAATTCGCCAGTGCGGAAGACGAACTTGCCAGGCGCTTTCTTTCGTCAGGCCTTCAATTGCTGATGAACAAGGCTCCGCAGGCGTTGGGTCACCTGCTCTTGGCGCAGGCTCAAAGGCGCGCGGAATCGACGGCATCCCAACAGCGCCAGGCTGTGCTTCGCGCCGATACCTGGTTGGAGCAGTCGCTGGCATTTGCTGGAACCGCCGTTTGATTTATCAACCTCCGGAAGCTGCTCCAGCGGACGCAGGAAATTCGCCGGGCGCACCTTCCACTCCCTGCGGCGCAACCAAAAAGGTATCCCTGCACCGCCACCCCCCCGGTCTCCTCTTCCACTCCGACCGCGGTGTCCAATACGCCGCCGGGAACTTCCGGGACGCCCTTGCCACCGCCGGCCTCGTGCCTTCCATGAGCCGCCGGGGCAACTGCTATGACAACGCCGCAATGGAAAGCTTCTGGAGCGCCCTCAAACTGGAGCGGGTCCACCGCACCCGCTTCACCAGCCACCGACACGCCAAATCCGAGATCTTCGACTTCATCGAAGTCTTCTACAACCGCACGCGCCGCCACACCTCCCTCGGCGGGCTCTCGCCCGCCCAGTTCGAACTCAAAAACAACTCACGTAGAACCCCTTTTCTCTGTCCGTTTTATCGAAGCAGGCCCGGTTCTAAAGCGGGTTGATTCGGCGTCGAATCAGAGTTGGAAACGATGGAACCAAATTCGTCAGTGGATCCGGCAGTATCTGCGGGTGGATGAGAATGGACGGAAAGTGAAAAAAGGGGGGGTAAAATCCATTAAACGTTGGGTTTTTTGCCCGTGTTCTTTGTGGTTTCTTGGCCGATTCCGATCCTGCATCCAATTCTAACCACATGGGCGGCAATGGATTGGATTCCTTCTTCCTCGGAGTGCCAGCAGCACGCCGCTGCGCAGAACCCGACTCCGCTCACTTTGCCCAGGACCAGCGAGAAGAAATGACGCCGGCGCATCCCGGCCAGGGGTCCAGGAAGGAAAAAGTCTCCGTCATCATCGCCCCTGTCGCATGCGCCCGATCTTGGGCCGATCGGCCGCGACCGCGCGTGCCGGGAATGCCCTTTGCGACCAGCCCGCTTCAGTCGCGAAGGATGTGGCAGTTGTAGCCGCCCGGGTTCTTGACCAAGTACTTCTGGTGGTACGCCTCACCGGGATAGAACTCCGACGCCGGGGTGATCTCGGTCACGATCGGCCGTTTGAAACGCCCCGCTTTGTCCACCTGGGCCTTCACCTTTTCCGCGGTCTGCTTCTGTGCGTCGTCCTGGTAGAAGATGGCCGAACGGTACTGGGTGCCGACGTCGTTGTGCTGGCGGTTCAACGTGGTGGGATCGTGCATCCGGAAGAAGTACCCCAGCAACTGCTCGTAGGTCAGCCGGCTCGGATCGAACACGACCTGCAGCCCCTCGGCATGGCCGGTTCCACCGGTGCAGATCTGCTCGTAGCTCGGGTTCTTCACCGCACCGCCGGTGTAACCGACGGTGGTCGACACGACGCCCGGGATCTTCCGGATGATCTCCTCCATGCCCCAGAAACATCCGCCAGCCAGGATCGCGGTCTCGGTCTTCGCAGAGTCGGTCTTCGCAGAGTCGGTCATGGTCGGAATCGGGTTCGGGTGGGTTGTGGGTCGGGTGGAGCGGTCGTCGACGGTACGGTTCGAGCCGCGCGCCAGCGCGAAGAGGCCGAAGGCCAGTATCAAGGCGGCGGTGGTGATCCCTGCGATCGTGGTGGTCTTCATGTTCCTACGCTTCTCGGCACCGGGAGGGTCCGCGGTGTATCTTACTGCAGCAGTCGGGCGCCGCGAAGGAAAGTTACAAGAGGACGCGATGGGCGCCATGGGGAGGTCTCCGAAGATTCCCCGTTCGACTTCGCGTTGAACCGTCCTACCGTCGTGGCGCCCATGGTCCGCAACGTCATCTTCGATTGGTCCGGCACGCTGGTCGACGACCTGCCCGCCGTCTGGGAAGCCAGCAACCACATCTTCGAGCAGGCGGGGGTGGCGCCGCTGTCGCTGGAGCGGTTCCGGGCCGAGTTCCGGTTGCCGTACCGCGGCTTTTACGACCAATATGTCCCCCATGTCCCGCTCGACCAACTGGAGGTCTGGTTCCGCGCGAAGTTCATGGAATGCCAGGAATCGGTCGTCGCGCTTCCGCACGCGCGCGAGTTCCTCGAGTACTGCGCGGCCCGCGGGTTCCGCACGTTCCTCCTGAGCACGGTCCATCCCATGGCCTATGCGCATCAGGCGGGCACCACCGATCTGGGCCAGTTCATCCAGAAGCCCTACACCGGCATCGCCGACAAACGCACCAAGATCGCCGACCTGCTCTCCGACCACGGGCTGCGCCCGGAGGAGACGGTCTTCATCGGCGACATGGAGCACGACATCGAGACCGCTCGCCACGGCGGGATCCGCAGCGTCGCGGTGCTCACCGGGTACAACTCCCTCGCGCAGCTCCGGACGGCCGGACCCGATCTCGTGGTGGAGCATCTCGGCGAGCTCCGGGACGTGCTCGAACGCAACGGCGGACGCCTGCCGGCGGTGGGTCCGAAGCCCGAAGCGGCTCCAGGACCCCGGCGGCCCATCGCCACCGTGGGCGCGCTCATCTTCGACGACGCGGGCAAGGTCCTGATGGTCCGGACCCACAAATGGTCGGACCGCTGGGGCATCCCGGGCGGCAAGATCGAGTTCGGCGAAGCCAGCACGGACGCGCTCCGGCGCGAGGTGCGAGAAGAGACCGGGCTCGTGGTGGAAGACGTGCGTTTCGTGATGGTGCAGGACGCCATCCATCCCCCCGAATTCTACAAGGACGCCCACTTCCTGTTGCTCAACTACACCTGCCGGGCCCGGGGCGAGCAGAGCGTCCATCTCAACGAAGAAGGGCAGGAACACCGCTGGGTGACCTTCGAGGACGCCTTCGCGCTCCCGCTCAACATCCCGACGCGCATCCTGTTGGAAGAGGTCCAAGCCCTCCAAAATCTCCGCTGATCCCGCTCCGTCCGCCCTTCCGCCCCCACGCTCCACCCTGCTTCATTCCTCCGCGCATGGACCTCATCACGATCGTCGACCTCGAAGTCCGCTACCACGTCGGAGTGCCGGACGCGGAGCGCGCCGCACCGCAGCGTCTGCTCCTGACCGTGGAGATGCGCGGTGATTTCACGGCAGCCGCGGCCGGCGACGACCTCACGAAGACGGTGGACTATTTCGCGGTGAGCCGCCGCTTGCTCAGGTTGGGCGAGGGGAGGAGCTGGAAGCTCATCGAGAAGCTCGCGGTCGATATCGCGACCACCGTCCTCGACGAGTTCTCGCCCGAGAGCGTCAGCGTGGAGGTGAAGAAATTCATCCTTCCGGAGACGCGCCACGTCTCGGTGAAGGTGGAACGTTCGTGTCCTGACAAGACAGCGCCCGGGACAGCGCCCGGGACGGCGCACGAACGCGTCGTGCGCCAGGTCGGCGGGGTGCCGGCGGCGTTCCGCTGAACGCCTGTCTGAAAAGTAGGACAGTGCCTCTGGCCTGTCTGTTCCGGGGCTTCTAGCCCCACGCCAGGCAGGCGGTGCCACGGGCTGGAAGCCCGCAGGCAGACAGGCTGGAAGCCTGTCCTACTGGGCCGGCCGGCCTTTTCAAACAGGCTCTGAACGCCGGGGGGCCGGGGGCGCCGGTCCGCAGACTGGAAGCCCCCCCTCCTACGCGACATGCCCTCCTGCAAGGCATGCCTTCGCCGACGACGGCGAGGGGGAGATCACGCCGCCGAGAGGAACTCGATGGTCCGGCGTTCGCTCCAGTAATCCGCGCCCGCGCTGACGAAACCGACGTGTCCGCCGAGCGACGGCGCTTCGAGCGTCACATGGGCGTTCGCCGTCGCCTCGGCGAACGGGAAGCACTCCGGCGCCAAGAACGGGTCGTCGAGCGCGTTCAGCACCAAGGTCGGCACCCGGATCCGCGGCAGGAAACGCTTGGCGGAACACTTCGCCCAATAATCCTCCGCGTCTTGGAAACCGTGCATGGGGCCGGTGAACGCGTCGTCGAACTGCTGGAAGGTCGTCATGCCCTCCAGAGCCGAGAGGTCCACGCAGCCGGGGAACTGGCGGGCCTTCTCGCGCATCTTCCCGCCCATGTCCTGGAGGAACCGCCGCATGTAGAAGGCGCAGGCCGGTCCGGCCATCTTCATCGCCGCGGCCCGCAGGTCGCAGGGCACGGACAACCCGGCCCCGCCGCACACCAGGCCCGGCGCGGCACCGAGCTCGCCGAGGTATTTCAGCGTGAGGTTGCCGCCCAGGCTGAAACCCACCACCGCGACCCGGTCGTAGGCACCGTCGCGCGCGGCGCGCGCCACGACGGCCGCGAGGTCCTCGGTCGCGCCGCTATGGTACGAGCGGCACAAGCGGTTGGGTTCGCCGGAGCAGCCGCGGAAATTCCAGGCGAGCGCGTCCCAACCGCGCCGGTTCGCCGCCCGCGCCATGCCCGCGACATACGCGCGGCGCGAGTTCCCTTCGAGACCGTGCGTCACGACGACCAGTCGCCGCGAACCGGTGCGCGACCAGTCGAGGTCGAGGAAATCGCCGTCGGCCAGTTCCAAGCGTTCGCGCTGCCAGCTCAATCCCGGGACTTTCCGGACCAGCGACGGCCAGAGGGTCTGGGCATGGGCGTTCCGCAGCCACCAAGGCGGATGGAACGACGGGTTCGGGACGACCGGCACGCGGCGTGGCTACCCGGCATCACCGCCGCGAGTCAACCGCCGTGGTCCGCCTCCGACAGCGATCCGCGCCGACGCGTCCCGTCACGGACCCTTTGCTTGGCCCATCTTTTTCCGGACCCGCAGCGTGACCGGCATCGACGTCTGCCGGCCGGTCGCGGTCTCGACCGCGTGGACCGGACGGTCGAGGTCCGCGACCCATCTCGCGGCGTTGATGAAGATCGTGCGCTCGCTCTCGTTCTCCAGCAGCGTGATCCCGTTCAGCCCGAGGTCCGCGACGATGACGCCGTGGGGGAGGTTCTCGACCTCGAAGCGCACCACCCCGTCGAAGCCGTTCCGCTTGACCGAGAGCCGCGCGGTCACCGTCGTGCCGGGAGCGATGTCGATCACCGCGGGCGCATCCGAAGGAACGCCGTCCGGCCGCAGCGTGACCCGCAGCTTGGCAGGGTCCTTGGCGAGCTTGGGCCGGCCGAGGTTGCCCGCGGCCATCGCGACGGGACGCCCGTCGGGCGCTCCTGTGGCCACGACCGTCACGGCATCCCATGCCGCGTCGCCCGGTGTCGTCGCATCCGCCGCGGCGAGCAAGGTCCCGGTGGCCCGTGGGTGGCCGGCCTCGATCACGAGCGGTGTCGAGGCACGCCAGCCCGGGGGCAGATGGTCCAGGGCGACCGTGATGGCGCCTTCGAATCCGTCGATCCGCTCGGCCGAGACGCTGAAGCTCTGCCCGCTGCCGGGCGCGACCATCGCCGGCACACCCTCCAACGTGACACGGAATCCGGGCTCGGCTTCGCGCACGACGAGCCGGTACGCCGAACGGTCGCTACCGAAGCCGCGGGCATCGGCGACGCGCACGACGAACGTGCCGTCCTCCGGCGCGGTGAAGTGGATCCGCGAATCGGTCCCCAGCTGACGGAGCGGATCATCGTCGTTCTCGTGGTCGACGCGGAAGACCGGCAGACCGTTCGGCGGCGCCTGGGTGCCGACCGGTTCGGGCACGACGATGTAGGCGGGTTCGTCGAGAGGATGGCTCACCGCGGTGGTGCCGAAGTAGGCGCGGCGGTTCCCGTTCGCGGAGTAGAACACCATGTCAGAATCCGGTCCTTGCGGCATGCGGAAGAGCTTCACCACCTCGCCGCCGAAGTAGAGGTGCTCGTCCAGTTCCATTTCTTCCCAGTTCTCGAGCCGCACGGCGCTGCCGTTCGCATCGGTGCCGCGGAAGGTGATCGCCGAATCGCGGACCGCGCGCAGCTGCACGTTGCCGACCGCGCTGCCGTCGGGCCGGAGCACGGTGATCTTGGTGTCGAGCGGCGAACCGCGGCGCGCTGCGGTGGTCTCGAGGACATAGGGGGTGCCTTTGCGGGCCTCGAAGGCGAAATGGTCGACATCGCCATCCCTGCCGATGCGACCGTTCACGGACGAGGGCACAGGGATCTTCTGCGCCTGCGCCGCGGTGTCGTTCGGTTCGGTCTCCCGCGGCGCGGCGGACCCGGTCACGATCACCTTCCACGCGCGCCGCGACCGCAGCTCCGATGCCGGCGCGGGCAGCCCGGTCTCGCCTGGCGCACCGGCCTTCAGCGTCGCCCGGCCGCCGTCGGGAAGGTTCGGGCCCGCGAGCTCCAAGGTGGTCTCCGTGTCGGCCGGGGCGCTGGCCGGGTACACACCGGTCACCATCGGTAGCGCACCGACGCTCAGGCGATAGAAATGTCCGGGCGATCCGCGGAGCATCTGCTCGGCGACGCGGATGATGTAGCTGCCGTCGGCCACGAAGGTGTGCGTGACCACCGGGTCGTCGTCGCCGTCGAAGGAATCGTTCTTCGCGAGCACCTTCCCGCCGGCATCGAGCAGGGTGAGCGCGAAGTCGCCTTGCGAACCGATCACCTTCGCGGCGAGGTCGAACACGAGCGTCTGCCCGGCCTTGGCGGTGAAGCGATGCCCGACCGTCTGGCCGGGTTGCGCGGTGGCACCCCACACGGACACGGCTTCGGCCGGCAACGGACCGTCGCCGGTGCGCTGCGGCAGGTCGTCCACCCAGACCTTCACCTGCGCGGAATCGCCGGCCGGGGTCTGCACCTGGATCTCCCACGGCCCACGGGGTTCATCCCCGTCCGGCGACAGCTCGATCCAACGCTCCGCGCCGTCCTTCTCCGGCTCCATCGCGGCGATCACCGTCCCGCGGCGCACGATTGCGACGGTCGCATCGGCGAGGTTCTTCCCGACGAGCCGGACGCGCGAGCGGACGCCTCTCTGGATCCCGCGCGGCTCGGTTGCTTGGAGCTCCGGTCTCGGAGGCGCGGCCGGCCGGCCGTCGGCGGCGTCGTAGTAGCCGAGCGATCCGTCGAGCCGGCCGACCGCGAGGATCTTGCCGTCGGGCGAGAAGCCCGCGGCGGTCGGCCAATCGGTCTGCTTCTCCAGAGCGGTCCGTTCGTCCCAATCACCGTCGGTCCGGAAGATCTTCACCGAACGGTCGTCCGCGGCGGAAAGCAAAGACCGTCCGTCCGCGCTGAATCGCAGCCGCAGGATGGCGCCTTCGTGCGCGAACTTCGCGAGCGTCAGTTTTCCCGAGCCTTCCTTGGCATCGGCGCCCACCGAGTAGACGCGGATGCGGTTGTCGCCGCCGCCGGTGACGAGCAACCGGCCGTCGGGCGACCAAGCCACGGCGTTCAATTCCTTCAGGGCCTGTCCGAACGTCTCGATCCGCTCGCCGGTGGCGACGTCGTAGAGCTTCGCCGTGCGGTCGGCGCTCGCGCTGGCGAGGACCTTGCCGTCGGGCCGGAACGCGAGGTCGTAGATCGCGCCCTGGCTCGCGGTGATGGTCTTGCGGAGGGAGCCGTCCGCGACGTCCCACAGCCGGATGGAGTAGTCGTAGCTGCCGGTCGCCAACGTGCGTCCGTCGGGCGAGACGGCGACGGCGTGGAGCGCGTCGCGATGCCCCTCGAAGACCCGGATGATCGCGCCGGTCCGGACATCCCATTGCCGCACCTCGCCGGAGATCCCTGGATCGCCCGCCGCCGCGAACACGGACCGTCCGTCCGGAGCGAACGCGATGGCGTTCACCGCACCGCGCGCGCCGCCGAGGACGCGGACGACCGAGCGGGAATCCATGTCCACCAGGTCGACCTCACCGTGCCGGGCGACCGCGAGGAGCTTTTCCGGGGCCGAGAAGGCCAGCGCATGGATGCTCCGGCGGGGTTCGACCTTGGGGGCGATCCTCGGCACCACGATCTCGGCGGCTTTGGCGCCGGCCTTCGGCGCCGGCGCGCCGGCATCGATCCACGCCCGGAAAAGCGCGACCTGCTCAGGCTTGAGCTTGTCGCGTTTGCCCGGCGGCATGAACTGGTTCTTCCCGGTCTTGCCCCAGTCGCCGAGCAGCGCCTTCACGAGCAACGAATCCGCGGATCTGCCGGGAACGACCACCACGCCGTTCTCGCCGCCTTTCATGAGGTCCGGATGCGTCTCGAGCACGAGCCCGCCTTCTGGCTCCTTCGCGCCGTGGCACTCGACACAATGCTGCTGGATCAGCGGCTCGATGTCGGAGAAGTCAGCGCCGCGCGCGGACAGGAGGAACAACAAAGACGCGAGGACGCGAAGCGCAGGAGCGCGGGCGGCCCGCCCGCGCGGATGGAGTGACAGGTGCGGCATGGCAAGTGGCTTAGACATCGTCCGGCTTTCCTTCAAGATCATCGCTTCGCTCGCATACCCGCGCGGG